>Ga0268299_1000567_pt1 | contig 106810 bp, 94 predicted proteins | sample NOBtaG_FD_193484 | JGI IMG/M metagenome (GOLD analysis project Ga0268299, IMG submission 193484) | Activated sludge microbial communities from bioreactor in Nijmegen, Gelderland, Netherland - NOB reactor | ecosystem: Engineered > Bioreactor > Aerobic > Activated sludge | place: Netherlands...
GTCGACAAGAAGGACTTCGTCTCCGGCGTCGTCGGCCAGAACATCGTGCTCGAGGGCATGGCGTTCAGCGTGTTCGAGATGATGTACGCGATGAACCAGGACGTGAACCCGAAGTTCGCGCATACGCTCTCGGGGACGATCGCCGACGAGCGCCGCCACGTCGGCTTCGGCGAGAACCGCATCGGCTCGCTCATCAAGCAGCACCCCGACCGCAAGCGCGACATCGAGCGGATGCAGAAGGACATGTCGTACTTCATGCTCGCGACGTTCGCGGACGCCTTCCGCAACACCCAGGCGGTCGACGAGCTCGCGCGCATCGGTCAGGAGCGCAGCCACACGCGGTTCCACGGCGCCGACCTCGGCGCGCTCGAGCCCGACGAGATGGAAGAGCTCCTCGCGACGACGGTGCTGAAGGAGTTCAAAACCCGGCTCGGCCGCCTCGGGCTCGAGTACCAGACGCCCGTCCGCCCGTGACCGACGTCCACGACCTCGAGCCGCAGGCCTTCCTCGAGGAGGTCCACTCCTTCGAGTTCTGGTTCCAGGCGGTCGAGGGCTACCTCTCAGGGACCACCTGGGGCCACCGGCCCGGCACCGCCGATGTGCCCATGTCCCCCGAGGACCGTGATCGACTGGTCACGGTCCTCTGCAATTACTGCGTCGGCGAAGCCGCGGCGCTCGAGGGCGCGAGCGGCCTCATCGTGATCGCGCCGAATCGCCTCGCCAAGGTGTTCCTCGCGACCCAGGTCGCCGACGAGGCGCGCCACCTCGAGGTCTTCTACCATCGCCTCCGCGACCTCGGCGTCGCCGACCCGGAGCGCGAGGTCGAGCGCCGCGCCAGCCGGAGCCTTCAGACCTTCCGCCGCCGGCTCCTCGAGCTCGTGGCCGGCAAGGACTGGGAGGCGGCGATCTTCGCGCAGAACGTGATCCTCGAGTCGCTCGAGTTCGCGGTCTTCCAGGACCACGCCCGTACCGCCGACCCGGTCACGGCCGAGATCCTGCGCGGCGTCGTGAAGGACGAACGGCGCCACATCGGCTTCGGCGAGAACGAGCTCGGCCGGCGCGTCGCGGGTGCGCCCCACATCCGATCCCGCATCGGACGCATCCAGCAGGAGCTCGACCACCTCGTACGCGAGGCGCTCGAGGAGACGGCGCGCCACCTCGGCACGCCTCCCGACGAGCACGAGCGGATCGGGCGAGCCTACGTCGAGTCGGTGGCGCGTCTGGGGTTCGGAACGTGAGCGACGGACCCGCCCTCAGTGCGAGCGACGGCCCCGCCGTCGACGAGCGTGACGTGGCCGTCGCGGTCGAGCTCGGCGAGCCCGCCGCCGGCAGCCCCGCCGCCAACGACCCGCGCGGCGAACGCCAGCGCTTCGTCCTCGATGACGCCGGCTTCGACGAGGTCCCGAAGAAGTACCGCCGCTTCTACCGAAAGTGGAAAGGCCCGGGCGATCGCCTCGCGCCCAACGAGGTCGTGTGTCCGGTCTGCAAGGTCGTGATCCGCTCGAGCCGAACGCTCCTCCCCGGCGACCGCGTGTATTGCATGCCGTGCATGTCGCGCCTCGTCGTGGTCCGGAACGAGGAGACCGGCCAGCTCGAGGCGCACGTCGCCTACTGAGGCAGCGTCGGCCCGCCAGGCATCGTCCATGTACGAGTTCCTCTCCTATCGGGTTCGCCACGTGATGACGCGCTCACCCGTGAGCCTGCCGCCGACCGCCAGTCTCGCCGACGCCGAGCGCGTGCTCGACGGCAACGACTTCAACGGCGTGCCCATCGTGGGCGACGACGGCGCGCTTCTCGGCTTCGTCACCAAGCTCGACGCCCTGAAGGCCTATGCCTTCACGCCCGAGTCGGTGATCCCGCACTACGAGGAGATCCGGCGCCGGTCGGTCACGACGGTGATGACCCGCGACATGCGAACCGTCGATCTCGGCATGCCGCTCACGCGCCTCCTCGAGGTGATGGTCTCGACCCGGTACAAGAGCTTTCCCGTCGTCGAGAACGGACGACTCGTCGGCATCGTCGCGCGGGAAGATCTTCTCGGCGCCCTCCGCCGTGCGGCGGCCGGCGAGCGGGCACCCGCGGACTGATCTGGAGAAGGAGAGTTCCCATGCGCGTCCTCGTCCGTCTCACGCTGCTCGCCGCCACGGCGATGTTCGTCCTCACCTCCTACTCCACCGCCACGGGACGCGACGTCATGGAGATCGTCGAGCGCTCCCGTCGCGCGACGGCGCAGGGCAAAGACATGCGTGCCACCGTCGAGTTCGAGCTCGTGAACGCTCGGGGTGAGCGCGTCCTTTGGACCGGCAGCTACTATCGGCGCAACGAGCCCGACACGCGCGTACGCCTCGTGCTCGACTCGCCCGCCGATCTCCGCGGCATCGAGGTTCTGACCCGCCCGACGAGCGAAGGCGTTTCGAGCACGCGCATCTACCTCCCGTCGCTGCGACGCGTCCGCGACCTGGTCGCGGACATGCGCGGCGAGAGCTTCCTCGGCACCGACTTCAACTACGAGGATCTCGGATTCCAGCAACTCGAGTACGCGCAGTACTCTCTGCGCGACACGCCGACCTCCGGCGACCAAAACTGCCACTGGGTCGACGCGGTGCCGCAGCGCGGGTGGTGGTACGGCCGCATCAGCAGCTGCATCGACCGCAAGACGTTTCTGCCGTTGCGAACCGAGTACTACGACCGGAGCGGCGAGCTGTGGAAGATCCGCACCCTCGAAGGCATCCAGAAGATCAAGGCGCGCCCGACGCCGACCGTGATCACCATGCAGACGGTGCCGGCTGGAACGTCGACCAGGATCACGCTCACCCAGGTCCAGTACGACGCCGGCCTCGGCGACGTGCTCTTCGAAACGCCGCGCGAGTGAGCACGGTAGTCGAACCGACCGTGATGACCTCGCCGCTCGACGAGCTGCGGGCGCCGCCCGTCGCCGAACCGCGCGCCCACCCGTGCCGAGCGTGAGCTCCATGCGCTCAACGGAGGGTCGGCGCGGGACGCTCGGGTTGGTTCTGTCGGGCGGCGGCGCACGCGGGGCGTTTCAGGTCGGCGTCTATCAACGGCTGCTCGACGACCCGCGTTTCGCGCGGGGCTTCGGCGCGGTCTCCGGCACATCGGCCGGCGCCATCAACGCAGCGCTGATCGCCGCCGGACGATCGCCCCGCGAGATGATGGACTTCTGGCACGGGATCGCGAACGATCCGCCGGTGGTCGCGAGCGACCGCTTCTTTCACGACCTCGTCACGACGACGCTCCGGCTCACCTGGAGCGAGAGCGTCCGCTGGCTGACGTCGCTCGGCGCCGCCCGCGACTTCATCGGACGCTCGTGGAATCACTTTCCCCCGCGACGCGGCGCTTTGCTCGCCACCTGGATCGAGTACCTCCTCACCCGGCGCTTCGAGCTCGTGAGCCAATTTCTCCAGGGCATCCGGGAGGCGTTCGTCGCCGACACCGCGCCGCTGCGCGCGCGGCTCGTCGACGCCTTCGGCGGCGAGCGGGTCCGCAGCACGATGCGACTCGCGATCAACACCGTCGACGCCCACACCGGACGCATCGTCCGGTTCGTCAACCACGCTACCAGCTACACGCGGCCGCCAGACTACATCGTGGTCGATGCCATCACGGTCGACATGGTGCTCGCGAGCGCCAGCATCCCGCTGCTGTTTCCCCCGGTGGAGATCGGGTCGCATCTTCTCTGGGACGGGGGGCTCCTGGTGAACACGCCGCTCGCGCCCGTCGTGTCGCTCGGAGCGGACGAGATCGTCACCGTGCTCGTGACCGAGCCCCCCGACCCCGTCCGTGGGCCTTTCACCCACTTCGGACGGGCCGTCGAGCGCACCGCCGATTCCTTTCTCGAGAACGCCTACAACATCGATCGCAAGCTCTTGCTCGAACGGAACCGCTTGGCCCGCCTCGACGACGCCACCTACCGCGACGTCACGCTCTACGAGGTCGTCCGTCCGCCACGCAACGCGATCTTCACGTCCGGCTCGTATCTCTTCTTCGAGCACGGCGTCATCGCACACATGCACCGGCTCGGCGTCGAGTCGGCCGACGAATGGCTGGCGCGGGGACCCCGCGTCGATCGTCTCGACCAGGAGGATGCCACCGCGGAGGTGCAGCTCCACGCGTGACGGCTCGTTGCCCGCAGCACGCGAGCGTCGGAACGCGGCTGCGCAGGTTGCTAATCCGTGCGAAAAAGCGCAGTGTCCCCGCGCTCTCGCTACGCAGTCTTACGTACGCACGACAATGGGAACGTTCCAGAGGCGACTCACGGCATCGATCGCAATCGCGAGCCTCGCGCTCTCCGGCTGCGGACGCCTCTTCGGCCCCCAAGCGACCCTCGGACCGGGGTCGATCGTCCGCGGTCGCGCGCTCTACAACCAGGTCATCACCGAAACCAACAACCAGCAGACGCTCGGGATGATCGTCCGGGCGCGCTACGGTGAGCCGCTCGGGCTCCTCACCGTCGCGAGCGTGACCGCCAACCTCCGGACGACGACCACGGCCGAAGCGCAGTTCGGCATCGGCGCCGACGCCAACTACCGCGGCAACATCACGCCGCTCACCGTCGACCTCGGATACGAGGAGAACCCGACGATCGCCTACACGCCGGTCCAAGGCGAACGATTCGTGACGAGCCTCCTCACGCCCCTCGGCCTGGACGTGCTGATCCTGCTGCTCGGCATCGAACGCGGTCCGAGTAGGCTCATCTCGATCCTGGTGAAGCAGATGAACGGGCTCCGGAACCCCATGCACGGACCGGCGTCGGCACGCGCCGCGTTCCAACGCGCGCTGGCGTCGCTCGCGCGCCTCGAGGACGCCGGCCAGGCGACCTGGACCGCGACGAACGGCGGCGGGTTTGCGTTGGTCCTCCACGACTATGCCCCGGGTTCGCGCGACCTCGTCTACGAGCTTCTCCGAAGCCTGGCGATCCCGGAGTCGGCGGCACGGAGCGGGAAGGACGTCATCCTTCCCGTGCGGCTCGGGCTCGGGTCAGCCGGCGAGCCGACCCTGAATCTCCAGACGCGATCCGTCTACGACCTCATCGAGGGCGCCGCGGCCGCCGTCGAAGTCCCGGCCGAGCACGCCGCGCGCGGCCTTGCCGACACGACCGCCGAGACCGCGTTCCACGGCGTGTTGCGCATCCACAGCAGCGCCACCCGACCGCTCGGCGACGTCCTCGTGGCCGCCCGTCATCGCGGCTCCTGGTTCTTCATCGCGGCCGACGACGGCCCGAGCAAGGTCGCTTTCCGCCTTCTCCAATCGCTGATCGGGATGCGCCTCGTGGAGCACACGCCACAGACCATGCCGACGTTGACGATTCCCGTCGCGAAGTGAGGATCGCATGAACAGCCTGATGGCGACGTGCGCGGTGGCATCGAGTCTCTTCGTCGCCTTGCTCGCCGGTCGCGGGGTCCGCCGCCTGCTTTCCGACCACCACTTGAGCGCGGAGTCGAAGGATGCCGTGAAGTTCGCGATGGGGATGGTCGCGACCATGACCGCGCTCGTCCTCGGACTGCTCGTGAGCTCGGCCAAGGACACCTACGACACCGCACGTGGGGAGATCATCCAGATGGCCGCCAAGGTGACCTTCCTGGATCGAATGCTCGCCCTCTACGGCACGGAGACGGCCGACGTCCGACGCGAGCTGCACGACGTCGTGGTCGGCGCCGTCGAACGCATGTGGCCGGAGGACCGGAACGTGCCCGTGCGCCTCAACCCCGACCAGCGGGCCGGCGACGCGTTCTTCGTCGCCATCCAACGCCTGACACCGACCGAGGACACGCAGCGCGACCTCAAGTCGCAAGCCGTCTCCCTCGCGGTCGAGCTCGGGGAGCTCCGTACGCTGCTGGTCGTGCAATCGGTCCCCTCGGTCTCGATTCCGCTCCTGACCGTGGTCGGATGCTGGCTCGTGCTGATCTTCTTCACGTCCAGCATGCTCGCCCCACCGAACGGGATGACGGCGATCGCGTTCGCCGCGGCCGCGTGCTCCGTCGCCGCCGCGCTCTTCCTGATTCTGGAGCTCGATCAGCCGTTCAGTGGGATGTTGCGCATCTCGAGCGAGCCGATGCTCGTCGTCTTACAGCACCTCGGGCGCTGAGAAAGTGGACGCGCTCGCAACCAATTCGAACCGCCGGCCGGATAGCGCTTCGATTCTCGCTGATTGAGACGCGGCAACCGTTTTCCTATCAGGCGATCGCTGAACGCGCCGTCGTCCTTCGCCGGCTTGGGATGCCAGACAGCTCTATCGCACGGTCATTCGGGGTCACCGACAAAACGGTCGCCAAAGCGATTCGTTGGTTCGATTCGGCACATAGCGATGGGAATCCCAGTCGCGGGTAGAACCTTCAACATTCACCCCGGAATCGTCGCGATCACGATTCGGTATGTACCGGTACACCCTATCGGTGGAACCGAAATGCCGCTTCCCCAACCGGGTGTCACGGTCGGTCGGAACAGGCCACGGATCCAAGTTCTTTCGATCGTCTTCGGTGCCTTGAATGGTGCTAGTCCACTGGAATTGTGGTTCCTAGCAAAAGTCTGATCACTTCCCATGCACCTGCTGCGTGCGGATGCCGAACCGCCCCATCTTCTCGAGGATCTCGTCGGCGGTCTTCGTCCACTTAAACGGCTTCCGTTGTTCGTTGTGGGCGTCGACGTACTGGAGAATCGCGTCGCGGAGTTGCGGCACACTCGTCGAGCTCCGCTTCAGGGCGTTCGCCGTCAGCAAGCCGAAGAAGCGTTCGACCAGGTTCAGCCATGACGCGTACGTCGGCGAAGTGCAGCTGGAAGCGCGGATGACGGAGTAGCCAGCGATGCACCGGCGGCGCTTTGTGGGTCGAGAGATTATCCAGCACCACGTGAATTTGGAGTTCGGGCGCGACGCTCGCGTCGATCTCGCCGAGGAACGCCACGAAATCTTGGGCGCGATGCTTCTGCTTGCACCGCGCGAGGACTTCGCCGGTGGCCACATTGAGGGCCGCAAACAGATCGAGCGTTCCATGGCGCACGTAGTGTACGTCTGCCGTTCGGGCTGCCCGAGATCCATGGACAGGAAAGGTTGCGCACGCTGCAGCGCTTGAATTTGCGACTTCTCGTCGAACGAGAACACCACGGCATTGCGTGGGGGATGCATGTAGAGCCCGACAACGTCGCGCACCTTGTCGATGAGTTGCGGATCCGGCGCAGCTTGAAGGAGCGCGTCAGATGGGGCTTCAGGCCGAACGTCCGCCAGATTTTCCCGATCATCGCGTGACTCATCCCCGCCTTCGCCGCCATCGTCCGCGTGCTCCAGTGCGTCGCGCTCTTCGGCGTCGTCTCGAGCGTCCGCACGATCACCGTCTCGACCGCCGCGTCGGGGATCGTGCGCGGTCCGCCGACCCGCGGCTCGTCGTAGAGCCCCGCGAGTCGGTGCTCCACGAACCGCCGCCGCCATTTGCCGACGGTTTGATTCGTGGTCCGGTGCCGCCGCGCCACCACGGTGTTCGACGAACTCGCCTCTCTCGAGCGCAACCGTCGCGGCATGGGCCGAGCGTGTAGCGCACGCCAACGCGTGGCGCAGCACGCCCGGGCGAGCAGCCCTAGTGCCGTGGAAATCGGCGCGCACTGGAACTCCGGGACATGGGTTCGCGGCAAGCCGATATCGACGCCCCCGCCGTCGTGGACGTACAGCGCTTCTCGCTACACGACGGGCCGGGCATCCGCACCACGGTCTTCCGCTGAACGCGGCGAAGCTCTTCCGTACTCGGACGGACGGTCATCCGGGGCGAGCACGTGTCGCTCATCCTCGAGCTGCCGCCGCATAGCATTCCCGATCCGCGCAGCACCGTGCGCATGATGCTCGAACGGGCCGGCGTGTTCCTGCGCGAAGCGGGCACCGTGATCCTCGCCTGCACCATCGTGCTGTGGGTGCTGCTGTCGTTTCCACAGCCTCCTGAGCCCGCGCCCGGCGAAGCCCCGCAAGCGGCGAGTCAGCGTGCCCTCGCAGAGAGCTTCGGCGGCCGGCTCGGGCACGCGATCGAGCCGGCGCTCGCCCCCCTCGGTTTCGACTGGAAGATCGGCGTCGGCATCATCGGGGCCTTCGCCGCCCGCGAGGTCTTCGTCTCGACCCTCGGGCTCGTCTACGGCGTCGGCGAGCAGGACGACGAGGCGATCCCGCTCCGCCAACGCATCCAGGCCGAGCGTCGTCCCGACGGCCGACCGGTCTACACACCGCTCGTCGGGCTCTCGCTCATGGTGTTCTTCGCGCTCGCCTGCCAGTGCATGAGCACGCTCGCCGTCACCCGCCGCGAGACCCGCAGCTGGCGCTGGCCGGTCTTCATGTTCCTCTACATGACCGCGCTCGCCTGGGGCGCGAGCTTCGTCGTGTACCAGGGCGGACGGCTGCTCGGGTTCTGAGGCTTCTCACAACTGCGACTGCGGGTGGCGGCGATTCCGACCGCTGCGAGAGCCCGCCGTAGTTTTCTCGCCCATCGACGCGGCCTCGAACTTGCACGCCATGCTCTCGTGAGCATCCTCGTCCGCCTCGGAGCTCTGATCGTCGCGGCGGCGGTGGTGGGCTGTGAGGCCGGCCGCCAGGCTGACATCGCCGTCTCGACCCGCGCGGTCGGGGAGCATGCGGACGTCGTCGTCGAGGTCGCGACGGCGGCCCTCCGCCGTGGCACCATCGCGCAGCGGATCTCCGCCCCCGGCAGCGTCGCGGCCCGGCGCGAGAGCCGCATCGGAGCCGAGATCTCCGGGCGCATCGTGCGTGTCCTCGTGTCCGAGGGCGATCGCGTCGACGCCGGCGCGCCGCTCTTCGAGATCGATCCCGCCCCCTTCCAGATGGCGGTCCGGCAGGCGGCGGCGCGCCTGGACGTGACGCACGCCGACCGGCTGCAGATCTCCGCCGACCTCGGCCGCGCCGACGCCCTCCATCGCGAGAGCCTGTTGTCGCAGCAGGAGGTGCAGCGCCTGAGCACGGCGCTCGCCGTGGCGCAGGCCCGCGAGCGCGAGGCCGCCGAGGCCGTGGAGCTGGCGCGGCACAACCTCGAACGCACCGTCGTGACGGCGCCCTACGCGGGCTCGATCGCCGAGCGGCTGGCCGACGAGGGCACGACCGCGCTCGTGCAGCCGCAAACCATCGTCGTGGTGCTGCAGGAAACCGTCGAGCTCGAGGCGCGCGCCGCGATTCCCGAGAGCCAAATGGCGCTCGTGCGCGTCGGCGACCCGGCGCTCGTGCGGGTCGAAGGCCTGCCGGAGCCCGTCCGGACGCAGGTGGCGGCGGTCAGCGACACCATCGATGCCGCCACCCGCACCTACCTCGTGAAGATGGCGGTGCCGAACCCCGGACACCGCATCAAGGCCGGGGTCTTCGCGCACGTCGAGATCGAGCCGCAGGGCGCCGCGGACGTGGTGCTCGCCCCGCGTGACGCCCTCCGTGTCGAGGACGGCCGGACGCGCCTCCTGCTCGTGCGCGCAGGCCGCGTCGAAACCGTACCGATCGAGGTGGGCGCGGTCTCCGACGCGTTCGCCGAGATTCTCGCCGGTGCCGCCGCCGGCGAGATCGCGATCGTCGGCGAGGCCGCGCGCACCATTGCCCCCGGCGTGCCCGTACGCATCGTCGGCGCCCCGGCGCCTGCCCCGCCGTCATGACCCTCTCCGACACCGCCATCCGCCGGCCGGTCTTCGCCGTCATGCTGATCGGCGGCCTCGTGCTGTTCGGCGTGATCTCCGCGGGTCGCCTCGGCCTCGATCTGTATCCGCGCGTGGAGTTCCCCTTCGTCATCGTGACCACGAGCCTCGACGGCGCCGCGCCGGAGACGGTCGAGCGCGAGGTCACCCAGGTGCTCGAGGAGTCGATCAACACGATCGAAGGTATTCGCAGCCTGCGGAGCGCGTCGAGCGACTCGCTGTCGCTGCTGTTCGTCGAGTTCGAGCTCGAGTGCGACGTCGGCGAGAAGGCCCAGGAGGTACGCGACAAGATCTCCGCGGTGCGCGCCGACTTGCCGCGCGAGGTGGACCCGCCGGTGGTCGATCGGGTCGACCCCGACGCGACGCCGATGCTCGCGGTGATGGTCGCCGGTCCCGCCTCGATCCGTACGCTCAGCGAGTATGCCGACAAACGCATCAAGCCGCGGATCGAGCGCGTCGCCGGTGTCGGCAGCGTCGAGCTGGTGGGCGACCGGCCGCGCGAGCTGCGCATCTGGATCGACCCGATCCGCCTCGGGGGCTACGGCCTCGCCGTCGACGACGTGCTCGGGGCGCTGCACCGGGAGCACGTCGAGCTGCCCGGCGGCCGCATCGAGACCGCGCGCGGCGAGTACACCGTCAAGACCAAGGGCAAGCTCGAAAGCGCCGACCTGTTCGGCGGGATCGTGGTGCTCGAGCGCGCCGGGCGCACCATCCACTTGCGCGACGTGGCCATGGTCGAGGACGGCATGGCCGAGGAGCGCACGGTCTCGTACCTGAACGGCCGCCGCGGCGTCGCGCTCCTGATCCGCCGGCAGTCGGGCGAGAACACGGTCGCGGTCGCCGATGCCGTGAAGGCCGAGCTCGCCGCGATCCGCGGCCAGCTGCCGCCCGGCTACGAGATGCTGGAAGCGCTCGATCTCTCGCGCTTCATCCGGAGCTCGGTGCGCGACGTCGCGAGCGATCTCGCCTGGGGCGCGCTGCTCGCGGCCGCCGTGGTGCTGCTGTTCCTGCGCAACGTCCGCTCCACCATGATCACGGCGATCATCATCCCCACCTCGCTGCTCGGAACGCTGACGCTCTTCTACTTCTTCGGCTTCACCCTCAACAGCATGACGCTCATGGCGCTCTCGCTCTCGATCGGCGGCCTCATCGACGACGCCATCGTGCTCCTCGAAAACGCCTATCGTCATCTCGAGGCCGGCGAGAGTCCCGACGTCGCGGCCTCCCGCGCCACCGAGGAGCTCGGGCTCGCCGTCTTCGCGACCAACCTCACCAACTGCGCGGTGTTCATTCCGATCGCCTTCATGGGGGGCGTCGTCGGACGGTTCTTCCGCGAATTCGGTCTGGTGGCCGCCGGGGCGGTCGTCGTCTCGACGCTGATCGCGCTCACCTGGACGCCGATGCTGTGCGCGCAGTTCCTGCGCGTGCAGCCCCGCCAGCCGCGGGTGTTCCGCTGGCTGGCGGCGGGGCACGATCGCCTCGCGGCCCGCTACCACCGGACCCTCGCCTGGGGGCTCGGCCACCGGGGCGCAGTGGTCGCCCTCGCGCTCGTGGCCGTCGCCGGCGGCGTCGTCGCGGCACGGAACGTCCGCCTCGACTTCCTCACCCTCGAGGACCGCAGCGAGTTCAACGTGTGGCTGAAGATGCCGCTCGGCAGCACCGTCGAGCAGACACGGACGGCGGTCCGCGCCGTCGAGGTGGAGTTGAACCGCCGTCCCGAGGTGCAGGCCCTGTTCTCGACCATCGGCTCGGGGGTGCAGGCGCGGGTGAACGAGGCGCAGATCTACGTCCAGCTCGTCCACAAGAGCCGCCGCCGGACCGAGCAGAGCGCGATCATGCGCGACGTCCGGCGCGGCCTCGACGGCCTCGACGTCGGTTTGCGTGACCTCGCCGTCGAGGCCGTGCCGATCTTCAACGTCCCGGGCTCGCGCAACGCCCAGATCATGTACGTGGTGCGCGGGCCGGACATCGACGAGCTGCAGCGCTACGCGCACCTCCTGCTGGCGCGCATGCGGACGAGCGGCGGCTTCGCCGACCTCACGACCTCGTACGAGACGGGCAAGCCGGAAATCTCCCTGGAGATCGCGCGCGGGCGCGCCGCCGATCTCGGCGTGCCGGCGGTCCAGATCGGCGAGACGATCTCGGCGCTCGTCGGGGGCATCAAAGCCACGACGTTCGAGGAGAACGGCGAGCGCTACGACGTCCGCGTGCAGGTGCGGCCCGAGTACCGCGACGATCCCGCGAAGCTCGACCTCCTGCGCGTACGGGCCCCGAGCGGCGCGCTCGTGCCGCTCCGCAATCTCGTGACGCCGCTCGTCGGCAGCGGGCCCGTGCAGATCGACCGCGACAGCCGGACGCGCGCCATCACCGTGCTCGGCAACCTGGAAGGCAAGGCCGCCGGCACTGCCGACGAGGAGGTGGTGCGCTTCGGCCGCGAGATCGGCATCGCCGGCGAGTACGAGCTCGAGGCCGTCGGGCCGACGCAGCGCTTGCGCGAGACGATCGCCGCCATCGCCTTCGCGTTCACCGTCGCCCTGATCGCGATGTACATGATCCTCGCGGCGCAGTTCAATTCCTTCGTCCATCCCTTCACCATCATGCTGAGCGCGCCGCTCTCGTTCATCGGCGCCTTCGCGACCGTCCTCATCGCGGGCGTGCCGCTCGATCTCATGGGGCAGATCGCGTTCCTCATGCTGATGGGCGTCGTGATGAAGAACGGCATCCTGCTGGTCGACTACACCAACACGCTGCGAGCCCGCGGCGCGTCGCTCTACGCCGCCGTCCTGGAGGCCGGCCAGACCCGCATGCGGCCGGTCCTCATGACCACGGTGTCGACCGTCTGCAGCATGCTCCCCGTAGCCTTCGGCACCGGCGACGGCTCGGAGTGGCGGGGCCCGATGGGGGTCATCACGATCGGCGGGCTGCTGACGTCGACGTTCCTCACGCTGCTCGTCGTCCCCGTCGTGTACACGCTCCTCGACGACGCGGCGCGCGTGCTCCGATCCGAGGCCGCCCGCCGCTTCTCGTGGGGATCACCGGCATCGAGCAGCGGCGCCGCCGGTCTCGGTGATGGCGCACCGCCGTCCGAGGCGCATGCCGCTCAGGAACCGGCGGCCGCCGCCATGCACGGCCAGGCACGCTTCAGCGGGCCGCGCATCGTGACGTGCCCCGCGACGAGCCAACCGGAGGAGATCGAGCTCGACGCCGCCCGCGCCGCGCTCACCGCGGCGGCCGGGCAGCCGGAGCTGCGGATCGCGCGCTGCAGCCGCTGGCCCGCCCATCGCAACTGCGATCAGGCGTGTCTGCGCGGGCCCACGCCAGCATGCGTCGAGGAGGGCAAAGCCTCATGAGCGAGATCACCGGTGGAGAGCTGTTGGCGCGCTGCCTCGCCAACGAGGGCATTCGGTTCGTCTTCGGCCTGCCGTGTCCCGAGATCGACCCGCTGCTGGCGAGCCTCGAGGCGCACGGCCTGCGGCTCGTCCCGATTCGGCACGAAGCCGCCGCCGTGCACATGGCCGAGGGCCTCTACAAGACGACGGGGCAGGTCGCGGCCGTGCTCGGCAACCCCGGCCCTGGGTCGGCGAATCTCTTGCCCGGCGTCATCACGGCGCGCCACGAAGGCGTTCCCGTGGTCGTCATCACGTCGCAGCATCGGCTCGGCCTCGTGTATCCGTCGCCGCCCTCGACGTTCCAGGGTCAGGACCAGCTCGACGTCTTCCGGCCGACGGTGAAGTGGGGCGGACCGATCTTCGACTGGAGCCGCATTCCGGAAGTGACGGCGCTGGCGTTTCGCGAGATGTGGTGCGGACGGCCGGGGCCGGTGCACCTCGAGATCCCCGCGCCGGTCCTGTACGCGACCGGCGACCCGCGGCGCCTGCGCCTCGTGCCGCCGGCGGCATCGCGCGCGGCGTTGCCGCAGGCTGCCGACGCGCAGCTGCGGGCGGCCGCCGCGCTCCTGCACTCGGCGCGCCGTCCGCTCGTCGTCACCGGGTCGGGCGTCGATCGCGCGGGCGCCAACGCGGCCGTGCGACGACTGTGTAGTGCTCGGCGAGCACGGGCAGCGCGTGGCGCCATGTCAAGGCGCTTCCCGCCATGCCGTGGACCAGGACGACGACCGGCCCCGCCCCGCAGTGCGGTACGCGATGCGGGGCCCTTGAAGAGTGAGCTGGGCCGCGGTGGGTTGCACGATCATGGGGGCCGTTCCTAGATGCCGAGGCGTTGCAGCCATGGCATCGCGCTCCGCAGCCCGCGGTCGACGAGATCGGAGTCGCGCGCCGCGATGGTCGCGTCGAGGAACGCCTGCGACTCGGCCCAGAGACGCACCTGGGCGCGCGCAACGGCGTCGGCGTCGGCGGGGTCGAGATCCGGGTCGAACGCGAGCGGCGGCGAGATCGTGTGGGTGATCCGTACCGGCAACGGCAACACACCCGGCAGCACGTGCAAGCCGGCGGCGCCGATCCGGATCCGCGCCCCCTCGTAGTAGTCGGCGTCGCCGGCGTTGCCGAAGCGGATCGCGCTCGCCGGCATCGGCACGTCGGTCTGGTAGTACATCTCGGCGATGCCGATGCCCGCGACGAAGAGGATCGTCGCGTCGTGGCGCGCGGCGAGTTGCACGAAGCCGTGCCTGCCGTCCCACTTCAGGCGATAAGGCTCGCGTCGATACGAGCGCAGGATCGCCTCGGTGCCTGACCCTGGGTACAGCATCAGGGCCCCCTGGTCGCGGAGCGCGCCCTCCGCTCGCTCGACGTGCCGGTTCGGGATGAGGCCCCAGATGGGCGCGAGGGTGCGGAGCCCGGGGATGGTGAAGAAGAGGTTGCCGTGCGGATGAAGCGCAGGAGATGAAGCGCAGGAGACGGCTGCCTTCCCCGCAGACCGCGACCGTCAGCATCAGCGGACGAGATCGAGGCAGTGGTTGCCGACCAGGACGACGGGGCGTCCGGTTGCGAGAGCCGCCGTCAGTCAGATGGTGAAGGCCGCGCACCGTATGCCGGTCATAGCGGCGGAGGGCGTTGCCAGTGCCCTGCATGAGACGGTTCGCCCAATGCGGCGGGTCGACGCGCTGGAGGATCGCTTCCATGGCGTTTCCCGAGCAACGCGCATGCCGCCGAGGCAGCTCTGGCGCGTCGTTTGCAACGTCATCGGAGATCATGGATCTCCTCGCGTTGCTCGCCCGCTGCATCGGTCTCGAGAACGAGGCGGCGGAGTTCTATGCCGTCCTGGCGCGGCGGGCCGCGGGCGACGCGGAGCTGGTCGCGCTCTGGTCGGCGATGGCTGACGACGAACGGCAGCACGCGCGCAAGCTCGCGACCTGGCGTGATCTCGTCGCCGCCGAGCCGCCCGAGCACCGTCCGCAGGCGAGCGGATTCGTCGCGGGCGTCGACGCGACCGAGGCGCTGTTGCAAGAGAGCCTCGACGCCGCGGTGGAGGCCGACGAAGACGAGGCGTTCGCGCTGGCGCTCGCGCTCGAAGCGAGCGAACTCGACGCCATCTACACGACCTTGCTGCAGACGTCGCCGCTGGCGCGCTTTCCGGACTTCGCCATGACGGTGCGCCACGAGACGTCCGGCCATCACGAGCGCCTCCTCGACGCCGCCCGACGCCGTTGTCGGAGCGACCGGGCACGGTTACGGCTGGCCATCCTCGCGGCCCACGAGCACTGAGATGGCACCCGATCGCGCCTTCGCATCCCTGGGAAAACCGCGGCCCGAGGCTTCCCGAGAATGGGAGATCGGCCGGGTGGCGCCATGAGCACCCGGCGCCTGCGCGGCCTCGACGCGGCCTTTCTCTACCTCGAGACGCCGAGCCAACACATGCACGTGACGGCGACGATGCTCCTCGAGCCGGCCACGGGGGCCGACCACGAGACGACCGCCGACGCGGTCACCGAAACTCTGCTGCGCCGGCTCTCGGAGCAGGAGACCTTTCGCAGTCGGATCGTTGCGGCCCCGTTCGGCATCGCGCATCCCACGTGGGTCGACGTGCCGCGCTTTCGCCCGGGCGAGCATGCCCGATCCTGCACGCTGCCGGCCCCGGGCACCCTCGACCAGCTCCGGGAGGTCGTCGCCAGCATCGCCGCAGTGCCGCTCGATCGCCGGCGCCCGTTGTGGGAGCTCTGGACGATCGCGGGGGTCGAAGGCGGACGCATCGGGGTGGTGTTGAAGGTCCACCATGCGATGCTCGACGGCGTCGCGGGCCTCGAGGTGCTGGGCCATCTCTTCACGGCCGGGCCCGAGACGGCCGACGCTCCGCCGCCCAGTCCGCCCGCGGCGGAGCCGGACGAGCCGAGCGCGCTCCGGCTCATGGCGGGGGCGTTGGCCGCCGTGGCGCACGCGCCGGCCAACGTGGCGCAGGCCTTGATGCACACGGCGCGCGCCGTCGTGCCTTTTGCGCGCACGGCGATCACCGGAGCATCCGCGCTCGTGGCGCCGATCCTGCCGTTCTCGGCGCCCCGGAGCCGCCTCAACCAAGCCTTGAGCCCGGAGCGTGCGGTCGCCTTCGGGCGCGTCGATTTGGCGTCGGTCAAGCAGATCAAGTGCGCGTACGGCGTCACCGTCAACGACGTCGTGCTCGCCGCCGTCGCCATCGCGCTCGGCGACTATCTGCGGGCGCACGGCGAGCCGCCCCACCACCCGATCGTGGCGAGCGTTCCGGTTTCCGAGCACGCGCCGAACGACGCCGGCACTTCCGGCAACCGCGTGTCGGTGATGTTCGTGGGTCTCCCGGTGCACCTGACCCGCACCGAGGACATCCTCGCGTTCATTCACGCCCAAGCGCACGGTGCGAAGGAGATCCACGCCGCGCTCGGTCCGGCGATGCTCGCCGATTGGGCGGAGCTCGCACCGCCGGGTCCGCTGACCGTCGCCGCGGGACTCTACTCGCGGTGGCAGCTCGCCGAACGGCTCCCGCCTCCCCACAGCATCGTCGTCTCCAACGTTCCGGGTCCCCCGTGTGCGCTCTGGGTGGGAAACGCGCGCCTCGCCGCCGCCTATCCGCTCGGACCCGTGCTCGAAGGGGCCGGCATCAACGTCAGCGTGGTGAGCTATGCCGGATCCGTGGACGTCGGCCTGATCAGCTGTCCACGGGCCGTGCCCGATCCCGGCGAGATAGCCCGCCGCTTCGAGCGCGCCATCGCCGACATGCTCGCGTCCATCCGTCGTGCGCCGAGCCCGCTTCGCGCCGTGGGAGCCTGAATGCCACCGCGGCCGCAGGGAGGCGTGTTCGACCAGGCGCCGTTCATCGTCTTCTGGGAGACCACGCAGGCCTGCGATCTCGTCTGCCAGCACTGCCGCGCCGACGCCCGGCCCGCGCGCGATCGGGGCGAGCTGAGCTTCGACGAGGGCACGCGGCTGCTGGACGAGATCCGGGCGATGGGGTGTCCGCTCGTCGTCCTGACCGGCGGCGATCCCGCGAAGCGTCCCGATCTCGTCGCGCTCGTGCGGCACGGGACCGCGATCGGCCTCCGGGTCGCGCTCACGCCGAGCGCGACGCCGCTCGTGACGCCAGCGCTGCTCGCGGGGCTCGCCGATGCCGGCCTCGCGCGCCTCGCGGTCAGCCTCGACGGCGCGACCGCCGCGACCCACGACGGCTTTCGCGGCGTCGCCGGCAGCTTCCAGCGCACGCTCGACATCCTGCGTGCCGCCCGCGCGGTCGGACTCACCACTCAGGTGAACACGTCCGTCACCGACCTGAACGTCGGCGAGCTCGAGCAGATCGCGGCCGAGATCGGCACGCTCGGGATCAATCTCTGGGGGGTGTTCTTCCTGGTGCCGACCGGGCGTGGGGAGGCGCTCCGGGTGCTCGAGCCGGACGCGGCCGAGGCCGTGCTCGAGCGCGTAGCGACGATCGCGCGCACGGCGCCGTTCGACGTGAAGACGACGGCGGCCCCGCACTTCCGGCGCGTGCTGCTGCAGCAGCAGGTGCGCCGGCGCGAGATCCTCGGGATCGACGACGGCATCGGGCGGGCGCCGCGCGGCGTGAACGACGGGCAAGGCATCGTGTTCGTCTCCCACCGCGGCGAGATCTTCCCGAGCGGCTTCCTGCCGTTGCCCTGCGGCTCGGTGCGCCAGGACTCGCTCGCGGACGTCTATCGCCGGCATCCGGTCTTCACGGCGCTCCGGAATCCCGAACTGCTCGGCGGCAAGTGCGGCGCGTGCGAATTCCGCCGCGTGTGCGGCGGCTCCCGGGCCCGCGCCTTCGCGATGACCGGCGACATGTTCGCCGCCGAGCCGGCCTGCGCCTACGAGCCGCCCGCGCGTCCGAGCGCGCGGTGAGCGCGCCCCGCATCGTCGTGGTCGGTGCCGGCATCGCCGGCCTCGCGGCCGCGCGCGCGCTCCGGCGGAGCGCCCCGGCCACGGACGTCGTCGTGCTGGAGGCGTCGCCGCGCGTCGGCGGCTTGATCGAGACGGAACGCACGCCGGACGGCTTCGTGCTCGAACACGGCGCCGATTGTCTGCTCACGACGAAGCCGCACGGGCTCGCGGCCGTCCGCGCGCTCGGCCTCGAGCGCGAAATCGCATACGGCAAAGGAGAGCGACGCACCTACGTCGCCCGCGGTGACGCGCTGGTCCCGATGCCGCCGATCCTCGGCCCGCTCGGGCCGGCGGCGGCCTGGGCGTTTCTTGGCAGTCCCCTGCTGTCGTTCGCCGGGAAGCTGCGCGCCGTACTGGAGCCGCTCGTGCCGCGGCGATCGAGCGGCGACGACGAGAGCCTCGCCGATTTCGCCGTCCGTCGCTTCGGGCCCGAGCTCGCGTCCGCGGTGCTCGAGCCGCTGCTCGCCGGCATCTACGGCGCCGAGACGCATCGTCTCTCGGCGCACGCGTGCGTACCGCGCCTCTGCGAGCTGGAGCAGGCGCACGGCAGCGTCGTCCTCGGGATGCAGCAGGCGCTGCGCGCGCGTCGGCGCAGCCGCCCGGCCGGCGCGCTCGGGCTGCCACCGGTCGTCACGCTCCGGCGCGGCATGGAGTCGCTGCCGGCGGCCGCGGCGCGCGGGCTCGGGGTCGAGCTCGGAGTCGCGGCGTCCTCGCTCACTCGTGCCGGCCACGGGTTCCGGCTCGCGACAACGCATGGCACGCTCGCGTGCGACGGTTTGGTGCTGGCGACGCCGGCCTGGCGGCTTCCCGCCCTCGTCGAGGGCGCCGCTCCCGATCTCGCCGCCGATCTCGCCCGCATCGCGCACAAGCGGCTCGACGTCGTCACGCTCGCCTACCGACGGGCCGATGTGCCGCATCCGCTCGACGGCACCGGGTGGGTACGCGCGACCGGGGATGCGCGCGCGACCGCCGCGTGTACGTGGGCGAGCGCGAAGTGGCCCGAACGAGCGCCGGTGGGCTCGCTGTTGCTACGGAGCGTGCTCACGGCGCCTGATCTCGACGACGACGCGCTCGCCGCGACCGCCCGCCGCGATCTCGCGGATCTGCTCGGGGTGAAAGCCGCGCCGACGCTGATGCGGGTACGCCGACTCCCGCGAGCGACGCCGATCTACGCCGTCGGGCACGGGGCGTTGGTCGAACGGATCGCCGCGCGCGCCGCGGAGCTCGGCGTGGTCGCGCTCGCCGGGAACGCGTATCGCGGCGTCGGCATTCCCGACTGCGTGGCGAGCGGCGAACGCGCGGCGGCGGCGGTGCTCGCGGCGCTCGCCGATGGCGGCCGCGGCGTCTCGGCGATCGGTAGGGATCCGCAGGGCATCGACGTCGGCGATCCTGCCGATCGGGCGCAGGAGATCGTGACGGCGGGGTTCCGGCCGGTTCAGACAGGCGACCGGTGGGCGCCGCGCGTCGGCAGGTCGACGTAGAAACTGGTTCCCGTCGCGAGACGTTCGAAGCCGATGCTGCCGCCATGCGCGCCCACGATGTGCTTGGCGATCGAGAGGCCGAGGCCTGATCCGTGTCAAGAAGTGTTCGGGACAATCCACTAGCAACAGCTCTTGGACCGCCAGGTAGTCGTCTAGCATGCTGACGGCCGGGAGTGCGAAGAGCCGCATCGTCTCTTCGGCCTCGAATCGGCCCTGAGTCTGCGCGGCGCTGAGGCTCAAACGGTTGGCGGTCTCGGTGCCGATCGAGGCGGCGACGACCGCGAACCAGTTGGCGTCGTGCGCCATCCAGCTGCGCGCTGCCGGGGGGTGGGAAGCTTCGGCTCGGACATCGGCGGAGGTCTCCTCGAGCGATGATGACCGAATGCCCGAAACGCGCGCTGATCGTTGCCGGCTGCGGGGGTGACGACAGTCAGCGCGCGCGCTCCCGCATTCCGCGCCTCCTGCTTGCTCGGCGTCGTGCCGCCCGTCTACGCGTTGCCTCCCGAGCGTGCGCTGGCCTACGGCGCGCGGCGATCGCGCAAGCGACGCGCCGTGAGCGACGGCGGTGACAGGCGTCACGTCCGACGCTGTTCGACATTCTTCCGCACTGGAGTGTCGTCGAGCAGTCTTCGCGCATGAGCAACCTGCGGCGTCCGAACTCCGATCGCGAATTCTCAGCCGGCACCGGGAATCTTCGGCGGAACTCGGTCATCGAGAAGAACGGCCGCGAGTACCTCGTGACGATCAACGGCGCGGTCTTCCTGGCTCTGACGCTGGCGGGTGCGGAAGCGATCGCTCGTACCCGGGTTCCGCATGTCGCGAGCCGACCGGTGGTGACCTCGGACGCCGTCTCGCGCTGACGCATGCCGATCGTTGCGATCGTTCAATAGGGAGCTCGCAGAGCTCGGTTACCGACCACTGGCCGCTCCGTACCGCCTCGGCAAACTGCCATCGCTGTTCCAATTTGTTCGTCTCATCCAGCGCATCTCCAATGTGTAAGGGATGTACCTGGACTTCTGTCAGCGATGTGCCCGGACCGAACCGGATCAGCTCAGTACGCGACCAGCGCCTCGAGGTCGCCGGTCGCCTCGTTCCGCGTCACCACGAGCCGCGACATGCACGGCATGCAGTAGACGCGGTCTCCCGGCAGCAGCGTGCGGCTCGAGCGGATCACGACCTTGCAGACCGGACAGATCACCTCGTTCGGCGCGAGCCGGTCGCCGGCGCCTTTCCACTTGCGGTAGAAGCGCCGATACTTCTTCGGGACCTCGTCGAAGCCGGTGTCGTCGAGGACGAAGCGCTGGCGGTCGCCCTGCGGGTCGTTCGCGGCGGGGCTGCCGGCGGCCGGCTCGCCCTCGGCGAGCTCGACCGTCGCGGCGACGTCGCGTTCGTCCCGGGCACCCCCGTCGGGGACCCCACTCACGTCGCGAACCCCAGACGCGCAACCGACTCGAGGTAGATCCTTCCGAGCCGCTCGTGCTCGTCACGCGGCAGACCGAGGAGGAGATTCGTTTCCTCGAGCGCTTCCAGGACCAGGTGGTCGAGCTCCTTCTTGATCTGCCCGAGACGGGCACGGATGTGCGGCGCGCTCGCGACCCGTCGGCCGAGCTCGTTCTCCCCGAAGCCGATGTGCCGGCGCTCGTCCTTCACGACGCCGCGGAGCACCTCGGCCGTGACCGGATCGGCCTCGCGGGCGTGATCCTGGAACACGGCGAACTCGAGCGATTCCAGGATCACGTTCTGCGCGAAAATGGCGGCCTCCCAGTCCTTGCTCGCGACCAGCTCGAGGAGCCGCCGGCGGAACGTCTGCAGGCTGCCGCTGGCGCGCCGCTCGACCTCGCGCTCGGGGTCGCTGACGCCGAGGTCGCGCATGCGATGGTAGAAGACCTCGAGGTGCCGTCCCTCGTCCGCGACCTGAGTCGCGAGGAACACCTTGGCGAGGCGATTGGGCGCGATGACGATGAGGCCGCTCGCGCCCTCGAGCGCGGCGGCCTCGCCGACGCAATAGTTGCAGAGGACCGTGATCAGGCGATCACGGTCCTCCGCCGACATCGGGCTCTCGATTGCGTCAGGTCGATGGCCCCACGTCGTTCCCGACAGATACCCCTCGACGGCCTGGAACCAGAACTCGAAGGAATGCACCTCCTCGAGAAATGCCTGCGGTTCGAGGTCGTGGACGTCGCTCACGGACGCGCCGGCGTCTGGTACTCGAGCCCGATCCGGCCGAGCCGGGTCTTGAACTCCTTCAGCACGGTCGTCGCGAGCAGGTCTTCCATCTCCTCGGGCGCGAGCGCGCCGAGATCGGCGCCATGGAACCGTGTGTGGCTGCGCTCCTGGCCGATGCGCTCGAGCTCGTCGACGGCCTCGCTGTTGCGGAAGGCGTCGGCGAAAGTCGCGAGCATGAAGTACGACATGTCCTTCTGCATCCGCTCGACGTCGGGCCGGCGGTCGGGGTTCTCCTTGATGAGCGAGCCGATGCGGTTCTCGCCGAAGCCGACGTGGCGGCGCTCGTCGGCGATCGTCCCCGAGAGCGTGTGCGCGAACTTCGGGTTCATCTCTTCATTCATCGCGTACATCATCTCGAAGACGCTGAAGGCCATGCCTTCGAGCACGATGTTCTGGCCGACGACGCCGGCCACGAAGTCCTTCTTGTCGACCTTTTCGAGCAGCACACCCGCGAACTTCACCAGGTTCGGGTTGGCGTACTCCTTGATCGTTGCTTCCAGCGCGTCCTTGCGGATGCCGAGGTCGTACAGGCGATGGGTGAAGATCTCGACGTGGCGCGCCTCGTCGAGGGTCTGGGTCGCGAGGAACCGCTTGCTCGCCTCGTCCGGCGCGCTGTTGATCAGGCCCGACGACGCCGCGAGCGCGCAACGCTCCCCGACCACGAGCTGCACGGTCGTGCGGATCGCGTCCTCGTGGAGCACGTCGTTGCTCTTCAGGATCTCGATCTCCTGCTCGCCCGGCTTGTGGCCGAACACGGTGCCATCGAGGTAGCCCTGGGGACAGGACTCGAGCCAGTTCTGGATCGAGTACGCGGATAGGAAATCAGCCATGGTCTGAACCTCCTTCGCCGGGCGGGGATCGTGGGTGGATGCGTCGTCGCCTGCCGCCCCACCGGTCGAGAAGCAAGGCGCGTTCCTGCAGCGCGCTGCCGCACGGCACGCGCACGGCGCGGAATTCTCGACACTATCGCGCGTGGAAATCCTTCGCGCGGGAATCATTCTCGTCGTCCTTTCTCAGCCCTGGGAATGCGGAGACGCGACGACCCGGCCGGATGCCGGGATTTCCGACTTTTCGGGTCTGGTACGGCGGCTGCAACGGCGACCGGCATGAGCTTCGGATGTGGCGGAATTCCCCTGACGACGCCGGTCGTCGCGCCGCGCGCGGAGGCACGGCGGGTCGAGTGGCGGCGGGAGCCGTTTCGGATGTTCTTCCCCTTCGCGGTGCTGATCGGGTGGATCGGCGTCGGCCATTGGCTCCTCTACGCCACCGGCCTCACCGCGACCTACTCGGGATTCCTCCACGGCCAGGTGATGACGCAGGCGTTCATGATGGCGCTGGCCGTCGGCTTCCTCATGACCGCGCTGCCGCGCCGGACGCAGTCCGCCCCGCCGTCGCCGCTCGAGGTCGCGATCGCGTTCGTCACCCTCGCGACGGTCACCGCGGCGGCGCTCATGGGACGCTGGGCGCTCGCGCAGGGCGCGTACGCGGGACTCTTCCTCGTGCTGCTCCAGTTTGCCGTGCGACGGTTCATCGGTCACGGAGCGAAACGCCGGCCGCCGGCGTCGTTCGTCCTGGTGCCGATCGCGGTCGCGCACGGGCTCGCCGGCGCGCTGCTGATCGCGGCGGCGACGCGGCCCGGCACGGCCCCATGGGTGATCGCGCTCGGTCGCCTCTTCGTCGAGCAGGGCGTGTTCTTGTCGCTCGCGATCGGCATCGGCAGCCTGGTGCTGCCGCTGATGGCCGGCGGGACGCCGCCTGCGGACCTCGGCTCGTCGCCGGCGGAGCGGCGGAAGCTCCTCGGCTACGCGGCGATCGGCGGCACGCTCGCCGTGAGCATGATCCTCGAGGCCGCAGGCTTCCTCCGCTTCGGGCCGCTGCTCCGCGGACTGGTCGTCGCGACCGGCCTCGCCGTCGGTGGCGGCGCGTGGCGTCCGCCGCGGAAGCCCGGCCTGCACCGGAAGCTCGTCTGGCTCGCCGTCTCGCTCATGCCGGTCGGTCTCGTCGGCGCCGCGCTCGCGCCCGACCTTCGGATCGCGATGCTGCACGTGCTCTTCATCGGCGGCTTCGGGCTCATGGGATTCGGCGTCGCGACCCACGTCTCGCTCGCCCACCTCGACCTCGAGCGCCTGGCGCTCGGCCGGCCGCCGGCCGTGGCCGCGCTCGGCGTGCTGATGGTCCTCGCGATGCTCGCCCGCGTCGGCGCCGATTTCAGCGCCGGCTACTTCGATCACCTCGGATGGGCCTCGGCGCTCTGGCTCGCGGGCTCGGGGATCTGGCTTGGCTTCGTCGGTCCGAAGCTTCTCCGGTATGCCCCACCCGTGTCCGTGCCGGTGCCGGTGCCGCCGCCGGTCGCGCTCGGGCCGGTCGCCGCCTATCTCGTCGCCGACCACGAGCGGCTCGAAACCCTCCTCACCCTTGCCACAGCGGAGCCGGACGCGATCGACCTCGCGGCCTACGGCGAGTTCCGACGCGGCCTGCTCCGGCACATCAGCATGGAGGAGAAGATCCTGCTGCCGGCCGCGGCGCGCGCCCGCGGCGGGGCGCCGCTCCCGGCCGCGGCGCGCCTGCGGAGCGATCACGGCGCGATCGCCGCGCTCCTCGTTCCGACGCCGACACCCGCGATCGTCGCGGCGCTCCGTCTCATCCTCGCGGGCCACAACCTGCTCGAGGAAGGTCCCGCCGGCGTCTACGCGACCTGCGAGCGCCTCGTCGGCCCCGCCGCGACGGCGCTCGCCGCCGAGCTCCGTGCGGCGCCCGAGGTGCCGGTGCACGCGCCCGTCGACGACGCGCGCGTGCTCGCGGCAACCCGCCGGGCACTCGAGCGCGCGGGCTACGATCCGGCGTTGGTCTGATCGATGGGCCCCGTGCGAGCCGTGTGCTCAGGTATCGTCGCCGGCGGCGAGCGTCCGCAGGGCCTCGGGGTCGGCGATCGCGAGCTCGTTTCGCGCCGAGCGCACCATGCCCGTCCGTTGCCATTTGCTCGTGATGCGGATGGTCGTCTCGACGGTGGTGCCGACCATGTCGGCGAGCTCCTGGCGCGTGACGGGCAACACCACGAGGCCGTCGCGGCGCTGGCCGATTTTCGGGACGAGGACGAGGAGCATGCGCGCGAGGCGCTGCTCGACCGGCTCCAGGGCCACCGACTGCAGGCGCTCGTGGGCGCTCCGCAGGCGCGTCGTCACGAGCGCCAGGATCGCCGAGCGCAGCGTCGGCTGGCGTTGGCAGATCTCGCGCACGAGCGCCGCCGACACGCGCCACACGGTGCTCGCCTCGGCTGCAATCGCCGAGGCGGGATAGGGACGGTCCTCGAGCGCCACCACGGCCCCGAAGTACTCGCCCGGAGGGATCACCTCGAGCACGATCTCGCGCCCGCCAGGTCCCGACTTGATGATGTGCACCAAGCCGTCACGAACGGCCCAGACATCGGTCGACGGCTGACCCTCCGAGAAGATCACCGCCCCTTTGGCGACCGCGACCTCGCGGACGGCCGCGTGCACGCGGGCCCGCTCGGCCGGTGGCAGGGTGCGGAAACCCGGCAGCTGCTCCATGCGCGGGTCTCTAGCCTCTATGAGCGGCGTCATACAACGCGGGCCGCGACGCGCCGATACTGGGTAGCGATGGACGACGCGATCGGCGACCTCCTGCACCAGCACGACGATCTGCTCGCGCGGCTCGACGACACGGCGGCACGACTCGCGACGCTGACGGTCCCGCTGCTCGAGTTGCTGGCGTATCTCGAATCGGAGGTCGAGGGGCACTTCGCCCTCGAGGAGGGTGCGCTCTTCCCGGTCCTCGAGCACGACCCGACGCTCCCGGCCGACATGCTGCCGCTCTTGATCGACGAGCACGCCATGGCACGGGCGCAGCACCGCGAGCTCGCCGAAGCGCTGCGCTACGGCAGCGTCGCGAGCCAGGTGCGGGCCGCCGAGGCCGTGATCGACCTACTGCGCGCCCACGTGGCCAAGGAGGACGCCGTCCTCGCCGTGGCAGCGGCGACCCTGTCCGCCGCGCAGCGCGACGCCGTCGCACGGCGCGTGGCGACGCTTTCCGCGCCGACTCCGGTCGGCCTCACGAAGGAGAGGTGACGATGCTGTCCAAGTCCGCTGCCCGTGCGTTCTTCCTCGGCGGCACCGCCGCGTGCTCGCTCGCCTTCGTCGCCCTCACGGTCGACACCTTCGGCAAGATCCCCGAGCAGACCAGGGCCGCCGCGATCACGCCGGAGGTCGAGCGCGGGAAGGAGCTCTGGGAGGCCAGCAACTGCATGGGGTGCCACACCCTCTTCGGAGAAGGCGCCTACTACGCACCCGAGCTCACGAAGGTCTACGAGCGGCGCGGGCCCGATTTCATCCGCGCCATGCTGCGCGACCCGGAGGCCATGTATCCGGGGCAGCGGCGCATGCAGAACTACCACTTCGACGAGCGCGCGATCGAGGATCTGCTGGCGTTCCTCCAGTGGAGCGGCAACGTCGACCTGAACGGCTTTCCGCCGAAGCCCTCGTTGATGCCGATCGCGGTGCCGGGCGCCGCCACGGTCGCGGCGAGCGTCGATCGTCCGCAGATCTACAACCAGCTCTGCATTGCGTGCCACGCGCTCGGTGGCGAAGGCGGGGCGGTCGGTCCGGCGCTCGACGGCGTCGGCGCGCGGCGCGACCGCGACTATCTGCGGCAATGGCTCGTCGATCCGCACGCCCTGAAGGCCGACGCCCGCATGCCGAAGCTGCCGCTCACCGAGGGCCAGATCGACGATCTCGTGGCCTTTCTCTCCCATCAGAAAACCGGAGGCACCCCGTGAAATACCGCACCCAGAAGATCGCGTATTGGTTCTTCGCCACCTGCATGCTGCTGCTCTCGCTCCAGCTCGTCTACGGCTTCATCATGGCCTTCGCGCACGCCGGCTTCGACGTGCTGCACGCGATCGTGCCGTTCCACGTCGCGCGCGCCACCCACAACAACCTGCTCGTCGTGTGGCTGCTCTGCGGCTTCATGGGCGCCGCCTACTACATCATTCCCGAGGAGGCCGATCGCGAGCTGATGTGGCCGACGCTCGCCTACGTGCAGCTCGGGGCGCTCGTCGCGGTCGGCGTGACGGCGATCGCGGGCTTCCACGTCGGCTGGTTCGAGGGGCGAAAGTTTCTCGAGATCCCGCGCCCACTCGACTACCTGGTGGTGGTCGACGTGCTGCTCTTCATCGCCAACATCGGCGCCACCATCTGGTACGGGCGGCGCTTCACGACAACCTCGCTGGTGCTCTTCTTCGGGCTCCTCGCCGCGGCCCTCCTCTACCTGCCCGGCATGATCCCGACGACCAACCAGACCGAGGACTCGTACTGGCGCTGGTGGGTCGTGCACCTCTGGGTCGAGGGCGTGTGGGAGCTGATCCTCGGGGGCATCCTGTCGTTCCTGCTGCTGAAGCTGACCGGGGTCGACCGCGAGGTGGTCGAGAAGTGGCTCTACGTGATCGTCGGGCTCACGTTCCTGTCGGGCATTCTCGGCACCGGACACCACTATTACTTCATCGGCACGCCCCGGTATTGGATGTGGATCGGCGCCGTCTTCAGCGCTCTCGAGCCCCTCGCCTTCCTCGGCATGGCGATCTACGCCGTCGCCATGGCGCGCCAGGGCGGGCGCCGCCATCCGAACGCCGTCGCGATGCTCTGGACGGTCGGCTGCGCGATCGTGTCGTTCGTCGGGGCCGGTTTCCTCGGCTTCGCGCACACGCTGCCGCAGGTGAACCTCTACACCCACGGCACGCTGATCACGGCGATGCACGGCCACCTGGCGTTCTGGGGGGCCTACGCGATGATCGTGCTCGGCATCATCAGCTACGCCATGCCGCTCATGACGGGCCGCAAGTGCTACGAGGCGTCGAGCGCGGTCCTGGCGTTCTGGATCAGCAACGTCGGCATGATCGCGATGACGTTGGCGTTCGCGGTCGCGGGCGTGACGCAGGTCTATCTCGAGCGCCGGATCGGCATGGACTTCGTGACCGTCCAGAAGGAGATCGAGGTCCATTTCTACGGCCTGATCCTCGCGGCCATGCTCTTCACGAGCGGCATCGCGCTCTTCGTCTGGAACTTCGTCTCGTATGGGCTGCCGGTCGCCGACGTCGCGACCGAGAGCGAGGGTGAGGGCGAGGGCGAGGCGGTGTACGTGCAGGTCTCGTCCACGGCGACGGTGCGGGAAGCGTTCTGAACATGACCGCCATGCCGAATGTCGCGCGAACGGCGTCGCCGTCCGCGCGCGTGTTCTACCGTCCGGTCGCCGGCGAGGTGCAGGTGTTCCACTATGCCTACGAGAGCCGCCTGCCGCTCCTGCTCAAGGGGCCGACCGGCTGCGGCAAGTCGCGGTTCGTCGAGGCGATGGCGGCCGCCGTCGACCGACCGCTCGTCACGGTCGCGTGCAACGACGAGACGACGGCGACGGACCTCCTCGGCCGCTGGCTCGTCCGCGGCGGCGACACGGTTTGGCAGGATGGGCCGGTCACGCGCGCCGTCCGGAGCGGCGCGATCCTCTACCTCGACGAGATCGCCGAGGCGCGCGAGGACGTCATCGTCGTCTTGCACTCGCTCTCCGACCACCGGCGCGCGCTCTACGTCGACCGCATCGACGAAACCCTGCACGCGCCGCCCGAGTTCATGATGGTGGTGAGCTACAACCCGGGCTACCGACGCGCGCTCAAGGAGATGAAGCCGTCGACCCGCCAGCGCTTCGTGTCGCTCGCCTTCGGCCATCCCGCGCCCGAGGTGGAGGTCGAGATCGTGTGCGCCGAATCGGGGGTCGATCCCGCGCAGGCGCGGCGCCTCGTGACGCTCGCGGGGAAGATCCGCGCGCTCGAGGAGCTCGGCCTCGCCGAGACCGTCTCGACGCGGCTCCTGGTGGGCGCGGGGACGTTGATGCGCCGCGGGCTCGCGCCGCGACTGGCGTGCCAGGTCGCGGTCGTGCAGCCGCTCACGGACGATCCGGTCACGGCCGCGGCGATGCAGGACCTCGCCGACCTCGTCTTCTGACCGTCATGGGGTGGGACGAGCGGCTCTTCGGGCGAGCGTATCGCGCCCTGGCGACGACGGTCCGGCGGAACCGCCCGCCGGCGCCGCACGCGGCGACGCTCGCCGAGCTCGCGCCGCGCCTCCGCCTGCTCGCCTGCGCATTGGCCGCGGAAGACGTCGAGCTGGCCGCGGCCGACGACGATGCCGGCACGAGCGAACGGCGGATCGTGCTGCCGGCGGTGATCGCGCTCGCGCCGACCCGCGAGGAGAACGCGCAGCTCTATCGGTTGCGGGTCGCGCACGCGGCGACATCCATCCGCCTCGGGCTCGTCCTGCCGGCGGACACGACGCCGGACGACCGGGCGCTGGCGACGCTGCTCGCGGTGCCCGCGATTCTCGCTACGTGCGCGCGTGAGCTGCCGGCGCATCCCGCATGCTGGTCGACGTTCGCGTCCATCGAGCTGGCGCGGCGCCCCGATCCCGCCGGCCTCCCGCCCGCAGCCGCGGCGCTCGAGACCCTGGCCCAGCTCCATCTCGGTCGGCCGGCGCAGGCGCTCGCGACCCGCGTCCCCCCGGACGTGCTCGCCTGGGCTGAGGCGGCGGCACGCTTCTCGGTACCGTCCGGCGCCGCCCTCGGCGCGGCCGTTGGCGCTTGGGCAGGGGAACGATTCGGGCATGGACGGCTCATGCCCGTCGTCCTCTGGGGCGGGCTGCCGGTCAGCGCGCCCGCCGCCGTGGCGGCGGGCGGCGCGTCCGGCGAGCTCCCGAGCGCGTCGGCGACCGAACGGCAACGGCCGCGCCCGCCGGGCGAGAGGCATCAGGTCGAGCTCGGCACGGATGCCGCCGCCGAGAACCCGGCCGTGCACTCCTTCGAAAAGGTGCACACCGCCGAGGAATACCGTGGCGGCAAGAAGCGCGTCGACGCGGAGGACGAGCTCGCCGACCACGCCGAGGCGCTCGACGAGCTCGATCTCCGCGAGCTCGTGCGCTCGAGCGAACGGACGCGCTCGCTCTACCGCGCCGACCTCTATCTCGACGGCGGCGTCGGCGATCTCGAGGGCGAGCCGCCCGCGGTCGATGCGATCGCCTACGACGAGTGGGACGCCCGCCACCGACGGTACCGGCTGGGGTGGTGCAGCCTGCGTGCGAGCCGCCTCGTGGAGCGCCGGCCGACGGCGGAGGCGAGCCGCTGGTGTCGCGCGACGGTGGCGCGCCATCGCGCGCAGATTCGCGACCTGACCGCCGCGTTCGCCCGGATCGAGGACGCGCGCCGCTGGAAGGGCCGCCAGCCCGACGGTCCCGACATCGACGTCGACGCGATCGTCCAGCGGCACGCAACGCTCCGGAGCGGCCACGTCCCGCCCGACCGGCTCTACTGCGCGCGCCGCCGGCACGGCCACGACGTGGCGATCCTGATCCTGCTCGACGCGAGCCTCTCGACCGATGCGTGGGTGGCCGGCCACCGCGTGCTCGACGTGGCGCGCGAGTCGGTGCTGGTGCTCGGCGAGGCGCTCGCCGCGACACCGATCACCGTCGGCATCGCGGCGTTCGCGAGCCACACCCGGCGCGACTGCCGCTTCGCGACCGTGAAGGGCTTCGCCGAGCCATGGGGCGAGGCGGCGCGCCGCCTCGCGTCGGTGGAGCCTGCCGGCTACACGCGCATCGGGCCCGCGCTCCGCCACGCGACCCGCGTGCTCGGGGCGACGCCGGCACGACGACGCCTGCTCTTGCTCGTGAGCGACGGCAAGCCGACCGACTACGATCGCTACGAGGGCCGGTACGGCGTGGCGGACGTCCGCCAGGCCGTGCGGGAGGCCCAGCAACAGTCCGTTAATTGCTTCGCGCTCGCCGTCGACGCAACGGCGCGTGACTACCTGCCGCGGCTCTTCGGTCGAGGAAGCTACGCCCTCCTGCCTCGCCCCGACGCGCTCACCGGCGCGCTCGCCCGGGTCGTCGTCGAGGTGGTGCGTTGAGGGTGGCCACTATGACGCAGCTCATACCGACGGCCGACGCCATGCCGTACGGTCCGATCATGATGCGCAGGAAGAGGGAGATGAGCATGAGGATCATGAGAACGACTGCCCGATGGTTCGCGCTCGCCGTGTGGTGGCTCACCGCCAGCACCAGCGCCCACGCCCAGGGACTGCCCGTGGAACGCGCCGCGCTGACGTCCCCACCGAACGTGCCGCCGCCGATCTTGCGCACGCACGCGGCGAAAGTCGTCGTCGAGCTGGAGGTCGTCGAGAAGGTCGGACAGCTCGCCGACGGCGTCGAGTACACCTTCTGGACGTTCGGCGGCACGGTGCCGGGCAGCTTCATCCGGGTGCGCGTCGGCGACACGGTCGAGCTGCACCTGGCGAACCACCCCGACAACAAGTTGCCGCACAACATCGATCTGCACGCCGTGACGGGGCCAGGCGGCGGCGCGGCCAGCACCTTCACGGCGCCGGGCCACAAGTCGCGTTTCACCTTCCGGGCCCTCAATCCCGGGCTCTACATCTACCACTGCGCGACGGCGCCGGTCGGCATGCACGTCGCGAACGGCATGTACGGCTTGATCTACGTCCAGTCCGAGCGGCCGCTCCCGGCGGTCGAGCACGAGTTCTACGTGGTGCAGGGCGACTTCTACACCGATACGCCGTTCGGGGTGAAAGGCCACCAGGCCTTCTCCATGCAGCGCGCGATCGACGAGCGCCCGAGCTACGTCGTCTTCAACGGGTCGGCGCTCTCGATGGTCGGCGACAACGCGCTGCAAGCCAAGGTCGGCGATCGCATCCGCCTCTTCCTCGGGAACGGCGGGCCGAACCTGGTGTCGTCGTTCCACGTGATCGGCGAGATCTTCGACACGGTCTACTTCGAAGGCGGGCAGCACACGCAGATCGACGTGCAGACGACCCTGATCCCGGCCGGCGGCTCGGCGATCGTCGAGTTCCTGCTCGACACCAACGGGACGTATCTCCTGGTCGACCACAGCATCCTGCGCACCTTCAACAAGGGCTCGCTCGCCATGCTGAAGGTCGAGGGCGATCAGGTGCACGACATCTATTCCGGGAAGGAGCTCGACGAGATCTACCTCGGCGACGAGTCGGTCGCCTCCGCTTTGAAGAAGGGCGCCGGGGAGCTCGACGCCCAGCCGACCGTGACCGGGGGCGGACCCGACGGCAAGGCGATCTTCGAGAAGAACTGCGCCATGTGCCACCAGGCGGCGGGCGAGGGTCTCGAGAACGTCTTCCCGCCGCTCGCCAAGTCGGACTTCCTCATGGCGCGCGCCCTGTCGTCCGACCGGAGCGAGCTGGTCGACCTGATCCTGCAGGGCAGGACCGGTGCGCTCACGGTGAACGGCAAGGAGTACAACGGCGTGATGACGCCGGTCTCGGGCCTCAGCGACGAGGACATCGCCGCCGTCCTGACGTTCATCACCAGCACCTGGGGCAATGCCGGCGCCAAGCCGTTCACCGCCGGCGAGGTGAAGACGGCGCGCGACGCCGGCGCGAAGACGGCGGGAGCGGCCGCGGGCGGCGAATGAACGCCGTGCTCCCAGCGCTGGCGGTGCTCCTCGCGGTCGCGAGCGGGGCGACGACGGACGTCGCCCGCATCGCGCCCGGGGACTTCGCGCCGCTCTTCGGCCTCGACGCCGGGCAAACGACCTTTCGCGTGGCGGAGCTCTGGATCGACCGTCGCCCGGTCACGCGCGGGCAGTACGCCGAGTTCCTCGCCGCGCACCCGGCATGGCGGCGCGGCCGCGTCGCCGAGATCTACGCCGACGCGCAGTATCTCCAGAATTGGGACGGCGACCGTCCGCGGGCCGGGCAGGACGCCTACCCGGTGACGCACGTCTCGTGGTTCGCGGCGCAGGCGTATTGTCGTGCCCACGGCGGACGGCTGCCGAGCACGCTCGAATGGGAGTACGTTGCGGCGGCGAGCTCGACCGAGCCGGACGCGCAGAAAGATCGCGCCTTCGTCGAGAGCATCCTCGGCTGGTACGCGCGGCCGAGCCGCGGCGACTTCGGTCTCCGTCCCGTCGGCGCAGCCGGACCGAACTTCTACGGCCTCCAGGACCTGCACGGCCTGGTGTGGGAGTGGACGGGCGACTTCAACGCGTCCTTCATCACCGCCGACAACCGCGCCGACGGCGACCGCTCGCGGAGCTTCTTCTGCGGTAACGGCGTGACCGGCGCCGCGCGCCGCGAGGATTACGCGGCCTTCATGCGTTACGCGATGCGCGGCAGCCTGGACGCCGACTTCGCGCTCGGCAACCTCGGCTTCCGCTGCGCGTACGACCGAGCGCCGCCCGGGAAATCCTCAGAGGAGAACCACTGATGCGTCGTCTCGCCGCCGTGGCCGTCGTCCTCGTGCTCGCCGCCGTGCCGGTGCTCGCGTCGCGGAGCCTCTACCAGGCGCCGCTCACCTGGCGCACCGACGCCGGTGAGACCGTCGCCCTCGAGCGTTGGAAGGGCGAGCGCGTCGTGCTGACCATGGTCTTCACGTCGTGCCAGGCGACCTGCCCGATCACCATGGGCAAGCTCCGCGACATCCAGGCCCAGTTCGACCGCGAGAAGCTCGCGGCGCACTTTCTCATCGTGTCGTTCGATCCGGCGCGCGACACGCCGGAGAAGCTCGCCGCCTACCGCGTCGCGACCGAGCACACGCAGCCCAACTGGACCTTCCTCGTCGGCTCGGAGGAGGACACGCGGACGCTCGCGATGCTCCTCGGCATCAAATACTCCCGCAACCCGACCACGGGCGACATCATGCACGACAACAAGATCGTGCTCTTGAACGGCGACGGAGAGATCACCAAGGAGCTCCTCGGCCTCGACGCGCCCATCGCGGACTTCCGATGAGCAACGTGGCGGCCGTGGAGACGTTCCTGCGCCAGATCGCGATCGCGCTCCTCGGCGCGGCCCTCGCCGTGATGGCGACGGCGCGCCCCGCGACCGGCTGGGAGAAGCCCGATCTCTCCGTGGCGGGTCCGGGGGGCACGCGCTGGCAGCTCTCGGTTTCCGATCGGCTGCGCGGAGAGTTCGCCGATTGGTTCGAGGGCGCCGCGCCCAACGACAACCAGCGTTACGACTACCTCGGCAACCGCTTCCAGCTCGGCATCGGCGTGACCCGCGGCATCGTCGCCGGCTTCGTGGAGTACCAGCACACCCAGCTCGTGAACGTGCCCGGCAGCGCGACCGGCGTCGGCAGCGTGTACTTCGCCAACACGCGCCAGCACTTCCAGGAGCAGGGCTGGCTCCGCCAGGGTTGGCTGCAGGCCACCCCGCAGCTCGGCGACTGGCGCCTCACGCTGCAGGGCGGGCGCCTCCGCTATCTCGACGGCGCCGAAACCGTCGCGCCCGATCCGAACATGCAATGGGTGAAGAGCCAGCGCGTCGCCGAGCGGCTGATCGGGCCCTTCGACTTCACGCACGTCGGCCGGAGCTTCGACGGCGTACGCCTCGCGGCCGACACCGAGGCCGTGAACCTCACCGGCTTCGCGCTCTGGCCGACCTCGGGCGGCTTCGAGATCAGCGCCGGCCGCGGCATGGACGTGAACCTCGCCGGCGTGTCCGCGACCGTCAAGGATCATCCCGGCTTCGAGCGCACCGAGGCGCGCGCGTTCTGGATCTACTACCACGACGGGCGCCCCTCGCACGGCGACGTCGTGCCACTCGACAACCGGCCGTTGCCGGAGCGCCAGGGCGACCGCCGCGACCTCGACATCCACACGCTCGGCCTCGACGTGCTGCACGTGGCGCCGTTGGGCCCGGGCAAGCTCGACGCGCTCTTGTGGGTGGCGGGTCAGGTCGGCGACTGGCAGGCGCTCGCGCAGCGCTCGTGGGCGGTCGCGGCCGAGGTCGGCTATCAGCTGCCGAAGGTGTGGGCGGCGCCCTGGGTGCGCGCGGGCTACTTCGCGAGCTCGGGCGACGGCGACCCCGGCGACGACGACCACGCGACGTTCTTCCAACTGATCCCGACGCCCCGCCTCTATGCCCTCACGCCGTTCTACAATCTGATGAACAACCGCGACCTCTTCGCGCAGCTGATCGCCAAACCCCTCGCCGACGTCACCGTGCGAACGGACCTCCATTGGCTCCAGACCGCGAGCGGCGCCGACGTGCTCTACTTCGGCGGCGGCGCCACCAAGCAGGACTTCTTCGGCTACGGCGGCACCCCGGCCGGCGGCGACCGCCAGATCGGCTACGTGACGGAGCTGAGCGTGAGCTGGAAGCCGCTCCCGGTGCTGGAGCTCGCCGCCTACTACGGCCATGCCTTCGGCGGCTCGGTCGTCGAGAACGGGTTCCCGGGGCGGAACGACATCGACTACGGGTTCGTGGAGACGACGATCGCGTTCTGACGCCGTGGGAGCGCCGTTGGCCGCTGCCTGTCCTCCGACCCCGGTCCGTCACCGACGCTGGCCGGCGACAGCGAGCCGCCCGCCGCCTCGACCAGGGAAGTTCCCATCGGCGACCGACGAGCCCCGACCGCGTTCCGAAGAACGCGAAGACGGCCGCTGAATTCGCGCGAAGTCCCCCAACCTACGCGCGCCGTCGTTCGGCACGCACTGGCATCGCGCTTGCTCCAAGGGGGAAGGAGCCGTGATGGTACGCGACTTGGTGATCGGGATGGCCGGCTCGGGCGGTGACGGTATCGTCAGCGCCGGCGAGTCGCTGATCTCCGCCTGCGCCATCGAGGGCTACAATGCCATGATGACGAAGAGCTTCGGCTCGCAGATCCGTGGCGGCGAGTCCTCGTGTCGGGTACGCCTCTCGACGGCGCCCGTCCTGAATCCCGGCGGCGCTCTCGACGTGGCCGTCGTCCTCAACTGGGAGGACTTCGCGAAGTTCGGCGCCGAGCTGCCGGTCGATCGCCACACGGTCGTGCTCTTCGAGGAGAAGACCGGCGTCCGCCTCGACGCCCTGCCCCTCTCCGTCGCGCCGGCCGAGGCGATCGCCGTGCCCTTCGGCGACATGGCGCGCAAGGCAACCGGCAACGAGAAGGGCAAGAACAGCGTCGTGCTCGGCCTCCTCTCCGGGTGGTTCGGACTCCCCGGTGACGCCCTCCTCGCCGCGCTCCGGAAGAAGTTCGCCGCGAAGGGCGAGGCGTTGGTGACCGCCAACGAGGCGGCATTCGCCCTCGGCACTGCGTTCGCCGCGGCGCACCCGCTCGCGGCGCCGCGGACGATGGAGGCCGCGACGCGCCGTGAACCGATGATGCTCGTCGACGGGAACGACGTGTGCGCGGCCGCGGCGATCGTCGCCGGGTGCGAGTTCTTCGGCGGCTATCCCATCACGCCCTCCACCGAGATCATGCAGTTCTTCACCCGGGAGGTCTGGAAGTACGGCGGCGAGGTGCTGCAGGCCGAGGACGAGATCGCCGGCATCGGGGCGGCGCTCGGCGCGTCGTTCGGGGGCAAGAAGGCGATGACCGCGACTTCCGGCCCGGGCATGTCGCTCAAAGCCGAGATGATGGGCCTCGCGACGATCGCGGAGCTGCCGCTCGTGATCGTGGACGTCCAGCGCGGCGGCCCGTCGACCGGGATGCCCACCAAGTCCGAGCAAGCAGACCTCTTCCAAGCGGTCTTCTCGGCGCACGGCGACGTCGTGCGACCCGTGCTCGCCCCGACGTGCGTCGCCGACACGTTCGACGTGACCGTCGAGGCTTTCAACCTCGCCGAGCAGTACCAGACCCCGGTGATCGTGCTCTCCGATCAGGAGATCGCGCAGCGGAAGGAAGTGATCGACCGCATCGACCCGTCGCGCTTCACGCTCGTCGAGCGCCTGCGACCGAGCGCCCCCGAGCTCGCCCCCTACGAGCGCTTCCGCCTGACGCCGGACGGCATCAGCCCGATCGCGCACCCCGGGATGGCGGGCGGCAATTATCTCGGCGCCGGCATCGAGCACAACGCGCACGGCGACCCGACCGCGAACGGTCGCATGCACCAAACGATGAACGAGAAGCGCCATCGCAAGCTCGATCCGCTGCGGCAACGCGACGACCTGTTCACCGTCTACGGCGACCCGGGCGCACCGCTCGCGCTCGTCGCGTGGGGCTCCATCGGAGGCGTGTGCCGCGAGGCCGTCGCGCTCGCCGAAGCGCGCGGCCTGCGCGTGAAGCTCCTCGTGCCGCGCCTCCTCTTCCCGGTGAACGAGGCCATCTACCGACACTTCTTCTCCGGCGTGCAGGCGGGGCTCGTCGTCGAGCAGTCGTATCTCGGCCAGCTGCACCGCGTGCTTCGCATGGCGATCGACGTTCCCCCTGCGGTCGCGCCGTTGTGTCGATCCGGCGCGAACCCGTTCGCGGCCGCGGAGGTCGTGGAACGCCTGGTCGCACATGCGCGCGCGCTCGGGCACGACCCGGCCGACGGAGCGCAGCCATGAGCGTCGCCGCCAAGGACTTCAAGAGCGATCTGAAACCCATCTGGTGTCCCGGCTGCGGCGACTTCGGCGTCCTGCAGGCGATCTATCGCTCGCTCGCCGCGATCGGGCGCCCGGCCCACGAGATCGCGTTCATCTCCGGCATCGGCTGCTCGTCGCGCATTCCGGGTTACACGACGGCCTACGGGTTCAACAGCGTGCACGGCCGCGCGCTGCCGATCGCACAGGGCTTGAAGCTCGCGCGTCCCGAGCTGCTGGTCCTCGCCGCCGGCGGCGACGGCGACGGCTTCTCGATCGGCGGCGGTCACGTGCCGCACGCGGTACGGCGGAACGACGACCTCACGTACATCGTGATGGACAACCAGACCTACGGGCTCACCAAGGGGCAGTTGTCGCCGACGGCCCCGCAGGGGCTGCACACGGTCACCTCCGCGTACGGCAGCCTCGAGCTCCCCGTGAATCCGCTCCTCTACGTGCTCGCGTACGGCGCCGTGTTCGTCGCGCAGGGCTCGCCCGCGGACATCGCCGGGCTCACCGAGATGATCGAGGCCGCGATCCGCTACCCGGGTTTCGCGTTCGTGAACGTGCAGTCGCCGTGCGTGACGTACGGCGACGAGAGCCAGCAGATCAAAGTCCACAAGGCCGTCATGAAGAAGCTCGCGGACCTCGGCCACGACCCGACGAGCCGGAGCCAGGCGCTCGAGCGCGCGCAGTCCTACGGCAGCGAGCTCCTGACGGGCGTCTACTTCTGCGATCCGGACCCGCCCCCGACACTCGGCGCGCGCGTGCGCGAGCGACAGGAGAAGATGATGGCGGCGGCGAAGCCGCGGGCGCAGATTCTCGACACGTTCGTCCAACACTGACGCGCAGGAGGCCCTCAATGAGCCCGACCCGGAACGTCGACTTCGCGACGCTCACGATGAAGGAAGCGCTCGACCTCGCGATTCTCATCGAGGAAGAGGCCTACGACCGCTACAGCGAGCTCGCCGACCAGCTCACGCAACACGACACGCCGGACGCCGCGCACTTCTTTCGCCTCATGATGGCGAACGAGGCCAAGCACCGGGCCGCGTTCGCCGAGCATCGCGACGTGCTCTTCGCCGACGCGGCGTGCGGCGTGACGCGCGCCATGATCTTCGACGTCGAAGCGCCGGATTACGACGAGGCACGCGCGTTCATGACCCTGCGCGCCGCGCTCGAAACCGCGCTCCGGGCCGAGCAGAAGGCGCACGCGTTCTTCGTGGCCGCCCTCGCCCGGGTCACCGATCCGACCGTCCGCACGCTGTTCGAGGAGCTCGCCGCGGAAGAGATCGCGCACCAGGAGCTCGTGCGCCGCGAGCTCGCGAAGGCTCCGCCGGACGCTGCCATTCCGACCGACGCCTTCGCCGACGAGCCGGTGGGCGAGTAAGCGGCAGGGTCACAGCGCTCGCGCTCCAGCCCGTGGACTCCGAAACGACCGCTCTGGCAAGGTCGACGAGGAATGCGGACGCGACGACGACGGCGGCCGGTCGGCGGTACCAGAGACCACCGCGCGCTGGCGATGCTCGCGGGCACGCTCGCCCTCGTGCTCGCGACGGGGTGCGCCACGACGACGTCGCGCCGCAGCCTGCCGCCGCTCCGCACCGTTCCGCACGTCGACCTCGCCCGCTATGCCGGCACGTGGTTCGAGATCGCGAGCTTTCCGCAGCGCTTCCAGGAAGGCTGCGTCGCGAGCCGCGCCGCGTACACGCTCCGCCCCGGCGGCACCGTGGAGGTCGTGAACCGCTGCCGCGACCGCAGCTTCGCCGGGCCCGAGCGGGCGGTCACGGGCACGGCACGCGTCGTCGATCCGACCACCAACGCGAAGCTCGCCGTCACCTTCTTCTGGCCGTTTCGCGGCGCCTACTGGATCATCGACCTGGATCCCGACTATCGCCTCGCTGCGGTCGGTCACCCGAGCCGCGACTACCTGTGGATCCTCGCGCGCACGCCGACCCTCGACGAACGGACGTACGCCGCGATCGTCGAGCGCCTGCGCGCCCAGGGCTACGACACCAGCCGCCTACGCCGCACCCCGCAACCCTGCGCATCTTTGGCTCGATGAAGCGTGTATGGCCCGGTCTCGCGATCAGCTCGGGTGCTCTGGTGTCGAACCGAGGACTGTTCCTCTATCTCCGGCGGCTCGATCACCCGCGCAAGAGTCGGGCGTAGACCCGGCAGGTAAAGTCGGGTCGCCAAGCGGCGCGTTCACGACCACCGCCACCGTTCCCTCGGACCAGTCGCCCTCATTTCAGCGCGGCGACCCAGTCCGGGGGGAGATATCCGCAGCTCGGGTCTTCGCCGAGCAGATCGCCGCTGACAGCATGCGCGCGCGCACGGGAGCCGCCGCAGACCACGTAGAAGGGACACACCCCGCACCGGCCGCGTAGGCGCCAGTACGCGCGGATTTCCCGGAAGAGCGGCGCCGCGCGATAGATCTCCGCGAGCGGCCTGGTCCGCACGTTCCCCGCCGCGCACGGCAGCATGTCGCTCGGATACACGTCGCCCCCGTGCGCGATGAAAGCCATGCCCTTGCCGTCATTCAACCCCGGCCCCGCCCACGCGGCACCCGCGAGGCGTGCCCGCTTTCGCGCCGCCGGCGCGAGCTCCCGCGCGCGCTCGAACGCCACGCGGTGGATGGCCGGCGCGCCGCTGGTGTGCACGGCAAGGCCGGTTCGGGTGCACCACGCGCACAGTCGGTGCAGCAGCTGCTCGTAGTCGTCCGGTTGCAGCATGCGTCGCTCGCCGGTCGGCGCGACGCCGGTGCGGACGTGCCACAGCGCAGGCGAGAGCGATGCGACCACGAGCTCGACCGCTGCGAACCCACCCACGTTCGCACCGGTGACCGTCGTGTCGATTTGAAGTGCGAGACCCGAGTCGCCGACCGCGCGCGCGCGCGCCGCGATCCGACGCCCGCCGCACATCATTGCGTCTTCGCCCTCCGGCGGGTCGAAGGCGAGTGCCACCGACCGCGCACCGGCGGCCGCCATCCGGCGCATCGTCGCGCGTGTGATCGCGGGACCGCAGAGCGCGACCGTCACGTCGACGCCGCGATCAGTGGCCGCGCGAACGATCGCGTCGAGATCCGCACGGACGCCAAGATCGGCGCCCGAGAGCACGAGCCTCGCCGCCCCGGCCTCCGCGATCTGGTGCACGACGTCGAGCGCCTCCGCGGCGGACAACGGCACCGCATCGGCGTCCTCCGCAGCCGGTCGACACCGGAGGCAGGCTGACCGACAGCCTCGCGCCATCTCCCAGTGCACGATCACCGGGCCTTGGTCGAGTGTCCGAACGCGACCCATGCGTCGGTGCGAGCAAGGGGCATGCCTTGGCGCGCACGTTGCTTCTCCCGGAAGTGCAGACCTCATGAGCCGTGAACCGGCCATTCGAACGTCAGGTCACGGCCTGATTCTTCGCAGCGACGAGAAAGATCGCCCGAACCGTTTGTCAAAGTCGAGAATCCGCGGCCGAGAGGAGACGCCATGCGGCGTATCACGTGTCAGCAATGCACCATCCGCGACCAGACTTGCATAGCCGATCTCCCGGTCGACGACCTCGGCGACTTCCAGTCCTGCGGCGTATCCGGGGTCTACAAGCCCCGCCAGGTCGTGTTCCACGAGGGCACGCCGGCCACCGGCCTCTATGTCCTCTGCCACGGCACCGTGAAGCTCTATCGATCCGATCGTTTCGGACGCGACTACATCATCGACGTCGCGACACCGGGCGCCATCCTCGGCGAACTCGGTCGGGACGACGGCGACACCTACGCGTCGTCCGCCGAAGCGCTCACGGAAGCACAGCTCGCGTTTCTCCCGCGCGAGCGGCTCATGCGTTTCATCGAGAGGCATCCGCTGACGGGCGTACGACTCATCGCCGAGCTCAGCCGGACGCTCGCGCACGCGCGGCGGAAAGCGGGGGAGCTCGCTCTCAAACGCGCCGACGCGCGCCTCGCGGAGCTGCTCGTGCGGCTCGCGGCGGACGTCCAACGGACGAACGGCGGAAGCGCGGGCCCGATCCGCATCCTGCTCGCCTACTCACGGCGCGACCTCGCCGAGATGATCGGCGTCTCCACCGAGACCGCCATCCGGCTGCTCGGCAAGCTGAAACGCAACCGCTTGATCACGACCACCGATCACGAGATCGTGATTGCCGATCTCGAGCGCCTCACGCGCCTCGCGCACCACGGCAACCTCACGGCCTAGGAACAGCAGGCTAGTGCACTGCCCCGGTCGTCGCCTCGGGCGTGAGCGTACGTTCCACGAATGACAGCACGTGGCGGCGGATCTGCTCGACGCGGCCCTCATGATCGAGGTCCGTCGCCCAACGCGGCGCGACGATCGGCGCCGAGGTGAAGAGGAAGGCGACCATGCCAACGACGCCGAGGAGCAATGTTTCCGCGTCGACGGGCGCGAACGCGCCGGAGCGCTGCCCCTCCTCGATGAACGAGGTAGCGAGCGCCAGCAAGCGGTCCGATTCGTGGTCTGCGACATAACCATCGGGCGCGTCGCCGAGGGATTGACGGAGCAAAATCTTCGTCTGCTCGGGATGCGCCGCAACGAGGTCGATGTAGGCATCGAGCATCCCGTGGACCCGCGCCAGCCACCCCCCCTGGTCGGCGACGAAGCGCGTGATGGCGGCCTCGATCTGCCCCCGGCTCTCCACGAGCACGGCGCGATACAGCTGCTCCTTGCTGACGAAGTAATGGAAGATCGACGCCTTTTGGATGCCGACCTCGCCGGCGATCGCGTGCAGACGGGTACCCCGATAACCGTTGTCGGCGAACGAGCGAGCGGCCGCCGCCACGATGGCGTCACGCGTGCCGCGTCCGCCATGCTCGGGCGCTGTCACTAGGCTCATGCCGCCCATTACGTTCGGCGACGAGCCGGATCGTGCCACCGATCGCATGCACCGTGTCTACCGAACGGTCGGGTGGCGGCCCATGACGAGTATCATGAAACGCCCCGACGGTGATCATGCGTCGGCCGTTCCGGCTGCTCGGAGCGACCCGTATTCATCAGGGCCGTTGGTCCGGACCGTCCCATTCTTCGCCGCCGCGCTCGTGATCGCCCTCACCTTCGGTGCGGGCCTGGGGGCGCTCGTCCTCGCCGCCCGCCACCTGCCGTGGCCGGCGCTCTCCACCACCGCCCTCGAGGCCGCGCGCCTCGTGCACGGGCATGCTCAGGTGTTCGGCTTCGCGACGCTCTTCGTCATGGGCGTGGCGTACCACGCGCTCCCACGCATGTCGGGAACGGCACTCGCACACGTCCGGCTCGCGCGCGCGACGCTCTGGCTGCAGACCGGTGGGGTCGTACTGCTCGCGCTGTCGGCGCTCACGGGGACCCTCCGCGGTCCGATCGCCGTCGCGGCGGCGTATGTCCTGCTCGCCGGAGCCCTCGCGTTCGCGCGCGTCGTCGAAACGGCGGCAACGGCCCTCGTGCCGACAGTGCCGATGGCACCGTGGCTTCGTGCCGGAGCATGGTGGCTGGTCGTGGCGGCGATCCTCGATGTAGCGGCGATCGCCGGCACGCCCAACCTCCGGCCGGCGGTGTGGGACGCCGCGCTCTACGGATTCGTCGCCGCGTGGATCTTCGGGATGAGCATGCAGTTCTTGCCGGCATTGCTCCATCGCAAGATCACCGTCGTCCCGATCGGCTTCTTCCTTTGGTACCAGCTGTCGGTCGCGGCCATGGTCGTGCCCGCCGCCGTGCTTCCCGCCGCCTTCGTTCCTCCGGGCATGCGGGCCGTCGCCGGCGCGTCGCTGGCCGCCGCCACGCTCGCCATGGTCCTCAGGCTCGGCGTTCTCGCGCGGCCGACGCCCGCGCTCCGCGCGGGCCAGCCCGTTCCCGACGGAGCCGGGGCGTCGCGCTTCGTGGTGACGGCCTACGTCTGGCTCGTGGTGAGCCTCGTATGCGGCCCGACGTGGCGCGCGATCGCGGCGACAGACGGCGACTTCCTGCCGTTCCTCGTCGAGGATTTCGCGCGACACGCGCTCACGCTCGGGTTCCTGACCCAGATGATCGTCGGCGTGAGCAGTCGCTTGCTGCCCATGTTCTCGGGTCGCCCACTCTGGAACACGCGCGATCGCGAGGCGACCTATTGGCTGTTGAACGCGGCCATCGCGGCGCGCGGGCTGCAAGTCATCGTCGACCGCGGCGGTCCATGGGCGCTCTGGCCTTGGGTCGCGGTGTCCGGTCCGCTCGCGGCGACGGGCCTGCTGGTCTTCACCGCCGCGATCGTGCGGAGCGCACGACCCGCGCGACCGGTGTAATCTCGCGCCGATCCGACCCCGCGGCGCTTCTCAGGGCAACCGCGCTTCGAAACGCGTCGCGACGTGCCAGCGATTCGTCGCAGGACCGAAGGTCGACTCCCAGCAGGTTCCGTCGTCGCGCACCAACTGCACGACGAGCGCGGGATCCTGCGCGAACAGGCGATAGGGGTACCGGGGGATCGGCAGCGGCAGGCCGACACCCTTCGCGACCAGCGCGAGCTTGCCGCCGTTCGGTCCAGCCTGGAGGAACACCGTGCGCAGCCCGTCCACAGTGCCGTGGGGATCGCGATACGCCCATCCGTTCGGACGGGTGCGCCAGCGCTCTCCAGGCGAAACCGCGAGCGCGGCCGCGCGCGCCGGGATGCCGCCGACGCGATCGAAGAGACAGAGCGCGTAGCCCGTCGACCCCGCGGGATCGCCGAGCGCCGAGGGCGCGAGCGGCGCCGTCGTGCGCCAGCTCCAGACGAGCTGGTCACCGGCATCGCGGTCGCGGTTTCGCAGGCGGATCTTCGCCTCCTCCGCCGCGACGCACGTCACGCGTGGGGCCGCGGCATGCACGCATCCGGCCTCCGGCACGCAGGCGTCGGCGGTACAGAGATCGCCGTCGTCACACCCGACCGTGCCGGTCGCAACGCAGGCCCCGGCCGCACACCGGTCGCCCGTAGTGCACGCGTTTCCGTCGTCGCACGCGACGACGTTAGGGACGTGCACGCACCCCGCGGCGGCGCAGAGGTCGTCGGTGCACAGATTCCCGTCGTCGCATGCCGGAATCCCCGCGCACGCACCGGCGGCACAGCGATCGGAGGCGGTGCAGGGGTTACCGTCGTCGCACGACGCCGCGTTCGCGGTGGGCACGCAGCCGAGGTCGGGGTCGCACGAGTCGTCGCTGCAGGGATCGCCGTCGTCACAGGCGAGCGGCGGACCCGTCACGCAGCGGCCGGCGTCGTCGCAGCGCTCCTCGCCGTTGCACGCGTTGCCGTCCGCACACGCCGCCCCTGCCGGCGCGCCCGCGCACGACGGCGCGAGCACGGTGCGCTCGGCTTCCTCCATGAGGTGGCCGTAATCGGGCGCCGTGACGTCGGCGAGCGGACGCCCGTGCCCGTCGGTGGTCCAGCCCTTGGCGTCCACGAGCGCCCGGAACGATCGGCGGTAGACGAGGCGCGCGCGCACGATGATCGCGCCCCCGTCGGGCGGCAACGCGAAGCGATAGTGCGTAGTATCGGTCGCGAGCGCCGGAATCCGACTGTCGAAGAGCACCCCCGCGGCCTCCGTGAAGAAGGTCGGGCCGGTCCCCGCCGCGTCGTGATTCACGAAGGCGAAGAGCTTGCCCGGAAGGCCGGCCCAGTATCCCGCCGCCGGATCGCCGACGCCACCGAGCGCGTGGATCGTCTGACTCCCGACTGACGCGAGCGCGAGCCCGTCGTCCACTCGCCGCGCCTCTACGAGCAGGATCACGTTGCGGATCGTGACGCCGGTCGGGAGGTGATGGCCGGTCCGCGAGTTCGTGATCGCCACCTCGACCTCGACCGCGTCGCCGGCGCGCCCGGCGTGGATCGTCATATCGGCGGCGTTCTCCAGGTACTCGGGCGTCGTCCCTTCGATGCGATGGGAACGGATCGTCGCGGGATTACGCCCGAGATCGAGCACGCTGCAGACGCGTGCGGCCGCCGCTGGCGCCATGTGACAATCGGCGCAGCTGGCGTAGCGCGGCGAGGCCAGATCGCCATAGGGTGACGCGGCCCACTCCAGGTAAGTCGGCTCGGAGAGCACCCCGTTCGGCTCGTCGAAGTCGCCGTCGAGATCCGGATCGTTCTTGTCCTGATGACAGGCGCCGCAGACCTCGGCGACGAGCTGTGGTTGATAGGACGCCCGCATCGCACCTGGCAGCGCGTAGTCGACGTCGCCGAGCACGCCGTACTGGACCTGCTCGTGCGCCGGGCCAGCGGGCCGCGTAAACGTGACGACCCCGGGGTAGATGCCGGGCGCGTTGATCCTCGTCTCGTCGATGTCCGCGATCTTGTGACACACGTCGCACGACACGCCGTGGACGACGCCCGGGATGTCGGTATCGTGCGGCAGCATTGCGGTGTGCGGCGCGTCGATCCACGTTTCGGGCTGGTGGCACGACGAGCACTCGGAGGCCGGATTCGCGGCCGCCAACGCCGAGTCCCGAAGGTACACGAACCCACCCATGCCTCCGGGCGTGGCCGAGCCGTCGTAGACGTCGTGCACCCAGGTGTTGACGCCGGCCCGCGACATCGGCGAACCGAGCCACTGCGCGTATTGATCCGGATGGCACCCGCCGCACGCGTCCGGAGGCTGAAGCCGGTAGCTCGGATCGTCGTCGCCGGGCACGGCCTCGAGCGCCAGTACCAGGTGCGTTTCCGGCGTCGTGACCGTCGCCGCGGCGTTGAAGTACCCCTTGCGGGCCGCCACGACCACGAGGCCGCTGCCGCTCGCCGTCGGCAAGGCGAACGCGCCGTTGGCATCGGTCAGGGTCGAGGGTCCCGTCGCCTGGACGGACACCCGCGCTCCTGCGATCGGGACGAGCCCCTTGTCCATCACGAGCCCGGTCACCTGCCCGCTCGCGGTCGCAGCATGCTCGAGCACCCCGACGGCGACCGCGAGTGCGGCGGTGCGGAGCCGGACGCTCACGACGCGACCCGGTAGAACCACACGTGGAACACGCTCCCGTCACGAGTCGTGTGGGCTCGGCAGCCGCGCCGGCTCATCACGTCGTAGAGCGGATTCGGCTCGAACGGCGCGATCAGGTGCAGCGCTTCGTCGTTCGCGAGGGCATCCGTGGCGCGCATGATCGTCTCGAACGGCTCCTCGCCGCGCGCCAGGAGCGGTCGGACGTCGAGCTCGCATGCACGTCGGAGGCCGATCGTACGCAAATGATCCGGCATCGTGGAATTCGACATCGGCGATTCGCTCCCTTCTTCATCGTAGCTACATCGCGAACGTCTCACGCCACCGCATGCGGCTCCGCGGCCTCGGGCTCGAGCGCGCTCCGGCGCGCCGCGAGCACGTGCGCGGCCGCCGGTGCCACGCCGAGCAAGCGCAGCACGTACTCGGCGGTGATGCGGTCGCCATGCGGACCGATCTCGCCGAGCAGCGTGGCGCGCATCACGTACAAGACCGCCCCCCCGATCGCCGTCATCACCACGGCCACGTCGTCGACCGTGAAGCGCCCGCTCGCGATCCCGGCCAGCACGTGCCGCTGGATCGGCGCCGTCACGCTCGCCGCCAGCCGAGAGTCGGCGTCACTCGCGCGCAGCACGAACCACGCCCACGTCGGATCGCGGCGGGTGAGGTGCACGACGTGGCGTACGCACGCCGCCACGCGCTCGGCGGGATCCGTCAGGCGCGCGGTCGCGCGCGTCAGGACCCCGTCGAGAAGGCCGGCCACCTCGACGATGAGCGCATCGAGCAGGTCTCGCTTGGACCGGAAGTAGTTGTAGAACGAGCCGACGCCGACGTCGGCCTCGTCGGTGATCGCGGCGACCGCGACCCCGTCGAGCCCGCGCGTGCCGATCAGACGCCGGCCGGCGTCGACCAGCCGGGCGCGGGTTTCCATGCGGTGGCGGGCATGGCGGTCGACCGCGGAAGCGGCATGCCGGGGCATTCGAGTGGAGGACATGGTTCATGTTTGAACCGGTCTTCACTCGGCCGCGATGAGATCCGCCGGCCTCTCGTATGACATCGGTCAGTCGAGCGGGCCGCGCGCGGCACCGGTGGCTCCTCACGGCAGGGCACGGCCACGGTAGCGGGCGTCGAGCTCGCCGGCGCGCTGCCAGTGCGACGCCGCCGCGGCGGCGTCGCCCCGCGCCAGGAGCGCAACCGCAAGGCCGACGTGCGCATCGACGTCGTCCGACGCCAGGACGACCGCGGACTCGTAGGCCCGCACCGCCCCGGCGAGATCGCCGTGCTGATGGAGCGCCGCTCCGTAGTTGCGGCGTACGCGCGCGTCGCCGGGCCGCAGGCGGAGCGCCGCCTCGTAGTGCGCGATTGCCTCGGCCGGCCGCCCAAGGCGGGACTGGACGACGGCGAGGTCGTTCTGGGCATCCGCGAGGTCGGGACGAAGCGCGACGGCGCGCGCGAGCCGAGACTCGGCCTCGGCGAAACGGCCGCCCGCGACCAGCACCCGGCCGAGCAGGAGCAGCGTCGGGCCGTCGTCCGGATCGTCCCCGGCCGCCGCCTCGGCGAAGCGCAGCGCCTCGGCCTCCCGCCCGGCGGCCAGCGCGCGCCGCGCGAGCGCGGCACGCGCGGCGGCGCGCGCCTGCACGTCACGCGGCGCGCGCAAGTCGGATCGCTCGGCGACGGCCGCAAGCGCCGCTCCGCCCTCGGCGGTCCGCCCGGCACGCATCAGGAGCTGGCCGAGGTTCACGCGCGCGACGACGTCGGTGGGATGATCGCCGACGATCCCCCGCAGCTCCCGTTCGGCGGCATCCGTCGCTCCGCTCGTCTCGTAGAGCGCTGCGAGCGCGTGCCGGAGCCCGAGCGGACGCCCGAGGCCGAAGCGCGCCGCCGTCTCGAGGTGCCGGAGCGCCGCGGCGACGTCGGCGGGAACGGCCGGCGCCTCGGACGCCCGGAGCGCGGCCGCCATCCGCGCGCCGCGCACGTCGTGATAGCGCACGAAGGCGCTGTGCGCGGTGAACGCCCAGACCGCCGTCGCCGCCAGGGCGAACGCGAGGCCGCGCCGCGTCGGGCGGCCGCCCTCCTTCAGCGGCACGCCCTGGAACGCAAGGCGCGGCGCTCGCGCGAAGCGCAGGCAGAGAACGGCGAGGAATCCGTTCGTCACTCCGAGCGCGAGCGCGAGCAGCAGGCCCACCGCTTCGTAGAGATCGCGGAACACCAGCAGCGTTCCGAGGAAGACGGTCGCCATGAGCGCGTCCTCGCCGACCGAGACGTCGTACGGGCGCGGCGCCGCGTCGGGCGCGGCGCCGCGGAGCGCCGGCGGCCGAGTGAATCCGAAGCGCAGTACCTGGTCGGGGCACGCGCTCACGCAGTCGAGGTCCTTGAGACACTGCGGATCGACCACCGCCCCGAAGCGCGCCACCTCCTCGTGGACGCGCACGTGCGACTGGCAGACGGCCGTGCAGAGGCCACAGCGGCTACAGTCGCCGGTCGCGACGATCCTCCCGGGCGCGACGCGATCGGCGGCCGCGAACACCGCGCCGTAGGGACAGACGTAGCGGCAAAAGCTGCGCGAGCCGAGCAGATACACGATCAGGCCGCCGCAGACCGCGAGGGTGAGCAGCGCCACGCCCGGCCCGGGCAGGTTGCGGCAGAAATCGTCGGTCACGAACGAGCTCCACGCGCCGGCCTCGCTCACGACCCGGAGCGCGGGCCGCGCCGCGCCGCGCGCGAGCCGCGTCACCTGCGGCCAGAGCACGAGGTAGGCCGCGACGATTCCCGGAATCCACGCGAGCGCTCGCGAGCGGAGCGGCTTCGGATGGACACCGACCTTCGCGAGCAGCAGCGCAGCGAGGTCCTCGAGCGCGAGGACGTGACAACCCCAGGAGCAGAAGAAGCGGCCGACGACGGCCGTCGCCACCACGGTGATCGCCATGAACACGAAGCCGGCGGTCACGATGCCGTCATGCAGCGTGAACAGGACCTCGTTGAACTCGAGCGGGGCGAGCGTCCGACCCGCGATCTTCCAGTGCGCGACGTGGAGGCCGATGAGACCGTACACCAGCGTGAGGACCGCAGCGCGCCGGCGCCCGAAGCGCGACCGCGGACGCCCGCGCATCACTCGGTCTCGTCCACGAACCGGCCGGGCGGTCCCGCCGTGTTGGCGATGGCGGGCGCCCGGTAGGCGGCCTCCCAACAGAGCCCGCTTTCGAGGTTGTGGAGTTGCACCATGACGGGCGGCGCGATCGGGAAGGACGGGGTGCGTCCGAGCGCGGCAGCGAGGACGATGCGAGCATGCCCCGTGCGGCCCTCTCGCAACTCGAGCCGGCCGACTCCGGCCGCGCGCGTCCAATCGCGGTATACGAAACCCCCGGCCCGTTCCGTCCAGCACGGCCGTTGAAGCGCGCGCCCGCATCGTCCACCCGCGGGAATCGGGATCTCCACGATGGGCCCCTCGGCCCCGTACAGACACAGACGATAATCGGTGGCGGTCGTCGGCGTTCCGAGCTCGGCCTTCGACGTGCTCGACCCGCGCCGCCAGCGCCATCGCAGTCCGTCGCGGGTGCGCGGGGCGTTCGTCATCACGAGCCGGCCCTTCCCGCCCGCGACGGGCGTCCGGCAGCCGGTGACCGGCACGACCGGACACGCCGGCGTCGCGGTCGCGGCGGGCGTCGGGCTCCGCGTCGGGGTCACCGGCGCCGCCGTCGGGGTCGCCGTCGGCGACGGCGTGATCGTCGCGCTCGCGAGGGTGGCCGCCGGCGTCGCCGTGGTGGTCGCGGTGACCGTCGCGGTCGGGCTTGCCGTCGGGGTCGGGGGGGTCGGCGGCACCGTCGCGGTCAGCGTCACCGTGACGGTCGGCGTCGACGTTGCGGTCGCCGTTGGCGCGACGGTCGGCGGGGGCGTCGCCGTCGCCGGCACGAGCGTCGCCGTCGCGCTCGGCGTCACGCTCGCCGTCGGGCGCAGGATCGTGACCGGGATGCGGACGACGTTGTTGCTCTCGTCGAGCTCGCTCACCCGGTCGAACGGATCGACGCGCACCTGCAGCAGATAATCGCCGGACGCGACGTCGGTGACGTCGACGTACTGGCAGCTCGCGGACGCGCTGTAGAGGTCGGTACAGCCCGCGCTGATGCCCTGATCGGCGCAGGTGTAGACGGGCGTCAGGCACGACCCCACCTGATCGCGCAGGCACCATCCCTGCTTCGCGCCGGCGGCGACCCGCTGCCCACCCCCGTCGAGCAGCTCGTAGGTCGCGTAGTTGGCGTAGTGCGGCCGGCTGTAGCCGCCCGCCGGACCGCAGACGTACTGCGGGTTCTCGCAGACCTCGCCCGGATGGTCGCTGCACGGGCTCGGACAGAGCGGCGGCCCGAGCACGAAGTCGGCCGTGCCGGCGTTGCGCGTCTCGGTCGCGAAGCGGACGAGATCGACGCCCGCCGTCGCCGTCGCGCAGCCCTCGGCGACGTCCGCCGCGGGCACGGCCGCGCCGTAGTGCGTCTGCACCTCGCTGACGGCGACCGTGAGATCGGGGAGTCCCTCGGGCGGCGGCGCACAGCGGCACCCGTCTCCGCACGCGCCGCTCGCGCAGCGGCCGGCGTCGGCGCCGTCGCATTCCTCGGCGCCTTGGCGAAGACCGTTGCCGCAGAGGTCGGGCGGCGTGATCGTCAGCGAGAAGGCTCCCGCCCCCGCGCCGTAGCCGTCGACGACCACGTAGTACGTCCGCCCACCCGTCACCGCCGCCGCGAGGCGGGAGCCGTGGTGGTCGTTCGGCTCGGTCGTAGCGCAACCGGCGGTGTCGTCGTTGCACGCCACCTCGGCGCCCTCGCAGGTGTCGGCACGAAGCGAGACGACCGTGTCGAAGGCGGACCGGCCGTCGCAGGTGTCGATGATCGCGACGCCGGAATACGCGGGCGTCCAGCGGAAGACCCGCTCGGGCGCCGCCGGACCCGCGCCGCAGGTGGCGGTGAGCGTCCCGCCATGCTGCGTCGAGCCGGCGAACGTACCCCCGGCGGCCGGAACCGTCGCGACGGCGGCGCAGGACGCGCAGCCGGACGCGACGTCGCCGCCGACGCAGGTTCCGTCGCGACAGACGTCGCTCGCCGTGCAAGGCACGGCGTCGTCGCAGCCGGCGGCGTTGTCGGCATGCAAACATCCGAACACCGGATCGCAGACGTCGTCCGTGCACGGATTCGCGTCGTCGCAGCCGAGCGCCGTTCCCGGCCGGCACGTGCCGTCACCCGGGTCGCAGGTCTCGATGCCGTTGCAGGGATCGTCGTCGTCGCAGGCAACCGGCGGCGACGCGACGCAGGTTCCCGACCCCGCGTCGCAGCCCTCGGTGCCGTTGCACGGATCGCCGTCGTCACAGGGATCGGGCGCGGCCGGCGTACACACCGCCGCGAGGGTGAGCGCCTGCGACGTCATGGCGATCGGGGCACCCCGTCCCGTCGCCGTCCAGACGTCGTGGAGCGTCGTTCCCCAAGCGTCGGTCACGTTTCCGTCGCGCAACGCCTCGACGTACTCGCGGGGCGTGCTCTGATAGTACGCCGTGACGTCCGCCGCCACCGCGCCCGGCGGGATCGCGAAGCCGCGGTCGTCCCAATGCTGGCCGTCGGCATAGGTCCAGCCGACGACCGGCGCGCCGGCGGTCTCGAAGCGCGCCGCATCGAATCCCCGCGGCGGGATGCGATTGTCCTTTTCGATCGTGTCCGCGAGCGCCATGTGCCCCGTCGGACCCGCCGGCAACCCCGTCACCGCCGCGGCGTCGGCCGAAAGGCCGACGACCATCTCGTAGACGGCCGTCGAGGCCGCATCGAGTGTGGCCGTCACCGCGTCGTAGGCACCGTGCTCGGCGACCAGGGCGCCGCTCGCGTCGACGAAGCGAACGTTCAGCCAGATGCGCCGCCCTTCGATGTGCCCGGTCGGCAACTTGTGTCCCGACTGATTGACGAACCGCACGTTCAGGGTCGCACCGTCCTGCGCGAGCTCGAGCGTGGCGGCACGGCCGAGCATGTGGATCGCCTGGGTGCGCGCCCGTGCGATCGCGACCAGGTCGACCGCGGGGTCGTTCGCGAACAGCGCCGCGATCAGATCGAGGACGGGGGCCGCGGCGCCCGCGAAGTCGTGGCGCGGCAGGTCGGCGCGCACCTCGCCGAAGGCACAACCCGCGCCGGTCGTCGCCGGCATGTGGCAGTCCTGACACGTGGCGACGACCGTCGCCCCGGGTCCGCCGAACCGGCCTCCCATGTCGACGCCCCCCGCACCGAAGGCGCTGAGCGCCCACTCGGTGTACGTGCGCTCGAGCGGGAACTGCTGCCAGGGGTCCTCGTCGGGCGTCGGCGCGCCGAGCGCGTTGTAGCGATAGCTGCCGTCGGCCTGGCGGCTCACCTGCACGTTACCGACGTCGTGGCAGGTCCCGCAGAGCTCGCTCCGCCGATGGAACGGCGAGCGAATCCAGCCGTGCGCGGCGAAGGGCGTGTCGTAGGGCCCGCGGCGCGTGCCGCTCGGGTCGAGGACGAACATGCCGTTGCCGTACTCGTTCGGGACGGCGGCGAGACCGCCGAGGATGGCGGCGTCCTGCGGCGGGCTCTCGCCGGGTCGGTATACCGGATCGACCATCGCATGGCAGACGTGACACGTGACCCCGTCCATGTCGGTGGCGTCGAGCGCACTGCCGTCGGCGACGGACACGTGGCCGGTCACGACGCTCATCGGCACGTGACAGCGCTGGCAGAAGACGCCGACGTTCGCGACGTCCTGGTTCGCGATCGTCTGCTGCGCGCGGTAGAGCGGGTCGCGGCCGGCATGCGCCATCAAGCTTCCCGACCACGCATCGTACGGCGCCGCCGCGGGGTCGTAGCCGCCGTGACACGCGGCGCACGTCGTCGACGGCTCCAGAACGCCAGCCGCGATGTCGCCCGTCTGCGTGCCGGACACGGCGAAGTCCGCGGGCGTCGTCTCGACGCGCGCGCCCGACGCCGGCGCCGTCCAAGCGCCGACCAGCAGCAGGACGATCGCGACCGGCACACACCGGAAGGTCGCGATCGAGGACGAGAGGGAAGGAGGTTCGAGCATCTGGGTTCTCGAAGTTGCTCGGGCGAGGCGCGGTGTGTTCACGCTACCGACGCCCTCGTGCAACGCCTATCGACGAACCGCCGCCGACGGGTGACCAACGTCACCGATCGCCATGAACAATGTCAGCCACCCGCTCCGCGTCGCTCGTCGCCGTGATCGCAGCCGCTATGCGTGCGTCGCAACAGCCTTCGCCGCCAAGCTGAACACCACCCAGGCGCCGCAGCGCGAGCAATCGACGTCGTTGCCGTAGCAGCAGAAGGGCGTCACGAAGCCGTCGCCCTCCATCCAGAGCGGCAGCACGTGCCGCTGCGCGGGGCACGCCGCGGTCACGCGATCGCAGGCAGGCGGCAGCATCAGCGCGAGGCTCGCCGCCGTGTTCCGGATGAAGCCCGGATGCGCGGCCTTCAGGCGCTGCACCTCGCCGACCGACGGGCCGCGAGCGGCGTTGCTCGCCCAGGCATTGCCGTTCCTGTCGCGCAGGCGCGGCACGTACCACGAGAACGTCATCCATCGGACGCGGGTGGCGCGGAGCGCAGTTACGAGCTCGGCGAGCCGATGCTGGTTGCGGCGCGTCACCACGCACTGCACTTGCACCGGCGTGCCGAAGAAGGGGGGCAGACGATCGAGGGTACGGAGTACGCGGCGGTAAGTGCCGGGGCCGCGAAGCGCGTCGTTCACGTCCTCGGGACCGTCGAGGCTCACGACGTAGAGCGCGTCCGGACCGAAGTCGACGAGCGGCACGGTGCCGTTGGTGGTGATGGTGTTGCGCGGAAAGAGCTCGAGGCCCTTCGCGAGCAGCTGGCGGCGCAGGAGCGGCTCGCCGCCCATCCACAGCATGTGGCCGATGCCGTGACGATCGCGAAGCCGCGTGAGGGTATCGAGGACGGCGGCGTCGTCCATCTCGTCGCGCACCGACGCCGGCGCCTCGTTGGGATTCCCTGCCCGATAGATGAAGCAGTGGGTGCACGCGAGGTTGCAGCGATTCGTCACGTTCACGAGCGCCGCGGGATAAGGAGCGTCGTCCCGATAGTGCCCGACGAGGCGGGCGCGAATCGGCGCGGTCATCGGATGCCCGGCAGGCTCGCCGCCTCGGCACGCGAGAGCCGCCGAGCGGCGTAGAGGTCGGCGCATTGCCGACAGCACCCGGCGTCCGTCGTCCAGTCGGCAAAGTCGGCTTCGATCTCGTCGCGGCTCGACTGGTCGAGCCCGGCGCCGTCGACGAGGCCGGCGGCCGAGGGGCACCCGCACAACGGACACGCGACCGGACCCGCCTCCGGGCCAACGACGACGGCGCGCGGCGCCGTGGCGAGCGCGAGCAGGCGCGCATGCGTCGGCGCGCCCTCGGCGAAGAGCTCCGCGAACGCGGCGGGCGCGGCCTGGTCGAGCGTGCCGAAGACCGCCGTGAACTCTTCCCATGCGCGCTCGCGGGCGGCGGGGTCGAGCTTCCCTTCCCGCACGAGCCGGCCGTCGACGGTCGCGTTCCAGGCGGCGCGGTAGCGGTCGAGCACGAGGCGCTCGGCCGACCGCCCGAGTCGCGCGGCGGGCAGGCGCGGCTCGTAGCCGAAGGCGGGGTCGAGCATGTCGGCGACGTGGCGCAGCTCGCGACGGAGGAACGGCGTCAGCGCGACCGCATCGAGCAGCCACTCCGGTGACAGGAGCAGGCGAAGAACCCGCACCACCGGCGCGCTCGGCTCGCCGGTCGGCGTCCGCACGATGAGCTCGGCGCCGGCGTCCGACGGCGTTCGCATGCGCCCGACGGCGCAGTGATCGATCGCCGCCGACACGAGCGGCTCCTCCGCGATCCGGTCCTCGAGCACGCGGCCGAGGGCGAGCCGGTCGCACCATGCGAGGCTCAGAGCGTCGAACGCGGCGGCACGACTCTCGGGATCGACGATGCCGTAGACGGCCTCGCACTCGCGATGGAACCGACGACCCTCCGGCCGGCCGACGACCGCGCGGCGGACCACGTCGTCGAGAAACCGCGGCTCGTACTCAAGACGCATCGTCGCTTTCGGCGTCGTCCGAGCCGAGCGGGCAGCGCCCGCACGCCATCGGCACGCGGTCCTCGGCGCCGTCCCGCAGCGCCAGACTCGTCGGCCCCGGTGTCACCGCGAAGCGGACGCACTCGCCGACGAGAAACTCGTCGAGCAACCCGCCCAGGGCACCGTAGAAGCCCTCCGGATCGGCGCGCCGGAGCTGCCCGGCGAAGGCCGACGCGAAACGCCCCAGATGGTCGCGGAGGAAGAGCCGCGCCGCCCGCCGGACGATCGCGACATCGGCGTCGTCGCGGCGCGCGACGGCGAGCGCCTCGCGGCGTGCCAGCACCATCAGGAACTCGCACTCGCCGCTCGCGTGATCCGGCCGTTCGCCGCCGATGGTCGTCAATCCGAAGGCGGCGTAGAAGCCGGCGACGTCGGCCATCGCCTGCGGCTGCTGGAAGAGGTCGTCGGCGCCGTACTCGGTCTCGTAGGGAGACGCGTCGCCGCGCGCGGTGTGACCGAACAGCCGCTCGTAGGTCGGCTCGATCGACGCGTCGTCGCGCGCGCCCGTCGTGAAGCGCTCGGCCTGCGCCGCGAGCGCGCCCCCGCCGAGCACGGAGGCGGCGACCCCGAGAGCGAGCGCGCCGCCCGAGCTGGCGAGCCGGCGACGCCCCTCGGCGGTCGGCGGCCGTAGACCGATCGTGAGCGCCTCGTAGAGCGCGCTGCGCGCGAGCGCGATCTCGACGGCGCCGTCGAGATCGTCCTTCGCTGCACTCTCGTGGGGGCCGGCCTCGCTCATATGCTGTTCTGATGATGCGCGGGCCGCACGTGCAGCGGCTCCTCGACCTTGGTCCGGAAGAGCTCCTGCCCCTCGCGCCCGTAGGCGATCACCGTGTCGTCGTAGATCGTCACGGTCCGGTCGCCGACCGTGGCCTCGTAGATCTTCGGCCCCTCCTGCATCTCGTACCGATAGATGATGCGGTTCGAGCGGCGAAAGAGTTGCAGCACCGCGAGGAGCTCGCGATCGGGGTTCGCGTAGCGCTCGAGCGCCTGATCGACTCCCGGACCGAACATCTGTTGGAGGTACGGCACGGGCACCCAGCGCGGCGGGATGTAGTAGCCGTTCGGCTGCGTCCCGAACTGCGGATAGAGGGGCAACGCCACCTTCGCGACGTGCACCAGGTAATAGAGCGGGTGCTGCCGGTCCTCCGCCCACGAGCCGTCGTCCGCGACCTGCACGAGGCCCTGCATGCGGATCTGCCCGATGCACGCGGCCATGCAACGCGTCTCGAGCGGATCGCCGCCGCTCTCGGGATCGCGGCCCTCGACGCGCGGATAGCAGCCGACGCATTTCTCCGAGGTCCGGGTGTTCCCGCGGTACATCGTCTTCTTGTAGGGGCAGGCCTCGACGCACTTGCGGTAGCCGCGGCACTGCTCCTGGTCGATCAGGACGATGCCGTCCTCGGGCCGCTTGTAGATCGCCTGGCGCGGGCAGGCCGCGAGGCACGCCGGGTAGCTGCAGTGGTTGCAGATGCGGGCGAGATAGAAGAACCAGGTCGCGTGCGTCGGGAGCGACACGCCGGTCGGATCGAGCCGGTCGCGGACGCCGCGCTTCCCGACCGGGTTGTCCTCGTAGATGTTCGGCGAGTTCCAGTGCTCGTCCGGCGGCAGGTACCCGAGCACGCGCGAGCCGTCGGGCGTCGGGAGGCGATCCACCGCCTCGAAGATGGTTTCGCCCTCGAACCGTCCGTAGGGCGCACGGCGATCGTCGGCGGTTTCCCCGCGCCACACCTGGCCGCCCGGATTCGCGCGCTCGAGCAACTCGAGGGTGCGCACGTCCCAGTGTTGCGGATAGCCGCCGTACGGCTTGGTCTCGACGTTCGCCCACCACATGTGCTCCTGGCCTTTCGAGAACGTCCATGTCGATTTGCAGGCCATCGTGCAGCTCTGGCACGCGATGCAGCGGTTGATGTTGAAGACGAACGCGAACTGCCGCTGCGGGAAGGCCGACCCGTACGGGTACTCCATCGGGCGGCCGAGCTGCCAGTTCGGGACCTTCGGCACGTCACTCCTCCTCGCTCGCGTCGATGATCGCGACGCGTGGCCAGCGCGCGACCGCCTCCCGGATGATCGTCAGCACGGCTGGCACGCCGAGCGCGCCGAGCGCCCCGTGCGGTCCGGCGTAGTGCGGATCCTCGAAGAGCGCGAAGATCTGCCGCGTGTCCATGCCGAGGCGCGCGAACTCGTCGGCGAAGACGCCGGCCATCTCCGCGGTCGCGTCGCGACCGCCGGGCAGCACGACCCCGACGAGCATCGTGGGATCGGTGGGATCGGGATCGCCCCAGGGCATCACCAGCCTCCGTCCTTCTCGATCGCGATCAGCGCGCCGGCGAGATAGCGCTGCATCAGCTCACTTTCGTTGTCGGGGGTGTAGCCGGTCGTGGCCGGCTTCCAGACGCCCTTCCCGCCGAGCCCGCCGTCCTCGGCTTTCACGACGCGGACCAGCGTCTCCTTCGGCACCGTGTTGACGGCGTGGTTGTCGGCCTCGCCGCCGAAGAGGAAACCCTGGAACACCTTCGCCTTGTGGAAGAGCGTGTCGGTCTGGTGCATCGGCATGTGCCAGTTCCGCGTCACCGACTGCTGGGACCCGTACCGCAGGTTCGATTGGTAGCCGGTGTTCGCCGAGAGCGCGCGGCCGTCCGGCCTGGTCTCGTGCGCCTTCACGCTCCGCTCGGTGGCGATGAACGGCGCGTGCTTCATCATCACGATGTTGTACGGGTACGCGTGGCTGTACTTCACCCGCAGCATGCAGCGCGCGACGCGATAGAAGGGATCGCTCGGCGTCGCGCCGAGGTACGGGCGGTCGGCGGGGTTGGCGTCCACGTACACGTAGTCGCCGTCCGCGATCCCGAGGTCGCGCGCCGCCTGCGGGTTCATGTGCAGCTGGTGCTCGCCGACCGACGGGGCCCGCTTGTCGAGCCGCCAGGGGTCGCCGAAGTTCGAGTCGTAGAGCATGTGCCAGTCGACGTTCGACCAGCTCGAGTGCACGCGGTGGCGGGTCTTCGGCGTGAGGCAGTAGAACTGGAAGCCCTTCGTCCAGAGGAAGTTCGTGGTCCGCTGGACCTCCTTCCAGCCGAGCTTGACGTTCCGCACCGTGCGCGCGTCCCAATGCTCGGCGTTCCGCGGGATGCCGTAGTCGTCGGGCCGGACGTAGGGATTGGTGCTCACGATCACGTTCGGCAGGTAAGGCGTCGCCTCCGGCCCCTCGCGGTGCACGATGAAGTTCTCGCCGTACTCGATCGCCTCCGGCACGTCGGCGTACGCGTGCATGCGGCCCGTGTCGGTGAAGAACGGCTCGTCGTCCGTCACCTGCTCGTAGAACGGAATGCGGGGGTACGTGCGGAAATTGAGGAGCGCGCCGCCCGGCGGCCCGAATTTTCCGGCCATGATGTCGTCGAGACGGAAGCCGCGCGTGGTGGTCGAGCTGTCGAGCAGGCGCTGGATGTAGACGTCGCGCTTCCCTTCCAGCACGAACTTGAAGTAGTCGCGGAACCGTTCATCGCCCGTCGCCGCCGCGAGCCGGTCGGCGATGCCCGCGAGGATGTCGACGTCGTCGCGGCTGTCGAAGACCGGCGGCACCCCGCCCTTCCAGATTTGCAGGAAGGGATTCGAGCAGCTCGCGGTGATCTCGTTGCCCTGGAACTCGAGCCAGGAGTTCGCCGGCAGCGCGACGTCGGCGTACTCGATCGACGCCGTCATCTGGATGTCGATCGAGACGATCATCTCGACGTTCGGGTTGACGTTCTTGATCATCCCGTACGTCCACTTGGCGTTGTTGATGAGGTTCACGTTGGTGAAGAGGATCGCCTTCGACGGCGTCGGCATGTGCGTCGCACCGGTGAAGTTCTTGCGACCGGCCTTCGGCGTGTCGACGATCAGCGCCTTGTCGCCGTGGTTCCAGTACGCCGGCTCCTCGTCTTTCGTGTGCGCGTGGGCGTGGACGTCCTTTCCGTCGGCGTCGGCGTCGAGAGTGAGCGCGAAGGGATCCTCGGCGACCCATCCTTTGAACCCGGGACCCGTGGTGGCCGAGCCCTGGAAGAGCGCCGACTTGTAGTTGCCGGCCCAGGTGTGGCACCCGGCACCGGGCTTGCCGATGTTGCCGGTCAGCATGAGCGGCAGGTACGCGGCGCGGTTCATTTCGGTCGCGTGGAACCAATGGTTGATGCCCTCGCCCTGATGGATCGCGGCCGGCGACATCGTGGCGATGTCGTCCGCGAGCCGCTCGACGAGCGCGCGCGGCGCGTGCGTGATCTCGCAGACGGTATCGAGGTCGTAGTCGGCGAGGTGCCGCTGATACAGCGTCCAGAGCGTCGCGACCTCCACCTGCTTCCCGTTCGCGAGCTTCACCTTCCACCGGCCTTCGAGTCGCGGGCGGATGCCGCCGGCGTCCATGCGCGCGCCGACCTGATCACGCGTCACGGCGCGCGGCGCGTCGGTGGCGTCGTCCCACACCACGAAGTCGCCGAGCGTCCGATGCTGCTCGGCCGTGAAGCCCTGGATCTTCATGGAGGGCCCGTCAGGCGCGAGGGCCGAGCGGTAGTCCGGGAAGACGTCCGCCGCGCGAAGCCGCTTCAGGTCGTCGGTGCGGACCAGCAGCGGGAAGTCGGTGAAGCGCAGCACGAACTCACGGTCGAACTGCCCCCGCTCCATCAGGCGGCGGGTGATGCCGAGGAACAGCGCCGCATCGGTCTGCGGCCGGATCGGAATCCAGTAGTCGGCCTTGGTCGACGGCGGGCCGTACTCGGGCGCGATCACGACGATCTTCGCGCCGCGCTCCATGCACTCGATGAACCAGTGCGAGTCCGTGAGCTTGTTCTCGACCAGGTTCTTGCCGTCCATGACGATCAGCTTCGAGAACCGGAGGTCGTTGAAGTCGCAGTCGGACGCCTGGAGGCCGTGCACCCATGGGTGGCCAGGGGCCTGATCGCCGTGCCACGTGTAGTTCGACCAGATCCGGCCCGCGCGCGTCTCCTCCGGCGGCACGCGGCGGATCTTCTGGTCGAGGTACGCGAGCGAGTTGCAGAGGCGGTACATGCCGTACTTCCCGATCACGCCGAGGAGGCCCATCCCGCCGCGCATCTTGATGGTGCGCGTCCCCGCGCCGCCCGTCGCCTCCACCATCTCCGGCTGGTAGCCCTGTGCGAGAAGGCGCCGCGTGCCCGCGTCGCCGCTGTAGCGCTCGGCGATCGCGACGAGCCCCTTCGCGATCAGGTCGAGCGCTTCCTCCCAGGGGATCTGCGTGAACTCGTCCTCCCCGCGGGCGTCGAAGCGGTAGCGCGACCGGAGCTCCGGGGTGAGCTCGGGAAAGCCGGCATCGGCCCAGGCCTTCCAACCGCGCCGCACGATCGGGTGCCGCAGCCGGTACGGGCCGTAGAGCACCCGGTGGAACGTGTAGCCCTTGGCGCACTGCCGCGGATTCCAATTGTTGGTCGCCTTGTTGCCGTAGAGGTCGGCGTAGTTCTGATAGTCGTAGGTTTCGCCCATGCGGACGACGACGCCGTTCCGTACGTAGGCGCGCACGCGGCAGGCGTGGGTGTCGTTCGGCGAGCACACCCAGTCGAACCAGCCGTCGTACCGGTACTGGTCCCGGTAGACGCGCTCCCACTCGCGGTCGACGGTGCCGGCGAGCGGGTTCTCGCCGGGACGAGCGGCCGCGAGCGCGCGCAGCGGCAGGTCGGCGCTCGCGAGCGCCGCGCCGGTGCCGAGCCCCAGCCATTGCAGGAACGCGCGCCGGCTGACTCCCGACGCCGCGGCGTCGGCCGCGTCGCGCTGCGCTTCGTCGTCGGCCATCACGCGTCTCCCTTCATTCGAGCAGCTCGAGGTCCTGCCAGATGGTCACCGACTTCTTCCCGTTGCGATCGCCGGCCGCGCCGTTCCACACCGCGAAGGCGACCGGAGCGACTGCGCCGGGGGCGAGCGTCACGGCGTCGGCGCCCGCCGGCGCGAGCGTCCGCCGCAGCACCACCCGGTACGTGCCGGTCTCCCACGTCGCGTCCGAGATGACGGACTGGTCGGGCCGCGGGCGCGCGCGCAGCGTGCCGAAGCCTTCGGCGCGAAGATCCTCGGCCGCGGCGCGCCGCGTGGGGTCGGCGACGATGTTGCCCGCGCCCCAGGCCGTCACGAAGAGCGGCGCGCTCTCGAGGGTGAGCGCGTGGCGATGCGGTTGCTCGAGCGGGCCGCGGAGCGGATTCGGATACGAGTCGATCCCGAGATTCGGGTAGACCTTCTCGATGTCCTGGAACGCGGGCTCGAGGTCCGCCTGCCGCTCGGCCTTCCACATCCAGATGTTCACCGGCCCGCCCTCCTCGCCCATCGCGAAGAACGGCGGATCGGGCCGGAGCGCGAACTCCACGGCGGCCGCGTCGCGGAAGTCCTGCGGCCGCATCGCGGTCGAGTCGTGGGTGTCGTCGGTCCACTGGAGCAGGAGCGCGAGCTCCCGGCCGTCGTGCTGCGCCCGTACGGTGATCTCCTCGGGACGGTCGTAGCGCCACCAGAGCGGCATGAGATGGAGCGGAACGGGCGGGCTCGCGCTCCAACGCCCGTCGTCGGGATGGCTCGGCACCGTCACGACCCGCGGCGCCCGAATGCGCTCGCGCCGCATCTCGGCGCGGGCGCGCTGCACCGGGCTCGACAGGCCGAGGACGAAGCGGACGAGGTACCAACCGTCGTCGCCGACGGCCCAATCGTTGTTCGGCATCGGCGTTCCCGGAACGCCCGCGAGGATGCGACGGTAGAGGTGCTCGGGGCTCGGGTCGCCCTTGAACACGCCGCTCGTGAAGTCGCGCGATTGGATCGGGCGGCCCTCGGCATCGGTCATGATCTTCGCCGGATTGCCCTTGCCGTCCGGTCCGTGGCACGAGCCGCACGATTCCACGAAGAGCGCTCGCCCGCGCTCCGCGTTGCCGGCGGGCTCGGGCGGGACCGTGATCACCCCGGCGCCGGCCTTGCCCGCCGCGGGCTCCCTGCTGGGCGCCACCACGAGCGGCGTGTCCGCGAGCCCGCGGACGTAGCGGACGAGGTCCCAACGATCCGGCTCGGAAAGATGACTCCACGCCGGCATCGACGACCCCGGGATGCCGCGCGTGATCACGCGGAAGGTGTCGTCCTCGGTCGGTGCCCCATCCCAGGTCGAGACGAGACGGTAACGCGCCGCGCGGAAGTCGCGCGGCTTGGGATGCAAGAGATACGCCGCCGGACCGTCGCCGCGGCCTTCCGACCCGTGGCACGCCGCGCACTGCTTGGCGTAGAGCGTTGCGGCGCGGGCGTGCGGATCGCCGGCGAGATCCTGCGCGCCGCCCGCGATCGGCGCGCCACTCACCAGGGCCGCGCCCAGCACCCACGCCACGAGAATCCGAAGACGCCGCCGCGCGTGCGAGTCGAGTCGCATGGGTAGCTTCTACCGAACGGTCGGAAGGCGACCATGACCGCCGTCAGCCTTCGCGCTGACGACCCACATCCCGCGATGACCAAGCCGTCGTCGACGGCACGTCGCCCAGCACGGCGGATTCCGGCGGCTGGGAGAATCAGCCGCTCGCGGTTCGCATTCCGCGGAACGACCGCTCGACGAACACGCGGCGCCGCCACGCGCCGGGGGCGCCCAGGGCGTGGCACGACCGCTGCTAGTGGTGCCATGTCGCGTCGATCCCGTCCCGCACGGTATGGCATCGCGCTCGGCAGCACCGGCATCGCTCTCGCCGTCCACGCGATGCTGAGCTCGGTGATCGGGGCGGACCACTATCCGTTCACCACCCTCTTCGCCGCGATCGCCCTCGCCTCGTGGTACGGCGGCGCGGGACCCGCGTGCGTGGCGTTGCTCGCTGGAGCGTTCGGCGCGCAATGGCTCTTCGTCAGCCCACGGATCGGCGCGCTGCCGTCCACCGCCGACGACTGGCTCGGGCTCGCCACGGTCGCCCTCTCGGGCGGGGTCGTGATCGCGCTCGGAAAGGCAACGGAGCGCGAGCGGATGCTCCTCAAGCGCACGCTCCAGCACGAGCGGGTTGCCGACATCGGCGCGATGACGGTCCGCGTCGCGCACGACTTCGGCAACCCGCTCGCGGCGCTCCACATGGCCACGCAACGCCTGCGCCGCCTCCTGACACGCGAGCCCGTACGAGCCGACAGGCTCGCCGCGGTCATCGACACGATGATCGACACGACCAAGCGTCTCGACGTCTTGATCGGCGAGTTCAAGGAGATCGCGCGCGAGCAACGCCTCCAGCTGCGCGACGTGATGCTGCCGGCGCTCCTGCGGCAAGTCGTGGCGGCGTGGCAACCGGAGGCCAAGGATCGCGACATCGCGCTCGAGAGCGGGGTCTTCGGCCCGCTCCCGACGCTCCGCGCCGACGAAGACCAGCTTCGACGCGTGCTCGACCACCTCGTGAAGAACGCGCTCGAAGCCGTCGAGCACGGGCCTGGCGCCGTGCGCGTCGCCGCCGAGTCGCGGGGAGCGGACCATGTCCGGATCATCGTCGAGGACACCGGGCCCGGCGTTCCGCACGGCACGGACGTCTTCGCGATGTTCGAGACGACGAAGCCGACCGGCACCGGACTCGGCCTGCCGATCTGCAAGCAGATCGCGCAAGCGCACGGCGGCGGCATCGAGTGCGGGCCGCGGTTTCCGCGCGGCGCCGTCTTCACCGTCGAGCTACCGACCCACGGACCCGTCACGCTCCAGCTGTGACGCGATCGACGTGCGCCGCTCCACGCCCGTGTGCCGACGCGGCGCGGAGAACAGCGAGGCCGTCAACCGAGCGGACCCTGGTACACCTCGACGAAACGCCCCAGCATGTCGGGCGGCAGGGCCAGGTTCGCGTCACGATCGCTCCGGATGCAGACGACGGCAGGCCCGTCGTGGGCGCGCGCCGCCGCGAGCGCCTTCACGAGGTCGCCGAGGTGCTCGACGTAGAAGCCTCGGCAGCCGAGGCCGTCGGCGACCGTGTCCCAATGAACGGTGCCCATCGCGGTGCCGTAAGTCCGGCCGTAGAGGAGGCGCTCGTTCGGCTCCTCCATCGTCCATGACCCTTCTGCGAACACGATCGTGGTGAGGTCCAGACGCTCGCGCGCGGCGCTCTGCATCTCCATGAAATGGAACCCGGCGGCGCCGTCGCCGGTCACGCACACCACCTCGCGGTCGGGGGCGCCGAGCTTCGCGCCGATCGCCGACGGAATGCCGGTGCCGAGCATACCGAGCTCGAGGATGCTGTGGTACGAGCGCGGCCCGGTCGACGGCAGGCCCATGTGGGCCCAGAGCGACGTATTGCCGCCGTCGGTCACGTACACGGCGTCCCGCCCGAAGGCATCGCCGATCACCCGCATGGCGTGCGCCGGATGGATGCCGGGCCCCGGCCACGCCGCCACGGCGGCGAGCGCCGTCTCGCGCCACGCCGCTTCGGCGGCGGCGTAGCGCTCGAGGTCACGGCGATCGCGCGGTGGCACCGCGAGGGCCCGGACCGACTCGACGAGCCCCGGTAGCGCGGTCGCCAGGTCGGCGACCATGCCGAGCGCGATCGGACGCGTGACGCCGATGTCGCGCGGATCGACGTCGATCTGGATCACGCGCTGGCGGAGCGGATCGCCCCAATACTTGTCGTAGGGCAGATCGAGGTTCCCGAGCCGCGAGCCGAGCACGCACACGACGTCGGCCTCGCGGCGCGCGAGATCGGCGCCGGGGCCGTAGCCGTGCAAGCGGTTCGGATGATCGAGCGGGACGACGGACCGTCCCGCCATGGTCGCGAGCACCGGACAGCCGAGCAGCGCAACGAGATCGGCGAGCGCAGGGTTCGCGCCCGCCCGGTCGACGCCGCTCCCGGCGACGATCACCGGGCGTTCGGCGAACGCGAGCAGCGTGGCGGCCTCGCGCAGTTGCGCCTCGGCGGCGCGCGGCGAGGCGGCACGGGAGCATGCCGGCGGCACGATCCGCACGCGGGTCGGATCGCCCAGCGCATACAGCACGGGCGCCGGCACCTCGAGCTGTACCGGTCCCGGGCGGCCGCACCACATCTCGCGGAACGCGAGCGCCGTCACCTCGGGAATGCGGCTCCAGTCGAAGATCGGCCCACCCCATTTCACGGCCGAGCGGAAGACCTCGAGCTGGTCCTGGCCTTGGAACGTCGAAGGCGGGGAAGGATAGACGATCCCGAGACGGTGCTGCGCCGTGACGACGACGACCGGCACGCCCTCGTGCCGCGCGGTGATCACGCCCGGCAGGAGATTGGCCGATCCCGGGCCGGGGTTCCCGAGGACGGCGGCGACCTGCCCCGTCGTCTTGTAGAGGCCCTCGGCCATGTGCACGGCCGCCGCCTCGTGACGGATCGGGACCAGTCGCAGCCCGTTCGCGTCGAGGCTCGCGAGGAACGGATCGAGCTCGGGACACGGAAGCCCGAAGACGAACCGTACGCCTTCGTTCGCAAGACAACGCGCCAGGAGCTCGCCGCCGGTGATGTCGCCCATGTCGTCCCTCCCTCGATGCTACCCGCGAGCGTTCGAGCATGCGGCATGCCATGGGGCAGGGATCACCGCGCTCGCTGACGTCGATCATCGCGCGCCCTGGAACGCCGGCTAGGTTCGCCGCATGCACGGGGCGATGATTCGAGTGCGTCATGCCGACCGCGAGGGCAACGGCGCGCTGACGGCCGTCGTCTGCGTCCTCGCTGCGGCGCTGCTCTACCTCGCCACTGTCGCCGCGTGGGGCCCCGGCGAGGAGCTCCTCGAAGGCTCCTCGGGGACGGTCGCGGGCCGGGCGCATTGGGTCGGCTGAAGCGGCGCGGCGTTCCGGTACTTCGGAATCCGGAGCGGTCCTAGTTCCGATCCGTGCGAAGGAGTCACGTCGCCGGCCGGCCCTCGATGGCAGATCTACTGGCAGGAGTGCGCCTCGCCGCTGGCATACGGGCGCGGTCGCGCCATGAAGGGCATCGCACGCCCAGACGGAGCTCCTTCACGCTGCCAACTCTTTCAGCACCCGCTTCGCGATGCCGGCGCGCTGCATCTCCGACGTGCCCTCGACGATCGTGTACACACGCACCATGCGCGCAACGCGCTCGAGGCCCGTCTCGGCGAGGCATCCGGTGCCGCCGTGGATCTGGATCGCCTCGTAGGCGGCGCGGTTCACCATCTCGGACGCGGCGAGCTTGACGATCGCCGCCTCCTTTCGGACGTCCTCTTTCCGGTCCCACATGGCGGCCACCCGCAGGACCATGCTCTCCACCGCGAAGAGCTCGGTCGCCATGTCGGCGAGCTTCCACTGGATGCCCTGATTGTCGCCGATCGCCCGCCCGAACTGGCGCCGGCTCGCCGCATGAGACGCGCTCGCCCCGAGCAACCGCCGGGCGATGCCCGCCGATGCGGCGCCGATCTTGATGCGGTTGGTGTTGATCCAGTCGAGCGCGAGCGCGAGGCCGTAGCCCTCCCGACCGAGGATGCTCGACGCCGGGAGCACACAGTCCTCGAAGCGCAGCTCGCCCTGGAAGCCGGTGAATCCCATGCACGTGTGGACGCGGCCGACCGAGAAGCCAGGCGTGCCCTTGTCCACGAGGAAGCACGTGATGCCACCTTCCCCGCCTCTGGATTCGTCGGTGACGGCGAACACCATCGCGAAGTCGCACTGCGGTGCGTTCGTGATGATGTGCTTGGCGCCGTTCAACACGTATGTCCCGCCGGTCTTCTGCGCCCGCAGCCGCAGGCCGCCGGCGTCGGATCCGGCCTCCGGCTCGGAGAGCGCGAAGCAAGTGGAGATCTCGCCCTGCACGAGCGGGACGAGGTAGCGCTCGCGCTGGCGCTCGTTGCACGCCAGGAGGATCGACGACGGGCCCCCGGGTCCTCCGAGCACGTCCTCGAAGAACACCGTCGCGTGCGCGAACGCCTCGAGATCGAGGAGCACGCGCTCGGAGAGCGCGAGGCCGCTGCCACCCGCCTCGGGCGGCATATCGGCGGCGTACAGGCCGAGCTCCCGCGCCCGACACCGCACCTGCCGCCGGAGCTCGACCGGCGGCACCACGTCGGCCGACAACCCGGCCTTCTTCTCCAGCGGAATCACCTCGTCGCGGAGGAACCTACGCAAGGAGTCCGTGAGCATCGCCATGTCGTGCGCGGTCGTCATCGATCGCCTTTCGGTTGCGGATTCCGGCGCGAATGCGCTGCGTGACGCTTGGAATCCGCGCTGCGGGCAGTCAACCCCGCCCGGCAAGCGTCATGCGCGAGGGCGGCGTCGGTCACGTCGCCTCTGGCGCCTCCGCCGCATGCGAGCGTCCGATGATGCGCGCTCTTCCGACCGTGCTCGTACTGCGGATCGCACGGCCGCGCGCGGTGCGATCGGGTGTCGCGTGCGCAAGCGTCGCTCAGCGACGGTGCCCCACCTGCCATCCACCTGAGCGCAGCATCGCAACGCGGCGCTGAGTCGCCATCGACCGGGATGGACCCGCAAGGGCGGAAACTGGAGCACATCGTTTCTTGGCCTCTCGACTGCCCGTTCCCAACCGACTACCAGGGAGCCCGTGCGCTGGACGAACGACCGCACGAGCGGCGCCGGGTTACGGATCCCGGCGCACCTGCACCCGCACGCCGGAGCCGGACCGTGAGGCTCTTCGGGAAGAAGACCCGCGTCCTGATTCTCGGCGACGAGCCGGCGATGCTCGGCAAGCTCCGCGGACGCGTCGAGCTCTTCTGGCCGGCCGACATCCCGGTGAAGACGCTCGCGGTCTTCTGCGGCTGGGTGGACGAAGCCATCGACGTCATCCAAGATTTTCGCCCCGACGTGCTGCTCCTCAACCATGCGTTTCGGCGCGACGAGCGGACGGGTCGAGACGTCGCCCGCTGGATCGACGAGCACTCCCGCGCACCGATCCGCGTCGCCGTGTACGGTGATCTCCTCGAGACGGAGCTCCGCGAGCTCTACCGGGACGTCCGATGCGTCGAGCACGTTCTGAGCGGGGAAGGAGTCCGGGATTTCATCGACGCCTGCACGAAGCCAGAGTATGCCAGGCGTTGAGCAGGGCACGCCGTATTCGGCGCGAAGCTCCGGGGCCAAGGAGCATCTCCGATGACCAACACCACACTCGACTCCGCCCGGCGGCTCGCCGACCATCTCATCACCCGTAGCGAAGAGATCGAGGCGGCACGCCGCGTTCCGGACGACATCGTCACCACGCTACGACAGGAAGGAATCTTCCGCTCGTGCGTACCGCGCGCCCTCGGCGGTCTGGAGGCTCGCCCGCTCGACACGCCGCGCGCGATCGAGGAGATCGCGCGCGCCGACGGCTCGACGGGGTGGGTCGTGATGGTGGGGTGCACCACCGCGCTGCTCTCCGGCTATCTCGACGAGCACTGGTCGCAGCACATCATGGTCGGTCCGCCCACTGGAGAAAACCATATGACCACGCCTGGCAACACCAGACCACGGCCTCACCTTTGACCTCACGACCATGGCTCAGGAGCTGCGCACGGAGGAACCGTACGTTCGCGATGGCCAGACCGCACGCACACTGATCCGGTCGTCGGACCTGCGCATCGTCATCGTCGCGCTGAGGGCCGGGAAGACGATCTCCGAGCATCACGCCAACGTGACCGCATCGGTGCAGACGCTCTCTGGCCACATCCGATTGCAGCTTCCCGACCGAGGCGTGGACGTACCGGCGGGGCAGCTCTTGGTGCTCGCTGCCGGCCTTTCGCATGACGTGTACGCCCAGACCGACAGCACGTTTTTGCTCACGCTCGGCTGGCCGGCGAAGCCGTAAGCGCAGCTCGCTCCCTCGGGTGGCTCCCCATGAAACGGGACCGCAGGCTTCGGGACCTCAGCGACGATCACCATCAGGCGCTCGTTCTCGCGCGGCGCGCGACGAGAGCGGCCGCCGGCGACCACGCCGCAGCTCTTCGCGTGTGGAAAGAGATCGTGGACCGTTTCGACCACGAGCTTGCCCCACACTTCGCAATCGAGGAGCGGTTTTTGCTCCCGGCAGTGGAGCAGAACGGCGCCGCCGACCTGGCAAAACGAACCCGAGACGAACACGCCGAGCTGCGCCAGCTCATGGTCGATGACCAGCTCGACGCGCAGCACAGGCTGGAGAAGTTCGGCGCCCTGCTACGGGAACATGTCCGCTTCGAGGAACGAATGCTCTTCGCGGCGATTCAAGAGACGCTGGGTGATGACGTCCTCGACTCGGTGGCCGACGCGTGCAGGAAACGGAAGATCGACGGGCGACCGACCGACAGGAAGGCACAGCCATGACCGGCGGCACTCTCCCGAGGAGGCCGTGAAGCTGGACGCGTAGATCAAAGAGGTGGCACCGTGACCCTGCTGTTCGCCGCGAAGGACGGCGAGCGCAACAATGCCGTGGCGCTCAAGGAGTACCTGGACGAGCGGATCGAATCGAAAGGATGAGGGCACAAGATGCACGCACTCTACTAGCTTTCGGTCTGGCTCCACGTGCTCGCCGCCGGTCTCGCGCAGGAAGGAGGCAGCGTCCGAGCGCGCGCCCCTCGTCAGCGCAGTGCATGATTTCCTGGTGGGTCCACGAGCGACCAAAGCCATCGCGGTGGACCCGCGCTCGCCCCGAGCTCGGATCGAACGGCGGCGCGCCTCTCTCCTCGGTCGAAGCAACATCGTCCTGCGCTCGTCCTCGTGGCCGCGGGCGTCATGCTGGTTCGTGGCGTGCCGTGGTGACCTTGCTTGCCGCAATCGGAGGTCATGAGCTTCTTGAGCGCGCACGCTCCGCCCGTGCGCTCGGGCCGGCTCCTCGGTCCGCCTCTTACCGGCACGTCTCCCAGATGCTGCGGTGTCCGGTGCAGGTGTCGGTGGGGTCGACGAAGCATCGCCCCCCGATGCTCACGGTCGCCGTCCCCGCGCCGGGCGCGATGGTTCGCGCGGCCGGCTGGGTGCGGAACAGGTAGCGCACCAATCGGCCGGTGCGGTCGATCCGCAGGCGCGCGCGCAGGATCGGACCCGACCCCTCGTACCGGAAGACACGCTGCCTGCGGTCGCCCACGAGGCTGCCGGCGGGTAGGGTCGCATCGAGCAACACGCCGGCCGCATCGCTCAGCGTCAGCCTCACGTCCTCGGTCGACGGCGCGATGGTCTCGCCCACCGGCACCACCAGCGTGCCGGTGGTGAGGATCTTCTCGGGGCGCACCTGCGTGCGCAGCGTCTGGCTCGCCGAGACCACCCGCGCGCAGCTCGGAGTCACGTTCGAGCTCACACTGACCATGGGGATCGGCGCGCCCCGCCCGGTGTCGCTCCAGAGCCGATGCAGCGTGGTGCCCCAATCGTCGGTCACGTTGCCGTCGCGGAGATGCTCGATGTATTCGCGCGGCGTATTTTGGTAGCGCAACGTCACCTCGGCCCGGTCAGCCGCTGCCGGAATGGGGAAAGGCGGCTCGTCCCAGTACTGCCCGTCCGCGTAGTTTGCACCCACCACGGGAGCACCGCCCGCCGCGAAGGCGGCATTGTCGAAGCCGCGCGGCGGAATGCGGTTGTCCTTCAGGATCGTATCCGCGAGCGACATGTGCCCGGTCGGCCCGGCAGGCAGGCCGGTCACGATCGCCGCGTCCTCCGAGAGCCCGACGTGCATCTCGTAGACCGTCGTGCTCGCGGTATCGAGCGTCGCCGTCGCGGTGTCGTAGCCGCCGTGCTCGGCGACGAGCGCGCCGGCCGCGGTCAAGAAGCGCACGTTGATCCACACGCGTCGGCCCTCGATGTGGCCGGTAGGCAGCTTGTGCCCGGTCTCGTTGGTCACCCGCACGACGAGATCGCCGCCGTCCTGGTGCAGATCCAGCGATGCCGCCCGCTCGAGCATGTCCACGGCCTTGGCCCGCGCCACCGCGATCGCATTCTGATCCACCTCGGGATCGCCCTGCGTGTAGGCCGCGATCAGGTCGAGCACCTGCGCCGCCGCGCCGGCGAAATCGTGCCGGGCGAGGTCGGGCCGTACGTCCCCGCTCGAGCCGCCCCGCGCCGCGTAGCGCGGCATGTGGCAGTCCTGGCAGGTCTCGATGACCTCCGTCACGTCTCCGCCGAAACGGCCGCCCATGGCGACGCCGCCGTTGGCGAAGGCCGAGAGCTTCCATTCCGTGCCCGTGCGCTCGAGCGGGAACTGCTGGGCGGGGTTGTCGGTGGGCGACGGCGTGTCGAGGGCATTGTAACGATAGGTGCCTTGTGGCGTCAGCGTCGCCTCGACGTTGCCGACGTCGTGGCAGGTGACGCACATCTCTCCCGTGCGGTGGAAGGGAGACGGGAGCCAAGCGTGTGGTGCCGCGGAGTCGGAGTACGGCCCGCGCCGGCGGCTGGTCGTCGGGTCGAGAACGAACATCGAGTTGCCGTAGTGGGCGGGCACGGCCGAGAGGCCGGCGAGCACGGCGACGTCCTCCGGCGGGCTGATGCCGGGCTTGTAGAGCGGGTCCACCAGCGCATGGCAGAAGGCGCAGGAGACGCCGTCGCGGTCGGCGGCATCGAGCGTACTGCCATCCGCCTGATCGGCATGGCCGCTCACGATGCTGATCGGGACGTGGCAGCGCAGGCAGTAGTATCCGACCTCGGCCGCATCCTGGTTGGCCGTGCTCATCTGCGCGAAGAAGAGCGGGTCGCGACCCGCGTGGGACATGAGGCTCCCGTTCCAGGTGGAGTACGGGTCGTTTGCCGCATCGTAGAGGCCATGGCAGCCGCGACACGACGTCGAAGTGAGCAGCGCGCCTGGGACGAGATCACCCGTCTGGGTACCCGGGACGTGGAAGTCCTCCAGCGTCGTCGGCACCTGGACGGCGAAGGCCGCGCTGGCAGCGAGCGCAAAGAGCGGGGCGAGCAGGATCGGGATACGGATCGACATGAGGTCGCTCAGCCCTGGAGGCAGAGCTCGAGCCAGTTTCAGGATCGAGCGGGTGGAGAGGAAGTCGGCCATGGATCGCTCCTTGTCGGTGGCGAGAATTCGGCGTCACACGCGCAGCAATGTCCGTGCCCCACGATGGCGGTCGCGATCGCCACGCGCGGCGGCGGCTTTCGAACGCGCCAGCTCTCCGCGATCCCAGCCCCGGGAATTTCGGAATAGGAACTTCTCATCACTGAGACATCGGGGGGCCGGCTCTCGCGCCGCGCATGGGATGACGAATGTCATCGTGCCTCGCGACGGCATGCGCCATGGTGCGAGCGGGTACACCGACAGCTTCGTCCCCCTGGAGCCGGGGCGCTGGAGCGTGCGCGCGTCCTGGGAGGGAGACATCGGCCACGCCCCGACCGAGTCGCGGCACTGCAGGTTCCGAGCGGCGACGCCGTTGCGTCGTTGACGGCGTATCGCGCAGGACTCCCACCCATTTGCGAAGCCGCCGATGACCGACATCGGCCGTGCGCATGACCGAGATCATCGCCTGATCCCGAGCGAAGGATACGCTTTCGGATCATGGCACCATGTCGCTTTCGTCCGCCCTTCGTCGCCTTCGCACTCGGCGTACTCGTCCCCATGATTACGATGTCGGTCGGGTCGCTGGACGCCGCCACGCTCGCGCCGTCCAAACCGAGCGACGTCCGGGTGCTCGAGCTCGGCGCGGCGTGCCAGGCTCTAGGCACCTTTGCGCTCGACACGCGGGTGCACGGCGACGGCACGACGTCACCGTTCAGAATCCCCGATAAGCAAGCGCTCATCCTGGACTCCGTCACCTGGGTCGTGAACGGCGTCACGACGTTCGGCGGCCTCTGCGGCATCGTGCTGCGCGTCGGAACGCAGACGATCTGGCAGGACATCGTCACGCAGTCGAATCCGTCCGGGAGCTGCGGCGCCACGACGCCCGTGCCGCCCCTGGTGATCCCGGCCGGGAGCACGCTCTGCATCGGTGTCAGTGCGGGCGGCAGCGTCAACGCCAACGTCACCCGTGTCCATGGATTCCTCACCAAGAACAAGTAACGGGCGCGCCGTATCCGCTCGAGCCGCAGCGACCTCGAGGAGCACTCGGCCCGCCACCGTCGCGGCGCCTGACCGGGGCGCTACGGAGCCATCGCCCGAGGCCACCATCAACGACGCCCGCACGGCCCCGGCGGCTCTAGGCGGAGCCTTCACGCTCGGCGTCGGACTGCTCCTAGCCGTTCTCGTCCACACGGAAGCGAGCGCCTGCGGCTTCCCCGCGGGGCAGCTGCCGCCAGGATCGTACGCGTACAGCTGCACCAACTGCACGATCCAGGGCCCGACTCTCGAGTGCGACTGCCTGCGCATCGATCAGACACTGCGCCACACCTCGATCAACGTCACCAATTGCCGGACGGAGCCGGCGAACGACAACGGCTCGCTGGTGTGCAGCTTCTGCTCGACGGTCGGCGCCTGTTGCCTCGACGGCGCCTGCGCGCAGCAGAGCTACGCGACCTGCGAAGACGGGGGCGGCGCGTTCCAGGGCGACGGCAAGTCGTGCACCCAGGTCACGTGTCCGGGCGGCGAGACCCTCTATTGGATGAATCCGGACGGCGGCGTCTTCGACGCCGAGGACAACTGGGACCACCCCGACGTGCCGCAGGGCGGGGACACCGCGTTCTTCGAGCTCGCGTCGGGCTACACGGTGCAGCTCGCTGGCGCGCGCACGCTCCGGAGCGCCCGCGTGCGGGCGAGCCTCCTCGATCTCACCGGTGGGACCCTGGCGCTCACGGGCGGCGGCGAGATTGGGCTCACGATCGGGAACGGGGCGCGTCTGACGCTCGCGGGAGCGACGGTGCAGAGCGCGGGCGTCGCGATCGGTGACATCGCCCTCGCCCCGCCGAGCACGCTCGTCGTACCGGCGAGTGGCACGCTCGGCGCCACCGGCACGGTGCGGATCGGCGACGCCGCGACCGGCCTCCTCGACGTGACGGGCGGCAGCGCGACCCTCGGGACGACGGTCGTCGGGGGCCCGGCGGAGGCCGGAGGACCAGCGCTCACCCTCCCGCGAGCGGAGCGCCTCCCCGGTGCGCTCACGGCCGATGCGCTCCCGGAGCAGACGGGCGGCAAGCTCCGGGTGAGCGGCGGCGGCGGCGCGACGCTCGCGAGCCTCGCGGTCGGGGGCGGAGGCCCCGGGCTCGTCGATGTCCGGCAGGGCAGCCTGCTGCGGGTGACCGGCGAAGCCCGCATCGGCGTGCTCCCGGGTCCGGGCTTCGCGGTCGTCGATGGCGTCGCGGGCGACGCGTTCACCACCTGGCAGAGCGACGGCCGGCTCGTCGTCGGGGCGGACGCGGAGGCGACGTTCGACGTGCTCGCGGGCGGGCGCGCGTCGGCGCCGAGCGTGGAGCTCGGGGCCGAGCCCGGCGGCGTCGGCGCGCTCACGGTGGCCGGATCGAACGGGAACTCGAGTCTGGAGGTGAGCGATCTCTTGACGGTCGGCAACCAGGGCGCCGGCACGCTCACCGTGACAAGCGCCTACGTCCACGCCCACACGCTCCGCGCCGCGCGAACGCCGAACGCCGAAGGCACCATCCGGGTCAACGGCTACTCCGGTACGCTCATCGTCGCCGACCTGCTCGCGATCGGTATCCCCGGAGCGGCGCGGCTCGAGATCGACGACGGTAGCGTCTCGGCCCGGATCCTCACGGTCGGCAACTTCGTCCCGTACGAGCCGACGCTCACGCCGAGCGTGGTCGAGATCCCCAAGGGTTTCCTGTTCGTCACCGACGAAGTTCGTGTCGGGACCATCGATGCCGCGACCGGTGTCCGCAGCGCGAGCGGCGCCATCGACGTCTCGGCGAAGGGCAGACTCGAGGTCACCGCCACGGAGGGCTGGCTGGACATCCGGAGCGGCGACGTCGTGGTCGCCGGACATGATGGGTTCGAGTCGGCGTCCTTGAAGGTCGCCAATGTCGAGGTCGCCGACGGCCGCCTCGCGATCCGCGACGGTGCGAAGGCGCAGCTCAGCACCGCCTTCCTTCGCGGCGCCCCGGGCACCGAGCCGGCCCTGGAAGTGGCCGATGCCGTCGTCACGATCACGACGTCACTCGACGTCGGGGACGAGTTCGACGCCGGGCAGCGCGGGCGCGTCGAGCTCGGGGGCACGGCGCGCATCGAAGTCGGGCACGAGCTCTTCGTCGGGCCGGGCGGCACGATCGCCGGGAACGGCCGCCTTCGCGTCGGCGCGATCGACGTCGAGCCGGCCGGTGGCACGCTCACCAACCTCGGGCTCATCTCGGCCGGCACCTCGCCCGGTACGATCACGATCGACGGCGACTTCACGCAGGGCCCGGCGGGCAAGCTCGTCGTCGAAGTCGGCGGCACCGGCGCTGGCGCTTTCGATGTACTCGACGTGACCGGCGGCGTGAAGCTCGCGGGAACGCTGGTGCTGCGCTTCCTCGATGGCTACCTGCCCCAGCCCGGCGACACGTTTCGGTTCCTGACCGGCAAGAAGGTGAAGGGCGCGTTCGACGCGGTCGTGGTCGAGGGCGTCGCGCCCGGCTTCGACTTCACGATGGCGCCGGCGGGCGGCGCGTTCGCCGTCACCGCCGTCGCGGCGGCGGCAGCGCCGCCGTGCCGCGATCCCGCCGATGCGGACGCCGACGAGGTCGCGTGCGACGACAACTGCCCCGCGCTCGCCAACGCCGACCAGGCCGACGCCGACGGCGACGGCCACGGCGACGCCTGCGATCCCTGCACCGACGGCGCGCCGCTCGCAAAGCCCGTCCTCAAGCTCAAGAAGGAGAAGCTCGGGCTCAAGGGCACGCTCGCGATTCCCGGGGCGCCGCTGCTACAACCCGCCGCGACCGGCGCGCGGGTGACGCTCGAGGACGGTACCGGCGCCGTCGTCGCGACGCTCGACGCGCCACCGGGCGCCTTCGATGCGGCGACCAAGACGGGCTGGAAGAAGCTCGCCTACGCGAGTCGGGCCGGCGCGCTCCGTGCTCTCAAGCTCGGGCAGGCGAAGAAGAAGCCGGGCACGATCAAGCTCGACGTGAAAGCCGTCCTCGCGGGCGTCGACCCGGCGACGCTCACGCTGCCGCTCACGGTACGCGTCTCCCTCGACCCGGCAAGCGTCCCGACCACCCTCTGCGGCCAGGTCGCCTTCACCGGACCGGCAGGTGTGAACCCGGCGTGCGCGGTGGAACGGGGCGCGCTCGGGTGCCGCATCAGGAAGCGACGTTGATCCGCACCTTTCGGCGGCACGCGCCATGGTGTCGGCGCGGAACGTACGCGAAGGACCCGCGGAGCATCGTACCGGCCGCCGCGGCTCGACGCAGGCTCATACCTCGAAGGAGAATTCCCATGCTCGTCTCTCGTCTGCCGCTCTCCCTCTCCCTGCTGATCGCCCTCGTCGCGCCCGCGCGCGCGTTCGACGTGACCGGAACCTGGACTGGATCCCGCGCGTGCGTGTTCATCACCGAGGGGAAGAAGTCGAAGGTGGAGACTACTGGCACGGTCACGATCTCTCAGGACGGCCGGCAGATCGGTTTCGACAGCACGGTCGGGAGCACGCACCTCTACTCCGGGATCGCGAACTTCAGCGCGGAGAAGCCCGATAAGGGCGAGCTCGCGGTGCACCACTGCCGCAACCACGTGGACCCGATACCCTTCGAAGCGCTCGGCCGCTTCACCGTGACGACCAAGCCCGACAAGGTGAAGGCGACGATCAAGGGCATCTCGATCGTCGTCAACGACGGCCTCCTGCACACGCAACACGGCACCTGCAAGTGGAAGCTCACGCGGACGTCGACGACGGATCCGGTGGTCACGCGGGCATGCGGTGTCGCCATCTCGCGCCGCGCCGCCAAGACGAACGTCGCCTACCTGAGCCCGTCGGACCTGCAGCGACTGCATGACGAGCTCCTGACCTACCGCCTCGCGACGTACGACTACACCCAGGCCGCGATGGGGCCCGGCACACGCCTCGGCATCATCATCGACGACGTAGCGCCGAGCCCGTCGGTCGCCCCCGACGGCACGCACCTCGATCTCTACGCCTACACGAGCATGGCCGTCGCGGCGCTACAGACCCAGGGTCGGGAGATCGAGCGCCTGCAGCGCGCGGTCGCCGCGCTCGAGGCGCGCGCCGCCCGCCACGCACGACCCCAGCGAGGGACGCCGCGCGCTCGGGAATAGCGCTTCGATCTCGGATGCCACGGGCCGGCGTCACGCAGGGCCGGACGCACCAACGCGCCGCTGCATGCGCGATGGCTATCGCGCGTCGGTCTTCGGGGCACCAGCAGCACCCGGCGCCCCTTGGTGCCGACCGTGCGACGATGGCCCTCGAGACGGCCCGTCGCCGGATCGAAGCGTGCGCGCAGGTCGCTCATCGCCGCGACGAGTCCGCGAGGCGCGAATCCGCGTCGGGGCGCGGCCGCGGCAACGCGCCGGAGCGATGCGCGAGCGCGATCATTTCTTCGAGCCACCGCAAGCGATCGGCGGGCGTCGCAGCGAGCGCGAACGTCAGTTGACGCCGGCGGTGCGACTCCCATCCGACACCCCAATCGTCGATCGGGAACGTGGAGTCACCCATTCGAGGACTTTCGGGTCTGAATCGCTTCGAGCGCCTCGATGTCGGCGACGTCCTGGGGGCGGTTCGCCAAACGCTTGAGCGCGATCAAGTCCGGGATGGAAGCGACGCGAACGGTCGTCGTATCGAGCGAGACGATCTCGGCCCGCGCGAAGAGCTCCTCGAAGTCGATCGGATGTTCGACGAAGAGATCGACCTCACGCATGGGTTGGGACGGGTCCCAGAGGGAGAAGACGCGCATACCCCTGTCCCGCACCCACGACTCGCGCACGTCGGCATCGGCAAAGGCCACGGGGTCCACCGGCGGACGCGGCCGGAGTCCGAGGCCGACGAGTGCATCGATCGCTTTCCGCGCTTCCGCGGGTGTGAGGTCCACAACCAGGTCCACGTCGGCGGTGAGGCGTGCGAAGCCGTGCAGAACCGTCGCGACGCCGCCGACCAGGACGTAACGCACGCCGGCGCGATTGAGCGTCTCGAAGAGCGGCTCGAGCAGCGACACGCGGCGAGTATAGGGGGCTCGACGCGCCCTTGGTAGTCGTGAAGCCGTCGCTGCGGAGACCGGAAAGGTCCTTCTTCTCGACGTGATCGACGATCACGTGCTCGCGGCGACGCACGGCACCTCGAGCGGCTCGTACTGGACGACTTCCACCAGCAGCACCCGGCGCCGCTTGGTGCCGACCGTGCGCCGATAGCGCTCGAGCCGACCCGTCGCGGAATCGAAACGGGCGCGCAGGTCGATCGGCGGCGCGCTGCCGATCGGATGCGTACCGACGAGCGGCAGATCCGCGCGCAGGAGATCGAAGAGGCCGGCCACCGAGAAATCGTGACGGCCGGCCTCCTCGATCGGGAGCGCGGACCCGTCGCGCTCCATCTCCACCACCTTCCCCTCCTTTACGACCAGGTCGTAGACCGCGGGCGCGAAGCGCGGTGCCCGCACTCGGACGACGAGGTGATACGACTCCGCGCCCTGCGCTTCCCATCGACGCTCCGCCTCGTCGAGCGCCGCCGGGGTCAACGTCTCCATCGGCGGCGGCCCGAGCGAGCATCCCGCGAGTAGGAGCAGAGCGGCAGATCGCCACCGCCTCCCGAACGACGGCCTCTTCACCGCCCTACTCCGTGCCACGGTCGAGCCCCTCCCCCCCACCTACGTCAGCGCGTGCTCGATCTCTTCTTCGTGAGCCGCCCACTCCTTGCCGTAGACCGACCACTCGCCCTCCTCGATCTCGACCTCGCGCACCATGGTGCGGCCGCGGGAGAGGATGAACCAGAGGAGCGGCAGGACGCCGCCGAAGAGGAAGATCATCCCGCCGATCGCCCGCATCCAGGTCAACGTCACCCACACGGGTCCGGTCACGAACTCGTTCGTGCGGGCGTACCAGAAGCCGTGCTGCACGACGGCCGCCATCTGGTACAGCCCGACCGGGAAGAGATCGAGGGTCATCATCAGCACGAGCCCGGCTTGCAGCGACCAGAAGCTCGTCTGGATGAGCTTCTCGCTCCACGTGGCGCGCGCGAAGAGGTGCTGGCAGCAGAACAGCATGCCCGCGAGCGCGATGTTGCCCTTCACGCCGAACATGGCGGCGTGGGCGTGATTCCCCGTGAGGTACGTGCCGTGCTCGAAGTAGTTGACGATCGGCAGGTTGATCAGCGAGCCGAAGACGCCGGCACCGACGATGTTCCAGAAGTTGCACGCCAGGATGAAGAGCCAGACCCCCTCCATCACGAACTTCTGTTTTCCGGCCGCGCGATGCTCGCCGGCACGCATCTTCTCGTTCCGCATGCGCCAGGCATCGAGGGTCATGAGGAGCAGCGGCAGCACCTGCATCGTCGAGAAGACGCTGCCGAGCGCGATGATGCCCGTCGGCTTGGCGATCCAATAGAAGTTGTGGGAGATCCCGACGGTCGCCGTCACGAGGAACAGCATGACGGCGAGAAAGATCACCCGCTCCGCCATCGCGCGATTGATGAGCCCCATCTGGGTCAGCAGGTAGGCGACGACGCAGGTGGTGAATACCTCGAACGTCACCTCCACCCACATGTGCACCGTCATCCAGCGCCAGTAGTCGGTGATCGCGAAGTTCCCGGTCGGCGTGGCGCCGAGCCCGAAGAAGAGGAACAGGACCATGATGCCGCTGCCGTAGAGCAGCCATGCCGGGACCGACCACATGTTGGTCTTCGTGATCCACGGCCGGACGCCGCGGAAAATGATCCCGATCCAGAGCACGAAGGACGCGAGCATCAGGATGTGCCAGAAGCGCCCGAGCTCCATGAACTCCCAGCCCTGGCTGCCGAACCAGTAAGCGGCGGTGTCGCTCAGGTAGCCCATGTGCCCGAAGTAGATGCCGAAGAGCGCGCCGGCGCCGACCAGCACGCAGAGCGCGAATAGGGCATTGATCAGGTAGAGCTGCCCGCGCGGGACGCGGGCGAGACGCGGCAGGAAGAAGATCGTGTAGCCGACCCAGCACATGAAGAACCAGTAGATCTGGAGGATCGTGTGCCAGGCGCGCACCACGGTGAACGGCAGTGAGATGCCGAGCACGTTCACCATCGCCATGCCGGGCCCGCCGCTCACGAAGTCTTCGGCCGAAAGGATGCCGGCGAGCACCTGCACCAGGAACAGGATGACGGCGAAGGCGAAGAACTTGTACGTGGCCCGCTGGGTCGGGCGGACGAAATCGTAGCCGCGCTCGAGCTCGTTGGTGGTGAGGGTTCCGCCGTTCGCGCCGTTGAACGGATCGCCCGGGAGCTCCTTCATCTGGCCGTACACGTAGAGCACCAGCATGACACCCGCGAAGAGCACGAGGATCGAGATGAAGCTCCAGAGCACGGTCGGCATGGTCGGGACGTTCCCGGCATCGAGGTCGTACGGCCAGTTGTGCGTATAGCTGTAGGACTCGCCCGGCCGGGTCGCCCCCGCCACCCATCCGCCCCAGAAGAAGAAGGCCGAGATCGCCTTCAGGTCCGCCGGGTCGGTGAGGTAGTCGTCGAGGGTGAACTTCGCGGGATACGTGCGATCGGTGAACACGCGCGTGTAGTGTTGCTGGAGATCTTCGTAGGCGTGGATCTGCGCGGCGTTCAGCCGGATCACTCCGGCCGCCTCGTCGTACGTGTTCGCCTTGATCTCCCGCTGCACGCGGACGGCGATCGCATCGCGGTCGGCCTGTGTCACCGAACGCTCGTTCGCGATCTCGCGTTCGTAGAACGCGCGCATCGCGACGACCGTCCGATGCAGCGCCTCGGCGGTGAAATCCGGCCCGCGCTCCGCGCCGTCGCCCCAGAACGAGCCCCAGGACATGATGCCGCGGAGGTGGAAGACCTCCTGCCCACGCACCAGCTCTTTCTCCGGAATGACCGTCGCGCCGGTCGACGCCGACACGAACGGCACGCGAGGAGGCGCGCTCTCATACGTCCAGGTCCCGAGGGCGACCAGCCCGAGGACGCTCACCCCCACCACGAAGCCGAACTGGATGAACCAGTTCGGCTTCGCGAGGAGCCATTTGCCGAGGTTCTGGCGGGTGCGGGAATTGCCCTGCCGTTTCACGCGGTCGTGCATGGGCCGTCCTCCCTGACTACGCGGCGTAAGCCGTCGGCAAGTCCGCGGCGCCATTGAAGAAGCGCTGCAGGCTCTGGTTGTACCGATAGAACGCGTCGACCTCGAGCTGGTCGGGGCCGGTGACGCGCATCGGCTCGTCCGGGAACGTCAGGTAGTTGAGCGTGTGGGTGAGATCGGGGCCGGCGTTGGCGCGGATGTTGTCGATCATCTCCCGCCACGTGGCGAGCGAGGCCTCGATCACGAAGTGCTCCGGCGCCGCGTCCTCGAGTCGCGCGAGCCGGCGTACCGATCGCGCTTTGAAGCCCTCGAAGGCCAGCTCGTACAAGTCCGGGCCCTGAGAGGCCTCGACCTTGACGACCATGGTGCAATCGATGGAACCGAGCTCCCGGTACGCGGCTTCCTCGTGCGCCATGCGCTGCGCGAGTGCCTCGAACCACTGGGTGGATGGGAACAGCGTCGTCTTTGGCATGATGTCCATCTCCTCTAGGCGGCGAGATCTTCGTAGGGGATCTCTTTGGGAATGGTGAGCCGCGGCTCGCGGTCGAGTCCCGCGACCTCGAGCCGGCGGAGATACTCCTTCACTTGCTTGGCGTAGATGAACGCCATCCGCTGCGCGCCGAGCTCGATGTTCGCGAGCCCGCCGCCGGCGAGGATGGCGCGGGGCTCCGACGTCTGCGGCTCGAGAGTGAGCGTGAAGATCGCCTGCTCCCCGAGGTCGAGAATCTTGTGGACCTGCTCGGTGCGGTCGGGATGGCGCTCGAGGAAGTACTTCAGGTGCTTCACACCGTAGGCGACGTGGCGCGCTTCGTCCTGCATGCAGAGACGGAAGATCGCCTTTTCGACCTCCGTCGGAGCGAGGTACTCACCCTGCCGGAAGAGCGTCAGCACGAAACCCTCGCCGAAGATGTGCATGAGGGCGCTCGCCGTCGTGTAGTCGGGCGCCTCGAGGATGGTCGCCAGGAGCTCCTCCTGGCCGGGCGACGCCATCATGAGGCCGCCGCCGTTCGCGAGCGCGCGCTTGCGGAAGACGTCGAGATGGCGCGCCTCGTCGAAGATCTGGCTCGCGAGGAAGAGCTTCACCTCGTGGAAGTCGTGATTGATCCTGCAGAGCCATTTGGCCGGCATGTCGCCGGCGACGAACTCGACTTCCGACAGGCCCGTGCACATCTGACAGACGGCGCGCTCGATGTCGTCGGGGAGCTTCTGGAGCTTGTGCCACGGGACGTCGGTGATCGAGTTCCACTGCCGCACCACCGCCTCGTCGTAGAGGAGTCCCGCATTCTCGGCCCACACCTCCGACATGTCGTTCATCGTGTACATCGAGAGCGCCCTCGTGCCGGGCGGAACCTCACAGCCGCGCGGGGCCATGCCGCCGTGCGACGACCCGTGCTCGGGCACCTGCCCGTAGTAGCCCGTCTCGATGTCGCGCATCCGGAGCCCCGTGGGTCCCGGCGTGACCTGGTGTCCCCATCCCTGGGGATTGGAGTGCATCCACTTCAGATCGAAGTTGCCTTTTGCCATGTCCCGCATGCGGTCGAGTCCGACTTCGACGGCAGGGGTGTACTTGCCTGGCGGGTACTTGCTCATCGTGGCCTCCTGTTGGGCAGCATGTCGTTGATGTGAAGCGTAGTGCTCACCGTGCGCCCTTCCTACCGGTTGGATGGCTGCGAGCGATGACGTCGGTCATGGATCGGGATGATCCACGAGCCACCCGTGTCGATGCGTGACTCCGCGCGCGGCGAGTCACGGCGGACGCAACGACGCGGACGCCGACGGACGTGCGTGTTCAGCGCGCGTCAGCGCGACTGACGAACTCGGTGCGCGTCGCCGATCGCGGGTACCTCCGGCTCGAGGCCGAGGAGCGTGCTTCGATGGTGTCGACGAGGCGCGCCCGAACCGCGGGTCGACGCCGACGTCATCTCACGACGGCTCGGCGCCGCCGGGTGCCCCGGCCTGACCCGGCGCCGCGGTCAGCGCACCGGCATGCCGGGTCATGAGCGCGATCCCCGGGCGCAGCACCGCCCGCCAGGCTGCCTCCACGTCGGTATCGAACCGCGGGTCGAGCATTGCGACGGTCTCGAGCATGCAGGCGAGCCACTCGGCGTACAGGTCGGCGGGGATACCGAGCTGCGCATGGCCGCGCGCGAGTCGCTCGAGGTCATCGAGGGCGTCGCGTCGCCCGCTCGCCGCCTCCATCAGTCGATAGAGCGAGCCCGAGAGGACGCGCTTCTGGCGTGCGAAGTCGGTCCCGGCGAAATACGAGCGCACGCCCGGAACGGCGAGAAAACGCTCGTAGAACGCGCCGGGAAGGTCCCCGCGCCGCCGACAGCGCGCGAAGCTGTCATTGAAGAGCTCGAGCACGTGGTCACGCTCGGAATGATCGTACTCGCCGGCCATGAATCCCCAGCCGGGGTATCGACGTTGCGGTGGAGAACCTTAAGCGATGTCGCGTGCGGTGGCGCACTCGGCCCGGTACGCCGAGCCGTGACCCGACCGCCGTCGGGCGATCGCCTCGGCTGCGGCGAGCGACAGCGCCAGGAAGACCGCGCCGTTGATCGTCACGAGATACTCGTCGCCGTTCCTCTCGATCAGGACGTGGCGGCGAGGTTCAGGAATCGCATGCGATGTGTCGTGCGCGGCGTGCGGACGCGGTCGGTCGCTCATGCGGATTCTATTGCGCGACCGCCACGCGACGGCGGAAGGCGCTCGGACAGCCTTACCCATGACGCGCGTCAGCCGCCGGCGCTCACGGCTCGCGCGGCGCCGGCGCGACGCTGACCCTCGTCATCTCGGGGCGCGGCGAGGGTCAGTGCGTTTTCCGGGCGAGCGCGCATCACCCGCGGAGGAGACCCACCGATGTCCGAACCGAAGCTTGCGACTCCGCTCCAGCGCGCCGCGCTCATCGCCCGCTGCTGGATGGCGCACGATGCGAACTGGTTCGCCGTCGTCGAGTCTTCGCTCGGCGCCGAAACCGCGAACCGCCTGAGCCGCAGTGCCGCGCAGGCGCAGGGCCGCTTCGAGGCCCTGGAAGTGACGCGGATCTTCGCGCTCCCGGCCATCACCACGCTCGACGAGTACCTGACGGCCCAGGAGCTGTTGCTCGGACTCCTCGCCCCGGGCGTGCTGCGCCACGAGATCGAGGTCGTCGACGACGAGACGTGCCGCATGCGCGTCACGCGCTGCCAGGTGCACGAGAACGTCGTGCATCGTGGGGTGGCCGGGCGCTACGCTTGCGGCGTCGCGGCACGGATCGCGGGCTGGCTCCAGGGCCTCGGCTTGCGCTACGCCCTCGGCCCCTCCGCCGACGGCTGCCCGCTCGGCCGGGGCGAGGCTTGCGTGTACACGATCACCGTGTCGCCGCGGCCCGCGACCCGGCCGCGTAGCCCGCCATGACCGATGTCAGCAATCGGGATGACGGCGGGCCTTTCGGCCATCCGACCGTTCGGTATCCTTGCGCACGAGAGTGGAGCTCCCTGACGTGCGTTCGTGGCCTAGCGATACCGACGCCCCCGCCGTGGTCGACGTGCAGCGCTTCTCGCTGCACGACGGGCCCGGCATCCGCACGACGGTCTTCTTCAAGGGGTGCCCGCTCCGCTGCGCCTGGTGCCACAATCCCGAGTCGCTGCGCCGCGCGCCGGAGATGCGCTTCCACGCGAGCCGCTGTACCGCAGAGCAGCGCTGCGCCGCCGCCTGTCCGCGCGCGGCCATTCGGATCGACGCGGAGCAGCGCATCGACTTCGCGGCCTGCGACGCCTGCGGCCTCTGCGCCGACGCCTGCCGTCACGATGCCCTGCAGCTGATCGGCCGCCGCTACGAGCTCGATGCGCTGGTCGAGGAGCTCGTGAAAGACCGCGACTACTTCCGCGAGTCCGGTGGCGGCGTCACCTTGTCGGGCGGCGAACCGATGCTGCACGCGCGCTATCTCCACCGGCTGGTGCCGCGCCTCACGGCCGAGGGCATGCACGTCGCGCTGCAGACCTGCGGTCTCTTTCCGTGGGCGCACATGGAGCCGCTTCTCCCTCATCTCGGCCTCGTGCAGTTCGACCTGAAGCACATGGACCCCGTCACGCACGCGCGGCTGACCGGCGTCACCAACGAGGCGATTCTCGCCAACTTCGTGCGGCTCGCGGCGACCGGCGTGCGCATCGAGCCCCGGATGCCGGTGATTCCCGGGCTGAACGACGACGCCGCGAACGTGCGCGCCACCGCCGCGTTCCTCGCGCGTCACGGCCACACGACGCTCTCGTGCCTCCCTTACCACGACCTCGGCGAGGCCAAGCTCCGGGGCCTCGCTCCGATCCTCGTCCCTCTCGGAAGGCCGCCCCTCGACCGCGGCGCGCTCGCACCGCTCGCTCACCAGTTCGGAAAGGAAGGTATCGGTGTCCTCCTCTGCGATTGACCACTGCGTCGCGACCGCGTCGTCGGACCGGATCGCGCGGCTCAAGGCCGACGTCCTGGCCGCGCGTCCGAGCGTCTGCGCCGAACGCGCCCTGATCTGGACGGACTATTTCCGCGACCGTCGGAATCGCCAGAAGCCGCGCGCCGTCCAGGCCGCGGAAGCGCTGGCCGAGGTGCTGCGCCGGAAACGGGTCCAGATCCATCCCAGCGAGATCATCGTCGGCAACTTTTCGTCGAAGCGCGTGGGCGGCGCCGTCTACCCGGAGCTGCACGGCGTCGCGATGCTGCGCGAGATCGACGCCTTCCCGAATCGCGCGGTGAATCCCCTCGCCGTGACGGCGCAGGACCGCGCCGCCCTCGCACGGATCGTGCCGTTCTGGGCGCCGCGCATGCTCGCCTTCCGGACGTACCGCTCGCCGTGGCGCAAGGCCGCGTTGCTGCGCGAGCAGCTGGCGCCGCGGCACTACGTGTTGAACGAGCTCGCCGGCATCGCGCACGTGGTGCCCGACTACGCGAAGCTGATCGCGATCGGGACGGATGGCATCGCTGCGCGCGCACGCGCAGTGCAGCGGCGGTTCCCGCTGGTTTCGGAAGAGTGGGCGTTTCTCGAAGGCGTCGGGATCGCGGCGGAGGCCCTGGCGCGCTTCGGCGAGCGCTACGCCGACGCCGCAGAGGACCTCGCGCGCCACGAACCCGACGGCGAGCGCCGCGCCGAGCTCGCCCTCGTCGCGGCCACGTGCCGGCGCGTCCCGCGCTTCGGGGCACGGTCGTTCGTCGAAGCGCTCCAGTCGATCACCTTCGCGCAGATCGCCCTCAATCTCGAGAGCCTCGACAACGGGATCAGCCCTGGCCGTTTGGATCAGCTGTTGCTTCCCTCCTACCTTCGCGACCGCGCACGCGGCGTGCTCGACCGCGCCCGGGCGAAAGAGTGGTTGGCCGCGTTTGCGATCAAGACCTGCGAAATCGTGCCGGTCTTCTCCGCAACGGCGACCCGCATGCACGGCGGCCTCATGAGCGGTCAGGCAGTCACGCTCGGGGGCACCGACCATCACGGGAACGACGCCACGAACGAGCTCACGTATCTCTTTCTCGAGTTGATCGATGAGCTCCGGATGCGACAACCGAACTTCCACGCCCGCATCCATGCCGGCGCGCCACGCGCCTACCTCGAGCGCATCACGGAGGTGCTCTGCGGGGGCGCCAACGCCCCGGCGCTCTACAACGACGCACCGATCATCGCGGCGCTCCGCGGGAGCGGCGTGGCGCTCGCCGACGCGCGCGACTACGCCGTCTGCGGATGCGTCGAGCCGGTCGTCCCGGGCATGACCTTCGGATCGACGGACGCCGCGCTCTTCAATCTCCCGCTCGTGCTCGAGCTGGCCTTGAACCAGGGCCGTCGCTTCGGCACGCGCTCCCGGACCGGGGCGCCGACCCCTCATCCCAGGGACCTGCGCACGATGGAGGACGTGAAGGCGGCGTTCGAGTCCCAGCTCGGCTTCCAGATCGACCGGCTCGTGCGCGACCTGGGCGCCGTGGAGCGCACCCACCGCAAGTATCACCCGACTCCGCTCACCAGCATGCTGCTCGCGGGCTGCGTCGAGCGCGGCACCTGCTCGACCGCGGGGGGGGCCGCCTACAACGGCTCCGGCGTGCAATGCGTGGGCGCGAGCGACACCGGCGACGCGCTCTTCGCGATCGCGCGCGCCGTCTTCGCGGAGCGCCGCCTCACCCTGCCCGCGCTCGTCGACCAGCTGAAACGCGACCACCCGGACGCCGACCTCCTCACGCATCTCCGCGGTCTCGGCAAGTTCGGCAACGACCAGGCCGACGTCGACGTGTGGACGGTCTACGCGGTGCACACGTTCACGCGCGTGCTCGACGCCCATCGCAACACGCGCGGCGGCCCATACACGACGGGTCTGTACTCGATGACCACCCACCAGTACTTCGGGAGCCGGACCGGCGCCTCCGCGAACGGGCGGCACCGTGGCGACCCCTTCGCCTCGGGCATCGCCCCCGGCAACGGCATGGATCGGTGCGGCCCGACGGCCCTCTTCAACTCGGTCAACCGAATCGACTTCCGTCGCACGCGGAACGGCATCAACCTGAACGCCCGCTTCGACTGTCACACCGTGCGCGGTCGAACCGGGCGAACGGCCTTCCAGCACCTGCTCACGACCTACTTCCGCCGGGGGGGCATGCAGATCCAGACCAACGTGCTCGACGCCGCGGTCCTTCAGGAAGCGCGCGACCACCCCGAGCGCCACCCCCATCTCCTCGTCCGCATCTCGGGCTATTGCGCCTACTTCAACGACCTCACGCCGGAGATGCAGGACGAGGTCATCCGTCGAAGTCATCACGCGTGCGGCGCGCTGCCGTGACGCCGTTCCCCTCGCCCGAGCCCGTGGACGTCTTGATCGTCGGCGCGGGCGCCGCGGCCGCCGCCTTCGCGTGGAGCCTCGCCGAGACCCGCATGAACATCCTCTGTCTCGAGCAGGGCGGCTGGATGCGGAACGACGACTACCCCGGGATGCGCACCGACTGGGAGGCCCGGCAGTTCGGCGATTTCGCGCTCTCGCCGAACGTGCGTGGCCGCCGCGAGGACTACCCGATCAACGACGGCGCATCGCCGATCCAGGTGTCGAACTTCAACGCGGTCGGCGGCAGCACGATCCTCTACGCAGCGCACTTCCCGCGCTTCCATCCCTCCGACTTCAAGAGCCGTACGCTCGACGGCGTCGGCGACGATTGGCCGATCGACTACGCGCGCCTGGCGCCCTACTACGACCTGAACGCCCGGATGATGGGCGTCTCGGGGCTGGCGGGCGACCCGGCGTACCCGGCGAAACAGCTGCCCCTGCCACCCGTGCCGCTCGGCAAGCTCGGCGAGACGCTCGCCCGCGGCTTCAACCGGCTCGGCTGGCACTGGTGGCCCTCCGACAGCGCGATCGTGACCGCCGAGTACGAAGGCCGCGCCGCCTGCATCAACGCCGGAACGTGTCTCCTCGGCTGTCCGCAGGGCGCCAAGGGGAGCGCGGACGTCACGTACTGGCCGCTGGCGCTCCGGAAAGGCGTCCGGCTCGAGACCCATTGCCGCGTGCGCGAGATCACCGTCGACGCGCACGGCATGGCCGACGGCGTGATCTACCACGACGCCGAGGGCACCGAGCACCGCCAGCGCGCCCACGTGGTCGTGGTCGCGTGCAACGGCATCGGCACGCCCCGCCTCCTGCTCAACTCGCGCTCGCGCCACTTCCCGGACGGCCTCGCCAATCGGAGCGGCCTCGTCGGGAAGCGGCTCATGTTCCACCCCTACGCCATGGTGACCGGCCTCTTCGACGAGCCGCTCGAGGGCCACAAGGGCCCCACCGGCTGCTGCATCATGAGCCAGGAATTCTACGAGACCGATCGTTCACGCGGATTCGCGCGCGGCTACTCGTTCGAGATCCTGCGCGGCTTCGGACCGGTGTCGACGGCGATGCTCGGCATGACGTGGGGACGCCTCACGAGCGGCGCCGATCACCACCGCGCCTACGCCGAGCTCTTCGACCGCAATGCCGGCATGGTCGCGATCTGCGAGGATCTCCCCGACGAGGGCAACACGGTCACGCTCGATCCGGAGCTGAAGGACGCCGACGGCGTGCCGGCGCCGCGCGTCACGTACCGGCTCTCGGAGAACAGCACCGCGATGCTCGAGCACGCGGTCGCACGCGGCCGGGAGGTGCTGACCGCCGCCGGCGCCGTCGATACCGTCGTGCAGGCGCCCCTGCCCTTCGCGGGCTGGCACCTCATGGGCACGGCGCGCATGGGCGACGATGCCGAGACGTCGGTCGTGAACTCGTGGGGCCGCGCCCACGACGTCCCGAACCTGTTCGTGATCGACGGCAGCGTGTTCGTCACCGCCGCCGGCGTGAATCCGACGAACACGATTCAGGCGCTCGCCCTCCACATCGCCGACACGCTGAAGCGGAACCTCGCCACCCTCCTCGACTGAGCCGGAAATGACGCACGCGAGCCGAGAGACGGTCGAGCCCTTGTCCCCAGACGAGCGCGCCGCGCTCACGCTGGTGCTCGACGCCATCGTGCCCGCCACGCCGGACGGCCGTTTGGCCGGTGCCGGGACCATCGGCGTGACGGCCCACGTCGAAGGCGTGCTCCGCACGCTCCCGGACCTCCGCGCCATGGTGGTCGAGGGGTTGCGCGAGCTCGCCGCGAACGCCCGCCGGCGCTTTCACCGGCCGTTCACGGCCCTCACGACGACCGAACGCGATGCGCTCGTCGCCGAACAGGGCTTCGTCTTCGTGATCACCCCGCACGCTTATGTCGGGTACTACCAGCACGAGCGGGTGCTCGCGGCCCTGGGCCTCGAGCCACGCGCGCCACATCCGCGCGGGCACCGGATCCCGCCGAGCGATCCCGGCCTGCTGGACCCCGTCCGCCGGCGCGGCACGCGCTACCGGGAGTGCTGACCGAATCGCAATCGGCCATCCGGTGACGGCCTATCGGACGGGGGCATGCGGCTCGTGCCGTGACCGTCGCGCCATCCACTGCACCTGAATCAACCCCGCGAGCATGCCGACGGCCCATGCGAACGGAGCAAGTGCCATTGACAACATCATCGATCTCACCTCCTTTCGGGAGAGGCCTCGTCAGAACTTCCGGGGCGGCTCGAAGGGTCCGCGGCCGAGTTGACGGTAGTAGCCGACGAAATCGTTGGATTCCGTCGCGGCGATCGCGCCGGTGTCGCAGATGGCGCGACAGTTGTTGCAGCTGATGCATCCGCGCTGGCTGTCCTTGACGCGCGCTTTCTTCTTGCCGTCCACCTTGTAGATCTCGAGAACGTTCGCGGGACACACGAGGGTGCAGAGCCGGCAGCCGTCGCACGCGTCGAGATCGATGGCGACGCGGCGAAACACACACTCGGTCGGATCGTCCCACTCGGGAAAGTGCCGTCGTTCGCGTTTGGAGAGCAGCGCCATGGCGACCTCGATCAGTAGCGGATGTCCTTCGTCCCGCCCTCGAACCAGACGATCTCGTGCGTGTCCCGCGCGATGAGTCGCGTCGGCTCCCCGATCGGATAGCCGACCGTGATCGCCTCGGTGATTTCGAAGGGCGGCTCGACGCCGAGACGGGCACACCACTCGCGGCTCTGGTTCAAGAGCTTCGAAAACCCCACCCAGCAGGTGCCGAGCCCGAGGCTCTGCGCCGCTAGCACGATGTTGGTGCCGCAGATGCCGATGTCGATCTCCGGCGTGCCGACGCCCCGTTTATCCATGAGGAGCAGGATCACGGTTGGCGCGCGGTGGAACACCGCGAAGCGGCCGTCCGCGATCGTGCTCATCACCGTCACCGGGACCGGGTGCAGCATGCGCGGCTGCAGGCGGTTGAAGAGCCTCGCCTTGGCGCGGATCACGAAGCGCTTCACGGACCCCCGCACGTACCGCGTGTAGTCGAGGTCGAACGAGAGCTTCCGGCATTCCGCCACGCAGAATTTCTCCATGCCCGCGATCAAGTCGGCGTCCCGCACGACGACGAACTTCCAGGGCTGGCAGTTGCCCTGGGAAGGCGCGTAGCGCCCCATCTCCAGCATCCGGCGGACGAGATGCGGCGCGACCTGCCGGCGCTTGTAGCGCCGGATGCTGCGCCGCTCGAGCATCACCCTCTCGACGGCGTTCCACTCCGCGCCCTCGGAAACCTCGAGGATGCGCCCCGCTCGTCCCGTGTCGGCTTCGATCTCCTCGAGATCCTCACCGCGTTGAAGTGCCGCATCGGATGCCATGAACACATGACATCCGGGTTTCTCAGGACGCGCAACGGAGTCGGCATGACGTTGGTCAGCGTTCCGTATGACCCTGCTCAGCCTGGCTTTCCGTCCACCCGCGGCCGCAGCAAAATCTGCGCGTGCAGCACCGCGAAGAGCGCGAAGGCACCGCCCCAGAGAAGCGCCCCCGCCCACAGCAGCGCCGGTGCCGAAGGCACGAGCGCGGCAGCGACGCGCGCGATCGCGCCCGCGTGCACGAGCACGTAGGACAGCGCGGACCCTTTCGGCAGCAGGAGCGGCCGGCCGGTGTGCCCGAGGCTCACGCGCGTCACGACGGCGATGATCATTGCACCCATCGCGCCACTCGTGAGCGCGTGCAGCCCGGCGGTTGCCGGGACCGCCGCCCCGAGATCGCTCGCTGCGACGAGCGCGAAGCCGAGCGGCACCCAGAGCATGCCGGCATGCAGCGACCACACGAGCGGATCGCGCCAGGTGCGGACCGACTGCCAGCCCGCGACGCGCGCGCCGACGATGAGCGCCGCCGCAGCTGCCACCATGCCGCTCACGATGCTACGAGGCGCAACGAGGTCGCTGGCGGCGACGAGCACGGTCGCCGCGACCGCGGCGCGGTCGAGCGACCGCCACGCCCTGATGGGGGCCGCGATGCCGCTCCGAAGAAAGGCGTTTGCCGTGAAGGCGGGCGTGATCCGTCCGCCGATCACGACCACGAGCACGATCACCACGTCGATCGTGAAGCGGAGCGCGAGTGGCGCCGACGCCGCCGCGACGCCGAGCGCCTGCGCGTGCACGGCTACGTTCCCGAGGGCGAGCACGCCGACGAGGGCGACCACGCCGTAGTTCCGATACTGGCCAGTGCGCCAGACGACACGCGCCAGCACGAGCGCGACCATGGGGAGAAAGGCGGCGTCGACCGCGGCCACCAGCCACGCCGGCAGCATGCCCGCCGCCAGCATCGCGACCCGGCCGAGCGCCCAGAGCGCGACGAGCGCCATGAGCGGCCGGCCCGCGGGCGCGGGGCGCCCGGTCCACACGGGCGCGGCGGTGGTGAGAAACCCGGCGATCGCCGCCGCCACGAAGCCGAACAGCATCTCGTGGCCGTGCCACCACGGCGGCGCGAGCCAATCGGGAGGCCGCATCCAGCCCCGCCACATCGCGGTCCAGAGCGTCACGGCGAAAGCCCCGTACAGGCTCCCCGCCAGAAAGAACGGCCGGAAGCCGCGTCGCCACAAGGCGTGCGGTGCGGCCCGCTCGGCGGACGCCGCCTCACCGTTGGTCTCGATCGTCAGGAGCTCGGCCATATCTCCGGCTCCACACGCAACCGGCGTGCCGCGGCTCGGCGCGGTGACGGCGCCGCTATCGCACTCGGGTTTCTCGAAATTGCGGACGCGGCGGCCTCCGCTTCGCGAATTTGCGAAACCATGCGCGCCGCTCGGCAGGCCCGCCGGTGTCTGCGTCCGCGAATCATGTCCCCGCCGCCCCGTAGAACTTGCACTGTCATGCAACTGAATCGGCGGGTAGCCGCGCTCCAGGACGATGATGGCACCGAAGCGGTCGACGCTTTCGAGCTCGCCCTTCGTCTCTCTGGTGTAGTCCTGCAGGAGATGCGCCCCGAGCTCCCGCCCGGTTAGAGATGATCGAGGCGCTCGACCTCTGGCGCTTCAAGTGCCTGCACCAGCAGGGCGACGAGGCATGTCACGATCCCGACCGCCGGAGGCCGCAGTCGCATCGCCGCGCTCACCCGGGCGGGGGCGTCGCGCTCCACACGCCGGGCGCGCCGGGCGCGAAGCGCTCGCGCAAGAAGCGCTCCTGCGGCTTCTCGGACGCGGTTTTCGGAATCTCGTCGACCACCTGGACCCAGCTCGGAACCGCGTTCGCCTCGAGGCCTCTCCGGCAATGGGCGAAGAGCGTTCCCGCGTCGAACCCCACCCCCGGCTCCGGGACGACGGCCGCCACGACGTCTTTTTCCCCGGGCGCGCCGGAGGCCGCCGGAACCCCGTAGACGAACACGTCGGACACCGCCGGATGCTCGGCGATCACCTTCTCGACGAGGCCGGGGTTGATGAAGTCGCCGTTGTGCCGGATGCCGCCGCCCTTCCGATAGTCGAAATAGAGCCATCCCTCGGCGTCGCGATGGCCCATGTCTCCGCTCCGGAGCCAGCCGCCCGCCGTCTTCGCGCGCGATGCGCTCTCGTTCCGAAAGTACGCTACGCTCGCCGGTTCGCCGGTCGCCGGACGCGACACGATCTCACCGATGACCCCGGGCGCGCATTCGTCGCCATGGACGTCGACGATGCGCATGTCGAGGCCCGGCGCCGGTCTTCCGAAGCTTCCGATCGGACCCTCGTCGATTGGCTTGTACGCGAGGCCGCCCTCGATGGCGCCGTACCACTCGAAGATGCGGAGGCCGAAGCGACGCTCGAAGCTTCCCCACAGCGCGGCCGGCATTCCGGCATCGATGACGAGACGTACGGGATTGTCGGCGTCGTCGGCGCGCGATGGCTCGCTGTAGATCGCGGTCGCCATGCCGCCGAGCATCGAAAACGTCGTGCAGCGGTAGCGGCGGCACACGTCCCAGAGCTTCGATTTGGTGAAGCGGCGGCTGAACACGGCGCGCAGGCCGAGATACAGCGAGGGTCCGAGCGTCACCGCCTGGGCGTTGCCGTGTGTGAGCGAGAGGCCCGTGTAGGGCCGTTCGGCGGGTCCGTATCCGAGGAGCGCGCCGAGGAAGGCAAAGGCCCCGAAGCGTGCATTCGGGAACACGACCCCCTTCGGATCGCCGGTCGTGCCGGAGGTATAGATGATCTGCAGCGGGTCCTCGGGGCTCGCGAGGCGGACGTCGATCGTGGCGGCAGGCGCGACCAGGACGGCGCTCAGGGACGAGACGGCGATTCCGAGAGCGCCCGACTTCTGGTCCATCGCGTCCTCGCCGGTTTCGAGGACGAGCACCCAGGCGAGGTCTGGCGCTTGCCCCCGGACCGCAGCGAGAGCAGGTAGGCAGTAGTCGGCGGCGATGACGCCCCGGCACCCCGCGTCGCGCAGGGTAAACGCCAACCGCTCACCGCGCGTGCGCGGATCGATCGGCACCGCCACACAGCCCGTCACGGACGCCGCGATCATCGCTTCGACGAACTCCGGATGATTGCGCATGAGGATCGCGAAGCGGTCGCCCCGTACGAGCCCGCGCCGCACGAGCTCGGCGGCGATGCGGTTGGCGTTCTCGTGTAGCTCCGCATACGTGCGGACCTCGTCGGGCCGCGCCGGTGCCCCGAGGCTCCAGCGCTCGAACGTGAGCACGTCGAGATCGGGCTGCTGCTCGGCGCGGAGCGCGATGAGGTCGGCGAGAATCGCCTCGTGGCGTTCACGACGCGTGGTCATCGCGCGAGCACCGTGACGCACATCGCGGCGGCGTCCGTGCCGATCGCACCCCCGCCGTTCTGCGCGAGACCCACCTTCGCCCCCGTCACCTGGCGCGGGCCGGCGCGGCCTTGCAGCTGCTCGGTGAGCTCGACGATCTGCGCGATGCCGGTCGCACCCACGGGATGCCCCTTGCGGAGCAACCCTCCGGATGGGTTCACGGGGAGCCGGCCGCCGATATAGGGCGCGCCGCTGTCGATGAACGCACCGCCTTCGCCTTTCGCACAGAATCCGAGCGCCTCGTAGGCCATCAGCTCCGCCGGCGCCGACGCGTCGTGGCACTCGACCAAGTCCACGTCCCGTGGACCGATACCGGCCTGCTCGAACGCTTCACGTGCGCAAACCTCGACCGTGCCCGGCTCGTCGAAATCGTGGTCCCAGCCGGACCTCAGCACGCTGGCCACCACGCGGACCGCGGGATGGGTCGCGTGCCGGCGCGCCAGCCGTTCGCTCATGACGATGACCGCCGCCGCCCCGTCGCCGATCGGTGAGCACATCGGCCGTGTGAGCGGCTCGGCGACCACGGGCCCCGCGAGCACGTCGGCGACGGTCAGGGCCTCGCGAAACTGCGCGCGCGGGTTCAAGCTCCCGTGCACGGAGTTCTTGGCCGCGACCGCCGCGAACTGCTCGACCGTCGTGCCGTACCGCTCCATGTGACCGCGCGCCGCGGCGGCGTAGATGTCCATGAACATCGACCGCTTCTCTCCGGCACCGCTGCCGCCCGCCGCCGCACCGGCTCGCGTGGCCTCACGCTCGAGTGCTCCCAGAAGCACCGTCATCATCTCGACGTCGACGGCGCCGCTGAACGCGGCGAAGCTCTTACGCTTGTCCGGGTGGTAGAGCTTCTCGACTCCGAGCGCGAGCACGATGTCGTAGTAGCCGGCCGACACCATGGCGCAGGCCTGGTGCAGTGCCGTCGCAGCGCTGGCGCAAGCGTTCTCGACGTTCACGACGGGAATTCGTCCGATGCCGAGCCCGCGCAGGATCACCTGGCCGCGGATCGATTCCTGGCCCGTCACCAGCCCGGCGGCAGCGTTACCGACGAACGCCGCCTCGAGGTCGCGGGCCTCGATGCCCGCGTCCGCGAGCGCGGCGCGCACCGCCTCGGCTCCGATGGCCTTGAGGCCGTCGTCCAGACGCTTTCCGAACCGGGTCATGCCGACGCCGGCGATCACGGCCGTGAAACGCATGATTCCTCCTCGCGCGGCGCAGACGTCGCGCCCGCACCGTTCATCGCGAGACGCGCCGCCCCAACCAGGCTCAGCACGTCGTTGCATCCGTCCTCGATCATCGAGGCGCGCGCGTCGCGCAGCAGCTTTTCGACCGGATACTCGCGCGTGAGGCCGTTGCCGCCGAAGATCTGCAGGGCAGCGCTCGCCGCTTCGAACGCAGTTGTCGTACTGAAGACCTTGGCGGCGATCGAATACTGCACTTCGGGCGGGTGAGTCTGGTTATAGAGCATCACGCGCCACGCGAGCGCGCGCGCCGCCTCCACTTGCGTGAAGATCCGGAAGATCCGCGCTTTCACGCTCTGGTGCTCGAAGATCGGCACGCCACCCTGCACACGCTCGCGCGCATACGCGAGCGCGTGCTCGAGCGCGGCGCGGCCAACTCCCACGAAAATGGCACCCATCGACGCGTTCGCGAGGGCAAGCACGCCCTCCACCACGCCCGCGTATGCTTCCGGACCGACGACCATGTATTCGGCGGGAACGCGAACGCCGTCGAAGAATATCTCCCCCTGATTGAGGGCGCGCTGACCGAGCTTGTCGATGGGCTTCCCACGCGTGACGCCCGGAAGGTCGAGGGGCAGCAGACAGACGCCGCCACCCCGGAACCCCTTCTCCGGGTCGACGGTGCAGAACAGAGCCGCGACCGTCGCGATGGTCCCGTTGGACACCCAGGCCGACTTCTGGCCGTCGATCACGTAGTCGTCGCCGTCGCGGCGCGCGACGCAGTTGGCCTTGAGCTTCGGGTCCCCGAAGTGGCGCTCGGTGACCGCGAGCGTATCGCTCCCGTGATCGGGCTCGGTGACCGCCCAGCAGCCGATGTCACCGTTGCCACGGCCCCCGAAGCGCTCGACGAGGGCAGGCCGCCCCGACATCTGCGCGAACAGCCGGTGGAAGCCCGACACCCCGAGGCTGATCGCGAGTCCGGCGTCGCCCCAGCCGAGCTCCTCGCACACGAGGAAGCGCAGGCGCGCGCGCGCGAGCGGATCGACGTCGGGATCCATGTCGTCCAGCACGTCGAGTTGCAGGTCGCCGTAGGTTTTGAGCGCCGGCCAGAGCGGTGAGCCGGCCGCAATCACATCCTGTGGCGCCGCGAGGCGATCGAGCGCGACACCGGTCGGCCGCAGCACCTCCGCTGCGAAGCGTCGCGCCGTCTCGCGCACGCGGCTTTCCTCTTCCGTGAGAGTGACTTCGAGATCGACGAACGCCATCGCGGTCCTCCTCGTCGATTTCCTTTTGTGACGGCCGCCGACCGACCGGTAGGGAGGGTCCCCTGACGGGGGTCATCACTCGAGATGATCGATGCCGGGTGTTCCAGACTCCTGCCGCTCGTGCGTGGTCCCGCGTTTGGGAATTCGTCGGCCGGTTCGTCGTCAACGCCGGGAAACGCGCGCGGCCACTCCACGCGGCGAAGGCGGCACGACCCATGCTCCGTTCGCGACGTGCACACGCGTCGACTGCCGTTGATGGCTCTCGCCGGAACCGCGCTCGTGGCCGGCATCGCCACGGGCCTCCGTCGCGCCGGCTGGGAAGTGACGCTCGCCAACGTCGGGCCCGCCGACCACGGCCCGCTCATGATCGCGGGGTTTCTCGGCACCCTGATCGGCCTCGAGCGCGCCGTCGCCCTCGCGCGCCCGTGGGTCTACGCAGGTCCGCTTCTCACCGGCACCGGCGCATTGGCGCGCCTCGTCGGCACGCCGACGACCCTCTCATCGGCGCTCACGGTCGCGGGGAGCGCCGTCGTGGTCGTGGCGCTCGGCACCGTGCTCCTCCGCCAACGGGCGATTTTCCTCGCGACGATGACCGTCGCGGCCCTCTGCTGGCTCGTGGGCAACCTGCAATGGCTCTTCGACGGCACGAGCACGGGCGCGGTCTCGTGGTGGGTGGCGTTCCTCGTCCTCACGATCGCGGCGGAGCGGCTCGAGCTGACGCGGCTCCTACCTGTCGCCCCGGCGAGTCGCGGCACGTTTGTCGCGATCGCGACGTTGCTCGTCGGCGCGGTCAGCGGCGGCGGCTTCGGCACCGACGGCGGGGCACGCGCGAGCGGCGTCGCGCTCGTGCTCCTCGCCGCCTGGCTCGTGCGTTACGACCTCGCGCGGAGGACGATTCGGCACGACGCACTGCCGCGATTCACCGCGGCTTGTCTCCTCACGGGCTACGCCTGGCTCGCGGCCGCGGGGATCATCTTGGCGGCTTCGGGCCAGGTGATCGCGGGACCGCGGTACGACGCCGTCGTGCACGCGATCTTTCTGGGATTCGTCTTCGCGATGATCTTCGGACACGCCCCGATCGTGTTTCCAGCGGTCCTCGGCGTCGCCATTCCGTACCGCGCGCGGTTCTACGTCCATCTCGCCGCCCTCCACGCTTCACTGCTCGTCCGCGTTGCGGGTGACGCCCTCGGTCTCGTCGACGTCCGTCAATGGGGAGCGGCGCTGAACGCCGCCGCCATCGGTCTTTTCGTGGCGAGCACACTGGCAGCCGTCCTGGAGGCTCGACATGGCGACCGTTGACGAAGTGCTGGGAGCACTGCGCGAGGTCCTCGATCCGGAGATCGGCATCAACGTCGTGGATCTCGGGCTGCTGTACGGCGTCGCGATCGACGGTGCGGACGTCCGCGTCCGGCTCGGCATGACGGCGCCGACCTGCCCGCTCGCGGAGCACCTCGCCGCGTCGGCCGAGCGAGCGATCGCCCTGCGCGTTCCCGGCGCCCGAGCGGTGGTGGAGATCGCGACCGATCCGGCCTGGACGCCCGAGATGATGGCGCCGGAGGCCCGCCGACGGCTCGGGTGGGACACGTGACCGCGCCATCCGAAAGGCCGCAGGGGGACCGAACGCGCCGCGGTTAGGCGAAACTGCGCCGAGAGCACGGCGCGGCCGTGGAGTTCCCGGGTGCGCGCCGGCCTCACTCGCTTTCGCGCCGGTGTTTGTCCGCGCCTTGGCAACCTCGGCGGCGTCGAACGGCTTCGCGCCCGTATTGCCCCAGTTGCTGGTCACGAAGGTCAGCACGGCCGCGATGTCCTCGTCGGATAGCCCCGCGACCGGCGTCATGAACTCTACGATCGCAAAGCCGCCGGCGGGTACCAACGTAGTGTGCACGTCCGCCTGAACATCCCTGCCCCGTTCGAAGTAGAACCGGGTCGAAGATCTCCCGCCATGACGTGGAAGGACGAGACCAGATTGGGTCCGCCGTTACCGACGACAATGCGGATGCGTTCGCCGACCTTGGCCTGCAGTGCATGGTCTCCGACCATCGACGTCGCGAAGCCGTTGAACACGACGTAGATCGGGCGCTCGTCGATCGCGGTGGAGGAGAAGGGCTGCATGCCCTTCGCCCGAACGGCGCGTCGGTATAGAAGTCGCCCTGCACGACGTATAACTCGGCGATCTACGGCCGGAAGCGGAATCTCGGGCTGGACGTAGATGGGCCCGCACATGCCATTCGCGACGTGCATCCCCACCGGCGCAGTCGCGCAATGGTAATGTACAAGCCGGCGTTCAGTGCTCTGAACGTGAAGCGAGGCCACCCTGGCGGGTTGGCCCGCGTGATGGGAGGCGATACCGCCGGAGGTCCGGCGACGACGGCGTGCTCGACGGAGAGCTCGGCCGCCGGACCGGCGCCCGCGAACGTCCGCACCTGAAACTCAGCATGAAAAATCGGAGCATGCGCATGCCCGCCTCAGTGGGCCGCGAGGCTTCGCACTTTCATGCGAAGCGCCCGCACGACGTCGCCCTTGGACGCGAGATCGGGATTCCCGGGCATGAACGGACTCAGCCTCACCGCCGAGCCACCCTTTACGATGACCGTTTCGATATGGGCGTCGTTCACTCCGCGCTGCCACTCCGGATCGTTGAGCGCCCGTGGGTGAGGGTCCAGCTTCGCCGAGACTGGCCCGTCGCCGGCGCCGCTGGGGCCGTGACAGTGGGTGCAGCGACTCGTCCACACCTTGTCCGCCTCGGCGGCGGCCGCGGCCGGAACGTCCTCGCCAGCCAAGGCGAAGTCCGTGCCGCACACCATTGCAGCGAAAACAACCGTCGCCACCACGCCTCTTCTGCGTCGTTTGCTCACGTTCACAATCGCCTCCTTCCGCGAGTTCCCTCCTAGTAGCTGCAACTAGCGTGCCGGCTCTGACGCAGCGCGAGATGCAGCAATGATTGCAGACGCGAATCTATTTGCGAGAAATCTGTCGAGCGAGCTTCCCGATCCTTGGAATCGGGGTCGCGATTTTTGCTCGTTGGCGGAGTTGGGTGAGCTTCCACGCATCCGTAAGTCGGCAAGCCCCACGAGCGGAAACCGTCGTCGGCCTCATCTGAAGTGCCCCCGGTTCGGTGGACGGTTTAGGACTTTCGCGATCACTGCATCGGCAGTTGGCGGCGCTCGTAGTTGACGGGAGATTGGTTGTCGAGACCGGAGTGGCGACGGTGCGGGTTGTACCAGCCCTCGATGTACTCGAAGACGGCGAGACGCGCCGCCGTTTGGGTTGGGAAGCGATGGCGATCGAGCAGCTCGCATTCGAGCGATGCGAAGAAGCTCTCGCACATCGCGTTGTCGTAGGCGTCACCGACCGATCCCATCGACGGCCGCACGCCCATCGTCTCGCAGCGCCGACCGAAGACGTACGACGTGTACTGGCAGCCCTGATCGGAGTGATGAATCACGTTGCTGGGTCGCCGCTGCGTGAGGGCCATGTTGAGCGCATCGAGCACGAGCTCGGTGCGCAGATGCGTCGCCATCGCCCAGCCGACGATGCGTCGACTCCACGCGTCGAGCACGACCGCAAGATAGAGGAAGCCGGCCCACGTCGGGATGTACGTGATGTCCGCGACCCAGAGCTGATCAGGACCGGGGGCGGTGAAATCGCGATCGACGAGATCGGGGGCCGGCCGTGCGTTAGGATCGCGGCGCGTGGTGCGCGTGGACTTGCGCCGGCTCACGCCCGCCAAGCCCTGCGCGCGCATGAGGCGCGCAATGCGCTTGCGGCCGATGTGAATCCCGAGCTCGATCAGGTCGCCCTCGATCCGTCGCTCGCCATACGTGCCGCGCAACGTGGCATGGCTCGTCGCGATGCGAGCGGCGAGTGCCGCGTCGGCAGTGGCTCGCGCCGACACGGGCCGGGTACGCCACGCGTAATAGCCGCTGGGGAGACGCCCAGCACGCGGGCCATCGTGCGCACAGCGTGGACGGCCTGGTGTGCTCTCATGAACTCGAATCCTTGGGTGGGATCGAATTCGTCTCCCGAGCGAACCAGGCCGCGGCGTTTTTCAGGATGTCGCGCTCTTCGCGCAGTGTCTTGTTTTCGCGCTGCAGGCGGCGCAGCTCATCGCGCTCGGTCGATGTTAGGCCGTCAGCGCGACGCCCGTCATCGCGATCCGCTTGCACCACCCAGTTGCGAATCGACTGCGCAGACGGCTCGAACTTCTCGGCGAGCTCTTCGGGCTGGCACGGACGAGCTCGACCATGCGACGCCGGAACTCCGGCGTGTACGGCGGCTTCGACTTGGGCATCGTAGACTCCTCTTTCCCCGAAAGGGATTTGGTGTCCACGAAACCGACGGCACTTCACATCGACCTCTTGGACGAGCCGGAGGACGGTTCGAATTTCGCCGAAAGTGTCACGCTCCTCCGGAGAGCGTGCGGGCCGTCACGTGGGTGAGCCCACGGTCCGGTACGGCTCCCTGCAGGTCCTCGGTCGGCTGCGCCACCCGCGCTTCGAGGTCGTCGCGGCGACGCGGAGTAAGCGCTCGGCGCGGCACCTCCCGCGACAACGCAAGCCCGCCTTAGCGTGTCCGCAATCCCTTGTGCCCGCCGCCAAGAGCCCCAGCCCGCAGCCGCTGGCATTGGCAAACCCGAGGCCTGTGGGCCATGATACGCGCTGGTTCGTCTTCCTGTTTCGAACCAAGGTCTCCGTCTCATGGAGGAGGTTGGGTGGATGCCGAGAATATGCACGGTCTGTCGCTGCCCTGATCTTGCGACCCTAGATTCCCTTCTTGTTTCTGGGCATACGCCGCTTCGGGACCTCGCCGGCACGTATTCCGTATCCGCCTCCGCTTTGCAGCGGCACAAGCTTAAGCATATCGCGGCCACGCTCAGCCAAGCGCGTCAATCGGAGAATGTCGCGCGATCTGATTCTCTCCTGACGCACGTTCGCGAGCTCCAGGGACGATCAGCCGCGATTCTCGAGAAAGCCGAGCACAGCGGAGATCTTCGCACCGCGCTGGCAGCCCTGCGTGAGCTTCGGGGAATTCTGGAGCTACTCGGTCGTCTCGCCACCAAGGCGGGCGCGATGATCGAGGTTGTGATTGTAGAGGAATACGTCAACAAGGTCGTCGACCTCTTTCACGAGTTCGTTCCCGCGGATCGGGTCGACGTCGCGCTCGCCAAGCTAAATGAGGCGATCGAACTGGAGATGACATCCGCCTACGGTGCCATCTCGCATCAGGCCGCAGCAGAGGAGCAAACTGATTTGCTGCCGCCCGAACCAGCGACTCCAGTGTCGCCGAACGAGACGCTATGATGCCTACACGCCGCAAGAGCGCTGGTGCCGCGAGCCATGCCGATCTGCGCGAGTCCGGCTGGCGCCTGATGTCGACGCTGACGAAACGAGCCCAGCAACAACGCCTCCGGCGTTTTTCGGCCGCTGCTTCCGCCAAGCGACATGACTTTGCCACTTGGGCCGCATCGGGAAACTTCTTCGCCGATCGAGAGCCAGTGAACTTCGAGATGTGGCGCTACCTGCGCCCGCTGTATGAAGCGGTTCCAAAGGACCCGGCCGGCCTCGACATGGTGATCATGAAAAGCGCGCAGGGGGGTGCAAGCACACTCGCCCTGCTGTGGGCGCTTTGGTTGATGCTTCGGGATCGCTGCCAGCTCGCATATTTCCTTCCAACGGCGGCTCTCGCGCTCAACTTTTCGCGTGATCGATTCATCAAGCTTGCGCGGGAGAACGGCGAGATCCATCGGCTGATGGGCGTTGGATCTAGTGCCACGGGGGGTAACGTCGACGAGGGATCCGCGGGAGTCAGGCGCATCCTGCAGTCCATTGGCTACTTCACGCACATCGGCGGCAAAGTTACGACCGAAGCATTGCCCCTAGACGCGCTGATCTTCGATGAAGTGCAAGAGATGCTGCTTTCCGACATGGAGAAGGCAGAGGAGCGTCTATCCGCGAGCCCCCTCCACGCGATCCTTCGCATCTCAACCGCGAACTTTGCGGGTTCGGACATCCACTACTTTTACGAACAGTCCGATCAGCGGGAGTTCCATACAAGGTGTCGTTGCCCGAACGGTATTATTCTCGCAGACGCCTGGGATCCGCGAACGGGCCCGCTGTGCATCGATCGTGGCAACGGCTCGACACCTGGCGTGCCGAAGGACTGGTTCTACCTGTGCCCTCGCTGCCGGATGATCATCAAGGATCCTCAGGACGGTGTCTTCCGCCCAAAGAATCCCGGCGCCGCTCGTATCGGATTCCATTTCCCACAAATGCTTTCCCCGCGAATACCTCCGGGCCGCATCGCTGAAAAGTGGGAGCGGAGAGTTGATACGAAGAACTTCTACAACCGCGTGCTCGGACGTCCGTACGCTGATCCAGAGACCATGCCGGTCACGGAGGAGCACTTGCGAGCCGTGCAAAATCGCGAGCTGCGATGGGGGCCACTGCCTCCGCACGGTTCGAAGGGCGTGTTCATGGGGATCGATCAAATGGGCCACGTCAACTACGTCGTCATCAAAGCGAAGGTCAGAGATCGGATGCGACTGCTGCATCTCGAGATCATCCAGAGCGAGAACCCGTGGCGGCGCTGCGCAGAGCTCATGCGCGAGTATCGTGTCCGCGTGGCAGTCGTCGAGTTTGCACCCAACTTCAACGAGGCGCACCGGTTCGCACGAGAGTACGACGGACGAGTCTTTCTCGCGAGCTATCAAGATCACGCGGGCGAGATTCTGCATTGGGGGGATCGTAGCCGCGATACTGCGTCGCAGCGCCGAAGCGACGATGAAATCCGTACTCCCTGGACGGTTTCTGTCGATCGCTACAAGATGATGTCCTGGTCACTCTCGAAGTGGGCTCGCCGCGAGATCGAGACTCCCGATAGCCGGACACTGCAGCAGACCCTTCGGACTCCTCAAGGCACGAGGACAGTGATGGTGTGCCAAGAGATTCTATGGCTTCACCTTCAACGCGTAGCGCTCGTCACCGAGGACATTGTGGGTAAGGAGGACGAGCTGCGTCGGCGGCGGACCGTGAAAAAGGTCGGTGGCATCGACCCGCACTTCGCGTTCGCCAACATGCTGTGCGACGTCGCCTGGATGCGGGCGCATGGGACAGATCAGATCTTGTTTACCGACAGGCCTACTCCGCATGCAGATCAGTCCAAGCCCGAGGAGCGGAGCGCGATACGACAGCAGATTGCTGAGTTGTATCCCCTGCTCGACCACTACATGCACCCTCCCGATCGGCAGAAATGCGGCGACTGCTCGAACTTCGATCCCGGCCGGTCGCGATGCACCGAGCGCCGCCTTGAAGTGAAGGCGGCTGATCCCCAGTGCGAAGACTTCTTCATCCCACGTCCCAACGAAGACGAAGATGAATACGACTAAGGTCTTGCCGTACCTCATACTTCGAGAAACCCGAACAGTCGCACCGTGCGTGCCCGCCCAGAAACGGGGACTTCGCTGATGAGTTCGTTGACGCTTACCCAAGCAGCCAGAGTTCTTGGCGTACCGCAGCATCGGCTAATCCATCTCTGCGAACAGAACGTGGTGATGCCAGAGGTTCGCGATGCACGGGGACGAGGAAGCAGTCGCACGTTCTCGCGCCGAAATCTCTTCGAGTTCGCGGTCGCACTCGAGATGCGCCGTTCGGCGCTGCCGCTTTCGCTGGCGCGTACCGTCTTGGGAGTGCTGCGTTCGTTCGAGTCTGAAGTCCGCCGGCAGATCGCCGATTTCGTCCTGCCAGATTCACTGATGGCGGCGCGGGGACCAAGAGTCCTGATAGTCATTTTGAATGGGACGCGTCTCTACTTCGTCCTCCAAGGGGCCGCAGCGGCTTCGGCAGTGTTCGGAGGCATCGACGTATCCGTTGTTAAGGGCGGCCGTAGCGTCGCGCGAAGCAAGGCCAAGCTTGGCGCCCTACCCCCCATCGATACCAAGCGCGAGTTCGCGACAGCCCGAACTCGTACTGAGATCAACTTGTCTCAGATAGCTCGCGACTTGAAGAACCTCGACCAGTAGCTCACTATCCTCTGGCAATCGCGCTTCGCCGATGATAGACACTGTCTATCATATGAGCGCCCGACGCTCCCCTTCACGATCGATGCCCCAGGCCGCCAACGCGCAGCCGACCGTCCACGGCGTTGAGGCCGACGCCGGCTTCGCGGCACTCCTCGACCATCTCGGTCGCCTCCTCGCCAAGGAGTACGTACGGCTTCTGCGGGAGGCCGAATCGTCCCCAACCCCGACCATCCTCCCCTTGGACCCGAAGCGATGAGAGCCGCAATCTATGCGCGGTACTCTTCGGACAATCAACGGCCCGAGAGTATCGACGATCAGATTCGCGCTTGTCGGAAGCTAGCTGAGGATCGCGGATGCACGGTCGATCCGCGCCATATCTACGTCGACGAAGCGAAGTCGGGAGCCCTCCGCGACCGACCGGGCTTGGCAGAGCTATTGGTTGCCGCCCGCGCTAAGGCGTTCGAAGCAGTTCTGGTCGACGATCTCTCGCGACTTTCGCGTGACAACCACTTTCTTCTGACTCTCTATGCCGAGCTGCGATTCTACGGCGTTCGCATTGTCTCCCGGGCGGACTGCCTGGACAGTGACGACCGCCACTCGAAGCTCGGCTTTCAAATGCGGGGCATCGTCAACGAGCTCTACCTGGACGATCTGCGAGAGAAGACATTGCGAGGTCAGCTCGGACAGAAGGCCCGGGGCTTTACGGTCGGAGAAGCCACCTACGGATACCGTTCGGTACCCGTAGGTGAGATGCGAGTGGATCGCCGCGGACGTCCCAGGCCGGACGGGTACCGCATGACGATCTACGCCGCGGAAGCCGCAGTAGTTGGTCGCATCTTCGGGAATTTCGCGGATGGCCTAGGCATTCACACAATCGTGAAAGCGTTGAACCGAGAACATGTCCAGAGCCGGCGGCGCACAACCGGAGGTTGGACCGCATCCTCGGTCAGCCGGATCCTCAAGAACGAGAAGTACATAGGGCGGTGGACGTGGAACCGAACGGAGACCCGCCGGGACCCTCGAACGGGGCGAAAAAGGCGCCACCCCAAGCCCCCGGCTGAATGGCACCTCGTCGAAAACGAGGAACTGCGAATCGTACCGGCGGAAGTTTGGGCCCGAGCCGTCCTTCGCTGGAAGGAAGTGGACCGAGCCTGGCCGATCCGCAAGGACCGGCAGCTCGAGGCGGGCCGCCAGCGCAGCTACGTCGAGACCCAGCCTCCCCATCTCCTTTCCGGCATCCTACGCTGCGCACAATGCGGGAACGCCATGGCTCAGGTCAGCGGGAAGAGTGGCGGCTACTATGGTTGCTTGGGAGCCGCCACGAGGCACGCCTGTCCCAATAGGTTACTGGTACGCCGCCACCTCGCGGAGGCGAAGTTGGTAGCGGCAATCCGCGACCGCATATCGGACCCCGAGTCGCTGCACACGATTCTGAGATCCGTAGAGCAAGAGGTGAAGCGTCTTTGTGCCGACCTGCCTGACAATCTCAAGCTCAAGCGCGCCAGCCTGGCGACGGAACAGAATAGGATCGCGAACTTCATCGAGTTCATCGCAGACGGCAAAGGCACGCGAGCACTTGGGCAGGCCCTCACAGAAGCCGAGCATCGAGCGGGGGACCTTCGGAAGCAGATCATCGCCCTGGAATCGACTGCCAGCGCAGTGTTCGAAGTCCCACCCGTAGAGTGGGTCGAAGACCGAGTTCGCCACCTCCAAGACGTCATGG
>Ga0268299_1000568_pt1 | contig 106783 bp, 78 predicted proteins | sample NOBtaG_FD_193484 | JGI IMG/M metagenome (GOLD analysis project Ga0268299, IMG submission 193484) | Activated sludge microbial communities from bioreactor in Nijmegen, Gelderland, Netherland - NOB reactor | ecosystem: Engineered > Bioreactor > Aerobic > Activated sludge | place: Netherlands...
CAACTTCATACCAAGGAGAACAAATGCGTCAGCTCCAGGTGAAAGGAATCCTGACTGTAGCCGCGATGTTGCTAGTTTCGGCATCGCTGTACGGCTGCGTCGGTCCAACCGCGCAAGGCGGCCGTCGATTCTGCAACTCCTCGAGCAGCGGTTGCATGGCCCTCAAGATGCAGACAACGAAAGGCAGCAACATCGCTTGGCAACAAGGCCGGTGCTGCGGCTGAGCGGTACCATCGCGTGATACCTGGGCAGCGGCTCGTTCTCTGAATGGCCGCTACCTGGGTTTCCTCCAGATTCTGCATCTGTCGTCCGGTCCCTGCTTCATCATGGGGCATGAGGATGCTCTCTGCGGGGCGAAGCGCGCTACGTCCCGACGACACGCATGTGGTACCCGAGAGGTGACTGCATGGAGCGGACGTACGCCTTTGTCGACCTTGCCGGTTTTTCGGCGCTTACGGAGGCGCACGGCGACACGGCTGCCGCGGACCTCGTCGAGCGCTTCACGGAACTCGTGGACCAAACACTCGCCGGCGACGCCAAACGCGTACGGACGATCGGCGACGCGGTCTTTCTCGTAGCACTCGAGCCTAGCGCGGCCCTTCGGGTGCTCGACCGCCTCTGGTCGAAAGCCGAGGCGAGTGAGAGTTTTCCAGTCTTGCGAGCCGGCCTTCACCATGGCAACGCCGTGGAGCGAGGAAGCGACTACTTCGGTAGCGCTGTGAACATCGCAGCACGCGTAACAGCCCTTGCCGCAGGCGGCCAGGTTCTAGCCACGAACCAGATCGCCGAGATCGCCCGGTGAAGGTCGCACCGTTACCGCGTTTGGCAGGGTGGAGCTCAAAAATCTGCGTGAGCGAATGGAGCTCTACGCTATCGACTTTCACTCCCATGGCCCTTCCCAGGAGGTCGACCCGGTGTGCCGCATGCGCGTGAACCCCGAGACCGCGGCCGCGCACGTGCGAGACAGCGACGGGGATCACTATTTTTGCTCTCCGGATTGCGCACGCACTTTTCTTGGGACCCTAAGCCCTTCTTCCTGACGGAGCCGACCCGGCGGTGACGCAAGGGCTTCTCATTGCCGGCGGCTACGGTGAGGTCGGTCGACAGGTCGCAACCGAGCTCGCACCGCGCTACCCCGGCCGCGTTATCGTTGCTGGTCGCTCATTCAGCCGTGCGAGCTCTTTCGCCTCCGAGCTTCGCCATGGCGCCCGCGGGCGAGAACTTGACGTCCGAAGCCCCGAATCGGTTCAAGCGGCACTCTCCGATGTCCGTGTTGCCGTTAGCTGTATCGACCAGCCTGGACGACTACTGCTCCGTGGGGCGATCCCCGCTGGCTTGCGCTACACGGATGTGACGCCGCATCTCTTGGACCTTCAGCGCCTGGGGCTTCGGCAAACCCTTGCCGACGAAGCTCGCAGGAGTGGAGCCCGCATCATCGCCGCGACCGGTATCGTTCCTGGAATCTCCAGCCTTATGGCGCGAGCAGGGGCAGACCGCGTCGGAATGCCGGTTGAGCGGATCGCGACGAGCTTGCTCCTCTCAATCGGTGACCACTACGGGCCAGCATCCCTCACCGACATCCTCGAAGAAGTCGCCGTTCCCTTTCCCGTGCTCGAAGATGGGCAGGTGCGCGACGTCGTACCGTTTACCGTAGGGGCCGAAGTCTCGTTCCCGGCTCCATTTGGAGCACGACGAGCGTGGCTCTTTCCGTTCTCAGACCAAGCGTTCTACCCGACGACACTCGGGGCTCGAACGGTGTACACGAGACTCACGCTCGAACCCGCGTGGACGGCACGTGCTTGTGCCCGCCTCATGCGCCGAGGTGCGCGGTTCGTTCTCCAACGGCCACGCCCGCGTGCTCTGCTACAGAAAGCGTTCTCGCTGTTTCGGCGGCACGGCCCCGATAACTGGGCTCTCGTGGTCGAAGTGACCGGACGATCCGGGGAGACCGCCCGCTTTGCTTCTACCGGCCATCGGCAAGCACGGGCGACTGGTGTTACCGCAGCGCTCTTTGCTGAATGTCTGGATCGCGACATCTGCGCACCCGGCTTCTGGCTTCCCGAGGAAGTTCTCCCCGCTCGAGCGCTCCTAAACGAGCTCGCAAGCCGCGGAATTCATGTAGAGCCGGCGAGGATGAGCTCGTAGGTTACCCGATCTCTCTCGCGGAGCGCCGTCGCCGCTTTCGAGCTCGACCTTTCCTAGTTCTCGCAACAACCAATCAGCCGTTTCGCACGCACGCGAACTCACGCGGGGCGGGGTTCGCTTCGATGATGGTCGCAACTTACGATGTTCACGAGCATCTGGGCTGCGTTAATCGATGGTGCGTGTTTTTTTCGATGGGCACGACAGTTGCTCCCTCTATTGGCATGCCAGTCATCCGAATTGTGCAGCTGGCGGATGGGGAAGAGCTAGTCACGGTGGAGTGCGACCAATGCTCTGGGCATGTGACCGATGATCCACGCGACGAGTTGCTGAAACATCGCCATACTGCGGAAGTCTCAACCTGCCTCTGCGGCCAGGTCGCCCGTCGCTCCGGGCTTCGGCAGGTCGCTCTCGACGAGAGCGGCGTGGCCCGTTGACGGTGGAGTGACACGGCGTGCCGCCGCAGATGTGGGCGTTCGTCGTTTCGGCCGCCGCCGGCACAATTGCGCTGGCCTTCGCAGCTCTCGGCGCGTTGCGGTGGGTTGGAGCATCGCTGCTCGTGGGGATCGCTGCCGGCTTCGCCGCGCGCGTCTTGAGTCGGAGGTCGCCCGCGCCAATGCCGCACTGGATGCGCGCAGTCCTCTTTCTTCCTCGAGCCTTCCAGTCTGCCGGGCGCCTGAAGACAATGCTGCGGCTGCAGCCGGGCCAGCGCGTGCTCGAGATTGGCCCAGGGATTGGCATACACGCGTTGCCTATCGCTGCCGAGTTGGCGCCTACAGGCGTCCTCGAGGTGCTCGACGTTCAACGTCCGATGCTGGAGGTTCTCATGCGCCGCACTCGAGCGGCCGGCGTCACGAATATCCGCCCTCGGGTCGGCGACGCCCGATTCCTGCCGTACCCCGAGGGGAGCTTCGACGCGGCGTATCTCATCAGCGTCCTCGGCGAAGTGCCGGATTCGCAAGTGGCGCTCCGTGAGCTGTGCCGCGTACTGAAGCCCGGCGGTCGACTCATTGTCGGCGAGATCGTCGTCGACCCCGACTTCATTGCTCTGCGCGTGCTCCGGGAGAGCGCTGCCGCCGCCGGGTTCCAGTTCGACCGCCGGCACGGGCCGCGATTCGCGTACCTCGCATCCTTCTACCGCTCGTAGTCGTGATCCCCAGCGACATGTCGAACTTCCCCGTATCCGCGATGAGGATGTCGGCCATTTGAGGGTTCTCTCGAGGCCCATGCAGGCAGCTCGGCGCTAAAGAACCGCTACGGCGTTGACTGGTTGTGCCGCTGCCCGCTGGACCACCAGTCCAATCGCGGCACGAACGCTGGCGTGGCAAGAGCATAGGCGCGCGCCACCGCGCCAAACCGTGCCTCGATCTCCCGCTCCTCAGCGCGCGCCAGTCGGGCGTACATGAACACCAGCACAGGGAACATCGCGACCGTCAAAATCGTGGGCCATTGGAGCAGGAATCCAAACATGATGACAACGAACGCGACGTACTGCGGGTGTCGAACGACGGCATACGGCCCCGTGGTGGCGAGCTTCCCGGCGCGCTGAGCGGCGTACAGCACCTTCCAAGAGGCGGAAAGCAGCACGAAGCCGCCGAGGATCAGCACCTGGCTGAGCACGTGCATTGGATTCCAGTGAGGATCGCCTTTCCACCCGAGAAGCCACGGCCACAGATGGCCGGCATCGTGCGAGAGGGGATCCAGCCCGCTGCTCCGACCGAACCAGCCAGCGAGGACGTACAGTGTCAACGGAAACCCGTACATCTCAACAAAGAGCGCCACCACAAAGGCTGAAAACGCGCCAAAGGAACGCCAGTCCCGCGTTGTGCGAGGATGCGTGAAGCTGAAGGCAAAGATCACGAACACCGCAGCATTGATGATCGCAAGCGACCAGAGACCATAGGCTTCGGGGTGGTGGCTCATACCTTGCTCCGATCCGAGCCGCCGTCCGGCGCATCCCCATGCCCGTGATGGTGCCCTCGATGCAGCAGGTGCATCACCGGACACGCGAGCAGCAGCAGATACGGCAGCCACGCAACTAGGTGCGCGCGGTGTTCTGACACAAGGAAGAACGCCGCGACCGCCAGAAAACCGAGAACGACGAGTCTGTCGACCGACGTAGTTCGGTTCGCAACGGGGTGTCTGTCCGAAGGCATCAGGGCCTGCATGCCGACGAATTGCACCGCACATGCCAGCGCGCGACCTCGCAACCTCGGCGCTTTTGGCCCGACGGCTCGCAGAGATGGGAACCTCGCGCGCTCCAGTTTCCTAGGACCGCGAACGCGGCGGAAACGCCACGACTTGAGGGACCCGGTAGCGCCCGAGCGCTATCGGGTTGCCACAACGGGCCGCCCGCGCAGTTCGACCATCCCATCGCGGATGATGTCGACGGCGGAATGTAGGAACAGGCCGGGCTGGAACCGGAAAACGGAGCCCCCCTGCCCTGAATCCTTAGTCTTGCTTCTGCATCATAAAGGACGTTATGATACACTAGGTGTCGACGAAAGCCTAGAAGGGGGGTCGGAAATGGAGCGGTCTCAGGACAGTCCGGATCAGAGCTCAGAAACGTCGCCGGCGATGTCGACCGCGGCCGCGCTCGCGGCGCGTGTCGACGAAGTCATCGCCAAGTTTGCCGCGCAGGCCTCGCTCGAGCTTCGCGTCGAAACCCGCGAGACGCTCCGTGCCGAGCTTCTCGAGCTCGCCCGAACGCATGCAGCGCGCACGGTGCTTGAGACCGCAACGGCTCGCTACGCCGCGAAGCGCCCCAAGAGCCGCGGCCGCTGGAGCCGGCAACCGCAGGTTCGGCGGCCGTGAGGCCCGAGGATCTCGAGATGCCCGAACCCTGGGAACTTGCCGTCGTTGAGAAGCCCAAGCGGCTGACCCCCGACGACGTCGCCACAGTCCCAGCTCTGATCCGCCGCGCCGGCGATCGCGCCGCTTGGCGCTTCCTCGAGTTCTTCGCCGCGAACATCCGAAACAAGAACACGCGCGCCGCTTACGCCAGAGCCATCCGGCTTTTCCTCGAGTTCCTCGAAGGTCGCGGCATCACCGACCTGGCCCAGGTGAATCCGCTCATCGTCGCCGCCTACATCGAACAGCTCACCGAGACGTACTCGAAGCCAACGGTGAAGCAGCATCTCGCCGCCATCCGCATGCTCTTTGACTACCTCACGACCGGCGGGATCCTTCCCTTCAATCCCGCTTCCGCTGTCCGAGGTCCCAAGCACGTCGTGAAGCGCGGCAAGACCCCTGTCCTGTCAGCCGGCGACGCCCGGAAGCTCCTCGATTCGATCCCAGTCATGGTTGACGCGGCAACGCCGGACGTCGTTGGCCTCCGCGATCGCGCTCTGATTGCGCTCATGGTCTACAGCTTCGCCCGCGTGGGTGCGGCCGTGTCGATGCGCGTTGAAGACTACTACGCCGAGGGCAAGCGTTGGTGGTTTCGTCTTCACGAGAAGGGCGGGAAGCGACACGAGGTGCCGGCGCACCACAACGCCGAGGCATACATGGACGCCTACCTCGAAGTCGGTGGCCACAAGTCGGAGAAACGCTCTCCCCTCTTCCGCACGACTCGCGGCCGAAGCCGCGAACTCACAGACAAAGCGATGAACCGGGTTGATGTCCTGCGCATGATCAAGCGCCGCGCGAAGGTAGCGGGCCTATCTGCGGCCGTGTCTTGCCACACCTTCCGCGCAACTGGCATCACGGCCTACCTTGAGAACGGCGGCACGATCGAGAACGCGCAGGCCATCGCGGCGCACGAGAGCCCCCGGACAACGAAGCTTTACGACCGGACAGATGATGCGATCACGCTCGACGAAGTTGAGCGTATAGCCATTTAACTGTGCTCAACTGCGCTGCCTCTCTTGCGCTCTTGGAACATGGTTCACGAGCGCTTACGGATGGACACCGCTTCATCCACCCAGGTCGCCAAATTCTGTTTGATGTGGTTGTACACAGCGGTGCTCGTCGAATACGGAGGATCGTAAGCCTTCACAATAGAAGACAGCTTTCGGCCCGAGTCTCCGTACGTAATGTTATCGAACGGATTCGACCCCTTGGCGCACTGTTCTTGGGCGCTATTCTGTAGGTTGTGGACATATATGCCGACGACCCCCTTGCTGTCGTTCCAACCCCTCACGATTTCGTAATTGATCCATTTGCGCCCAGCAGTATTCGTTCCAATGAGGACGACTACACAAGACCTTCCGTAGAGCTGAGCATCGATCCACTTTTTGATCTTTTCGTCGCCGCCACTTGTGATGCTCTCCCAGTCGTTGTCTGAGCACGGGCGGTTGCCCTCGATGACGCCCATGTTTCTTACTTGAGAAGCACGCCAGTTGTCCGGCTTGTAGTGGAAGCTATAAAACGCATTGCGGCCCATTAATCCTCCTCCTACAAGTCACGGGACTTCGCAGTCTTTTCAACCAGGCGCATTACTGCCGCTAGCAGTTGTGCGTTTGATGCACCCGAATCGCCTAGCGCTTTCAGTTCGGTAGCTGAAGCGATACTGGGCAGATACTTGTCGCGAGCCCTCATTGCTCTTTCCCAAATGGTTCGTGCGGCGTGACCGCTTGCGCCGATCGGAATTACCACCTTTCCTTGTCTGAGGGCGATATCTACTTCTTCGAGGACGCCAGGCGATGGCTCGACGCTGCCGCCGGCAAACTGTCGATTGCCCGCCAGGACGACGATGGCTTGTGCGCGTCCGATCAGCTCTTCCCGGTGCTTCGTATTTACGGCTGCTTGCTGTGCTGCAACGTTGGCTCTCCGAAACGGTCGCACCGTGAGGCGGTCCCTTTCTTCGTCGCTAGGCAGTCCGTACAATGCTCGGAGCGCGCCTATTACGCATTGTTCCCCAATTCCTTTTCCGAAACCTGATACCACATCATAGCCGCCGCGGATAAGCCGTGCGCCGAGATCATTTGCTAAGCCGTCGAGACGCGAAGGTCCGAGTGGCGTCGGGTCATCGGCTGCACCGGACAAAAACACAGCCTTTCGATGAATGAATGATAAAAGGCATTCTAGAAGCCTGGGAACGTGCTCGAACTCGTCGACCCATACTGTCTCGATTCCGAACCGCTGCAGGTCGTCGTGCCTCAGTGCAATCTTGCGTTGTTCGTATTCATAATCGGCGCGAGCCTTACCTCGAAAGGGCGACGGTCGATCCGGTCGTCGCATGATGCAGAAGTGCTCTCGAAGGTTTGTTCCGAGTAGAACCCGCACCCGACTCAAGATGTAGTCGATGTTCGGGTCGGTGAAGCTAAATCCAATAAACAGAAATGTCTTATTGACGAGATCGCCTTTGAGGCTTTGTGCGAACAGGGGGCGATCCGATTCGTAACGCTCGTAGTCATCCTTGGTGACGATGGCCTTGTCAGGTTGCGACACGCATCCGTGCATCTTGTATATGACGACGTCGTGGCCACGGCGAACCTCGGATAAGTTTGCCTCCGAGACTTTCACGGCCACAACTTTCCCTGCCTGCTCGAGCGCGCGCTCCAGCAAGCGGTCGTAGTTTGTTGTCCACACGGTTCGCAGCGGGAGACGGGCAATCAGACCATGGGAGGTCGTCTCCGTCGCCGCGCGATCTAGTTCGTGGATTATCGCCTGGTTGAGTCGCGAACGGTTCCGCTTGGAGTTGAGGTGATACTGCGCGACCGCAATGAGATCGGTCTCCCGGTCTACGTCCAGCCTCAGATCGTCGGCGATGTCTCTGAGTAACCCTCGCCAGTCCACGAACCCTGCAGCGCGGGATAATCCCGCGCCCGCGAACAAGGCGGCGTCTCCTGCCAACAGAGCATCGGCGTAGCGCCGAATGAAGCCGCGCTGGTCGCGATTCGGTATCCAGTCAGTAGCCATCGCTCGCTGTCGCGCTACTCCTCCTCAAGCCCGTGAGTTGTGAACTTTAGCGTCCGCCCGTTCTCCGTCACGGTGCCTTTTCACGACGTCATCGAGGCCCTCGAGAAGCACGACCTGATCTGGAGTGCCTGACGGAACCTCAGCTTCAATCTCGAGCGTCACCCTTACCTTGGCGCCGACGAGCCCGACCAGGTGTGCGATGACTTCGTCCGCGACGCGCCCGGCATCGCGTCCCACACGGGCGGGATCAAGGCCGACCGCGCCGTGGTAGCGTTTCGGTTTCTTCGCCGCGGGTCGCATCGTGCCTCAGCCGAAAACCTTACCAAGCTTTGCACCAACCTGTCACTTGCGAGCCGGCCTTCCATCCCGCTCTCCGCCCGTTCCTGTCTCGATTTGGAGCTCCTACTCATGCTCGTGGCCTCCGTCCTCGCGCTTCGCGTGCTGATTCCTCCTTCAGATTGCTTCGACCCATTCGCACGTCCCCTGCGCTCCCCGGTCAAGGTCCTCCTCGGCTTCGCCTGCGGTCCACCTTGACCGCGCGCCGATGCGTGCGTCGCCCCGCCGCTACGCAACCTGAAGGAGGAACCTATGAGCGAAGCACATTCAGAAATCATGGCCGCGCGCCCACTACTGCCGCATCTCGTCCGCGTCGAACTTGTCCGCGAAGGTCCGTGGCCTCTCGGTGAGCCAATCCGAAAGGCCGCGGACGTTTTCGTGCTCCTTCAGCACCATGCCGCCCGCTGGGACCGCGAACACTTCCTGACGGTTCTTCTCGACGGCCAGCACCGCGTCGTGGGCATCGACAAGGTCGCCGTCGGTTCCTGCGGAGCTTGTCCGGTTCACCCGCGCGAGGTCTTCAAGGCCGCGATACTCGCAAACGCCACCGCGATTATCGCTGCCCACAACCATCCGTCGGGTGATTCCACCCCGTCAGATGCTGATAGAGCAGTGACCAAGCGGCTTGCCGAAGCAGGTGCTCTCTTGGGCATTCCGCTTCTCGATCACCTCATCGTCACTGGTACAGGCTACTACTCGCTCCAGGAGGCAGGCTGCATATCGTCGACGGAGCCGTTCTCATTGAGATGATGCCTACAGCCATCCGATCCAGTGTGCCGCGAGTAAGCCTACCGCCACCCGTACCGCCCACTCGCTCACATCGCCACGCCGCGCCCAGCGATCGCGACCACTCGCCCACAATGCCACGCGCGAGCCGACGACAGTCGCGACGAGCCAAGCGAATGTGCAGAGAAGGGCGCCTGCGGCATTTTGCATTCCAGTTACCTCCGAGCGAGTTGCTTCCGCGTCCCCACGTCCCGGGATTGCATCTTGGTCGACCAGAGAAGCTGCTCGATGTGCTCGCGCAGGGCGTTCGCATCGTACGCGTGCGCAGCCTCGACGCGCAGCAGTCCGACTCCGCACCTCGAGAGTACCTCGTCCACAAACCGATCTCGTGATCGACGCTCCCTCCTCGCGTGGGAACGATCGTCCAGCTCAATCGCAAGCGCCACCGCCGTTGTTCGTAGGTCGTACAGCACGAAGTCGAGATGCTTCTGGGAGACTCGCCCCCCTACTCCCGTGTGAAAGAGACGAGGGGGACACCACACGACATCGGCGAGACGAGGCTTGATGCCGATCCCAAAGTGAGAGCCCACGACGCTCCGAAGGCAGGTGTAGAAGGCGAGCTCGCCGCGGCTCAGAAGGGCTGCTCGCGGTCGATACGGCATCCGATCGAAGGTGCCGTGGCGACTGCGCTTCGTCGCTGCGTTTCGAATCCATCGCATTGCCGTACGAGCGAATCTCATGCGGCCCCACACGCTGACGCGGGATCGAACGGGCGGACCACCCGTCTTCGTAAATGGAGAACTCTATGAGGCAGTACCGCGAACCCCGCTGCCTTCCGCCTCTTGTTCACGAGCCGGAGGAGATTCAGCAGCTGTCGCCGAACCGGCGCATACGGCTCAAAGGGCAGGGTGTAGAAGCGCGCCGCTAGACTCGGTGCCGCCCGATGAACGGCTTGCTCGAATAGGGCGGCACGAAGTGTTCGATACGCACTGAGGTCGATTCTCACGTGGACGTGACCGCCGCGAACGCTCACGGCGTAGCCACCGACCCGTATCGGTGTGCGTCGCGCGTCGCGGATGCGCGCGGCTTCCCGCGTGAAGAATTCATGAAGACCTTCGGTCGCAAGCAGCACGAACGTCCGATCCAGCCGCAGGTACTGCACGTTCGCGAGTCCGGCGTGCTTTCGCCGAACGCGCTGCCACTTGGAGACCGCGATGCGATAGCGATCAAGGAGCTTGCGGTCGACGAGCCGAGGATCCTTATCCTCGGGAATCTCGCCACGGACGAAATACACGTAGCCGTGGCGCAGGTATGCGCAGGCGAGTTGCTGAATGAACCCGGCCAGCGTTGTTGCTTCACATCGGTACTCCATGGCGCTCCCCTCTCGGTGAACTCCCGTTCCCACGCGAAAGAAGGTGAGTGCTTGTTTCTCAGGCGCACTCACCAAAGCCTCTTCCGAGGCGCACCTCCTTTCGTGCGAGGACGAGGCCAACGTCGCGCCAGCAACATGTGCCTGGCACGCCGTTGTCATCCGTCCTCGGTAACGCAGCGACATCGCCGCCCACGGTGAAGACGCGCACGACAACCCTCAGGGTGCTCGTGCGCTCCATCGCAGCCGCCGCCGCTACATTCCAAATAGCCCCGCCCGCAATCCATACAGGTTGCGGATCATGCGCTGTCGATGGGTGCAGTGCCCTTCTTGGCACACGTCGAGCACCCATCGTCCGCTCACTGTGAGTGAAGACCCGCTCTTCCGAGCGAGCCTTCACTCACCGCTTGCAAGCCAGCTTCCGCTTCTACCCTCGTCGAAGTCGAAGACCTCGACAACGTTCCTAACCCTTCGTGACGGGCTACTGACCCGTCGGAGCTTTCGTCTCGTTCTGGCTCGGCACCACCCGTAGCCAACGAACGACCCGACGACTGCCTTGCCATCCGGTCGCGGACCTTCCGGTCCAGTCCTACTCACTCCCCGCTCCCATGCTCTGGTCCTCACACCCGGTTGACGCCATTGGAGGCAATGCCTCCAATGCCGGGCACCGCGGCATCACCCGCGGCAACCAGAGCACTTCCCGCATTAGTCTGAAGCGTCTACTGCGACGTCACGTCGCTAGGCCCTGACGGGCCAGACCAGTCGACCTGCATGCCACCCGTCCCCGGGTGCTGCCGTCACCGACATCCTCGACGTCGGCTTTCAGCGGGCAGAACGTAGAAGCTCCCGCTTACCCACGGTCGACGGCTCTTCGCCGTTCGGCTTCGTCTCGTCGCAATCTTACCGGCAAGGGCTCATCGTGGCCTTGCGGCCCTTGGCCCCTCTCGTGGTTGAGCTCTTCACCGTCGCCCTTTTCCTTCAGGCGATCGCCGGAGCTGTCATGCTCCGGACGCTCTTGTCACCAAGAGCGTGCTCCCCACGCCGGCCGATGTTGCGCGCCCCCGCAATCCACGCGGGCTCACCCCATCGGAGGGATTAGAGGCATCAAGCCTCGCACCCATTCACCCCAGACGGCCTTCGATGCCGATTCGAGATCGGCGAGCAAAGGTCTGTCTGCGTCGCCCACCTTCGGCGCATCGAACCGCGATGCGCCGTGTAGCATCGGATAGAACGCGAGTTCTCGCCGCTCTTGCGAGCGGTATTACTCTCGCGAGCCTCCGTCGCACTGGACAAGCACCTCTCGGCGCATCCAGCGCTACGGGTAGAGCGCGTGCGGGGTGATGAGCCCCGCCTCTTTCCACGGTTGGTGGCCGTGTCCTGAGTGCGCTCTCCCGTCACGAAGGGTCAACGACAAGGTTGTGTCGCTGACGATGCCGGGCCTATCCAGCCCGCGCGCGGAGCCTAGCGTACGCTCACAAGGAAGTCAGCCGGAAATTGGAAGCAATGGAAGCCATGACGTCATTGCCGCCGATGCCTCCAGACTCGAAAGGTTTCGGCTCATTCCAGCCGAATCGCCCGAACCTCTTCCTTTGCCTCCATTGTTTCCGTTGCCGGCAATGCCAGTGAATCCGCCAAGATTTCCTTTGACGCCTTTGGTGGCATTTGCGAGATCGGAAGCATTGCCGGTGTTGCTTCCAATGAAGGTCAAAAACGCTCAATGCATCAAATCGCAGTCGTCAATTCGAAAGGTGGAGTAGGGAAGACCACTACCACAGTCTGTCTCGCCGGAGCGCTCGTCGACATGGGTCGCCGCGTGCTCCTCATCGACCTCGATCCGCAGGCGAGTGCCAGCATCTGGCTGGGAGCGCCGAGTGACGGTAGCGAGCTGCTCGAGATTCTTCTCGACCGCACCTCCGATCCGATCCCCGCTATCCGGCAACTCCCGATGGGTCTCGATCTCATCCCCGGCGGCCTTCTCCTTACCCAGTTCGAGCCCCAAACGGCCCAGCGGGCGGCGCGCGATTCTCTCTTGCGCCAAGCCCTGAAGCGTCTTCCCGTGGATCGCTGGGATTACATCTTCATCGACACCCCGGGCTCGTTCGGGCTCTTCGCACTGAACGCTCTAGCAGCAGCCGATCACTTCCTGATTCCGGTCGAAGCGGCAACACTCAGCCTCGAACCACTTGTCACGCTCTTCCAGACGATCGAGGAGACGCGCGATGCGCTGAATCCCAGCTTACGGTGCGCTGGAATCTTGGCGTGCCGCCTCAAGCTCGGCGCTCGCAACCCCTTCCAGATCGTACGCCTTCTTCACGAGCACTTCGGCGAGAAGCTCTTCCGCCACTACGTGCGGCACAATGTGAACATCGCCGAGGCGCCAGCTCACAACACCTACATCGCGGCATACATGCGTGGCAGCATCGGAGCGGCGGACTATCGCCGCGTCGCAGAGGAGTTCGAAGAGCGAGTCGCAAGCCCAGCGATGGATTCCGACATCAAGGAGGTGGCCAATGGGTAGGGACACGCTTCCTCGTGGAATGAGTCTGCTAGCGCTTGCTCGGGGCGGAGTGGCTGTCGGTGTTCCTGAGCCTGCATCCAATCGAGAACCGTCTCCTGCGTCACCGACACGCCTCACCGCTTCGCGCATGACGCCCTCAGCGCCCGCAGGACACGAGATCTCTGGGCGAGCGGTCCGTGCCACCTCCGCACCCTCGTCGCGCAAGCAGAAGGTCAATGCGCGGATTGCAGCGGCCCTTCTCGACCAGGTTCGAGACTGCGTTGTTGCGCTCTCCGGTCCACCTCACGGGATGACCATGGACCAGTTCGCGGAAGAGGCGTACCGCCGAGAGCTTCAGCGCCTCTCCCGGGAGTATTCTGCGGGCAAGCCCTTTCCGGCGCGACCGTACGACCCAAAGCCCGGACGGCGAGTCGCCTAACATCGTCTGTGCCGTTGACTCCTCTGGCGAGATTCGATACTGCACCTCGCACGGGGTCGGCTCTCCGATTTTCATAGCGCCGCTTGTCGGCAAAGTATGAGCCCAACCGTGACGATCCTGGTCGGCGCCCCCCTTTCTGGGTACGAGGCGCGCTTTCTCCACACCCTGCACGCCGATCTCGGTGCCAGTGAAGCGCTGATCCTAGCGAACTTCGTGGTCGCTGAGCAGCAGATCGACTTTCTGGTCGTCACCCCGACGTACGCTGCGCATCTAGAGCTGAAAAACTTCCCGCGTCCCGTCTTTGGCGATCGGAACGGGAGATGGCTCCTCCTCGATGCTGGCGGCACCCGCGTTCCATACCCGGGAGCGAATCCCTGGCACCAGGCGCTGAAACAGAAGTATGCCCTCAGTGATGAGATGCGCGAGTATCAGTCGCGTGCGCGAGACGTTCCTCCACCAAGCGGCAGCTACTTCAAGGACTTTGCATCCTTTGTTTGCGTCTACCCAGCTATTCATCCCGCGTCGGGTGTAACGGAGGGTGACCACAAGGTCCATGTTGCCTCTTATGCAGACGTCGTTGAGGTGATCCGCGGTGACGCTAAGTCGTCTTCCTGGAGCATCAATGATTGGCGACTATTCGCCCAGCAGCGCCTCAACTTGACGCCATGCACGCTCCAGGAAGCCACCGACGCCAAATTCTTAGAAGCTACCGAACGCGTCCGCTCCTATTGCGCGAGGGTTGCAGACATCGTCGGTTGCGACCTTCCTCCCCTTATCGCAAGGGAAGGCCATGAGTTGTACGGTTCCGACCTCGTTTCCCGGACACTGACTGCTGAAAACTTTCTTCTGACAGGTCCAACTGGTTCGGCAAAGACATTTCATCTGCATCATATCGTTCTGGCAACCGCAAAGAGTGGCAACGAGGTGCCCATCTTAGTTGAGGCCAAGCGGTACCGAGGAGGGGATTTTTGGACACTCCTCAGGCAATCAACAGCACCGTATTTCCGCGAAGATCCGAAGAGCCTCATGGAAGCAGCACGCATCGGCGGCTTCAGGCCCGTCTTGGTCATAGACGCCCTCAACGAGACTTCGGAGGAAAGCCTTCTTGATCTCCTAAAGGGAGCTCAAGCGTTTGCCCTCCGTCATGAAGCGCGCGTGATTATGACTTCTCAACGCTGCGTGACTCTGAGCGCGGAGTTGAAAGCTGAAAACATCACGCTGCCGCTTCCGGATGCCAATCAGAAGCGCGCCATCTATTGCTATCACGCGAACGTAGCTCCCACCAACGATCTCGATGGTTTCTGCGCCGCATTTGCTAATACTTATGACCTTACGATCGCCGGTAGATGCCACGCGCTCGGTTCGCCCCCTGCCTCGCGCGCGATTCTCTACGACCGATACGTCCGACACTGCCTCGCTCGCCATGCGCCACTGTTGTCGGAATTCCTCCGCACCGTTGCGGAGCGCATGGGTGTGGCTATCACTCTCGTCTTCGCGCGCGACGAATTTGAAAGAGCCTGGGAATGCTTCGCGCATGAAAATAAGCTGCCGTTAGATCTTCTCCAGACAATCCAGTCGACACGTCTGGTCAGGATCTCCGAAGATCTTTTCGAATTCGAGCACGAACTGTTGCTGCACTATTTTCGCGCAGAGGCGCTTCGGCGCGATCTGCCTGAGATCGCCCAGCTCGCTGCGGCGTTAGGACGACCACGCAACCACCCTCTCGCTGAATTTGTGGTGTCGCGCTTTCAGGAGCCTGAGGATACCGGGAAGCTGCTGGATGCAGTCGTCGATCCGGACCTTCTAGCACGGGTTTGTCGTGGCGAATGTGGAGCGCCGGCGCAGCGAGCTCTGCTGGGACGGTGCAGGCGGCTGCTCGCCGCAGCTCTCGATGATTTGAAGGTAATCGAGGTCAATCTTGCCCTGGGAAAGGCGCAGGATGGCAGACGCTATCTTGCCGACGTCTTAGTGCGTGGAGTTCGTACCTGGACGGCGAACGAAGCACGCCTTTGTCACGTTATTGCAGAGAACCTTGACCATCCTGAGCTCCAGGGTGAGTTCCTCGCGCTTCTCGACGCCACGGAGTGGGCTCTGCGGTCAGCTGTGCATGTGGAAGCGAAGGGCGAACGGCTCAGGGTAGCCGGAGTCTGGGGGGAGGTTGTTCGCGTGCACGGCGGGCTGCTTGAGCGTAGCGAAATGGTGCTTCCATACGCAACTATCGCGACGGCGCTTCGCCATCTGCAGATGCGCTGGTTTCGGAATGAATGGACGTTTCCGCTCCGAGACCAATTTGTAGAGCGCGTCTATCGAAATCCGCAAAGCTATTTTGCTTTGCTTCTGCTTCTCGAGGATCAAGGGGCCGCGCGTAGTGTGGAGCATATCGATCAGAACGTCGAGCTTGCGAAGGAGGGCTGGCGCTCCGGGGTGTACATTTTGCGCATTGGGGCGGTCCAGTATTTGGAATCCATGCGCAGCGCAGTTCTTGAATGCGGCGAAGAGCGTGTTAGGCAAATTTGCGATTTGCTTGAGAGCTTCGAAACCGACGACCTCATGATAAATACCACTCGACTAGAGGCATTGGCGGCGTATGGGGCTCTCGAACTGTCCCTTGGTCCCGAAGACGCGTTGCAAGAGATGCGTTCATTGATTTCGCGCGACGCACGGAACAATCCAGCGACTCTCGAGTTGGCTGCTGCTAGTGAGACGACTGTTGAGGAGTGCATTGCGGCGCTTGCTCTGAGCTGTCTCGGCAAGATCTTCGAGGACGTTTCTCAGGGCATCTACTATGAGGCGTATTCTGACCTCACCAACGAAGAGAAGTGCGACATCTTGTGCCTTGCGGCGGGAGCCCGCGAGGGTGGTTTTCTCGCAGATTGGATCGTCCGAGAACTCCTTCGCTTGGGGGATGCTCGCGCGCTTCCTGTGCTTCAGCGGTACGCTTCGTGCGTGCGGCTTGACATCAACTCTCCGCAGGAGGCTGTTGCTGCCTATCTGCTGGGAATCGAGGGCTGTGCTCGCTGGTCGGATGAGCCACCCACCTACGAAGGCGATGACTCAGCGCCGCATCAGGCGTGGAGAGTGATCGGGCGGATTCTGTTCTGGGCGCAGCGGCCCACGCAGAGCGATTGCGCTCCACGAACCGCAGCCTTGTGGAGATCTCTGCAAGGCGAGGTTCTGGTCGCGGCATCCGACGTGCTGTACTACGTCGCCAACAGCGACCGATTGTTCGGCGATCGACGCCACAAGAGCTTCGATCTCATCGCTGCGTTCCCCAAGGAAGCCCGGCGGGTCGCAGAGGCGGGTTTGGTCCACGAAGGCCTCACGCCGTCTCTCTTTCCCTACTTCAGCAATTTCGACGGGGGTCTGAAGGGTTTTCTGATCACCACTCTCGGTCGACTCGCGGATGAGACCGCCATCCCGCTTCTCCGACGATTCGTCGACGATGCCAAGCTGGGAAAGCGAGCTATCGAGGCAATAGAGCGAATCAACGGCGCGGCGCTTCAGGGCAGGGCGATCCAGTGACGGGGTGAGCCGGTCACGAGGAGCCTGATCGGTGCCGGTCCTGGTGCCGGTTGAGCGGTGAAAAGGAGTCATCTGGAGTGAAGAGGAGTGAAAGCGGATTCACGCCAACTGTCCGGAAGTGCTGAGATCACCCTGACAAATCGAAGTCTTGGATTCCGCTCGGAAGCCTCTTCGAATCTGTAGGTTGGGTGTTCGATTCACCCCGGGCGCACTGAGAACTGTTTCCGACGGAAGTGCCCCATGAATGATCCGTCTTCCCCAGCTACGGGGCCGTCAATTCGTTTCGCGCAGATTTTCTTGGACGCGATTGGTCAGTTGCGCGAATGTATCCCGCCCGAAGTTGACTGCACGTTGCTGGACGAGGCCCTGAGGCGCGAATCGCGGTGGCCTTGGCTTCTGTCAGACCAGCCGTTGTTGCTCTTGGTCGGTCATGAAGCATCTTCGATATCAGAAATCCTTGATTCAGTCGTCAATGGCCAGCAGCTGTTGGAGGGCTCTTCTGGGGTGCTCGTCGCTAACGAGCTTACTCCGAGTCGGCACAGTGTTGGTACTGACACAATCGAGTGCCTTTGCGCGGGGAGCAGTCAGTTGTTCGGTAGACAGGTGCTCTACCTGCGGAGCACGGCGGGCGAGACGTTGCTGAGAGCCGCCTCACATTGGGCATCGATCGTCGCATATGAGGGCAAAGACATTCCATCGGCACTGCTCAAAGGGAGCGTTCAGACGGTTACGCTAACCATCGGGCACGAACCAGGGACGATCGAGGTGAGGAGTGCTGCGGAGTGTCGGGATGAGGAAGCTTCGATAGTAGGCCACAGTCAAGTTTGGCTTGAGCTGAATCGTAGAATACATCCTGATTCGTGGCCGCGAGCAATTCTCAAGGTCTTCCAACGAATGGCTGAGCCACTTCGCGACACGCGCGATGGCTTGGCGTTGGCCAGGCACCGGGTCGCCGGAAGGCTGAAGAAAGAAGCGCAGGACGCTGTTGATCTACCGGGATGGCTGCGTGGACGTCTCTTGAGGTGCGGGAATCGCATCGCCAGCGAGGCGTCCAGGGTATTAATGCTGCAAGCTGCCGCTGTTTGGTCGATTTGTAGTGAGAATGTCCAAGTAAATGTTTCAGTCGAGACGCTATTGCGAGGGCGACCTGACAGCTCAAAATCCTGGCTTGAACGCCTGATAGAGGGGTTTGTCGGCGAGGTGCCCGATGTGGAGCGAATCGAGCGGGTGAGCTACGAGCTCAAGGCCTCGCTGGTTGATACATTCAAGCAGCAGGTCATTACTCAAGTCCGTTCTACTATGAGACAGATTGAAAAAGAGGATCAAAGTGCGATTGAGTTGGTAGCAAAGCTTGACGGGATGGTGGCTGAGCGTCCGGAGGCACGACCACGATTGACGGATGCTTCGCGATCGCATTCTCAGGAATTGCTGCAGCGGGTCTTTCGGGATGCGTATGCCAAGGCCACCGAGCACTGCGTCGCTGTCGTCGAGGGTGTGGCGAGTGTCGATCGATCCTTCTCGAAAGAAAAAGTTGATTCTGGACTTTGCGGGGTTATCGAAGACCGGCTGCGCGATGTTCCGGTGGAGAATCCCACGGGTTTTTTCGCGACGTCTGAGCTGGAAGAGGCTGGCGAAGACGAAACGGTGGCCCAGATAGTGGCTCCGTGGGTCGCGAAAGACGCCTCTAGCGATCTTCAACTGCAGGGATACGAAGCGCAGTTGCTTGCCATTGAAGAAGAGGCTCGGTCGCTCGTTGACTGGGCCGGGACGTTCGAGCTTGCTGCACAGGAGGATCTGGCGTCATGGACGGGAACGATTCGAAGGGCGGTGCGATTGAATGCTGAACGGCGGGGCCAGTCCGGAGGCGTTGCTTCCTCATTCGCTCGATCGCTAGCTCGGCTCCTCGCTTAAAAGGCGCGCGTCGTGGTCGCTAGTACGTGTCTCTGACCGTTGAAAGCAATGTGTTCCCAGGGACAACTCGACCATTCCCGTCGAGCACCTCGCAGGTGAAACCCGGGTATTCCGGCTCGAAACGATTGCGTTTCCAGTCCGCCACGCTCGCGTTATGCGCAGCTGCCTTTTGGGAGGCATAGCCGCGAGGAATGTCCAGGTCTCCGCGCACATCTCGGCCGTCTCTGTGGCGAAACCGGACATGAAAGCCTTCTGTCCGGAAGATTTGACCTTCAATGAAATCCACGCGAGGCATTGGTCACGTCCTCCTAGAAATCAGATCGAGAGCTGGCGCAGGATTCGGCCAGCGATGTTTACCAACGTCACGGGGCCTCGTTCAACCTTTGAGGTGTCCACCGAGAGCCTTGGTCAACGTGCTCTCATGGATGTCAATCAGCGTACCGATCGAGCCAATCGGCGATCACGCGGAAGACGTGATGGCGGCTCGCGAAGCGGTGGAGCCAAACGCATTCCTGCTTCAGATTCAGGAAGAAGCCTTCGATGATCCGTTCTGCTCCGGCTTGTAGAGGTGTGATGTACTCCTGGGTGAGGCCGTAGCGCCGCGCGGCCGCGACGAAGGTTTTCGCGCCGAAGACGAGGCCGTTGTCGGACCGGAGGAGGGGGCCCGGCGACGCTGCCAAGATCAGGCGCGTGCGCAGCGCGTCCTCGAGCGCGGCCGCCGCCACCCCGGCGATCCCCGACCGTGCGCATCCGGGCTATCAGTTCGAGTGACGCAGAGGCTCTGTGTCATTTTGGGGCAGCCGGTCGACTCTTTCGCTTGACCGGTACCGGGAACGTCAATGTAGAAGGCCCCTCGCTGATCGTGCCCTGGGCGATCCGTACGTACCGGCGCGGAGTTCTCGGGCAATTGGGTGGTCGGCTGGACCGGTATGGACGTCTTTGCGCTTCGTGACCGCCTGATACGAGACTACGCGGACTACGTCCGCAGCTTCATCACCATCCGCGACTTTCGCATCGACAAGCAGGTGCGCGAGGAGCTCGCCGCCGGTCGGCTGTGGCCAGATCCGCTGATCCAGCTGAACCCGACCTTCGAACCGGCCGGCACGGTCGACGAGCTCGTCGGCGAGGGCGTGCTCCATTCGGAGTGCAGCCGCATCTTCAAGCGCGACAAGGACGCCGACGGCGGCGGCAGACCGCTCCTCTTGCACCGTCATCAGGTCGACGCCATTCGGGCGGCGAAAACCGGGAACAGCTACGTGCTCAGCACGGGCACGGGCTCCGGCAAGAGCCTCGCCTACATCGTTCCGATCGTCGACGCGGTGCTGCGGGCAGGTGCGGGGCAAGGCGTTCGTGCCGTGGTCGTCTATCCGATGAACGCGCTCGCTAACAGCCAAGCCGGCGAGCTCGAGAAGTTCCTGTGTCGTGGCTACCCCGAGGACAAGCCGCCCGTTCGATTCGCGCGCTACACCGGGCAGGAGACCGAAGAGGAGAGGCAGGCCATCATCACGCGGCCCCCCGACATCCTCCTCACTAACTATGTGATGCTCGAGCTCCTGCTGACGCGACCCCGGGAGCGCCAGCTCGTGCAGGCGGCGCGGGGTCTTCGTTTCCTCGTTCTCGATGAGCTCCATGTCTACCGTGGCCGACAGGGCGCCGATGTCGCCATGCTGGTGCGCCGCGCGCGCGAGGCGTTCGCGGCGCCCGATCTGCAGTGCGTCGGTACCTCCGCGACGCTCGCCACGGAAGGGTCGTACGACGAGCAGCGCGCCGAGATCGGCCGGGTCGCGGGAATGCTTTTCGGTGCACCCGTCGCCCGCGAGCAGGTGATCGGCGAGACGCTTCGCCGAGCCACCCCCGAGGTCGACTGGTCGCTGCCTGCCGAGGTGGCACGTCTCCGCGATAGGCTGGCGTCCGGCACGCCGCCTCCGGAGCGCTACGACGACTTCGTCGCTGACCCGCTGTCGAGCTGGATCGAAAGCACTTTCGGGATCGAGCGCGAGTCCAATTCCGGTCGGTTTCGGCGCGTCCGGCCCCAGGGCATCACCGGCGCGGACGGCGCGGCCGCCAAGCTAGCCGCACTCACGGGTGTCGCATCGGGGTGCGGCGAGGCGATCGCTCAGCAGCTCGTCGCCAGCTACGGGTCCGGCCATCGCAACCCCGAGACCGGCTTCCCCGTCTTCGCCTTTCGGCTGCACCAGTTCATCAGCCGCGGCGACATGGCGTACGCCACTCTGGAGCCGGAGGCCGACCGTCGGATCACGCTTCACGGGCAGGTCTTCGTGCCCGGCGATCGCGACAGGCGGCTGCTGCCGCTCGTCTTCTGCCGCGAGTGCGGCCAGGAGTACTACTGCGTCGGCGCCGTCGATGAGGACGGCGTCCGGCGGTTCGTCCCACGTGAGCTTTCGGATCGTCTTCGGGATGACCTCGGAGAGGCGGGCTTTCTCTACCTCGACTCGGAGAACCCCTGGCCGAGTGGAACCGCTGAGGAGCTCGATCGCATCCCGGAGGATTGGACCGAAGATGCCCCGAAGGGTGGCACCCGGGTACGGCGTGATCGACGTGAGTGGTTACCGAAGCCGGTGCGCGTCGGTCGCGACGGCGAAAGTGCAACGGACGGGATTCTCTGCGCTTGGGTGCGGGCGCCGTTCCGCTTCTGTCTCCGTTGCGGCATCGCCTATGGGTTCCGGCAGTCGACCGACTTCGGCAAGCTCGCGTCGCTTGGCACCGAGGGCCGCAGCACCGCCACGACCATCTTGAGCCTCGCGACGGTGCGCCATCTGCGTCAAGCCGATCGGCTCGACGAATCAGCGCGAAAGCTCCTGAGCTTCACCGACAACCGGCAGGACGCGTCGCTTCAAGCGGGACACCTGAACGATTTCGTCGAGGTCGGTCTGTTGCGGTCAGCCCTGTATCGCGCTGTGGCGAACGTTGGAGGAGACGGCCTTCGTCATGACGAGCTGGTCCAGCGCGTGTTCGACGCGCTCGGCTTGCCGTTCGACCAATATGCCAGCGATCCGACCATGGATCGCTTCGCGGCGCGGCAGGAAACCGATCGCGCACTCCGGTCCGTTCTCGCGTACCGACTCTATCGCGACCTGGAGCGCGGCTGGCGCATCACGTCACCCAACCTGGAGCAGTGCGGTCTCCTCCGAATCGACTACGTCGCGCTCGACGAGGTGTGTCGCGCAGAGGATCTGTGGCAGAACGCGCATCCCGCGCTGGCATCCGCATCACCGGACGATCGAGAGCGGATCGCGTGCGTCTTGCTCGACTTGATGCGGCGCGAGCTGGCCATCAAGGTCGACTGTCTGGACGAGCGCGAGCAGGAACGCATTCGCCAGCAGAGCTCACAGCGCCTGCGGCTGCCGTGGGCGCTCGACGAGGAGGAGCGTCTCGAACAAGCGCGCGTGCTCTATCCGCGTGCGCGAGGCGGCGGCAGCGAACGGTGGGGCGACGTTTATCTCTCGCCGCGCGGCGGCTTCGCGCAATTTCTGAAGCGCAAGGCGACCCTGCCAAACCATCGGACGCCGCTGCGAGTGACCGACACGGAGCAGATGCTCCCTCAGCTCCTGAGCATCCTTCGGCGTGGCGGGTTGGTAGAGCAGGTGCGTGAGCCCGTCGATGAGGACGACGTTGGCGGGTATCGGATCCCCGCGTCCGCCTTCGTGTGGGTGCCGGGCGACGGCACGCGCGGGTTCGACGACCCGATTCGCGTGCCGCGCGCACCGCAAGGCGGGCGACGCACCAACGACTTCTTCGTCGCCTTCTACCGCGAGATGGCGGCTGACGGCCTCGGCATCGAGGCGCGGGAGCACACCGCCCAGGTCGACCCGGCCCTCCGTGAGCAGCGGGAGCAGACGTTCCGCGAGGGCAAGCTGCCCATCCTTTACTGCTCGCCGACGATGGAGCTCGGCATCGACATTCGTGACTTGAACGTCGTGAACCTGAGGAACGTCCCGCCGACGCCGGCGAACTACGCGCAGCGGAGCGGGCGTGCCGGCCGCAGCGGCCAGCCGGCGCTCGTCTTCACGTACTGCTCCACGTTCCGGTCGCATGACCAATACTTCTTCCGGCGGCCGGATCGGATGGTGGCTGGTGCTGTCGCTCCGCCTCGGGTCGACGTCGCCAACGAGTCCCTGGTACGAGCGCATGTCCACGCGATCTGGCTCGCCGAGAGCGGAATCGACTTCAAGAGCTCGCTCCGGGACGTGCTCGACGTGACCGGCGAAGAGCCGACCCTCGAGCTCCTGCCCGACGTCAAGGCCGACCTCGATGCCACCGCTCCGCGCGCACGTGCGGCCGCGAAAGCAGAGCGCGTGCTCGCGACGATCCGCGACGAGTTGGAAGCGTCCGACTGGTACGCGGCGGGATGGCTGGAGGACGCGCTCCAGCGGATTCCGCGCGAGCTCGAGCAGGCGTGCGAACGCTGGCGAAATCTCTATCGGGCGGCGATCGCACAACGCGATTTCCAGCATCGCATCATCGTGGATGCTTCCCGGTCCGCCGACGACAAGCAGAAGGCGCGACGGCTGCGCGCGGAAGCCGAGGCGCAGCTCGAGCTGCTCGGTGAAGCGGTGGGCTCCGTCCAATCGGACTTCTACAGCTATCGCTACTTCGGCAGCGAGGGGTTCCTGCCCGGATACAGTTTCCCGCGGCTGCCGCTTTCCGCCTATATCCCGGGCCGCCGGAGCCGCAGCCGGAAAGGCGACGAGTTCGTGTCGCGTCCTCGGTTTCTTGCGATCTCGGAATTCGGCCCGCGGGCGGTCGTGTACCACGAGGGCGTTCGCTACCGCATCAACCGAGTGATCCTTCCGATCGACCGCGCGAGCCAGCATGGCGATGTGGTGACGCGAGGCGCCAAGCAATGCGCTGATTGCGGATATCTCCAGCCTCTTCTGAGTGACGCCGACAACGGCGCCGATCTCTGTGAGCGTTGCGGCCGTGAGCTGCCGGCGGCCCTCAAATCGCTCTTCCGGATGGAGAACGTCTCGACGCGCCGGACGGACCGGATCAACTCGGATGAAGAGGAACGACTCCGGCAAGGGTTCGAGATTCGGACCGGAGTCCGTTTCGCTGATCACGGTGGGCGCGCCGGGCAACGCCGTGCGGCTGTTGCCGGTCCGGACGGGCCGCTCGCCGAGCTGACCTACGGGGACACGGCGACTCTCTGGCGCATCAATGTCGGCTGGAGACGCCGGGCGAGAAAGGAAGATCTCGGGTTCTTCGTCGACACCGAACGCGGCTACTGGGCGAAGAATCCGGAGGACGCGGAGGATCCGGACGACCCACTGTCGGCGTCGGTTCGACGCGTCATTCCCTACGTCGAGGATTGGCGAAACTGTCTGCTGGTAGAGCCGACGCGCGCGCTCGATCTCGGAGAGATGGCCTCACTCGAGTCGGCGCTCCGGCAGGCCATCCAGGTGTCGTATCAGCTCGAGGAGATGGAGCTCGCGAGCGAGGCGCTGCCGTCGAACGCGGATCGGCGGCTGCTCCTCTTCTACGAATCGGCCGAGGGCGGTGCCGGCGTACTGCGGCGGCTCGTGGACGACCCGAAGGCGCTGCCGCGTCTCGCGCGGCGGGCGCTCGAGCTTTGTCATTTCGATCCCGACACCGGCGCCGATCTCCGGCGCCATCCGCGCGCCACGGAGGACTGCGAGGCCGCCTGCTACGACTGCCTCATGAGCTACATGAACCAGACCGACCACCAGCGTCTCGACCGCCAGCGCATCGCGCCGCTGTTGCGCGAGCTCGCCGCGGCGACGGTGGCGGTGGCTCCAGGCCCCCGCACACGCGCGGAGCATCTCGCGGAGCTGAAGGCGCTTTGCGACTCCGATCTCGAACGAGAGTGGCTCGACTTCGTCGAGAAGCGTCAGCTGCGCTTGCCCGACGGCGCCCAGCACTACGACGAGGCCTGTCGGACGCGCGCCGATTTCGTCTACCGAGGCAGCCAGACGATGCTTTACATCGACGGCCCCCACCACGACTGTCCGCACCGGCGGGCGCGTGATGCCGCCCAGACGTCGTCGCTCGAAGATCGCGGTTGGACCGTGGTGCGCTTTGCGCACCGCGCCGACTGGGATGAGGTCGTGGCCCAGTATCCGAGCGTGTTCGGCCGTCCGGCTGGACGCCGCCCCACCGTGGCGGAGCCGCCGGCGGCGTTCGACGAGACGCTGTTCGCTCCGGAATGGCGTGGTCTCGTCACTGCGGTGTCGAAGAGCGGGCTGCGCGTGGATGCGGGCGGCGACGTGGTCTCGGGTGAGAACATCATCGGGCGCACCACGGCCGAGATCGTCGGGGAACGAGGAACGTTGCACGTGCTCGATTCACGCCAGGCAGGGACGACCGCAGTGGCACAGGCGCTGGCAGCCGCTGGGCGTCCTCACGTCCTGCTCGACCCGTCCGCAGCCGATGCGGCGCAGCGGCTCGACGAAGCCATAAGCGGGATTCGGTGATGGAGCTCGCGCTCGCGAAGACCTTCTGGGAATCCGCCAGGGACCTGGCACCCGACGACCGTCGTCGAGTGTTCGACTTCGTCGACAAGTTCTACGCCAACCCCGATTCGCCGGGGATCAGCCTCGAGCGCGTGAAGCAGGCGCGCGATCCCGACATCTGGTCGGCGCGCGTGACACAGGGGCTCCGAGCGATCGTCCACAAGACCGGCAACCGGGCGCTCGTTCTCTACGCGGGCCAGCATGATGATGCCTACGATTGGGCCGCTCGGCGCCGCCTGAGCGCCCACCCCGTGACCGGCGCCGTGCAGATCGTCGAGACGACCGAGGAAGTGGAGCGCGTGCTGGCGAAAAGCGCCCCCGTGGAGCCTGAGACGCCTCCGCGCTTTCCGACGCAGGAATATCCGGACGAGTATCTCCTCAGTCTCGGAGTCCCCGAAGACTGGCTGCCGACGCTTCGCCGAGTCCGCACCGACGAGGAAGTGCTGGTCGTTACCGGCGGCCTCCCAGAGGAAGTCGGCGAGCGGATTTTTGCGCTGGCCTCTGGCGAGATGGTCACGCCGCCAGCTCCAACGAAGGCGGAAGCGCCACTGCCGATGAACGCCGACAACCTCCGGCGCTTCTACGTCGTCGAAAGCGAGTCCGATCTCCTACAGGTCCTGAACCAGCCGCTCGAGGCTTGGATCCGCTTCCTGCACCCCTCGCAGCGAAGCCTCGTGACGGCCTCGTTCGCCGGCCCCGCGAAGGTGACGGGTTCCGCCGGGACCGGCAAGACGGTGGTCGCGATGCACCGTGCGCGCGCCCTCGCACGCCAGGGCAAGCACGTGCTCCTGACGAGCTTCGTCGGCACGCTCTGCCGGAACATTGAACGGAACCTCCGCGTCCTCTGCACGCGCGAGGAGATGGCTCGAATCACGGTCGACACGGTGCTGCGCCAGGCGCTCCAGATCGCGCGCGTGGGCAAGCCGGGCATCCAAGCCGTGGACGACAGGGAGCTTGCTCGTCTGCTGGAGCAGAACCGCCTACGCGCGCGGGTGATGACCGAGGCTGGGTTCATCCGCGGCGAGTGGAGCGAGGTCATCGATCAGCAAGGCATCACCACGTGGGATGCGTACCGCGACGCCGACCGCCGCGGACGAGGGCGGCCGCTGAACGCAAGGGACCGTCAGCAGCTCTGGGCGGTGTTCGAGGGTACGCTGGCAGACCTCGATGCCGCCAATCGCGGCACCTGGCCGCAGCTATGTCGGCTGGCGACCGCGCAGATCGCGGCCGGCAAGCTGCCGAGCCCGTTCGACGCCGTCGTCGTCGACGAGGTGCAGGACTTGAGCGCCGCAGCAGTACAGTTCGTCGCGGCGCTCAGCGGCACGGGCCGCGACCGCCTACTGCTGGTCGGCGACGCAGGCCAGCGCATCTACCCGGGCGGATTCAGCCTCCGGGCGCTCGGCATCGACGTGCGCGGCCGGTCGCGCGTGCTGCGCGTCAACTACCGCACGACCGAGCAGATTCAGCGGGTCGCCGATCGGTTGAATGGCGCCAGCTCCGACGACCTGGACGAGGGGACCGAGAACCGGCGCGGCACCGTGAGCCTGCTGCGCGGGCCGGAGCCGGTTTTCGCAGGCTTCGCGACGGAAAGCGAGGAGCATGCCTTCGCTGTTCGCACCATCCAGGAGATGATCGGGCAGGGACTTGCGCCGGCCGAGATCGCGATCTTCACGCGCACCCGACGGCAGGGAGAGGGCTTCGCGCAGGCGCTCCGCGCCGCCGGGATCCCGGCGCAGCTCCTCGCCGAAGAAGCCGACGGCGGCGACGAGGAAACGCCCGGCGTCGTCGTCGGCACGATGCACCGGGCGAAGGGGCTCGAGTTCAAGGTCGTGATCGTCGGCGGCTGCGACGCGCAACGGCTTCCCAATGCGCACGTTCTCGGTCAGATCGTCGATCCCGCCGAGAAGGCGGCCGCCGTCGACCGAGAGCGCCGGCTCCTTTACGTGAGCCTCACGCGCGCGCGCGACGAGGCCTTCGTCACCTGGGCCGGCACGCCGACCCCCTTCGTCGCCGACCTGCCGACGGGAGCGATGGCGCTGTGAGCTTCGCGGTCGGCTCGCTCGTGCGCGCGCGGGGGCGCGAATGGGTGGTGCTGCCTGAATCCGAGGCGGAGCTGCTCGTCCTCCGTCCGCTCGGCGGTACCGACGACGAGGTGGCGGGCATCTACACGCCGCTCGAGCCGGTGGAGCCCGCGCACTTCGACCTCCCCGACCCGACGCGCGTCGGCGATCATCGCTCCTGCCGCCTCCTGCGCGACGCCGTGCGACTCTCGAGCCGCGCCGGTGCGGGACCGTTTCGTAGCCTCGCACGCATCGCCGTCGAGCCGCGGCCGTATCAGCTCGTGCCGCTCTTGATGGCGCTCAAGCTGGATCCGGTCCGCCTGCTGATCGCCGACGACGTTGGCATCGGCAAGACGGTCGAAGCTGCGCTGGTAGCCCGGGAGCTCTTCGACCGCGGCGAGGTCCAGCGCCTCGCTGTCCTCTGTCCGCCGCACCTCGCCGAGCAATGGCAGGCCGAGCTGCGCGACAAGTTCCACATCGCGGCCGAGCTCGTGCTGCCCGGGACCGCCTCCCGTCTCGAGCGCGGACTGCACGTCGGCGAATCGCTCTTCGACGTCCACCCGCACGTGATCGTCTCGATGGACTTCATCAAGACCGACCAGCGCCGCGAAGAGTTCGTGCGAGCGTGTCCGGAGCTCGTGATCGTCGACGAGGCGCACACGTGCGCTTTCGGCTACGAGGAGCGTGGCGGCCGTCACCAACGCCACCAGCTCGTGAAGCGGCTCGCGGCCGACTCGTCACGACACCTCATCCTCGTCACCGCGACGCCCCACAGCGGCAAGGAGGACGCCTTCCGGTCGCTGCTCGCCTTCCTCGATCCAGCCTTCGCGGAATTGCCGCCGGAGCTCGCCGGCAAGGAAAACGAAGGGCATCGCCGGCGGCTGGCGCGCCATTTCGTGCAGCGGCGGCGCGCCGACATCGAGGCGTTCCTCGGCACCGAGACGCCTTTCCCGAAGCGCCTCGAGCGCGAGGAGACGTACCAGCTCTCGAAACCGTACCGCGCGCTCTTCGACAAAGTCGTGGCATACGCCCGCGAGACCGTCCGCGACGCGAGCGGCGGCCAGCATCGCCAGCGTGTCCGCTGGTGGTCGGCCCTCGCGCTCTTGCGGTCGCTCGCCTCGAGCCCGGCGGCGGCCGCGGCAACGCTTCGCAACCGGGCGGCCGGGGCGGACACGGTGACGGTGGAGGAGGCGGACGCGGTCGGCCGGCGCACCGTCCTCGACGACACAGTGCAAGAATCTGCCGCTGAGATCGACGCGGCGCCCGGGGCCGATGCGCGGCCGTCGTCGGAGGAGGGCACGCAGGGCGACCCTGCGCTTCTACGTCTCGCGCGCCAGGCCGAGGCGCTCGGCGGGAAGGACGACGCCAAGCTCCAGCAGGCGACTGGCTTTCTCAAGAAGCTCGTGAAGGACGGCCATCACTCGATCGTCTTCTGCCGCTTTATCCCCACCGCCGAGTATCTCGGCGAGGAGCTGCGCGGGAAGCTCGGTCGGGACGTCGAGATCGCGGTCGTGACGGGTCGGCTTCCTCCGGAAGACCGGGAGGCGCGCATCCTGGCGCTCGCCGACGAGCGCCGCGAGCGCGGCAAGTCGATCGTGCTCGTCTGCACCGACTGCCTGTCGGAGGGCATCAACCTCCAGGATCATTTCGACGCCGTCGTGCACTACGACTTGGCGTGGAGCCCGACCCGCCACGAGCAGCGCGAGGGGCGGGTGGATCGGTACGGCCAGCCGCGACCGGAGGTCCGGGTGCTCACCTACTACGGCCGCGACAACGCGATCGACGGCATCGTGCTCGACGTGCTGCTGCGGAAGCACAAGACGATCCGGGGCTCGCTCGGCGTCTCGGTGCCGGTGCCGATGGACACGAATGCCGTCGTCGAGGCGATCTTCGAAGGCGTGCTGCTGCGCGAGCAGGGCGGCGCACAGGGGCTGCTGCCTGGCTTCGAAGAGGTGATGAAGCGCGAAACCCGCCAGCTCCATCGCGACTGGGACGCGGCGGCCGACCGCGAGAAGCGGTCGCGTACCGTATTCGCGCAGGAGACGATCAAGCCAGACGAAGTACGGCCGGAGCTCGAGGCGGCACGGGCGGCCGTCGGATCGCCCGAGGTCGTACGCGCGTTCGTGGAGGACGGCCTCCGCGCGTATCGCGCGGTCGTCTCGCCTCGAGACCACGCGGTCGAGATCGACCTCGCCGCGGTCCCGCGCGCGCTTCGCGATCTGTGTCCGGAGCTGCCGGCGGCGTTCGGTGCGCGGTTCGAGCTGCCGGTCGACGAGGGCGTCGTCTACCTGTCGCGCACGCATCCCCTGGTTGAAGGACTCGCCTCCCACGTGCTCGATACCGCGCTCGACCCGGCGCGCGACGGCGTGGCCCGGCGCGCGGGTGCCATTCGCACCGCTGCCGTCACGACGCGGACCACGCTCCTCCTCTGCCGCTTCCGCTTCGACATCACGACCGTTCGCGCGGCGACCGAGCGGACCCAGCTCGCCGAGGAGATCGGCCTCCTGGCGTACGAGGGGGCACCGGCTTCCGAAGCGTCGTGGCTTCCGGCCGAGCGGGCCGAGGCGCTCCTCGGCGCCAGACCGGCCGGCAACATCGGCGACGACCAAAAGCAGCGGTTCGTAGCTGCGGTGGTGGACGGGTGGGATCGCTTGCGGCCCGCGGTGGAGCGCGAAGCGGGCCGTCGCGCTGCCACGCTGCTCGACGCGCATCGCCGCGTGCGGACCGCCGCGAAGGAGCGCGGCCTCACGTATCGCGTCCGCGAGCAACTTCCCGTGGACGTGCTCGGCATCTACGTCTTCCTCCCCGCAGCCGCAGGATGACCACGCGATGAGCCGCCGCAGCCGAGAGCTCTTCCAGACGATCCGCACCGAGGGCGGTCTTCTGCCGCCCGAGCTGTTGAAGCGGATCGCAGAGGGCGACGGCAACCTCCCGGGCCTGGCCCCGTCCGACTACCACCTGGAGGAGACGGCCCGGCTCGCCGAGGCGGTGACGCGGTCGTGGAACCGCCTGCTCGGCGCGTGGGCGGCGTTCCGCGACGCGCGGGCGACGCTCGCCCTCGGTGCGCCCGATGCCGGCGTCACGCGCGAGCGGTGGTCGCTACCGCTCTTTCAGGAGCTCGGCTACGGCCGGCTCCTCGCCGTTCGCGGCGGGGTGGAGGTGGACGGAAAGCCCGTGCCGCTCTCGCACCTCTGGCACCGGACGCCGATCCATCTGGTCGGCTTTCGCACCGACCTCGAGGGCCGTACCGCCGGGAAGGCCGGCGCCGCCCGCCAGAGCCCGCACAGCCTGGTTCAGTCTCTGCTCAATCGGACGCCCGACTACCTTTGGGGGTTCCTCAGCAACGGACTGCGGCTGCGCTGTCTTCGCGACAACGCGAGTCTGACCCGCCAGGCGTACCTCGAGTTCGATCTCGAGGCGATGATGGAGGGCGAGGTCTATGCCGACTTCGCGCTCCTCTGGCTCGTGTGCCATCAGTCGCGAGTCGAAGCCGACCGGCCCGCGGAATGCTGGCTCGAGCGTTGGGTCGAAGCCGGCCGCGACCAGGGGACGCGCGCGCTCGAGCGTCTCCGCGGCGGCGTCGAGCGCGCCATTGAGGCGCTCGGTCAAGGCTTCTTGATCCACCCGGCGAACGCGGGTCTCCGCGACGCCCTCGCGTCGGGTGCGCTCGGGCGCCAGGACTACTACCGCGAAGTGCTGCGGCTCGTGTATCGGCTGCTCTTCCTGTTCGTGGCCGAGGACCGAGGGTTGCTCCTCGCGCCCGACGCGCCGCCGGAACCGCAGACCCGCTATCAGGAGCACTACTCGACGGCGCGCCTCCGCCGCCTGGCTTCGCGCCGCCGCGGCGGCCCGCATCCCGACGCCTGGCGCGCCCTGCGCCTGGTCATGGAGAAGCTCGGCGACGACCGCGGCTGTCCCGAGCTCGCGCTGCCCGCGCTCGGCAGCTTTCTCTGGGCGAAAAACGCGCTCACGCACATCGGCGGCGCCGAGCTTGCGAACGAAGCGCTCCTCGACGCTGTCCGCGCCCTCGCGTTCACCGAGGACCGGCGCCTGCTTCGTCCCGTCGACTGGCGGAACCTCGACTCCGAGGAGCTCGGCAGCGTCTACGAATCGCTGCTCGAGCTCCATCCCGAGGTGGACGCGCGCGCCGGCAAGTTCACGCTCGACACGGCCGCAGGTCACGAGCGAAAAACGACCGGCTCCTACTACACGCCCGAAGCGCTCGTGCAGTGCCTCCTCGACACGGCGCTCGACCCGGTGCTCGACGAGGCGTGCGCTGCCCCCGACCCGGAGGCCGCGATCCTCGCGCTTACCGTCTGCGACCCCGCCTGCGGCAGCGGCCACTTCTTGATCGCGGCCGCCCGGCGGGTGGCGCGCCGCCTCGCGCAGGTGCGGACCGACGAGACCGAACCCGACCCGGGCGCGATGCAGAAGGCACTCCGCGACGTGATCGGCCGCTGCCTCTACGGCGTCGATGTGAACCCGATGGCGGTCGAGCTCTGCAAGGTGAGTCTCTGGCTCGAGGCGCTCGAGCCTGGGAAGCCGCTTTCGTTCCTCGATCACCAGATCCGCTGCGGTAACAGCCTGCTCGGCACGATGCCCGCGCTCCTCGCCGCCGGCGTGCCGGACGACGCTTTCGACCCGATCGAGGGTGACGACCGGAAGCTGGCGACGGCTCTCAAGCGGCGCAACCGCGCCGAGCGGGGCGACCTGGCCACCCAGGAGACGATGTTCGGCCTCTTCGTGCGCGACGCGGGTGCGGACGAAGGTGATGTCGCCACCCAAGCTGCGCGGCTGCATGCCTTAACTGACGATACGATCGACGCCGTCCGTCAGAAAGCGCGGGCATTCACCCGCCTCGAGTCGTCGGACTCCGCGCGTCGCGAACGTCTGCGGGCCGACGCGTGGTGTGCCGCGTTCGTCTGGCCCAAGACGCCCGACGCGCCCGACGCGCCGACTACCGAGGTCATCCGCCGCCTCGTGCAGGATCCGGCCCTCGCGTCGCAGGCGACGCGGGACGAGCTTGCCCGCCTCGCGACGGCCTACTCCTTCTTTCACTGGCACGTCGCCTTTCCGGAAGTGTTCGGAGGCGGGGCTATCGGCTTCGACGTCGTGCTGTCGAATCCACCGTGGGAGCGCATCAAGCTCCAGGAGAAGGAGTTCTTCGCGACGCGCCACCCGGAGATCGCGAGCGCACCGAACGCCGCCGTTCGTCGACGGCTCATCGCGGCGTTAGCGAAGGACGATCCGGCGGTGCTCGCCGATTTTCACGCCGCTCGCCGCCAAGCTGAAGGTGAAAGCCACTTCGTCCGCGACTCTGGAAGGTATCCGCTCTGTGGGCGCGGTGACGTGAACACGTACGCTATCTTTGCCGAGGCGATGCGCGATCTGATGGGCGCCACGGGTCGTGTGGGCGTGATCGTTCCCTCGGGTATCGCGACGGATGACACGACCAAGTTCTTCTTCCAGGACCTCACTGAAACTCAGAAGCTCGCGAGCCTCTTTAGCTTCTGGGAGATCCGGCGCTTTTTTCCAGGCACGGACAGCAGAACTTCTTTTTGCCTGCTCACGATCTCGGGCTCGGCACGCCCTGTACCAACGGCCGAGTTCGCGTTTGATCTGCGAGCCCTCGTCGAAATCAGGGATGTCGAGCGTCGTTTCCGGCTATCCGCGGCCGACATTACACTCCTGAATCCGAACACCCGTACGTGTCCGGTCTTCCGCACGCGCCGCGACTCCGAGCTCACCAAGTGGATCTACCGGCGAGTGCCGGTCCTGGTTCGCGAAGGCCCGCCTGAGGAGAACCCGTGGCGCGTGTCGTTCGCCAGGTTATTCGACATGGCGAACGACTCGCGCCTCTTCCGGACCTTGGGGCAGCTCGAAGCGGAAGGGTGGATACTAGACGGCAATGCTTTCGTTAAGGACGGCGAGCGCATGCTGCCTCTGTACGAAGCGAAAATGGTCCACCACTTCGACCACCGGTTCGGTGATTACGCCGACCGCACCGCCGACGCCGAGGGTACGGCGTTGCCCGACGTCCCGGTGGATCGCCTCCAGGACCCGACCTACTCGCCACTACCGCGCTATTGGGTTCCTGCTACGGAAGTGGACGACGGTTTGATGGGACGATGGGAACGCGGTTGGCTGCTCGGCTGGCGCGATATCTGCCGCAGCACAGACGCCCGCACCGTGATCGCTGGCGTCGTGCCACGGGTAGCAGTCGGCGACAAATTCCTACTTATGTTCCCGAGCGTTGATCCGACGTTCTCAGCGTGTCTGCTTGGTGCGCTCGATGCGTTCGCTTTTGACTTTTGTTCGCGTCAGAAGATCGGCGGAACGTCATTGAAATACTTCACTATGAAGCAGCTTCCTGTATTGCCCCCCTCGGCACTCGACGACGTTGCGCCCTGGGCGGTTCGTGAGAAACTGAGTGCATGGCTTGCTGCTCGCGTCCTTGAGCTGGCTTACACGGCCTGGGATCTCGCCGCGTTCGCGCGTGACCTGACTAGGGACGGCACGCCGTTTCGTTGGGATGACGCGCGGCGCTTCCTTCTTCGCGCCGAGCTCGACGCGGCCTACCTGCACCTCTACTTGGGAACGTCCGACGAGTGGCAGGCGAACGGCACCCCTGAACTGCTCGCTGTTTTTCCGAATCCCAGGGGCGCTGCATCTTACATTCTCGATACCTTTCCCATCGTTCGTAGGAAGGACGAGGCCGCGCACGGCGAGTACCGCACGAAGCGCGTCATCCTGGAGATCTATGACGAGATGCAGACCGCCAGTGTGACCGGGAAGCCGTACCGGACGCGACTCGATCCCCCGCCCGCCGACCCCCGCGTCGCGCACCCCGCTGCCAACCGACCGGAGAGAGCCCGCCGTGGTCACTGATCTGATGTCGAGGCTTGAAACCTTTCTCCGAGCTCTCCCACTCGCGGCGGTGGGCGACCTCCTGGTCCGCAATGAGGTCAATGCGGCGTGGTGTGCGGCAACGCTTCTCTACTTTCTGATCTGTCTCGGTCGGCTGCTATGGCGCGTGATCCCGGTTCGCCGGGCCCTCCGGCGTGTGAGCGTGCCGCTGGCTAAGCTCGATAAGGCCACCTTCGCGAACCAGTTCGAGAAGTACGCCGAGACCGTTCTCGCCGAGAAATCCCTCGCACATGCCTGGCGCGAGTTCGATGAGAGCCTCGTGAAGCCGGTCGAGGGTGATTCGCAACTCGTCCGCAATACGTACGACCCGGGCGTTTGCTTCAACGATGCGACGATCGTGCAGCCGGTCGTCAACGCGCGCTTCTTCGACACCGTTCCCAGCCAACTGGTCGGGCTCGGGATCCTTGGCACATTCGTTGGCTTGGCGGCGGGCGTCGGTCTCGCGAGCGTCAACATCACGTCGGACGATACCAAGCAGGTCCAGGAAGCGCTCTCGAAGCTGCTCTCGGGCGCCTCGCTCGCGTTCATGACGTCGATCTTCGGGCTCGGTTTGTCGTTGGTTTTTCTCTGGATCGAACGGCGCCTGATCGGTTCGGTGCACCGTCGGCTCAATGAGTGGGTCGAACGTCTGGGGTACTGCCTCGAGCTTGTGACGCCCGAGCAGATCGCCCTTCAGCAGCTGGAGCACGCGAAGCGGCAGAGTAAGCAGCTCGAGAAATTCAACAGCGATCTGATCTTTGCGCTGGAGACCGCGCTCGACGAGCGGGTTGGCAAGCGACTCGCCCCCGAGCTCGAGAAGGTAGTCCAGGCAATTGAGAAGCTCCGGACGGATCGTGCCGATTCGAGTCAGGCCGCGATCGAGCAGCTGGTGGATAAGTTCACGGAGACCCTCACGGGCACGGCCGGACGCGAGATGACCGAGATGGCGACTACGCTCCGGAACCTGGGGGAGCGCTTCGAGGGCTTAGTCGGTGCGCTCGGCGCGTCGCAGCAGCAGGCGCGCGACGTGCTGAACGAAGCGGCCCAGAATCTACGAGAGGCCTTAGCGGCAGGCTCCGGCGCCGCCGTTGCCGGGGTAGAGCGAGCGCTCGAGGCTATGGTGCGCGAGCTCCAGGCAGCTGCGCAGGGACTGGTTTCGCAGGTGTCTGGAGCGGGCGAGAGCATGCGTGACTCAGGACAGGCGGCTGCCCGCGACATTGCCGCCGCGCTCGGGGGCTTCTCCGAGGGCGTTGCGCGGCTCGAGCGCATGAGCACCGCGCAGGCCGAACTGGCGCCGCGCCTTGAGGAACTCGCCGCCGGACTTCGCGATGCCGGCACGACCGTCGCTGAGGCGCACCGCGGGTTCGTCGGTGCTCTCGAGCCGACCAAAACGGTCGTGCGGACTCTCGAAGCGGCGGGGACGCGTCTCGCGGATTCGCTGACCACGACGGGCCGTTTCGTCGAGGAGGTCGCCGCGGCGGGTCGAACGATGCAGGAGGAGCAGGGGAAGATGTCCCGCGCTTGGCAGGATTATGCCGCACGTTTTCAGGGCATCGACCAATCTCTGCAAAGAGCGTTCGAGAAGGTGGACGAGGGCGTGCGCGCCTACACGGAACGTATCCGTGATTTCCATCGGGAGCTCGACGAGCACGTGTCGAAGTCGATCGGCAGTCTGGCGTCGGTGACTTCGGAGCTTCACGAGGCCATCGAAGACCTTGGTCCGCGCCTCGGGCGATAATGGCACGCACGCGTCCGAGCTCCGCGCCCTCGCAGTCGCCCGACTTCCTGGCGTCGGTGAGCGATCTCATGTCGGGCCTGATCTTCATCTTCATCATTACGGTGGCCGTGTTCGCGCTCAGGCTCGCGAAGGCGACCGAGGCGTTAACCAATGCCGAGCAGGTCCGGAAAGAAGTCGTCCAGGCCATGGCCGAGGAGCTACGGAAAGAGGGCATCGACGTGACGGTAGACCCGGAGCAGGGGGTGCTCAGACTGACCGACCGCGCCATCCGCTTCCCGCGCGGCGCGTCCGAACCCGAGCCGACGTATCACCACAATGTCGGGGTAGTCGCGAGCGTTCTGCTGCGTGTGCTGCAACTTCACGTCGAGAACTTTGACAGCGGTGACGTGCCAGCTGCCGAACGACCTGCTTACTGCGAGCAGGACGAGGTCGGGCCGGTGCTGAGCCGCGGTGCCGCAGATTCGGTCGGTGCAAAGGTGAACACGGTGCTCGTCGAGGGGCATACCGACAGCGTGCCCATCGGTAGGGGCTTTCGCTTCCGCGACAATCTCGACCTCTCCGCAGCGAGGTCAGCCGAAGTGTTCCGCATGATGCTCCAGTGCGAGCCCGCGTTGTTGGGGCTCAAGAACCGAACTGACTCGCCGGTACTGAGCGTGAGCGGATACGGCGAGACTCGTCCGGTCGACCGCGAGCACGGTGAGGCGGATGCCAATCGGCGCATCGATCTTCGTTTCATGATGGAGCCGCCAGAGGCGAAGCCGGTGGCGCCGCCAGCAGTCGTGGAAGAGACGCGGCACGAGCTGGGGGAGTAGGAGGCTGAGGAGCCGTGCTGCCAGGATCCGCTGACCAAGAGGCGCCGCCGTTCACGCGCGAGTGGGTGACGGAATGGATTGCGTCCGGGCTCCGGCTTCCCGTGCAGCGTGACCCCATCGAACCGGTCCAGATGCGGCGCGCCGCTGCAGAGGTCACGAGGCGTCTCGGTAACCTCGAGTCGAAGATCCCACCGACCTACGAGCTTGATGAGACGGTTCGCATCCTGGCGGCCGCCTGGGCGGCCTCCGGGGATTTGCACGACGTGGCGCCGCGCCAACTGCGTCGAGCGCCGTGGGCGTTCTTCCATCCGAAGGATCGCCCCGATCGTTGGCTGGGTCGGGACGACGCGCTCGTGCGCGCGTGGCTCCAATGGCTCGCCGGCCAAGGTCGTGGCGGGACCGTCATCGCCATGCTTAGGGCGTTTCTGAACGCCTACCCAACGGAGCTGCCGTTGTTCGATGAGCTTCGGCAAGCGATCGACCGCCAGCTACGGGCGATCGAGAGTCCGCGCACCGTGCGTTGGCGTGAGCGGCGCGACCGGTTTGGCCTCCTCGACCGCGCGGGACCAGACCAACTCGTCCAGTCATGGTTCCGGGCCGAGTCCGATTGCGACAATTTCCTGTCGGAAGCGGGACTGTTCGGGTTGCTGGAATCATCGATCTTCGTCCGGCGCGCGTCGGAACGGCTGCTGAGCGCCATCGAGTCGGACCTCCGGAGCGGTCGGGGATCGGAAGCCCGCGTCGGCCGAGCGTTCGATTGGCTCGAGCGCGACGCGCAGCTTCGGCTCCCTGAGCTGAAAGTGGAAGTTGCGAACGCATTCCTTCGCCCATTCGTCGAGAAAGCACCGACGGATGCGATCAAGGATAAGATTCAGGCGTTCCTGTGCCGTACCGTTGGTGATCCGCGCATCAAGCGCGGGCACTGGTACGGGGTTGCTGACGAGACCAAGCAGGTGCTCCTCCGATGGCTGGTCGGGGCATCGCTGGACGACTTCTTCCGTGTCCTGGATCGGACGGCCCTGGACCGTCATTGGCGCCATCGCAAGACGTTCTGGACGGCGTACCTAAAACAGAAGGCCATTGACGACGCGTGGGTCGTGTTCGGCCCCGAAGCGGCGCGGATCGTTCACGGCGGCTTCAACGCGGGCGTTGCCCAGCTGGTGCGCGGTTACGGGGTTCTTGCGAACCACTCCGTTCTGCTGATGCGCATCCGGGGTGTGACGATCGCCGAATGGAGCCACAGTGGCAGCTGTCGGATGTGGAAGCGCGGCAACAAGGAGGCTCCGAAGCTCTACGAATCGGAGTACACCCGCAGCGAGCTGACCGAGGGCTGTGACGTCCGACAGACACACCATGGGGCGGAGAAGGGAAATTGGCAGGGTTCCGTGGCGGACTTCATCGAGAGGGAGACTGGGCTCCGATCTTGGAGGCGCTGGTGAGACTGGTTTCTGATCGCGTGCCGGGAGGCGTCGCGTTTCGGGTCGAGGGCGGGTCGGGCGCGGTACCGCCGGCAGAGTGGGCGCTGGGCGACGCGCCAACATTGCCGAGCGGCACGCCGGCGCGGATCGGAGTTCTGCTCCGACTACTCGAGGATGGGGTCGTGGCACCACGGGGCGATCACGCGGTTGTCGTCCCGCATCAGGTGATCGCGACGCTCGACGACGCCGAGCTTCGGGCCATCGGGCTGCCGCAATCCGCAGGCGTGACGTTGGAACTTCGCGGGACCGGTGGATTGCACGACGAGGACTTCCGCATCGAGAGGCGGCTGCATCATCCGGACGGCCGGCCGGTCGTCGCTCCGGTTCGGGACGGCAGCTTCCTCAGAATCGGGTCCGCAGAGCACGTGCTGCCGGAGCCCCTGTACTCCCTGTGGGAGTCGGTCGACCGGTTCAATGCGGAGGCCAGTGACCTCGAGTCGCGGTTGACGCACTGGGCGGCCATTCAGGATCGCTTGCCCGAGGATGTACAGCTCGACGACACGCTCGACGGCATTCAGGTGGTGCTGGCGTCGGGGTTCACGCTGAATCCGTTCCGGAACGAACGCGGCGAGCCCGACCTCGATCCCGTGGTGGGCAGGTGGGTAGAACGCGCAGAAGGGGACGGCACTACGACGCGCATCTTCGATACGCCGTTGCCGTCAGCGCGTCAGGAGGAGTTTCAGAGGCGATTTCGAGCGCTAGCTTCTGCGCGACGCCGCTATTCGGGCGGCAGTGGCGTCTTCATCATCTTGACCGATCGCCTCGAGAAGACGCTGCGGGCGGTGCATCGCGCGCAACACGGAGATGCGGCGACGCGTCGGCGGTTCCTCACTCGGCCCTCGGTGTTCCTCCGCGAAGCCCTGGAGTCGGATGCCGAGACAGCCGGTGCGGTCACGGACGACACTCTCGTCGACGACGTCTTCTTCGACGAGGGACTCAGCGAGCGCGTCAAAGGAGTCGGGATCTGGGAACCCAAGGTTCTGCCATGGCTGCAAGCGAGCGGCCAACAATGGCTTCCTGAAGATCCAGCGGGTCTGTTGATCGACAACCAACCCGTGCGTGTGGCTCCGGAGAAGGCTCCGGACCTGCTCGAGGAGGTTCGACGGGCACGCAGTGAAGGGCGCGACACGGTCGATCTCGATGGGCGGCCGGTGCCAGCCACCGAAGAGACGGAGCGAGCGCTCGAGGCACTGATCACCGAAACCAGCGGTGGGACTGCAGCACGCGAAGCGAAGCCAGCGAGCCCGAAGTTGGTGCTCCAGATCATCGACAATCTCGAAGAGCTCGGCTTCCAGATGGCGCCACGCGGCTCGCGAGGGAGCGCCGAGCGAGCTCCGGAAGCGCTCAGCTCGCAGCTCCTGCGGCACCAATCCGACGGTTTGCGATGGCTGCAGCAGCATTGGATCGGTGGCAGCCGGGGCGCTTTGCTTGCCGACGACATGGGTCTCGGCAAGACGCTTCAAGCGCTGACGTTCCTAGCCTGGGTGCGGGAGGAGATGGCGGCGGGCGTCTGGCCGCAGCGGCCGGTTTTGGTGGTGGCTCCGACGGGGCTGCTGCGAAACTGGCGCGACGAGCACGATCGCCATCTGCAACTAGGCGGTTTGGGAACGCTGCTGGAGGCCTTTGGCCCGGGGCTTCGGAGGCTACGACCGGCGCGCGGTACAGACGGTCGGGAGCTCATGTCAGCGCTGCCGTCGCTCGACGTGAGCATCCTCCAGCAGAGTGACTGGGTGATGACGACGTACGAGACGCTGCGCGATTATCAACACAGCTTCGGCAGGGTGCACTGGGCGGTCGTCGTTTTCGACGAGGCGCAGAAAATCAAGAACCCGGCTGCCGGCCTCACGGAAGCCGCAAAGGCTATGAGGCAGGACTTCACTATCGTCATGACTGGTACGCCGGTCGAAAACCGAGTCGAGGATCTCTGGAGCATCGTAGACACCGCGAGGCCCGGTGAGCTTGGAGCCCTGAAGGCCTTCTCTGCACGCTTCCGCACGAAAGACCCCGTCGAGAGTCAGACGCGCCTCGGCGAGCTGCGGGAGGAGATCACCACGAGAACCTCCCCGGCGATCATGCTGAGACGGTTGAAACAGGACCATCTGGACGGTCTGCCGGCGAAGGAGCTGCATCGACGCCAACTCGAGATGCCGCCACGGCAGGCCGCGGCATATGCGGCTGCCGTCGCTTCGGCGCGGCAGGGAAAGATCATGCTGGAGGTGCTCCAGGCGCTCCGCAGCACGTCTCTCCATCCGGCGCGGGAGTCGGACGAGGTCGCCGGCGACGACGACTTCATCGCGGCTTCGGCGCGCCTGACCCTCGCATTCCAGATCCTCGACGACGTCCGGTCGCGCGGCGAGAAGGCGCTCGTATTTCTCGAGTCTCTGCGGGTGCAAGACGCGCTCATGGAAATCTTGCAGCGACGTTATCGGCTTCCGAATCCGGTGCTGGTGATCAACGGCGAGGTCGCGGGCGTCTCCCGCAAAGCTCGGGTCGACGAGTTCCAGAATCGACCGGGTTTCGACGTGATGCTGCTCTCACCCCGTGCCGGCGGTGTCGGCCTGACCCTCACGGCGGCGAATCACGTCATCCACCTTGCCCGCTGGTGGAACCCCGCCGTCGAGGATCAGTGCACGGACCGCGTCTACCGCATCGGCCAACAGCGCACGGTGCATGTGCACACCGTACTCGCGGTGCATCCGGAGTACGGCGAGCGCAGCTTCGACCTTCAGTTGGCGAACCTGCTGGATCGCAAGCGAGCGCTGAACGGATCGGTCTTGGCGCCGCCGGGTGCGACGGAGTCGGAGTTGGAGGATCTCTACCGCGCGACGGTCGACGTGTAACGGCCTCTGCTGGACGTTACGCACTCGTGAATGCTCGAACACAAATGGACCGTCGCATTTGAGGCGCAGGACTGATGACGTTTCCTGATAGGGGTGTCGGGAAGGATCTCGTCGATCGATGGGGGGCGGCTCACGGGGCATTGCTCGCGCTGCTCGACGGCGTCGGTGCTACCGCAGACGTCTATACGAGCGCGGTGAAGCTGATAGCCAAGCCGATCCGTGACGCTGGAGAATTCATGGAGTGGCTTCAACCGCACGTCCGCGAAGATGGTGTCTGGGGCTTCTGCACGACGCATTCTCCTGATGGTAAGCAAGGTCTCGCATTGCCGCTGTCGCCAAATGCTCCCCTCGAGCTGTCTTCGCAGCTGGTCTTCGTTGAGATGCATACATGGTTGACGGCATGGTGGCTTATGTACGCGTGGCGAGCCCGGCAACTCGCGACAGCCGTCGCTCAACATTACATCGCGGACGACATCATCGCGGCCGCAGCGTGTGCTCGAGCCCTTGTTGAAAGCGCCGCTGCCGTCTGGTCCGATTCAAGAGTGCTCGCCGAGGCGTGGCGAGCGGTCAAGACTGACCGCTCTGGCCTAACAGAGAGCGGTGCGGCCGCCAGGTGCCAACGGATGATGACGGCACTGTGGGGCATCATGTTTGGCTCGAAATTCACCCGATCCCAAGAGCTGAAGACTGCCTTTGGGCGCTTCGAGCGGACGAATGTGCTTGGGCAGATCGACAAGCTCTCGAAGGCTTATTCTTGCTCGCTCGCCGACGACTACGAGTGGCTCTGCAATACGGTTCATCCGTCGATCGGGAACGCCTTCGTCTTTGGTAGGCTGTGGCTTCACCACGATACGGGAACGCACCTTGTGGCGCCGTATTCCGGAAAGGCCCTGGTCATCAAACTCCCCGACGGGTCGATCCAGAGAAATGAAAGGCCAGTGGAAATGGCAGTGGTCAGGGGAGCTGGCTTTGCTCTGGAAGTTCTGACCGCAACTCTTGATGAGGCTTTGCGTGTCGTCGATGACGTCGGCCTGACAACGCGGGCGCCGGAGCTCGCGCGCGACAAATATTGGCGCAACATTCGCCGCCCCGGGCTGTACGAGCTATGCCCGTGCCGGTCGGGACATAAGGTGAAGTGGTGTCAGCACATCTGGGGAGAGTCCACCGCGAGGTGAATCGCTCCCGTCTTCTGTCGTGCCGTCCTGCACCAGATTCTTGCTCCATCTCGCGACGATCACACCGCGAGGGTCGCTTGAGCATCACTTTCGACTTGCGCACTACGCTGTGGATCTGAGATTCCCCGTGCGCACTCACCTCGCCCGTGGAGGATCCCTCGCTTGGAAACTCAGGTTCGCACCCCTCAGATGGTCTTCATGCAGCCGCAGCGCCTCATCGTCCCGCTGTTTCAACGGCCCTACGTCTGGAACGAGGAATCGCAGTGGGAGCCGCTATGGGAGGACGTGACCCGGCTCGCCGACCGCGTCCTCGCGCGCCCGACCGATCGCCATCATCCACACTTTCTCGGTGCGGTAGTGCTCCAGCAGGTGCCGAAGCAGACCGGGCAGATGCAGGAGCGCACGATCATCGACGGGCAGCAGCGGCTGACGACGCTGCAACTGCTACTGGATGCGCTGCATGCCGAGCTGTTGGCGCTTCAGGCGCAGGCTCCCGCCATGCGCATCGAACCGCTCGTCACGAATGCCGAGCCGTTCTGCACGAAGCCGGAGGATCGGTTCAAAGTTTGGCCTACGAACCGCGATCGGCCGGCTTTCAATGCAGTGATGGCAGCGGCTCCGCCGATGAACTACGAGGCGATCGGTCACGTCGGTGAACGCATGGTGGCCGCCCACCGGTATTTCCACACCCAGTCGCATGCGTGGTTGAGCGCGGAGGGGGCCGACGCCGTCGCGACCAGGGCCGCGGCGATCGAAACCGTCGTGCGCGACCTTCTCCAGATGGTGGTGATCGACCTCTCGGCGGACGAGAACGCGCAAGAGATCTTCGAGACGCTCAATGCCCGAGGCGCCCAGCTGACCGCGGCTGACCTCATCAAAAACTTCATCTTCCAGCGGCTGCTCGAGCTCGGGACCGACGTCGAAGAGGCGTACCGGAAGCACTGGGCTGAGTTCGAGACGGGATTCTGGGAGGCCGAAATCTCCGTCGGCCGTGTGCGCTACCCGCGATCGTCCATCTTCCTGAACCACTGGCTCGTCGCGCGGACGGCCGAAGAAGTCGTTGCGCGCGAGGTGTTCGACCGGTTCAAGCGGTTCGCCGATCATGAAGCGGGCGTGGCGATGAGCGACCTTCTCTCGAGGATTCACGAGGCGTCGGAGGTTTACCGTCGGTTCGTGACGGGGGCGGCCACGCTGACAGGTCCCATCAACCGCCTTGGGCTGTTCGGATATCGCACAGGCGTTCTGGAGAGCGAGGTGATCAAGCCGCTCGTGCTCTGTCTCCTGGATCCCGAAGAGGCTGAGATTCCGGACGACCAGATCAGCAAGGCGCTGGACGTGGTGGAAAGCTGGATGGTGCGCCGGATGTTGGTGCGAGCCACCACCAAGAGCTACAGCCAAGTGATCGCCGAGCTCGTAGCTCAGATTCGGAAAGGCGATCGCCGCCATGCCGGCGACCTCATCGAGACGTATTTTGCGGGCCAGAATAGTGAGAGCCGCTATTGGCCGGATGACGTCGAGGTTCGCGAAGAGTTGGGGACGCTGCAGGCGTATCGCCGGCTGGGTCGCGGTCGCTTGCGGATGGTGCTCGAGGCAATCGAGGACTTCCAGCGCGGCTGGAAGAACGGCCGACCGGGATTCGGCGACGAGCGCGTTGCCCGCGGCAAGCTCGTCATCGAGCACGTCATGCCGCGGAAGTGGGTGTCGCACTGGCCGCTCACCGTCGGCGGCGACACCGAGTCGGATCGCGAGCGTCTGCTCCACACGCTCGGCAACCTGACGCTGCTGACCGGAAAGCTGAACTCCAAAGTTTCGAATGGACCCTGGCTCGGCGCCGGCGGGAAGCGCGAGGCGCTCGAAGCGCACGACGTTCTCGTCTTGAACCGCGAACTGCTCAGGAGGGCATCCGAGCAGTGGAGCGAGGCCGCGATCCGCCGCCGGACCGAGGAGCTCACGGAGAGCATCCTCCAGATCTGGCCGGTGCCGCCCGGCCACCGCGCCAATTTCCAGCGTGATCGCAGACCTCGTCTCCGAAAGTTCGTCCAGCTCGCGGACCTCATCAGCGCCGGCAAACTGATGCCGGGCATGTCGCTCTATCCGCGCCGCAAGAGGTTTGTCGGTCGGGTCGCGATCTTGCTTCCCGACGGCCGGATAGAGCTCGATGGTCGGATCTTCACCCGACCCTCCGAAGCAGCGGTGTCGATGACGGGTCGGCGGACCAACGGCTGGTACTTCTTCCTGGTGGACCAGGCGTCTCGCCGTTCACTACGCGACGTCCGCCTCGACTACGTCGAGGCGATGTCGGTCGACGACGATGATCTGGATGACGAACCAACCGAGGACGAAGAAGAAGCATGAAAACTGAGCTCGACAAGATTCCGTCGGCCGTTCGCGAGCGGCTGAAGCACTACGTCTACCTGTACATCGACCCTCGGACGGAACGTGTGTTTTACGTCGGAAAGGGCTCTGGGAATCGAGCGCTCGAGCATCTTCGTGACGCCGCGAACCCAGCTGTACGCGAAGCCGTTCGTCGCATTCGCGAAGCCGGTCTGAAAGTCCGAATCGACATCCTGAAACATGGACTGAATCCGCGTCAGGCGACCGAAGCGGAGGCGGCGGCGATCGAAGCCTACGGGCTCCAGACGCTGAAGAACGCAGTTCGCGGTCACCTCGGAGATACCGGAGGGCGGGCGCGACTGCCTGACCTGGTCCGATACTACGAACCCCACACTGCTCGCCCCGAGCAGTCCTGCATCCTGATTCGCATCAATCAGACGTACGAGCCTGGCATGTCGGCGCTCGAACTGTACGAGGCCACTCGCGGAATCTGGCGGATCGACGTCGAGCGGGCGAGGAATATTCGCTACGCCCTCGCTGTCTACGATCAGTCCGTACTCGAGGCGTACGAGATCGCCCGCGCTTCGAATGGCGATTCAATTTGGCTTCCCGCCGGCTCGACTGCCTACTTCACGCGTTTCCAAGACGAGGATCTTCGGTCTTCGCGGAGCCAGCGCTCAGAGTTCGTTGGCTCGCCTGTGAAGGGTCCACTTCGCAAGCGACTGATCGGTAAGGTGCCGCAGTCCATCTTCCCCAAAGGAAGCCAGAATCCGATCACATATTGGGAGCGGGAGTGACCAGCGGGAAGCGGCCGCGTGCAAGGAGCCGACGATGCCCATTGAATTTCACAACGATGACGAAGGATTCATCCGCTGGCGAGACACGCACCCTGACGGCCGGATCTTGAGCGGTCGATCGACGAAGCCACATCGGACGACCTGCCTGCACATAGCCGTCGGGTTCAGTGCGCCGTTCTCGTGGACGAGGAACGTGAAGCGTTGTTACGCGACGCGCGCCGAGCTTGAGGTGTGGGCTCACGCCGAGCGCGTTGCGCTCGGTTCCTGCGCGACCTGCGGGTCCTAAGCGACTGCAACGACGCGGATTCGACCCGATGCGATCGACGCACGACTCGGCCGCCTATTCGCCGGCCCGCTTTCAGGAATGGCTTCGCGGCAAGGTGAACGGCTACTTCGCTGCCAATCCAGTCTTGAACCCTGGCTGGTATCGCGAGTTCACCGTGCTCCCCGATGAGGCGCGCTTCCTGCGCGCGGTAGAGCAGGGGATCATCCTCGTCGATGATGTGGGCCGATGTCGGCTCCCGGCCATGAACCGAACGACAGGTGCGCCGACCGAGCCGTCGCTCTTCACACGACCGACGACGGCGGCGCGGACGAAGGTCGTGGAGATGTGCTGGCGGGAGTACCTCACCCAGGTCGTCGCCCTCTCCGAGATCATTCTCGACTACGGTTGGCCACCAGAGGTGGTGGCATTCGATCCCGAGGCCAAGCGCGCATGGACCTTCGACATCGCCGTATTCGAGAACGCGGATGCCCAGGCACCGTGGATCATTGCAGTAGAGACCAAGACCTCTCGCACCGCGCACGAGCTCGATCTCCTGAAGGGCGCGCTCGGGAAGTGGCGATCACTGGATGGCTGCCCAGCGCCGAGCGAAACGTCGAAGACCTCGAAGGCGTATCGCGGTCTCCTGCGGACACGGCCCCGCTACCTCTGGCTCGTGGCTCCCAGTCGTCGGGACGCTCTGCAACTGTCGTATGACCGTGACTGCATCTGGGCCGAACCGGTGTCGGACATTCCGAGCAGGGGCTCGAGGTGAGTTGGTTCAGCAGCCGGCGAGTCTATTGTTCGCGGCAGCAGCACCGGAATATGGTTCGGAAGAAGTCTCTCGGTGCCGATTTTTGGGTTGGATGCTCAGAGGCTTTCCAGTACCGTGCACCGCATGAGTCGTTCGCTGCCGATGCCTCCAGCGGGCTTTGACGACCTGCCGACGGACGAGAAGGTTCGGTACGTCGAAACGCTGTGGAATCGCATCGCGGCGACCCCGGAGCAGGTGGCCGTGCCGGATTGGCATCGACAGCTCGTGCACGATCGACTCGAGGAGCATCGCAAGGATCCCACGGCCGTGCGTTCGTGGGGCGAGATCCGCGACGATCTGCTCCAAGAGCTCGCCGGAACCAAGCGCGCTTCTCGCTGATGTCGCCCGGCGTGATCGTCCTTCCCGCGGCTGCGGAGGACGCTCGCGACGCCGCCCATTGGTACGAGGCCAGGCGGGAAGGGCTCGGCGCCGAGTTCGTACTGGAGCTGGATGCGCTCTACGACCGCATCGCCGTCAACGGATCGCAGTTTCCCGAAATCGGCTTCGGAGTGCGCCGGGCGCTGCTGCAACGGTTCCCCTACGCGGTCTACTTCTGGAATGAGCGATCTCCGGTCGTCCTTGCGGTGCTGCATCAGCATCGCAGACCGGCCACGTGGCGATCGCGCCCGTAGCCGGCGGGTCGATCATCTTGACTTCTACGTCGATGGTGGCGTCCAGGTTGCTGGCCAACGTCGCCGCTGCGCGCCTGTCGCCAACCAAGGATCCCACACCTGGGCCGCCCGTCGCGACCGCCGCCGCCCCACATGCCTCGCGATCTCACTCCGCGATGCTCCGAGCTTCAGCAGCGACCGAACCAAGAGATCCAAGCTCACCGTCGGATCCCCCGACTCCATCTTCGCGACCCGGGACTGACAGGAGCGCAGGAACTTGCTCGCTTGCTCCTGCGTGAGCCCATGCCGGCTCCGGATGTCGCGGAGCGCGTCGGCGCAGCAGGGGGCGAGGCGTCGTGATCCGACCGCTAGCTACACGCGAGCGTCGCCCGCAGGTTCCCGATCGAAAGAAGCAGCGGCTGCGCGTCCGCCGCCGACAGGACTCCGTCCCGGACCCAGTCGGTGAGCTTGCTGGCGAGTCCGCGCAGCTGACCGCACGCGGGTCCCGTCGATCCGCTCTGGATCTTCTTCGCGATGTTGTCGAGGTCGACCTGGAGGGAGTTCGTTTGCCCGGCGTTCAGCGCGCCGCTGGCGCGGAGCGCCGTCGCTCGTGCCAGCAGGTTCGCGACCACCTCTGCGGGGGAATAGACCTTCACCTGGAACGCGCATCCCGTCTGGTTCTGGGCGACGTCGGTCACGGTGCAGGTCACCGACGTCTGCGTCCCGACGCCGAACGTCGATCCCGACGCCGGGCCGCAGGCGACCTGCGGCGTGGGGTCGCACACGTCGCTCGCGGTCGGGGCGAAGGTCACGGCCGTCCCGGCCGGGCTCACGGGATCGACGGCGACGTCGGCCGGGCACGTGATCGCAGGCGCCGTGGTGTCGGCGACGGTCACTTGCGACGCGCACGTGACGGGGTGTCCCGAGCCGTCGGTCGCGCCGCACGAGACGGCGGTTGCGCCGAGCGCGAAGCTCGAGCCGGACGCGGGGCTGCATTGCGCCGTCAGGCTGCCCCAGCACGCGTCGCTCGCGGTCGCGCTGTAGGTCGCGCTCGCTTGGCGGGTGCCGGTGCATTCCACGGTCTGCGCGGCCGGGCAGGTGATCGAGGGCGCGGTCGTGTCGGCGACGGTCACCTGCGAGCCGCACGACCGCTGCAACTGCGAGCCGTCGGTCGCGGTGCACGAGACGGCGGTCGCGCCGAGCGCGAAGCTCGAGCCGGACGCGGGGCTGCATTGCGGCGTGAGGCTACCCCAGCAGGTGTCGCTCGCCGTTGCGGTGAAGCTCGCGCTCGCCCGCTGGCTCCCGGTGCACTCGACGGTCTGCGCGGCCGGGCAGGTGATCGAGGGCGCGGTCGTGTCGGCGACGGTCACTTGCGAGCTGCACGACTTCTGCAGCTGCGAGCCGTCGGTCGCGGTGCACGAGACGGCCGTCGCGCCGAGCGCGAAGCTCGAGCCGGACGCGGGGCTGCATTGCGGGGTGAGACTGCCCCAGCAGGTGTCGCTCGCCGTCGCGGTGAAGCTCGCGCTCGCCTGCTGGCTGCCCGCGCACTCGACGGTTTGCGCGGCCGGGCACGAGATCGTGGGCACGGTCGTGTCGGCGACGTTCACCGAGAAGGAACACGAGCCCGGGTTGCCGGCGGCATCCGAGGCCTGGCAGGAGACGGGCGTCGCGCCGAGCGAAAAGGAGGCGCCCGACGGAGGGGCGCACGACGCGCTCGGGCTGGCGGTGCAGTTGTCCTCCGTGGCGACCAGAAAGAACGCGTTCGCCGCCTGGTTCCCGCTGCACTCGAGCGTGGGGCTCGAAGGGCAGCTGAGGCTCGGACCGCTGAGGTCGGCGACGGTGACGTTGCCCGTGCAGCTCGCGGTCGCGTCGGCGGCATCGGTGCAGGTGAGCGTCACCGCGGTCGTGCCGAGCCCGTAGGGACCCGCCGGGCTCTGCACGCAGCTCGGCACGTCGCCGTCCACGTCGCTCGAGCCGTTGTCGATCGAGGCGGCGGCCGTGCAGCTCGCGCCGGCGTCGACGGTGACGTCCTTGCACCGCGCTTCGGGCGGCGTGTTGCCGGCGGTGTTGAAGTTCACGGCGATGATCGACTCGATCAGCCCGTGACCGGGGAAGTCGGCGAGCAGGATGCCGACGTACTTGAACCCGTCGGCCGGCTGGCGGCTCGAGAGGAAGGTCGCGTCGGTCAGGTACTGGTGCGCCATGTGATTGACGCCGTCGTAGAGGACGCTGCACGTTCCGGCGAAGGGCGCGACGCACGGCAGCTCCTCGTGCCCGTCGCACCAATCGTAGTCGGCACAAGTGTCGATCACGCCGCGGGTCAGTCCCGTCGCGAGACGCGGGGCATCCGTCCCGTTGCTCGAATGTCCGCTCGCGAAGAAGTACGGAAAGCCGACGGCGGACTCGCCGTCGAGCCCTTCGGCGCTCAGGTAGTTCCGGAAGATCGTCGGGTTCGTGGACGCGCGGCCGTTCGCCTCGTCCATCTGGTCGGCGACCAGGCCCCACTTCCGGGTGACGTCGCCCAGGAAGTCCATCCGGTATTCGCTCTCGGGGATGCCTTGATCGTCCGAGTCGAGGTCGTCGAGGCCGTAGCTCCCGGCCGAGCTGGTCACCACGACGATCTTGCCGCGCATGTCCGCGAGCCGCGGATTGCCGGGCCCGACGTTCAGCCAGGTGACGGTCCCGTCACTCGTCGCGCCGCTGATGGGTACGGGCGGGTCGTCGGTCCACGTGCCGCCCGCGAGCACGCACAGCGCTCGCGCGGTCTCCGTCGCGACCGTGCAGGTTCCCGTGAGGGACTTCGTGCACGTCGCCGTGGCGGCCTCCCAGGTTCCGCTGTCGCTCGTGCAGCCGGCCTCGTCGTTGACCCGCGCGGAGAACGTGCTCCAGTCCGGCGCCTGCGCGCCGGACGTTCCGGAATTCTGCGCCTGCTGGAAATCGCCGTTGCTGTCGACCACGACGTCGCGCGCCGCATAGGCCGTCGACGCCGTCCACGTGGTGCTCGACGGCTTCACGTAGACGTGCGCCGCGTACTGGTCGAGGATGGCCTGGAGCTTCTCGTCGAAGTTGGAGAAGTCCCGCGGGTCGCCCATGCCGGCCGTGACGTCTTCCTTCTTGATCGCCATGATCACCGTTTCGTTCGGGTGCGCTTGCAGGAAGGTGACCGTCGGCTGCATCACGTCGGTGCCGAAGTCCTTGTTCTGGTCGAAGCTGCCGTGGAAGAGCCCGAGCGCGGAGTCGGCGAGCGCCGTGCTCGCGGAGTGATCCTCGTCCGTGAAGGCGAGGCGGATGTCCCAGTAGCGGATGCCGGCCTCGAGCTGCTCGGTGATCGGCAAGGACTGGGTGTAGACCATGTCCTGGAGCACCTGCGGTGCGGCGGCGAGGACGGGGCCGAGCACGAGGACGCACGGCGGACAGACTGCCGCGATGATGGCGCCCACTCCGACGAGACCGAGCGTGACCTCGAGGCCGAACGTGAGGTCGGTGATGTCCGAGCTGTAGACCGATCCGGTGTCGTGGGTCCCGGGAATGGAGATCTGGCCGAGGAGCCGGCTCGACGGGATGCTCGCCATCCAGTCGCTGTTGTCGGTGTCGGCCGTGTCCTCGTGCGAATAGGCCGTTTGGATCACCTCGCAGGTGGTGCCGGCGTACTCCAGGCCGTCCGCGCAATCGAAGTTGCAGTCGGCCCCGGACGCCTGTTGACCGGTGCCGGCGCAGCTCGTGTCCCCGTCGCCGCCGCAGCAGTTGCCAAACGTCGACTGGCAGTAGGTGCAGCTCGAATCGAAGGCCTGGCACGTGCCGGAGCTGACCTGGTAGCGGAGGCCGGTCTTGCAGGCGAAGTTGCAGCCCGAGCCGCCGAGCCCCGCGCAGCTCGTTTGCCCCTGGTCGCCGCAGCACACGCCCGCGGCCTCGCAGTAGCTGCACGGCGGCTGGCACGTCCCGAGGCGGAGGCTCAAGCCGTCCTTGCAGGCGAAGTTGCAGCCCGATCCGCCGAGCCCCGCGCAGCTCGTTTGCCCCTGGTCGCCGCAACACACGCCGACGGCTTCGCAGTAGCTGCACGGCGGCTGGCAGGTCCCGAGCCGTAGCTCGAGGCCGGGCATGCAGGTGCTCGGACAATCCGAGAAGGTGGTTTGCGAGCAGAAGCGCTGCCCGACGTCGCCGCAGCACCCGAGCGTCGGGCAGTTCCCGTCGCCGCACCAGCAGCCGTTGTCGCTCGCGCAGTCCGCGCGTGCCGAAGGCACGCTCCCGAGAGCACACACGATCGTGAACAGCACCAATGCGATGCGCAGGGCGCGGCGCGCGCTCTCCGTCGTCCTCGGGCTTCGCGGCAGCGTCGGCATCGTTACCTCCATCTCACCTCGGGTCTGGGTTCGTGGGTGTCCGAAGACGCGGCCTTCGCAAGCGACTCGACGTGTGTGCCGTCTCCACCGAGGGGCCTGGCTCGCGAACGCCTCGGTTCGCCGTGCGCCGACATCTCGGAGATCGGACGGGGCCTTGCCGTCTCGGACCGTGGATACGGCTTGGGGAACTCGCGGGCAAGCTTTTTCTGCAAACCGCGCAGGCACGGTCCTCGTATCGACGCTCCGTGTCGTTACGTACGTCGCCATCGAGTTCGTCCGGCGTTCGGTCGTCGCAGGGCAACGCTCGACCCCCGAGCGACGGTATCTTTGACTCATTGCGCCAGGAAAGGTACCCGGCCGCAAGCACACCGCCGTCGCGTGGAGGAGGCAATGACCGACCAGCGTGAGACCGTCGAGATCTTTCTCGTGCCGGGATTCCTCGGATTCACCGCGCTCAGCAAGCTGTCGTACTACACCGACGTCGCCGACGTGCTGCGCGACCAGTTGTCGGAGATCGGGCTCGACGCCCGGGTGCACGCCACCGCGACGGTGCCGGCGGGCTCGCTCCGCAAGCGGGCCGCGCGGCTCGCGCATGAGATCGCCGCGCGCCACGACCCGGCGGCGACGTCCGTGCATCTGATCGGCCACAGTACCGGCGGTCTCGACGTGCGCCTGCTGCTCTCGCCGGGTGGCCGATTCGATCACGATGGGCCTTTCGTGAGGGGGATGAGCCGGTGGCCGGCGGAGAAGTACGCCGACGCGCTCGACAAGGTGAAGACGGCGATCGGGGTGGCGACCCCGCACTACGGGGCGCCGGTCGCGAACCTGGCCATCCGCTTGAGTGCGGAGATCGTGTTGCGGTCGATCGGCACCGCCATGAAGGTCCCCGTGGTGCGGCATGCACTCGGGCTCGCGCTGACGACGGGCGCATCGGCGGTCGGCATCCTGAAATTCTTGATGCGGCAGCCGTCCTTCCTCCGCTGGATCGACGCGTCCGTGCTCAGCCAGAACCCGCTGAGGGTCCTGTCGTATCTGGACGACGTCGGCGCCGACGTCGGCGCGCTTCAGAACCTGACCCAGGAGGCGTCCGATCTCGGCAACGCGCTGATGGGCGACCGGCCGGGCGTCGAGTACGGCAGCATCGTCACGGGTGCGGACGAGCCGGTGGGGCCGATCGACACCGACGATCCGCTCCTCTACGTGAACACCCTCGTCTACCGTCTCGCGTGGCACATCATGGCGACGCCGAACCTGGCGTACGAGTACTCCGGCCGCGTGCACGAGCTCCAGAGCAAGCACGACGCCGACCTCGCGGCTGGATTCGACGTCGGAGATCTCGCCCTCGACGGTGACCGCACGGGCGACGGTGTCGTCCCGAGCGCGAGTCAGGCCTATGGGGACATCCTCGGCGTCTTCGCGTCGGATCACCTCGACTGCGTCGGCCACTTCCCGCACACGACGGCGGACGACATCGCGGTGTCGGGGTGGGTACGCTCGGGCGCCGGGTTCACGTCGGAGCGCTTCGAGTTCCTCTGGGGCCGCGTCGCGGAGTACATCGCGGCGAGCGTTGGCCATTCGGTCGAGGCCAAGAGAAGCCGGCGCATCCGTCTCGTCGGCGACGAGACGTCGTGACGCGCTCGGTTTCGAGCTGGCGCCGCCGACCATCGTCGTCGACGCGTGCCAGCCGCCGCGCGTTACCGACATCCATGGACACGGTCAGCGCGTAGGGGATCACACCCCGAGGCAGCACTTCTTGTACTTCCGACCGCTCCCGCACGGGCACGGCTCGTTGCGTCGGACCTTCGGCGGAAGGATCTCCTCTCGCTCGCGTGCGGCTCGCTCCACCTCCTCGCGCGCCCAACGCTTCTGGCGCGCGGCGATCGCTTCCGCGTCGTAGAACTCGAGCCACGGCCGCGTGTAGTCCGCGAGACTTTGGGGCTGACTGAAGGCCTCGGTGACATCGGCCTCGGCGAATGCCACCACGTGCGGCGTGCCGACCGGACGCGCGGTGTCCTGATGCGCTTCAGCCTTCCGCGCAAAGTCGCGAAGCGCCTGCTCGGACTCGCGTACCTGGAAGTCGAGCAACACCTGACCGGCATGCTCGCGAATCCACGCGTCCTCATTGGCGTCACCGAAGACCTCCGCGATGCGCGCGAACACCTCGGTCCGCGCGTCTGGATCAGCGAGGGTGCCGGCGGCGAGGCCGCTGATCGCGGTGCAGCGGATGCCCACGGACTCGGCACGGTCGGCGAGCATGCCGAGCAGCGTCGGCCGCAGGCGTGCGCCGCGCTTGCCGAGGATGGCGGGCATCGCCTCGCAGATCCAGTCATCGTCGTCAGCGTCGGCTTCGCGCAGAGCGAAGAGGAGCGCGGCGTCGCCGGCCGGGTCGTCGATCGCGCCGAGGATGAACGTCGCGTGGATCGGAGCCCACCACTCGGGAAACGGTGCGTTCCAGTGGCTACGGTCGACGACGATCGCGACCAGTCGGTCGATCATGCGGGCGCTCCGCGCGACGATCTCGTCGACGGCCTCCCGTGGCAGGCGGTCTTCCTCGGTAAAGAGGAGATCGATCAGTGCGTCGTCGTCGCGCTTCTCGAAAGGCTCGAGCACCTCGGAGTCTTCGTCCACGCTTCGGAGCCACGCCTGCGCGGTGAGCGAGGAAACCTCTTCGTAGTACTGGTTGAGGTCCGGTGGCTTCGCGCCCGAGCCGAGCGCGGGAAACAGATGTCGGGCAACCAGCCAGCCGACGGCATGCACGGCCTCGTGCCGCGAGAGCCCTTCGGCGACCAGGCGCCGGAGCGCGTCGGCCACCGGGAGATCCGCCGTCGCGGCCTGGTTCTCCACGATCAGGTGGGCTGCCGCGTGCAGGCGGGGGTTCGGTGCCGGCGGATGCTCGCACCTCGGGCTGCGATGATGCTGCATGATCATCAGTTCGGCTTCGCCCTCGTCGAGCGACTTCCATACGTCGGCTGCCGGCGGCCGTTCCGGGTCGTAGCGCATCGTCCAAACCGTACTGCGCCCAGGTGCGGTCAGCGTCAAACGCCGGTGCTCGGATGGAATCGACGGCCGAGCGGATTTTTCATCGACGTCGGGTGAGGGCGCAAAAATTCCTTGACGCCGATCGCGTATTCGCCTACTCTTCGCCTCTAGGTCATCGAGACTTTTCCGTCAACGCTTCCGTATCTGCATCCAGGAGCGACCCGTGATGATCCCTTCCACCGAACGCCGTCATCGCCCGCGGCGTTTCTTCGGGTTGCGTGGGGTGGTGCGCCGGCTGCGGTCCTCCGATGACGGCGGCGCGCGGCGGCGGCGCCGGGAGCCGTCGGTCGAGGAGGAACGCGCGCTTCAATCGGAACGGGCCCGCTTCGCGGCGGGTCTGGACCTGGAGCTCCGGGCCGCGTGTCTCGGCGAAGCGGCGATGCGCCGCGAGCTCGGCTGCGCCGCCCGCGTGTTCATGAGCCGGCGAGCCTACCGTCGGCTCGGCTTCGTCCGCCTCGGCGACTACGCCCGCGAACGCCTCGGCCTCTCGGCGCGGACGCTGCAAGCCGCCGCGTGGCTCGCGACCCGCCTCGACGCGCTGCCGGCGATCTCCCGCGCGTACGACCGCTCGGAGCTCTCGTGGGCGCAGGCGCGCGCGATCTGCAAGGTCGCCGTGGCGGCCGACGAGGAACGATGGCTGAACCTCGCGCGGCGCTCGACGGTCGAGGCGCTCGAGCGCGCCGTCGCGCGGGCAGGGCAGCCGGAGGGTGCGTCGCCGGTCGACCACGTGCCGCCGGATCCGGAGGGAGACCCGAACGAGATCGACGGCGAGCCCGCGGTCCGCTGGCGTTTCGCGTGCCCGGCGCGCGTCCGCGCGCTCTGGCGGCGCGCGCTCGAGCTCGCGTCATGCGCCGCGGGCGAGCCTTTGTGTGACTGGCGCGCGGCGGAGATCATCGCGGCCGAGGGTTCGTCGGGGCGGCCGCAAGGTGCGTCGCTCGGCGATCGCGCGTTGATTGCCGCCATTCGGTTGGCGCATCGCGCTCGGCGAAAGCCGCGCGCTGCGGCGGAGGACGAAGCTTTGTTCGACGCATCGCCGGCTCGGCTCGACGCTGCGGAGGTGGCCTGCGACAGCGAGCCTGCCCCGGCGCCGATCGAGCCCGCGACGCGCGAGCCGCTCACCCTCGAACCGCCGGAGCCGTCCGATCCTTTCGCCCTCGACGCGCGGCTCGCCGAAGCCGCCCGCGTGCTTCGCACGATCGAGCCCCGCATCGGCCGGTTGCTCCGGGTCGTGGTCGATCGACACATCTATAGATCGTTCGGTCATCCGGCCTTCGAGGACTACGTCCGCGAGCGCCTCGGCATGTCAGCCCGCAAAGCGTGGGCGCTCCTCAAGATCGAGAAGGCGCTGCTGCGGAGCACCGACTTCGCGCGCGCCTACCGAGACGGCCGCCTGTCGTGGGTCCGCGCGCTGGCGCTCCTGCCCGTGCTCGACCGCGCGAACGCGGCGGCGTGGATCGCGCGCGCCGAGAGCGTCACCGTCCGCCGCCTGAACGACGAGGTCGAATGGGTGCTCGCGGCGCGCGACGCGCTCGGACCGGACGTGTCGTCGGCGCCGCCTCCGGTCGACAGTCGATTGGCGTCCCCGCTCCGCGTGAGCGCCGCCGACGAGTGCCGCGATTCGTCACCGGCCGCGCGACTGCAAATCCGTACGCACGAGGTCGGGTCGGCCCTCGCCGCGGTGAGCGACGGACGCGATGCCGGAAATCGTCACCAGGCGCTCGAGCGCCGCGAAGTGCTCGACGTGTGTGACGCGGAGATCCGGTTCACGGGCCCGGCATCCGTCGTGGCGCTCCTCCGCGACGTCCTCGACGCCTTCGCCGACCCGTACGAGCCGCGCTGGACCGCGCTCGACCGCCTGCTCCGCCACGTGATCGTTCATTGGGAAAGCACGCCACGCCACCCCGACCCCGTGTTCGCCCGCGACCGCTGGCGGTGCACCGTCCCCGCCTGTAGCTCGCGCCGCAACCTCCACGACCACCACATCCGCTTCCGCTCCCGCGGCGGCGACAACACCCGCGACAACCGCACGACCGTCTGCGCCGCCCACCACCTCCACGGCATCCACGACGGCACGATCCACGCGACCGGCACGGCGCCCCACGCGATCGAATGGCGCCTCGGCGTCCGCCCTGGCGCCCCGCCGTTCCTCACGTGCGTCGGCGACCGTTACCGTGCGCCCGCCACGACCGCCGCCACGGAATCGGCGCCGTTGCGCGACCGCCTGGGATCGGGGTAGCTCCGGCCGGGCACCACATGACGACGATCGTCTACCTGAGCGACGACCGAACGACGCACGTCGCCGATCCCGCCATGACGATCCTCGACGTCTCGATCGCGTCGAAGATCCCGCACTTCCGCGAATGCGGCGGACGCGGGCGCTGCACGACCTGCCGCGTCCGCATCCGCGACGGGATCCAGCACCTCTCTCCGCCGACGACGCGCGAGACCGAGGTCGCGAAGCAGCTCCGCTGGGACGGCTTCACGCGCCTCGCGTGTCAGACCCGCGTCACGGGCGACGTCACGCTCGAGCGGCTGATCAAGTGCTCCGCCGACGTGTCACGCGTCCAGGTGGAGGGAGCCTCCGTCGCACCCTCGGAAGAGCGCACGCTCGCCGTCCTCTTCTGCGACATCCGCGACTTCACGCCCTTCGTCGACGCCCACCTGGCCTACGACGTCGTCCACATCTTGAATCGCTTCTTCGCCGCGGTCGGCGACGCGATCCTCGCGAACAACGGCGTCATCTATCAGTACGTCGGCGATCAGGTCATCGGGCTCTTCGGCGTCGGCGGCGACCCGCCACGGAAGAGCTGCCTCGATACCGTGCGCGCCGGGCTCGGCATGCTCGCCGCGCTGGACGACCTCAACGCCGACCTCTCGGACGAGTTCGGTACGACGCTCGCGATCGGCATCGGCGCCCACTTCGGTCCGCTCATCGTCGGCATGATGGGCCATCCCGATCACCGGCAGTTCACGGTGATCGGCGACGCGATGAACATCGCGAGCCGGATCGAAGCCGCGAACAAGACGCTCGGCACCCGGTTCCTCGTGTCGGAGGCGCTCTTCGAGCAGGTCCCGCACGCCCCCGTCGACGTGCGTCGCGCGGAAGCCGTCCTGAAGGGCAAGAACGGCACCGCGCGGCTGGTGGAGCTGCTCGGCTTCACCACCCCGGACGCGAGGCTCCTGGTGCAGTCGACGATCGGCGCCCTCTTCAACGACCGCACGCGCTTCACACAGGATCTCTACCGCCGCCTCTTCGCCGCCGCGCCGACCGCGAAAGCCCTCTTCCGCGGCGACATGGAGAGCCAGGGCCAGATGCTCTCCCACATGATCCAGTTCCTCGTGCACGCGATGAGCCGTCCCGACACGATGACACTCGGCCTCCGCGATCTCGGCCGCCGCCACGACGGCTACGGCGTCCCGCCCGAGTACTATCCGGCGTTCCGCGAAGCATTCCTCGGCGCCGCCCGCGCGACCCTCGGCGCCAAGCACACGCCGGAAGTCGAACGCGCGTGGGCCGACACCATCGACATGATCATCGCCGCGATGCTCGGGACCGCCGCGGTCCCCTGAGCTACGACTGCCCGAGCACCACCCGCACGTCGCGCCGCTGCCGCCCGCGGATCACCGTCAGCGTCACCACGTCCCCCGGCGCGTGCGCCTCGACCTCGTTCAAGAGCTCGTCGCTATTCCGCACCCGCGTCCCGTCGACCGCGACGATCACGTCCGCCGTATCCGGATCGAGCCGCCGCATCCGGAACGGACCGACCCGCTCGATGCGCGCCTGGATCGGCTGGATCCCCGCACGGTCGGACGGCCCGCCCTCGACCACCTCGCCGACGAGCAACCCGACCTCGGTCACGAACACGCGCCGGAGGCCGAGGTCCGCCCGGATCACCCGCCCGTGCTGCACGAGCTGCGGCAGGATGCGCCGGATGGCGTCGATCGGAATCGCGAACCCGATCCCCGCCGACTGCCCCACCTGACTGATGATCGCGGTCGTGAGCCCGATCACCTCGCCGCGCGTGTTCAAGAGCGGCCCGCCGGAGTTGCCGGGATTGATCGCCGCGTCCGTCTGGATGATCCCGCGGATCAACCGGCGATTCTTCGCCCGCATCGTGCGGTCGAGCGCGCTCACGATTCCCGTCGTCAGCGTCCGCTCGAGCCCGAACGGGTTCCCGACCGCCAGCACTTTCATCCCGACCGCGAGCTTGGTCGACGCGCCGAGCGGCAGCGGCGGCGGCAGCCGGTCGGTCGGCGGCGCGATGCGTATCAACGCGATGTCGTTCGACGGGTCGGCGCCGACGACGACCGCGTCGTGGGTCGAGCCGTCGTGCAGCGTCACCTGCAGCGCCTGCGCGCCCTCGATCACGTGGTAGTTGGTCAGAATCCTCCCGGCGGCGTCGATCACGAACCCCGACCCCGCGCCGGTCGTCTCGTCGTCACCGAAGCGCCCGAGCCCGTCGACCGACCCCGTGATGTTGACGACGCTCTTGTTGACGGCGGCGTAGACGTGGACGTTCACCTGCTCGTCGGCGTCCACGCACTTGAGCGCGTCCGCCGGAGGCTCCGCGGCCATGGCCACCGAGGCGATCGCCGCCATCACGATGCTCCACATCCACACACGCCCTCCAAAGCACGGCACCCGCCCGGATTCGAGCGGTTCCGTCAGCGGCGCGATCTGCTATCGCTTCCGGCGCACAAGGAGACCCGATGGACGTCCTCGACGCGATCCGCAACCGCCGCTCCACCCGCGCCTTCCTCGACACAGCCGTCACGGAAGCGCAGCTCCGCGACATCCTCGAAGTCGCCCGCTGGTCGCCGTCGGGCGGGAACTGCCAGCCGTGGCACGTCTGGGCCCTCGCCGGCGACTCGATGAAACGTTTCAAGGCCGATCTCGCCGAGCTCGCCAAGACCGAGCCCCTCGGCGAGCCGTCCGAGTTCCCGATGTACCCGGTCGGCATCAAAGAACCGTACCGCACGCGGCGCTTCGAGTGCGGCGAGGACCTCTACCGCAGCATCGACATCCCGAGAGAAGACAAGCCCGCGCGTCTCACGCAGCTCGCGAAGAACTTCGACTTCTTCGGCGCGACGGCCGCGTTCTTCTTCGCGATCGACCGCCAGATGGGGCAGGGCCAGTGGGCCCACCTCGGCATGTTCATGCAGTCGATCGCGCTGGTCGCCGAGGCGAAGGGCCTCGCGACCTGCATGCAGGAGTCGTGGATGACCCGCCACACCTTCGTCCGCCGTTTCTTCGCGATCCCCGACGAGCTCCAGATCTATTGCGGCATGGCCGTCGGCCATGCCGACGCGAACCACCCGATCAACGCGTGGCGGACGACCCGCGCGAGCGTCGACGAGATCGCGACATTCCGCTGTTGAGCACGCGCCGCGCGCACACCGACTCCCGATCCACGACGGCCCTTCGCGACGATGTGGCCCTGCTGTCGCGGCTCATTCGGGGCGACCACGAGGGTTTCGCGGCGCCGCTCGTCGCCGACAAGGAGCGCGTGCGGCGCTTCGCCAGATTCGTCGGCGCGCATGGCCTCCGGACCTTCGTGCACTGCGAGCTCGCGGCATCCCCGGTGCGCGACACACTGCCGAAGTGGTGGATCGACCAGCTCGCGCAGGCGCACGCCACGCGCGCCGCGGCGCAGGATCGCCTGACCCGCGAGCTCGACGATCTGGCCGCGCGCCTCGACGAGGGCGGTCACGAGTTCATCCTCCTGAAGGGGCCGTACTCGGCGACCCGCTTCTACGGCGCGCTCGATCGCCGCGAGTTCGCCGACCTCGACGTCATGATCGAGCGGCGCGACCTCGCCGACGTCGAGCGCCTGCTTCTGCACGCCGGCTACACCCGGAAATCCGGCGTCATCATCAACAGCGCGCTGACGTCACGCTTCACCCACGCGCTCGACTTCGTGAAGGAAGGCGCCGCCGTCGACCTGCACTGGGTCCTTTCGGCGAACGCCGCCCACGCGCTCGACTACGACGCGATCTGGCGCGATCGGCAGCGCTTCACCGTACACGGCCGCGAGTACGCGGTGCTTTCCGACGAGTACGAGGTCGTCTTCAGCCTGATCTCGATCTTCAAGGATCTCGAGCGCGGCGCCGCGCGCTTGAAGGCCTTCGTCGACCTCCAGTTCATCCTTCTGACGCTCGACGCCCGCATCGACTGGAGCCGATTCTTCGAGAACCGCCGGCGCGAGAAGCTCCGTGGCGTCTCCGTCAGCGTCCTCGCGCTCTTCCTCGAGCTCTTTGATTGCGCGGACCGCCTCCCCCGTGTGGCGGCAGCCGTCACGAGCCAACGGCTCGGCACGACATCCGTGGGCGCCGCCGACCTCCTGAGCGCACCGCGGGGCGCCCTTCGCAACAAGCTCTGGGCGGCCGACTACTACGAATGCTCCCGCTTCCGGGTCTTCCTCTGGTGGCTGGTGTCCCTGCCGTTCCGGGTCGCCGTCCACTCCCCGATCGCCCGCCGGACTCGTTGGCTCTACTCGGGTGACACGGTACGGTAGCCGGACCCCACCCGAGGAGGCCGATCGTGGCGACCGTCGACAAAGAAGCTCTGAAAAAGAAGTACGCCGAGGAGCGCGCCAAGCGCCTCCGATCCGACGGCAACGAGCAGTACCTCCAGGTCGAAGGCAACTTCGATCACTACCTCGAAGATCCGTACATGCCGGTCGTGCCGCGCGAGTCGAAGACCGACCACGTGACGGTCGCGATCATCGGCGGCGGCTTCGCCGGTCTGCTGACGGGCGCGCGCCTGAAGGAAGCCGGGATCACCGACCTCCGCATCATCGAGAAGGGCGGCGACTTCGGCGGCACCTGGTACTGGAACCGCTACCCCGGCGCGCAGTGCGACACGACCTCCTTCATCTACATGCCGCTCCTCGAAGAGACCGGCCACATGCCGACCGAGAAGTACGCGCACGGTCCCGAGATCCTCGAGCACAGCCGACGGATCGGCCGGCAGTTCGGCCTCTACGAGACCGCGCTCTTCCACACGCGCGTGAAGGAGCTCGAGTGGGACGGCGCGCGCTCGCGCTGGATCATCAGAACGGATCGCGGCGACGCCTTCACGGCGTCCTTCGTCTCCATGGGAACGGGGCCCCTCCACGTCCCCAAGTTGCCCGGCATCCCCGGCATCAAGGATTTCAAAGGCCATTCGTTCCACACCAGCCGTTGGGATTACGCGTACACCGGCGGCGACCCGTCCGGCGCGCCGATGACGAAGCTCGCCGACAAGCGGGTCGCGGTGATCGGCACCGGGGCAACCGCGGTGCAGTGCGTCCCCGAGCTCGCCAAGGCGTGCAAGGAGCTCTACGTCTTCCAGCGGACGCCGTCGTCGGTCGACGTGCGCGACAACCGGCCGACCGACGAGGCGTGGTTCAAGGACTTCGCGACGCCGGGCTGGCAGCAGCGCTGGCTCGACAACTTCTGCGCCGTCCAGACCGGGCTCCTCCCCGAAGAGGACATGACCCAGGACGGCTGGACCGACATCGCCCGCCGCGTGCGCGCCAAGATCCTCGAGCTCCCGGCGGATCAGTTCACGCCCGAGGGCATGAACCGCGCGTTCGAGGACACCGACTTCGAGAAAATGGAGGAGATCCGGGCCCGGGTCGACTCCATCGTGAAGGACAAGACGGCGGCCGAGGGGCTGAAGGCGTGGTACCGCCAGCTCTGCAAGCGCCCCTGCTTCCACGACGAGTACCTCCAGTCGTTCAACACCCCGGGCACGAAGCTCGTCCACACCGACGGGAAGGGCGTCGAGCGCATCACCGCGAAGGGGGTCGTCGCGGCCGGCGTCGAGTACGAGGTCGACTGCATCATCTACGCCTCCGGCTTCGAGTTCGGCACGAATCACATTCGCCGCATGGGCTTCGATCCGGTCGGCCGCGACGGCGTGAAGCTCTCGAGCTACTGGGCGGAGGGCATGCGCACGATGCACGGCATGTTCGTGCACGGCTTCCCGAACCTCTTCATCGTCCAGCCCGGCCACGGCGCGAACCTGATCTCGAACGTCCCGCACAACCTCGCCGAGTCCGGCAAGACGATCGCGGCGATCCTCCGCCGCGCCCTCGACACCGGCACGGCCGAGATCGAGCTCACGCAGAAGGCCGAGGCCGATTGGATGGAGCTCCTGCACTCCGGCCCCGGCACCTTCTTCGGCTCCACCGAGTGCACGCCCGGCTACTACAACAACGAGGGCCAACCGACGGTCGCCGGCCGCGACTTCATGCTCGGCTTCCCGCTCGGCGCGACGGCGTTCTTCGAGTACCTCGGCCACTGGCGCGCGGGAGCGTTCGACGGTCTCGAGTTCCGCAAGGCGGGGTAGGGCGCCTTGCGCCGCTTGGCAGCCGCGCGCTAGACGCCCCGCATGAACCTCGCGATCTCTCGGCTGCTCGTCGGCCTGTGTGCGTTCCTTCTGACGGCCTGCGCCGCGTCGCAGCCGACGCTGCGGGAGGCGCCGCCGCCCTTGCGAGTCGGCGTGACGCCCGACGCCGCGCCCTACGTGTTTCAGAAAGAGGACGGCTTCGCGGGGATCGAAGTCGACTTCGCCCGCCGGCTCGCGTCCGCGCTCGGTCGCGACCTCCAGCTCGTTTCCGTGCCGTGGGACGAGCAGATCCCGGCGCTGCTCGCGGGCCGCACCGACGTCATCATGTCGGGCATGTCGATCACGCCGGCGCGCTCCGCGCGGGTCGCGTTCGGGCAGCCGTACCTCACGACGGCGCTGTCCGCGGTCGTTCGGCGCGAGGACTCGGAACGCTGGCCGACGCCCGAGGCGCTGCTCCGCACGTCGCCGCGGATCGGCGTGAAGGCGGGCACGACCGGCGAGGCGCTCGTCCGCCAGCGCCGCGGCGACGAGCAGATCGTCGTCTACCGGCGCTCGCGCGACGCCATCAATGAGCTCCGCGGCTATCGGATCGACGTCTACGTCACCGACACCCCCGTGATCGAGGCCGCCGTCGTGAAGTACCCGAAGGATCTGGTCGCGTACCCGCGTGAGGTCGGGAAGCAATCGCTCGCGTGGGCGTTCCGGCCCGACGACGAAGGGCTCCGCCGCGCCGCCGACGACGTGCTCGCGCGCTGGCGCGCCGACGGCACCGTGCGCGAGGTGCTCGACACCTGGCCGAGCACCACGGGCGAGTAGCGGCCGATCAGGCGTGCGCGCGGCGCTGCTGGAGCGTCCGGCGCGCGAGCTTCGCGAACAGCTTGCCGCTGCGCGCGGCGAACGACGGCGTCGCGGCGACCGGCCACCCGCGCGCGAGCTTCGCCGCCGTCCGCCATCGTCCGAGTCGAACGGCGAGCACCAGGGCGTGAAACCGTAAGTAGATGGCGGTGTCGGCACTCGGGTTCGGCCAGAGCTCGACCGCGGTCGTGAACGTGTGCAGCCGGTCGGCGGCGCCGAAGCGCAAGAGCGCCAGACGATTCGCGACGAGCTGCGGCTCGCGCGACAGCTCCGGGATCGCCACGCAGGCGGCGGCGAGCTCGCGGCGCGCGGCCGGCACGTCGTCGCGCGCGAACGCGCGCAGCGCCGCGAGATACGTCGCGAGGCCGGCCGCGCGCGCGCGGATGCGCGGGGCGTCGCGGCGATGCTCCGCGGCCGCCGCGACGGTCGCGATGGTCGCCGGGAACATCTCGAGCGACCGCAGATACTCGCCGTTCTCGCCGCCCTTCCGGGTGATCGACGTCGGCGTCGGGGCATAGACGATCGTCTCGTGCTGGAGGTACGCGAACCGCCCGACGGCCGCGAGGCGGAGCCAGTGCTCCCAGCCCTCCATCATGCGGAATCGGGGATCGAACCCACCGGTCGCCGCGAGCGCCTCGCGTCGGACCGTGATGCTCGACGGATGTCCGACGACGTTCTCGACGAGGAGCGCGGGGAGGGCGTCGACCAGGGTGGCGTCGGCCGGCGGCTGACGACCTCCGATCTCGAATCGCGGGGTGGTCGAGCAGAGCACGGCTTCGGGATGGCGGGCGAAGACCGCCGTGGTCAGCTCGAGGTGCCGCGGCAGCCAGCGGTCGTCCGAGTCGAGGAAGGCGACGAGGTTGCCGTTGGCGATGGCGATCCCGGCGTTGCGCGCCGCCGACAAGCCCTGGTTCTCCTGGCGCAGGTAGCGGATGCCCGCGCCCATCCCGGCGATCGCCTCGTCGGTGCCGTCGGTCGAGCCGTCGTCGACGACGATCACCTCGTAGTCGCGGAACGTCTGCGCCCGCACGCTTTCGATCGCGCGCGCGACGAGCACCCGGCGCTGGAACGTCGGGATGACGACCGAGACGACCGGCCGCGCCGAGGGGACGTCGCGCACGGCTGCCCCCATAGCGTCACGGCGATGCGTTTGACAGCACGACGCCCGTTGTTCGACGAAGCCCCGATGGCGGTGCGGGGCGCGATCGTGGTCGGCGGGTTCGTGAACGGCCTCGGGCTCGTGCGCGCGCTCGGCGCGCGCGGCATCCCCGTGCTCGTAGCGACGACCCAGGCGTACGACGTCGCGCACCGGTCGCGCTTCTGCACGGAGCACGTGCGGCTCGACGATGTCGGCGCGCATCCCGAGCGCCTCGTCGACGTCCTACGGGCGCGCGCCGGGAGCCACCGTGGCTGGGCCGTCGTCCCGTCGACCGACGAAGGCGTCGCCGCGCTCGCGTCGAGTTGGAGCGACCTCGAAAGAGATTTCGTCCTGGCCGCCCCGACTCCCGACGCCGCGCGCGTCCTGCTCGACAAGAACGCGATGCGGGAGGCGGCATCCGCCGTCGGCATCGCGTGCCCTGCGTCGTACGGCCCCGCCGACGCGGCCGTCCTCGCGCGCGCCGATCTCGCCTACCCGGTCGTCGTGAAGCCCCGTCGCAGCTTCGGGTTCGCGGCCCGCTTCGGCGGCAAGCTCTTCTTCGCGACGACGCGGCACGAGCTGGCCGCCGCCGTCACCCGCCTTTCCGACGCCGACATCGCGGCCGACGTCCAGGGCTTCGTTCCCGGCACCGACGCCGACATCTGGGCGCATTGCACCTACCTCGACGCACGCGGCGAGCCGCGTGGCGGCGTCACGATCCGGAAGCTGCGCCAGTCGCCGGCGCGTTTCGGGGTCGCGCGCGTCGCCGAGGTCGCGTCCGATCCCGCCGATCTCCGGGAAGCCACGATCGCCCTCGCGCGCGCGATCGGCCTCCGCGGCATCGCCGTCGCCGAGTTCAAGCGCGACGCCGCCGACGGCGTGTTGCGCTTCATCGAGATCAACGGCCGCTCGGTCATCTACAACGGGCTCCTGCGGCATGCCGGCCTCGACCTCGCCGCGCTCGCCTGGAGCGACTACGTCGACGGCGCGCCCGTCCGTGCTACGCCGGTCGACTGGCCGGGCGTCTGGATCCATCTCCACGCCGACCTGCTGCACGCGCTCGTGAACGGCCGGCGCGAGGGTCTCGCGCTCGCGGACTTCGTCGCGCCGTACCGGCGGCCGAAGATCTACGGCGTCTGGTCGGCCGCCGATCCGAAGCCCTTCTTCTCGGAATGGGCGCGGACGGCGCGCGAAGCGGTCGGCTTCTATCCCGGCTCAGTCCGGGCCAAACGCGACGCCACCGCGCGGAACTTGCGGCCGCTGCCGTAGCTGATCTCGGTCGCGCGCCGCGCCTCGATCGATGGCAGCGCATGCGCTTCGGGCCCCGCCCCGAGCAACGTTTCGAGCGTCGGCCGCGCCCGCGCCCACGCGCGCGCGAACGCCGCGTCGTCGAGGGTCGCGAGCGTCAGCTCGAAGCGCTGCCGCTCGTGCTGGGTCAGCTGGTACTGGAGCACGTCCGGGTCGGCCTTGAAGACGTGGAAGATCGCGCGCGGGTGGAGGAAGCGGCCGTCGGCCAGCGCCAGGATGTCCTCGACGCGGCCCTCGAGCTCGGAGAGGAGCGCAAACGTGCGCCCGCAGGCGCACGTCGTCCCGGGCTGCGCGGCCACGTCGCCGAGCGGATAGTTGATGAGGACCGAGCCCCGGTTCACGAGGTTCGTCAGCACGACGCGCCCGGACTCGCCCGGGCTCGTCGTCGTGCCGTCGTCACGGACGATGCGGACGTGGCAGAGATCCTCGTGGAGGTGAAAGCCCGTCCGCGCCTCGCAGTAGAAGCCGATCTTGAAGCACTCGGCCGCGCTGTAGCGCGAGAGGACGGGGATGCAGAAGTGACCCTCGATGAGCTCGCGCGCCCCCGGCGGCAGCGCTTCGGCCATGTAGACGACGAGCTTCGGCTTGTGCAGTTCGAGCCCGCGCGCCGCGACCGTCTTGAAGAAGAGGTCCTGCCAACCGCCGTACCCGACGATCACGTCCGGCCGCTCGCGGTTCACGAGCGCCACGACGTCGTCGACCGACTGGAGCACGGACACCCAGTGCCGCCGCGGCTGCAGCGGGAGGAGGGTCGCCTCGCGGTAGAAAGCGATCACGCGCGTGAAGGTCGAGTCGGCGCTCCCGACGTAGAGCTCCTTCGGGCGGAAGCCGCCGCCGGTGCCGGCGATGATCGGTCGGCGCTCGCGCTCGCCGTAGGCCATGTTGCGGAGGACCGACGCCCGATCGTGGAAGACGCGGAGCGGGGTCGCGGTCGAGCCGCTCGTCGTGAACTGGAGGGCGCCCCGTGCCGCACGAGACTCGGAGACGAAGCGCTCGGGCTCGGCGCGCACCTGCTCCCGGTCGAGCAGCGGCAGGCGTTCGAGGTCGGCGGCGCCGCGGATCGATCGCGGGTCGATGCCCTCGCGGCGAAAGAGCTCCCGGTAGTAGGGCACCGTCGCGGCGGCGTACGCGACCAGCTTCCGCAGCCGCCGATCGCGGAGCGCCTCGATCCGCTCGCGCGGCCAGAACGGCACCGCCGATTGTCCGGGCAGCGACGCCGCGACGACCGCGCTCCCCCAGAGGCGCGTCGCGAGGCTCGTCACCGGGTCGGCCCGTCGAGCAGGAACTCCACGCCGGCCGCGCGCGTCACGAAGCGGAGATCCTCGACCACGCTCCGGCTGAGCGGAATGCCGTCGCGCGCGCGCTCGGCGGCGGCCGCGCGCTCGGGATCGCCCGCGACCAGCACCGGCTCGTCGTCGTCGAGCGGCGGGGTCGTGTGGAGCGCGTCGACCATCGCGCCGACGTCGGCGCCGAACTCGGCGAGCGGCCGGAAGCGCGCGACGTCGAGCGCCAAGAAAAAGTGGCCGGTGCCGCCCGGCGAGTCGGGAAACCAGACGCGCGGCCGCACGCCGGGCAGGAACGCCGACAGGATCTCGACCATCGCGGCGAGCCCGTAGCCTTTGTGTCCGCCCGTCTCGACGCGGCTCCCGAGCGGGGCGAGGCGGCGCTGCATGAACGCGAGACGGGCGTTGCGCTGCGGCTCGCCCCGCGCGTCGAGCGCGAGCCCGTCGGGTACCGGCCGGCCGCGGCGCCACGCGGTCGTGAGCTTCCCGAGCGCGGCGGCGCTCGTCGCCATGTCGAGGAGGAAGGGCGGCGCGTGCCCGGCCGGGGCGGCGAACGCGATCGGGTTCGTGCCGAAGAGCGCCCGCGTGGCGCCGCTCGGCACCACCGCCGGCTCGCGGACGCTCGTGAGCGCGATCCCGATCATGCCCTCGCGCACCGCCATCGAGGCGTAGCTCCCGGCGGCGCCGAAGTGCCCCGAGTGTCGAACGGCAACGACCCCGACGCCCGCCGTCCGGCACTTCGCGATCGCGGTCCGCATGGCGAGGTCGGCCGGCACGTGCCCGAGCCCGCCGCCGCCGTCGACGAGCGCGGTCGTCGCGCTCTCCTGGACGACCGCGATCGTCGGCTGCATCGCGAGAATCCCGTCGCCGCGCTGCCGATGATACGCGAGCAGCATCGCGCAGCCGTGGGAGTCGATGCCGTGCAGGTCGGCGTAGAGCATGTGGCCGATCGTCACGGCCGCGTGCTCCTCCGCCATGCCCCACGCGCGGAAGACGCCGTGGAGCTGCGCGCGCAGCACGTCGGGTGGCACGCGCCGATCGCGCCAGAGCCGCAAGAGGCCGACCGGCAGCACCCGGTCGGCGACGAGCGACGCTGTCCAGCGCACGCCCGAGCAGCGCGCGGTCTCGAGAAGCTGCGCCAGCGCTCCGGGTGAGCTCACGAGCGCCGGACCCTACTGGGTGTTCCCGTCCGCGCGCAAATCGATCGATGACGGCGGTTGTCGTGTCGCGTTGACGGGCCCGGAGCGGTGCGCGAAGACGACGCCCGTGCGCATCGTCTTCGATCCCACCTTCGATGCGACGCCGTGGCCCGGTCCGCTCGCGTCGAAGGACGCCAGCGCGGGCGAGGCGTGGGCGGGTCCGCGCTTCGTCTTGAATCTCCTCGAGACGCAGCTCGGGCTCGGGGGACCGGTCGTATCGTCGGCGCTCCGCGCCGCGACGCTCGTACCGGCGCTGCGAGCGCGCGACGGCTTTTGGCGCGCGTCGGCCGACGTCGACCCGCTCGGCACCGCGCGCACGCTGCTCGACTGGCGCGACGCGCTCGCGATGGCCGGATGGGACGGCGCGCCGACGAAGGGATCTCGGCTCTCCGGGCGGCTCGCCGCGCTTGCGGAGGTGACGGCCGGCGCGCCGCCGGGCATGCCCGAGCGGATCGCCGCGGTCGGCGCCGCGTTGCAGCGGCGGAGCGCGGACGTCGAAGAGCTGGTGCTCGTCGAGCCGACCGACGACCTCGCTCCCGCCTGGCGGACCGTCGTCGAGCGGCTGGCGGCGCGCGGCACGCGCGTGTCGTCGTCGGTGTTGCCGCCGGCGGAAGGGCGCGGCGACCTCGGGCGCGCCCAGCGCCTGCGCTTCGAGCCCGAGGGTGATGGCACGTTGCAGCTCCTGCGCGCGCACGGCCCGCTCCAGGCGGCGGAGGAGGTCGCGGCGTGGCTCGCGGCGCGTCCCACGCTCGCGGGCACCGTCGTCGTCGGGGCCGACCCGGTGCTCGATGCGGCGCTCCGCCGTCACGGCTTGCCGACGACGGGCGCTGCCCGTCACGCGCGCGACAACGCGCTCGTGCAGATCCTGCCGCTCGTGCTGGCGCTCGCGTGGTCCCCGCCCGATCCCGAACGCGCGCTCGAGCTCCTGACGCTCGCCGACGGTCCGGTGCCGCGCGGGATCGCGTGGCGGCTCGCGCGCGCGCTGCATCAACAACCGGCGGTCGACAGCGACGAGTGGCGGGCAGGCCTCGCCGCCGGTCTCGCCGGCTACGAGACGGCCGAGGATCGCGCGCGGATCGAGGCGCGGCTCGAGGTGCTCTTCGACGCGCGCGTCCGGCGCGGCGGCAAGTATCCGGCGGCCGAGGTGCGGCGTCGGCTCGACGTGCTCGACGGCTGGGTGCGTGGCCGGAGCGCGCGCGCCGTACCCGAGTCGGTTCCGGCCTGGACGGCGCTGCTGCGCGCGACCCTCACGCTGCGCCAGCTCGTCGACGCGTCGGGACTCGACGGGCTCGAGGCGCCCGAGCTCGAACGGTTCCTCGATGAGGCGCTCGATGGCGATGCGCCGCTCGCCGCGTTTCCCGCCGAGGCCGGGCTCGCCGCGGTGGCGTCGCCGGGTGCCGTCGCCGGGCCGGCGGCGTGCGTCGTCTGGTGGAGCTTCGATCTCGCGTCGGTGCCGTCCATTTCGGTCGTGCCGCTCACGACGGCCGAGCGCCGCGCGCTCCTCGCGACCGGCGTCGTCTTGCCGGAGCCGGGCGAGCTCGCGGTCGCGGCGGCGGCGCGCTGGCGGCGGCCGCTCCAGCAGGCGACCGACGCGCTCCTGCTGGTCTGCCCGCACACGGCGGCGGACGGTACGGAACCTCATCCGCATCCGCTCTGGGACGAGCTCGAAGCCGATCTCGCACCCGGCGCGTCGCTCGCCGCGTTGCAGCGCGTGACGCCCTTCGCGGCGCCGGCCTCGACGCGGCGGAGCGCGCGAGCCCTCCCGGCCGCTCGTCGCGCGTGGAGCGTGCCGCCCGGATTGCTGCGCGCACGTCCGGCGGAGTCGCCGTCGAGCCTCGGGACGATGCTCGGCTGCTCCTTCAAATGGGCCGTGTCGTATCAAGGCGGCGTCTGGGCGGGCGGCACCGCCGCGTTGCCGACGACCGAGCGATTGCTCGGGACGCTCACCCATCTGCTCCTCGCGCGCCTCCTTTCCGAAGGCATCACGACCCCGGACGATGCGCGCGCGCGCGCCGAGGCGCTGTTCGATGCCGAGGGGGCACGGATCGCGGCGCCCCTTTTCCTGCCGGGCGCGGACGCGGCGCGCGCCGACGCGCGGAAGATCTTCGCGCTCGCCGCGCGCGAGCTGACCCGCGTGCTCGCGGCGTCGCGGCTCGGCGTCCGCGCCGTCGAAACCGCGGCCGAGCGCGAGCTCGGCGACGGCCGGCTCGGCGGGACGCCCGATCTCGTCGTCGGACCGCCGACCGCGGTGATCGACCTCAAGTGGAGCGGCACGCGCTTTCGCCGCGAGCAGCTGACCGCCGGGACCGCGCTCCAGCTCGCGGCCTACGCGCACTTGCTCGCGGACGCGGGGGCGTCGGCGCTGCCGCCCGTCGCGTTCTTCATCCTGCGCGACCAGCGTCTGCTCACGACCGACGACCTGGTCTTCCGCGACGCCGACCGCATCGACGGTCCGCCGATCGACGCGACCTGGGCGGCGTTCGGCTCCGCCTACGAGCGCCGGCGCGCGCTCCTCGCCAGCGGATCGCTCGAGGCGCCGGGGCTGCCGGGGACCGACGGCGTCGTCGGCCCGGAGGACGACGAGGTGCTCGACGGCGCACTCGTGCTGAAGCCGCCGTGCGACTTCTGCGACCTCCACACGCTCTGCGGCCGCGTCTTCGCGGGAGATCTCTGACGATGGCGCGGATCGAGATCATCTCGGCGAGCGCCGGGAGCGGCAAGACCTACCGCCTCGCGAGCGTGCTCCACGACGCGATCGCGACCGCGGCCGCGCGTCCCGATGCGGTGCTCGCGACGACGTTCACCAACCGTGCCGCCGCCGAATTGAAAGAGCGTACGCGAACGCGGCTTCTCCAGGCGGGCCGCATCGAAGATGCGCACCGTCTCGGCGCGGCGCGCATCGGCACGGTGAACGCGGTCTGCGGCAGGCTCGTTGCCGACTTCGCGTTCGAGCTCGGCCTCGCGCCGAACCTCCGCGTGATCGACGAGCAGGCGGCGGCGATGGCGCTTCGCCAGGCGATGTCGCGGGTCGTCACCGTCGACGATACGGAGCAGCTCGCCGACGTGAAGCGGCGCTTCGACGAGAGTTGGCAGTGGCAGCGCGACGTCGAGCGCATCGTGACACTCGCGCGCGCCAACCGGATCGCGCCGGAGGCGCTCGGGCGGTCTTGCGAGCGCAGCATCGACGGCATCCTCGCGCTCTTCGGCGCCCCGGAAGCGGACGGCGCCCCGCTCGAAGCGGCCCTCGCCGACGGCCTCGCGCGCTTCATGAACGAGGTCGACCTCGACGTCGACACCACCAAGAAGACGCGCGAGCAGCTCGACAAGGCGAAGACGATCCTCGGCAAGATTCGCCGCGGCTTGCCGCTCCAGTGGGCCGATTGGTGGCGCGCCGAGGCGCTCGATCCCGGCAAGAAATCGCTCGCCTGCGCGACGCCGGCGAAGATCGCGGGCGGCGGGCACGACCGCCATCCGGGCATTCGCGCGGACCTCGCGACCACGTGCAGCCTCGTCTACGCGATCGCCGCGCGGACGCTCCGTTCCTACGAGGACTACAAGCGCGCCTGGGGCGCCATCGACTTCACCGATCAGGAGGTGTTCGCGCTCCAGCTCCTCGAGCGGAAGGAGGTCCGGGCACGGCTCCAGGGTGACATCGACCTCGTCCTCGTCGACGAGTTCCAGGACACGAGCCCGCTCCAGCTCGCGATCTTCCTCCGCCTCGCCGAGGTCGCGAAGCGGAGCGTCTGGGTCGGCGACCAGAAGCAATCGATCTTCGGGTTCCGCGGCACGGACCCGTCGCTGATGGATGCTGCGGTCGACACCATTCTCGCCGGCGCCGAGCCGGAGACGCTCGCCAAGTCGTGGCGGAGCCGACCGGCGCTCGTCGACCTCACGTCGGACGTCTTCGCGCGCGGCTTCGCGTGCGACGGCGTGCCGGAGTCGCGGGTACGCCTGGAGGCGGCGACGACGGAAGAGGAAGGCGCCGGGCTCGGACCGGTCGTCGAACGCTGGCGCCTGGCGGCGAAGAACCTCTCGGAGGATGCAGCCTATCTCGCGGCGGCGGTGCGCGACCTGATCCTCGATCCGGAGGTGCGCGTGCGCGACCGTGCGACCGGCGGCGTGCGGCCGCTCCGGCCGGGCGACGTCGCCGTGCTGTGCTACCAGAACTCGACCTGCGGCAACTTGGCGCGCGAGCTCGCCAAGCTCGGCGTGCGTGCCGTCCTCGCCCGGACCGGCCTCATGGCGACGCCGGAAGCGCTGCTCGTGCTCGCGGGTCTCCGGCTCTTCGTCGACGCGCAGGATACGCTCGCGGCCGCGGAGCTCGCCCGGCTCGTCGCCTACCCGGCGTCCGGAGACGCGTGGCTCGCCGACGTCATGACGCGGCCCGCCCGCGAGGCCTTCGCCGACCTCGACGTCGTGCGACGCGTGACTGCGGCGCGCGCCGCCGAGCCCTATGCCGGCGCGCTCGCCGCGCTCGACGCCGTGCTCGAGGCGGTCGAGGCGCGCGAGCGTTGTCTCGAGTGGGGCGAGTCGGCGTTCCGGCTCGCCAACCTCGACATGCTGCGGGCGCACGCGGTGACGTACGCGAACCTCTGCGCCTCGGACGGCCGCGGCTGCACGCCGGCCGGTCTCGTCGCGGCGCTCGTGGAGCTCGCCGAGTCGGGCGCCGACGCGCGGGCCGTCGTCACCCACGAGGACGCCGTCCACGTCAGCACGTGGCACAGCGCCAAAGGCCTCGAATGGCCGATCACCGTGCTCTTCGACCTCGACCACGATCCGTACTTCACGGCGCTCGGTATCCAGGTAGTCACCGATCGCGCCGGGTTCGATCTCGTCGATCCGCTGGCGGAACGGTGGATTCGCTATTGGCCGACTCCGTATCATCCGATGCAGCGGAAGACGCCGTTTCACCAGCGGCTTCTCGACGCGCCCGAGACGGCGACGGTACGTGAGCGCGAGGAGCGCCAGGCGCGGCGGCTCCTCTACGTCGGTTGGACGCGGGCTCGCGATCGCGTGGTGCTCGCGGCGCGGCCGGCGGGGCTCGCGAAAGGCATGGTCACACTCTTGAAGGAGGGCGACGGCACGCCGCTGATCGTCGATCCGGCAAGCGGCAGCGAAGGACCGACGGCCGACGTCGTCTGGTGCGGCCGATCGACGACGGTCCGCCTCCGCGAAGGAGCGATGCTCGATCCCGTGCGGCGCGACGTCACGCCGGGTGAGGGCTATGCCCGGCGCGGGCCGGGCTCCCATCCGCCCGCCGTCGTGGTGCCGTCCTCGCTCGTGCCGCCCGACGGCCTCCGCGACGATGGGGGCGAGGTCGACGTCGTCGCGGCCGGCGCGGGTCTCGTGCTCGAGCGGTACGGTGAGCGGCTGATCCTGCGCGGGGATCCCGAGATGCAACTCATCGGCGAGGCGATCCACGGCTTCCTCGCCGCGGACCGGCCGACGTTCGATTCCGACGAACGCCGGGCGATCGCGACGGGATTGCTCGCGCGTTGGGGCGTCGCGGCCGCGCTCCAGCCCAAGGATCTCCTACGCGCGAGCGATCGGCTGCGCTCGTGGGTCGACGGACGTTTCCCGAACGCGATCTGGCACCGCGAGTGGCCGCTGCTGCACCGCCAGCCGAACGGCACCGTCATTCGCGGGACCGCCGACCTCGTGCTGGAGCATGCCGACGGTTTCGCGGTCATCGACCACAAGAGCTTCCCCGGCTCGGCGGAGCAGGCGACGGCCCGGGCCGCGGCGTTCACGGGCCAGCTCGCCGCGTACGCGGCAGCGGTCGCGACGGCGACCGGGCGTCCCGTCACTGGATGCTTCGTGCATCTCCCGGTGCTCGCGGCGATGGTGCCGCTGCCGCCGACGTAGATTCGTCGCCCTTCAGCATCACGATCTCGACGCGACGATTCTGCCGGCGTCCGGCGACGGTCGCATTGCTCGCGACCGGTCGCTCCTCGCCGAGGCCCCGTACCTCGAGCCGCTCGGGATCCACGCCGTGCTTGAGAAAGAAGGCCTCGACCACGGTACTCCGACGGAGCGAGAGCTCGTGGTTGGACGTCGACGTTCCGGTCGAGTCGGTGTGGCCCTCGATCGCGACCTTCTGCTGCGGATGCTCGCGGAGCGACGCTGCGATCGCGGTGAGCTCCCGCTGCGCGTCGATCCGGAGATCGGCCTTGCCGACCTCGAAGAGGACGTCCGGTATCGTGAAAACGAGCCCGCGCTCGCTGTGGCGACTCTGAATGGAGTCGAGGTGCAGCTCGTGTCCCGCTGCCCCTCCGTTCGCGACCCGCTGCTGGGGAACGGCGCACCCCGCGAGCGCGGCGGCGACCACGATCGTTGTCACTCCGCTGGTCAGACGCATGCTCACCTCTCTCCGGAAATTTCCGAATCCGAGAGAGCAGGGGGCGTGCCACATGAGGCACCCAGGATCGCGAGAGAATCTGCGCGGAAGCGCTCGGGGAAAGAGAAGTTTGCAGAAACTACAGGTGTCGGACCGGCGCGGATGCCGGTCCGACGAGAGCGAGGTGGCTAGTGGCGACAGTGACGGCCGTGACGGTGCCCGTTCCAACGGTGTCCGCCGCCGTAGCGTTGCCCACCCCAACTACGACCGAAGTACACCGAACCGTACCCGGGGCCGTACCCGCCGTAGCCGTATCCATAATAGGCGGGCGGCGCGTAGTAGGCCCGCGGGTAGTACGCCGGCGCCGAGTAATAGACGGGGGGCGGCGGCGCATAGAAGGTGACACCCGGGAGCGGGATGCCGATCGAGATGCCGACGTCGGCACGGGCCTCCGGAGCACCGGTGAGCGACAGCGCGGTGAGCGCGATCGCGACGGCAGCCAGCAGAGTCGTCTTTTTCATGAGTCGCACAGCCTCCTTATGACCCGCGCCGAACGCGTCGATGGAAGGAAAGTTGCGTGAGACGCTGCGCCGGTCGGCGGGGTTTCTCACGACAGACCGCTCTGCCATCGTGAGCAGGATCGAGCGCAACCCCCGGCCCTCCCGTTGTTGGAGGTGCGCGTTCCCAAAGGAGGGACCTTGGACATGGCGAAGACGAGATTCCTGGGTGTGCTTCTGAGCGCGTTGGCGGCCACGGCCGCGATCGGCGTGTCGGTGGCGGCGGCCCAGCAGCGTGCGGTCGGCGTTACGCCACCCCGCCTGTCGTTCGTCGATGGCGAAGTGTCGTACTGGCGGCCAGGCGCCGAGGATTGGGTGCCGGCGCAGATCAACACCGCGCTCGCCGCGGGCGATTCCCTGTACGCCGCCGGCGACGGCAACCTCGAGCTCGAGATCGCCTCACGCGCGTACGTGCGAGCCGGCTCGGGCACTGAGATCGGCGTCGAGTCGCTCGAGACCGGGTATCTGCAGCTGCGTGTGCCCGCGGGGCACGCGGCGGTCGACCTCCGGCGCTTGCCGGAAGGACAGGAGATCGAGGTCGACACCCCGAACGGCGCGTTCTTGATCAATCGCGAGGGGTACTACCGCTTCGACGTCGACGACGACGCGACCCGTTTCTCGACGCGTCGGGGCGGCATCGCGCGCATCGTTCCCGCCGGCATCGCCGACGAGATGGAGGTCACCGCCAACCAGACGGTGATCGTCACCGGCACGGAGACCGCGACCCTCGAGCGCGTCGCCGCCGTCGGCGACGACGCGTGGGATCGCTGGAACTACGATCGGCTCGGAACGCTCGGCGAGCAGCCGCGGAGCGCGCAGTACGTCGCGGGTGAGGTCGCCGGCGTCGACGACCTCGATCGCTACGGCGATTGGCAGGACACGCCCGACTACGGGAACGTCTGGGTGCCGCGCGGCGTGGCCGCCGATTGGGCGCCGTACACGACGGGCCGCTGGGTGTGGGATGGATACTACGGCTGGACGTGGGTCGACGACTCGCCGTGGGGCTGGGCGCCGTATCACTACGGCCGTTGGTGCCGCGTCGGCAGCTACTGGGGCTGGGCGCCGGGTCCGATCGTCGCGCGTCCGGCGTATTCGCCCGCGCTCGTCGCGTTCTTCGGCGGCCCGAGCGTCGGCGTTTCCGTCAGCGTCGGCACCCCGTTCGTCAGCTGGGTCGCGCTCGGGTGGGGTGAGCCCGTCGTACCGTGGTGGGGGCCGCGCGGCTTCGTCGGCCGTCCGTACTGGGGCGGTTGGGGCGGCCCGCGCTACGTGAACAACGTCCGCATTCAGAACACGACCATCATCAACGTCAACAACATCCACAACTACGACAACTTCCGGCACCGCGCCGTGGTCGGGATCGACGGCGACCGCTTCGGTCGTGGCCGCGATCGGATTCAGCACGTGCGCGTCGACGGTGACCGCCTGCGGAACCTTCGGCCGGTGCGCGGGGAGCTTGCCGTGAAGCCGGTGCGGGACAGCCTCGTCGCTCGTACGGGTCGGGGCGAGCGTCCGCCGGATCGCATCCAGAACCGTCGCGTCGTTGCGACGCGGGCGCCCCAGGATCCGTCGCGCGCGCCGCGCGCGGCGGGACTCGTTCCGTCCGATTCGCGCCGGCAGCCGGCGCCGCGAATCGTCGCGCCGCGTAGCGAGCGCGGCGGTTCGCGTGACCTCCGAGGGGCAGGGCGCGACGTGCCGCCGACGCGCGGCGCGGGTGGGGAGCGCGAGCGCATCGACAATGCCCGCGGTCGTGGCGACCGCGGGGACGTGCGGGGCAACGTCGACGGCGGGCGCATCCGGGACCGGAACGTCGAGCCGGGCACACGGGACACGGGCCGGATCGATCGTGCCCCGGGGGGATCGGGCGAACGGGCGCGCGGCAACGCCGAACGCGAGAACGCGATGCGTACCGCGCCGCGTTCGCCCGACGAGAACCGGCGCATCCGCGGTGACGGCGGCACCGACCGAAACGTCGAGCGAACCCGTCCCCGTCCCGAGAGCGGGCGCGGCGAGGAGCTCCGCTTGCCCGAGCGGCAGGAGCGCGGCGATCGCGGTCGCGACGCACGGCCCGAACCGCCGTCACGCATGCAGTCCGAGCGGACGCCTCGGATGGAGCGCCAGCCGTCGCCGCCGCGCGAGGAAGCGCGTGGGCGCCAGCCCGTCGACCAACGGCGTGAGCAACCGCAACGCATGGAAGCGCCCCGGCGGAACGAGCGCGAGTCGCGGCAGCAACCACCGCGGATGGAGCGCCGCGAGCAACCGCGCGTGGAGCGCCAGCAGCCGCAGCGCATGGAACGGCAGGCGGCGCCGCGGATGGAACGCCAACAGCAGCCGCGTATGGAACGGCAGCAGCAGCCGCGCATGGAGCGCCAGCAGCAGCCGCGTATGGAGCGACAGCCGCAGCCGCAGCGTCAGGCGCAGCCCCGCATGCAACGCCAGGAGCAGCCGCGTGTGCAGCGGCAGGAACAGCCGCGCGTGCAACGCCAGGAGCAGCCGCGCCAGGAGCGCGGCGGTGGCGGACGTGACGCTGGGGGCGGCGGTCGCAACCGTGAGGAACGCCGCGGTCGCGACTGAGCCGGAACCGTCCGAACGATTGAGTCGGGCACCCCGACCCGCTAAGCCATCGGCCCCAGGAGGAAGCTCGCATGGGGCCGACGGCGACGGCGTTACTCGGGTTCGCGGCGTGGTACCTGCTCCTCACCTTCGCGCTCGGCCTCTTCCGGAGCGGGCTCGTGCTCTCCGGCAAGAAGGCCGCGAACACGTTCGCGACCGACGGCTCGGACGTCGGAGCCTTCGGGCGGCGTCTCAATCGCGCCCGTGACAACTGCTTCGAGACGCTGCCGCTCTTCGTCGCGATCGCGCTCGCGGCGCAGCTCACGAACCGCATCGCCGTCCTCGACCCGCTCGCGATGTATCTCCTGTATGCGCGGATCGGCCAGTCGATCACGCACCTCGCATCGACGAGCATCATGGCGATCAACGTCCGGTTCGCGTTCTTCATCGTGCAGATCGCGATCTACGCGACCTGGGTCGTCCAGCTTCTTGGCTGAGCCCCATCGATGCCGAAGCCGTCGCACACGATCGTCGGTAGCCAGCGCGAGCGCTTCGTCGTGATTCTCGTCGGTGCGATCGTGGGCTACGTCGTGGGGCACCTCGTCGAGGACCGCTTCGCACTCGAAGACGCGCGCATCGTCGGCGCCATGATCGGCGGCGTCCTTGCGGGTATCGTCGGGCGCTTCGCGCTCGCGCGCTTTCGCGAGCCGCCGCAGACAGGGAGATCACGCTGATGCCCAAGCTCATCGTCGTCGCGTTGCTCGTCCTCGGACTCTCGGCGCCCGGTGCGGCCCGGGCAGACGAGACTTGCATGTCGCCCTACCTGCCGAAGATCACCGGGCAGGAAGATTACGTCTACGTCTGGACGCTCGGCATCGACGGTCTCGGCGACGGCTCCGACAAGCTCGTCACCGTCGGCGCCAATCCGAAAGACGCCAAGACCTTCGGGAAGGTCGTCTCGTCGATCTCGGTCGGCGGCCGCTACGAGGCCCACCACGGCGACTTCGACGACGCGCGGAAACATTTCTGGGTGAGCGGCCTCGACGACCGGAGCAAGATCTGGATCTTCGACGTCGCCGCCGACCCCGCGAAGCCGAAGCTCGTCAAGACGATCGATACCTTCGTGAAGGACAGCGGCGGTGTCGTCGGACCGCACACGTTCTTCGCGCTTCCGGGCCAGATGCTGATCACCGGGCTCTCGAACTCGACGGACCGCGGCGGCCGGACGGCGATCGTCGAGTACAACAACTCGGGCGACTTCGTGCGGACGACCTGGATGCCGAAGGGCGCGGAGTACGGCTACGACGCGCGCGTGCAGCCGCGCCTGAACCGCATGCTGACGTCGTCGTTCACGGGCGCGGCCAACTACATGCGCGACTTCGGCCAGCTGCTCGCCGACCCCGAGGCGATGAAGCGCTTCGGCAACACGATGGTCGTCTGGGACTTCCACGCGCGGAAGCCGATCCAGACGCTCGAAGTGCCGGGCGCGCCGCTCGAGATCCGCTGGGCGCTCCAACCGCGCCACGACTACGCGTTCACCACGACCGCCCTCACCTCGAAGATTTGGTTGATCGAGCAGAAGCCCGACGGAACCTTCGGCGCGCGTGCCGTGGCCGACATCGGCGATCCGAAGCAGGTGCCGCTGCCGGTCGACATCAGCCTCTCGGCGGACGACCGCTTCCTCTTCGTCGACACGTTCATGGACGGCAGCGTCCGCGTCTACGATGTCAGCGAGCCCGCGGCGCCGAAGCTGGTGCTCACCGAGAAGATCGGCAAGCAGCTCAACATGGTGTCGCAGACCTGGGACGGGAAGCGCCTCTATTTCACGTCGTCGCTCCTCGCGAACTGGGACAAGAAGGGCGACGACGACGAGCAGTTCCTGAAGGCCTACGGGTGGGACGGCACGAAGCTGACCCCGACCTTCGCCGTCGACTTCAAGAAGGAAGGCCTCGGCCGGCCGCACCTGATGCGCTTCGGGCAGAAGCAGTTCTATGCGAACCAGATCTTCGCCGGCGACCGGCGCGCGACCACGGTCGCGGATGCGCGGTGAGATCGCAGCCGGACTGATCCTCCTCGCCGGCGTCGCCGCGGCGGAGCCCATCGATCCGCAGCGTCTCCAGCACGTCGACCGCTCGACCCTGACCGACACCTACGCTCCCGGCGCGTTCGAGCCGACGTACGCGCCGCCCGCGCCGGGCAGCTACACGCTGCCCGTGATCCGGGCGGTCCAGGATCATCCTCTGCTGGACACGGAGGGAAAGCCGACGACGCTCTTCGCCGCGACCAGGGGCCGGCTCGCCGTCGTCGCGTTCGTCTACCTCGCGTGCGTCGAGGCGGGCGGCTGTCCGGTGAGCCATGCCGTGCAACACGGTCTCGATCGCGCGCTTGCCGCCGACCCGGCGCTCGCGAAGCGCGTGACGCTGGTCACGGTGAGCTTCGATCCCGAGCGTGACACCCCGGAGCAAATGGCCGCGCAGCGGAAGCTGCACGACCCGCGGAGCGACTGGCGCTTCTTCGCGACTCGCGGCGGCACCGAGCTCGACGGGCTCCTCGCCGACTTCGATCAGCCGGTCGCGAAGCTTCGCTACGAGGACGGCGTCTGGAGCGGCCTCTACCGGCACGTGCTCAAGGTATTCCTCGTGGACGGGAAGCGCCGCGTCCGCGCCATCTACAGCACGGGCTTCCTCAATCAGGCGTTGGTGCTGAACGACCTGCGGACGCTAGCCGGCGAGCCCTAGACGGTTCGCGATGTTGTTTCTCTGCATGTTCGACGAGCCGCCGACGATCGGCATGCAGACCACGTCGCGCACGTAGCGCTCCATGTCGTACTCGGACGCGCAGCCGTAGGCGCCCATCACCTTCTGGCACGCGAGCACGATGTCGACCGCGGTCTCGGCGATGAAGAGCTTCGCCATCGACGTCTCGACGCTGCACGGCCGGCGGAGGTGGGCGAGCCAGGCCGCGTGGTAGAGCATGTGTTTGCAGGCCTGGAGCCGCGTTCGCGCGTCGACGAGCGCGTGGCGCACCGCCTGGTGCCCCGCGATCGGCTTTCCGAACTGGCTGCGCTCCTGCGCGTAGGCCCACGCGTCGTCGACGGCGGCCGTCGCGATCCCGAGCGTGACGGCGGTGATCTCGAGCTTCTCGACGTCGAGCGCCGGACCCGCGAGCATCTTCCAGCCGTTGTTCCACCCGGCCATGCCGCCGACGATGCGATCGGCCGGCACGAGGACGTCCTCCATCGTGACGTCGGTCGTCTCGGCGTAGCGGAGCCCGAGGTGGTCGATCGTCGTGATCGTGATGCCGGGCGACGAGAGCGGCACGAGCACGAACGAGAGATTCCGGTAGCGGGGCGCGTCGCCGTCGGAGCGCACGAGCGTGTACATGTAGTCGGCGACTCGCGCCGCCGTGCACCAGCGCTTCGTGCCGTTCAGGACGACCTTCGTGCCGCCGTCGACGAGACGCGCGGTCGTCGCGACGCTCGCGAGATCACCGCCGACGTCGGGCTCGCTGAGGCCGTAGGCGAACAGGATCTCGCCGCGCGCGAGCCGCGGCAGGAGCTCGCGCTTCTGCTCCTCGGAACCGTTCTCCGACATGTTGAGCCCGCCGTAGAACGCGCAGTGGATGAACGGCCCCGCGATCGCCGCCCCACGGCGCGCCAGCTCGTCGATGACCGCGATCGCGGCGACGATGTCCCGGCCGCTCCCGCCGTAGGCTTCGTCGATCGTGAGCCCACAGACGCCGAGCGCCGCCAAGCGCCGAAAGACCGCGGGGTCGAACGTGCACTCGCGGTCCCAGGCGCGCAGCTTCTCGCGCGGCATCTCCGCGGCGGCGAACTTCTTGAGCGTCTCGCGGAGCTGGGTGACGTGCTCGGGCTCGTCGGCGAAGTACATGACGGCGCGCTCAGCCCTTCGGCTTCCCCGGCGTGTAGATCGTCGTCGGCAACGTCGCGACCTTACCGCCGCTCTTGGCTCCGACCGCGACGACCTTCGCCGTGCCGCTCTTCTCGACGGCGTCGATGCGAATCACCGAGTGCAGCGGGACGAGCGTCCGCTCGACGCCCGCGAACTCGTGCTTCAGCTTTTCCTCCGACGGGTCGACGACGACGCTCGAGCGCTCGCCGAAGAGAAAGCCCTCGATCTCGATGAACCCGAAGAGGTCCGCCTGCCCGACCTTCTGGCAGTAGACCTCGTAGACGTCCGAGTCGTTCCGGAACGAGACACGGTAGACGCGCTTCTTCGCCATGCCCGCCGAGAGTAGGGGCAGCCGGGGGGTGATGGCAACCGAACGTCGGCATGGCGTGACCGGCGGACAATCGCTAGGCTCGCGCGTCATGAGTCACCAGAACGCCCAGTCCGCTCTCGACCAATTGGTCTCGATCCTCGATCTCGAAGAGCTCGAGCTGAACCTCTTCCGCGGCCGCACCCCGAAAGAAGACCGGGTGCGCGTCTTCGGCGGTCAGGTCGCCGGACAGGCGTTGGTCGCGGCGGGGCGCACGGTCGAAGCCGGGCTCGTCGTCCACTCGCTCCACTCGTACTTCCTCCGTCCCGGCGACCCGTCGATCCCGATCGTCTACCAGGTGGAACGCCTCCGCGACGGCAAGAGCTTCACGACCCGGCGGGTCACCGCCATCCAGCACGGCCAGCCGATCTTCAACCTGTCGGCGTCGTTCCAGCGCCCGGAGGAGGGCATCGAGCACCAGGCCGAGATGCCGAGCTCGCCCGACCCGGACACGCTCCTCACCTTCCGCCAACGCATCGATCCCTATCTGAACCGTCCGGATCTCCACCCCGAGCTGAAGAAGTGGCTCCAGCGCGACCGCCCGATCGACATGCGGTACGTGAACCCGCCCGACTATCTGAACCCCGAGAAGCGGCCCCCGCACCAGCAAGTGTGGATCCGCGCCGACGGCACGCTCCCCGACGAGCCCATGCTCCTGCACCAGTGCATCGTCGCGTACGCGTCCGACATGACGCTGATCGACACCGCGACCCTGCCGCACGCGATCCCGTGGTTCGATCCGGGCGTCCAAATGGCGAGCCTCGACCACGCGATGTGGTTCCACCGCCCGTTCCGCGCCGACGAGTGGCTGCTCTACGCCCAGGAGAGCCCGACGGCGACCGGCGCGCGCGGTTTCACGACCGGCCGGCTCTATCGCCGCGACGGTACGCTCGTGATCTCGGTCGCGCAGGAAGGCCTGATCCGCCGCCGTACGGACAAGAAAGTCGGACGTTGACTCTCCCCTAGGGGGAGGCCGCACCATCGGCATCACTTCATTCGAGGAGGTGCGCGATGCTTCACGGAAGCTGTCTGTGCGGTGCCGTTCGGTACGAGGTCGCGGGTCCGGTCCACGACATCCACCATTGTCATTGCGGCATCTGCCGCAAATCTCACGGCGGGGGCTTCTCCACGTTCGGACGCCTCACCGCCGCCGACTTCCGCTTCATCGCCGGCGAGGATCAGGTCCGTCGCTTCCGGTCGTCGCCACCGATCGAGCGCTCGTTCTGCGCCGTCTGCGGCTCGCGTCTGACCTTTCGCTTCGACGAGATGCCGGACGCCGTGTGGATCACGCTCGGCACGCTCGACGACGATCCGGGCGTGCGGCCCGACGCGCACATGTTCGTCGCGTCGAAGGCGAGCTGGGACCCGATCACCGACGCGCTGCCGCAGTACCCGGAGTACCCGCCGTTCGGCGACGAATCGGCAAAATGACCTCGGTCTCGAGCGCCTCGCGCGGCACCTCGGCCGGGTCGTTCAGATAGCGCTCGCGCAGCAGCCCCGCGACGTCGTACCCGTGCTCCTCGACCCACGCGTGGAGCGCGAGGTCGGCGAGCCCGACCTCCTCGTACGGCCCGACGTGGCGCGTGACCGCCGCGGGACCGGCGGCGAGCACCACGACGCGCTCGCCGTCGGGCGCGGCCGCGACGGGAGCGCCCATCTGGAGGCACATCGTGTCCGGGTCCTCGGTTTCGGGCATCAGGCACTCGAGGGGTCCGATCGCGCGCAGGCCGACGCGCGCGAGTCGCGCCAGCAGGTCGGAGACGAGCGCATGTCCGTACGCGACGTGCGCGTCGACGTCCGTCGTGCCCTCGACGACCACCAGCGTCACCGCCGGCTCGTCGCGCACGGCCACCTCGTAGGGAAAGACGCTCCCCGCATGGACGAGACGCTCGATCGATCGCAGCGCGCTCTCGGCGCGGGCGATTTCGCGGGCGCGCCGCGCGCGCTCGCGATCGAGGATCGCGGTCAGCGTATCCGCGTCGGCGCCGTCGGCGAGGAGGTCGCGGATCGCCGGCAGCGGCACGTCGAGCGAGCGCAAGAGCGCGATCGCGATCGCGACCGGCGCCTGCGCGCGATCGTAGTAGCGGTAGCCGGTCCCGAGATCGACGTGGTCGGGCCGCAGGAGGCCGAGCTCGTCGTAGTGCCGGAGCGCCTTCACCGAGAGCCGGCACCGGACCGCGAAGCTGCCGATCGTGAGGCGGTCGCGGCTCACACGATCCGGCTGGCGTGTCCCTGCCAGTAGCGGTCTTTCAGCAGCCGCTTGTAGAGCTTCCCGGTCGGGTGCCGCGGCAGCTCGGCCTCGAAGTCGACCGAACGCGGGCATTTGATCGGCGAGAGGTGCTGCCGGCAAAACGCGATCAGCTCCTCGGCGAGCGCCGGTCCGGCGTCCTTCATGTCGACCGGCTGCACGACCGCCTTCACTTCCTCGCCGAAATCCTCGTTCGGGACGCCGAAGACCGCGACGTCCTGCACCTTCGGGTGCGTGACGAGGAGGTTCTCGGCCTCCTGTGGGTACACGTTCACGCCGCCCGTGATGATCATGTTGGCCTTACGGTCGGTCAGATACAGGTAGCCGTCGGCGTCGACGTATCCGATGTCGCCGAGCGTCGACGCGCCGTCCGCGCGGCGGCTCGCCTTCGTCTTCTCGGCGTCGTGGAGGTACTCGAACGTGTTGCCGCCGGCGAAGTAGATCGAGCCGGCCTCGCCGATCGGCAGCTCCGCGCCGTCGTCGCCGCAGATCTTGATCGTCCCGAGCAGCGCACGGCCGACCGAGCCCTTGTGCGCGAGCCACTCGGTCGCGTTCAGCGCGCAGAGGCCGTTGCCCTCGGTGCCGCCGTAGTACTCGTGGATGATCGGCCCCCACCACTCGATCATCTGCTGCTTCACGGGAATGGGGCAGGGCGCGGCGGCGTGGATCGCGGTCGTCAGGCTCGAGAGGTCGTAGCGCCCGCGCACCTCGGGCGGCAGCTTCAGCAAACGGACGAACATCGTCGGCACGACCTGCGTGTGGGTGATGCGATGCTCCTCGATGAGCCGCAGGAACTCCTCGGCGTCGAAGTGCTCCATGATGACCGACGTGCCGCCGAGGCGCTGGACGGCGAGGTTAAAGCGGAGCGGCGCCGCGTGGTAGAGCGGCGCCGGCGACAGATAGCGCGTCTCCGGTCCCATCGCATAGAGCGCGGTCACGAGCGCGATCAGCGCGTTCGGCGTCCCGATGGGATCGCCGCGGAGCGGGAACTTCACGCCCTTCGGCCGCCCGGTCGTGCCGGACGAGTAGAGCAGGTCGGTGCCCTCGCACTCGTCGGCGATCGGCGTCGCGGGCTCCGCGGCCGTGGCGTCCTCGAACGACTCGTAGCCGGGGATCGTGCCGCCGACCATGAGCTTCCGGCGGACGTTCGGGATACGGTCGCGGACCGCCTCCGCGAGCGGCGCCAGCGCCTTCGACGTGACGAACACCCGCGCCCCGCAGTCGTTCAGGATGTACTCGAGCTCGCCCGGCGTGAGCCGCGTGCTCGCCGCCGTGTAATAGAGGCCCGCGCGCTGCGCGCCCCACACGATCTCGTAGTAGCGCGGCGAGTTCTCGAGGCAGAGCGCGATACCGTCGCGGAGACCGAGCCCCGCGCGGCGGAGCACGTGCGCGAAGCGGTTCGAGGCCGCGTCGAGCGCGCGATACGTCACCGTCTCGCCGCTGACGCCGCCCGGCGGTGCCATGACGTAGGCCGGCTTGTCGGGATGCGTCGCCGCGTGGGTCCCCGGATACATGGCGCTCAGGCCTCTTCCGGGTGCAGACGGCGCTTCGGGTGCAGACCGCCCGTATGGCCCATGAACGGGGGATGGATCGAGTAGCCGAGAAGCTCCTGCACGCGATCCGAGAACGTCGCGACCGTCTCCGGCGGGATCGCGAGCGTGTAGTTCTCCTGCTGCCGCGCCCACGGCTCGCAGTACTGCGTCGAGAGCGCGAGCCGCGGCGCCGTGCTGCGATTCGCGCCGCCGCGGTGCCAGAGCGTACCGAGGAACACGATCGCTGATCCGGACGGCATCACCGCCGGCCGGAGCCTGCCGTCACCCGCGTGCGCGCCGGAGCCGCCGCGCATGAGGGAGTTCTTCTCGCCGACGATCCCGTGCCCGAACCGCGACTCCTGCGCGAAGTCGTCCGCCGACACGACGCCGTCGGGGCCGACGTCACCCCAGAGGTGACTGCCGTGGATGACGTCGGTCGCGCCGTTCTCGGCGGTGAAGTCGTCGATCGCGACGATCGTCGCGAGGCTCACGGGCGGGCGCGGGCGCGGGAACGGATAGAACCCGTCGTCGTAGTGCAGCGCCTGTGCGGCCTCGCCGGGATGGATGCAGATCGCCTGCGCGGCGGTCAGGAGATAGTTCGGCTGGAGGAAGGCGTCGCAGAGCGCCAGCATCCGCGGGTGCTCGACGAGGCGCGCGAAGATCGGCGCGAGCGCGGGGAGCGTGTAGACGCGCTGGGTGCGGAGGCCTTCGAACGGGTTCCGCCCGAAGAGCTCGCGCGCGAGGTGCGGCGCGAGCGCCGCGCGGACCTCCACGACTTCGGCCTCGGAAAGGAACCCTTCGAGCACGACGTAGCCGTCCGCGCGGATACGCGCGAGATCGGCGGCGACGACTTCCGGAGCGAGGGGGGAGGGGCACATGGCGGCACCATGCCATCGGGGTTTCGCTCGAGCCAGACCCGTAGCGGGATGGCTTGACCCGCGCGTGCGCCTTTGTCACGCGAGAGGTCGCATGGGCGAGCCCTTCGACGTCGTGGCGCGACGCAAAGCCGGCGACCTCGCGCGCGAGGCGATCGCCGCGGGCGACCCGACGGGCTGGTTCGAAACCCTCTACCGGCAAGCGAACGGCGACCCGAGCGCCATCTCGTGGGCCGACTTGGCCCCCAACCCGAATCTCACCGCGTGGCTCGACCGCGAGAAGGTCCGGGGCAACGATCGCCGCGCGCTGAAGATCGGCTGCGGCCTCGGCGACGACGCCGAGGAGCTCTCGCGGCGCGGCTTCCTCGTCACCGCGTTCGACGTCTCGGCGACCGCGATCGACTGGTGCCGCGCGCGCTTCCCGACGACGACCGTGCGCTACGAGATCCACGACCTGCTGGCGCCGCCCGGCGAGTGGGCCTGCGACTTCGACTTCGTGCTCGAGTCGTACACGCTCCAGGTACTGCCGCCCGACGTGCGGCCGCGCGCGATCGAGCGCATCGCGGACTACGTCGGCCCGGGCGGCGACCTTCTCGTGATCGCGCGCGGGCGCGAGCCGAGCGATCCGCCCGGCACGATGCCGTGGCCGCTGGTGACAGATGAGCTCTCGGCGTTCGGCCGCGCCGGGCTCGAGGAGCTGCGCTTCGAGGACTTCATGGACGCCGAGTCGCCGCCGGTGCGCCGCTTCCGCGTCCAGTACCGGAGACCATGACGATGGCGACGTACGAAGGCGGCTGCCACTGCGGCCGCGTGCGGTTCCGGGTCCAAGGCCCGCTCGACGAGATCTCCGACTGCAACTGCTCGATGTGCACGAAGAAGGGCATCCTGCACTGGATCGTCGCCCCCGAGCGCTTCGAGCTGCTGTCCGGCGCCGACGACATCGCGACGTACACGTTCAACACCGGCGTCGCGCGCCACACCTTCTGCCGCCACTGCGGCATCCACCCCTTTTACACGCCGCGCTCCGACCCCGACAAAGTCGACGTGAACGCGCGGTGTCTCGACGCCGTGGATCTGTCGAAGGTTCGCGTCCGCACGTTCGACGGCCGGAACTGGGAGCAGGCGAAGGCCGATCGCGACCGGTAGCGCTCAGCCGACGCGCGCGAGCGCGACTTTGAGGGGATGCCGCCCGTCCGGCGACGGGAAATCCTCCTCCGGCTCCAGCACGTCGAGTGAAGCCAGGGGCCGCCCCGCTTTCGCCGCGCAGCGTTCCAGCCCCGCGAGCCACTCGGCGCGGTCGACCTCCGGCACGTGGTTCGTCGCGAGCACGGTCCCGCCGGGCGCCGTCGCGAGGAGCGCCGGCTTGAAGAGCGACGCGTAGTCGCGCACCACGTCCACGGCGCCGTAGCGACCCTTCGCCCAGCGCGGCGGATCGACGACGACGAGATCGAACTGCCGGGCCGCGCGATGCGTGAAGGCGCGCGCGCGCTTCCCGCGCGTCGGCATCGCGAGCCCGGCGAACTGGCGCACGACCGGAATGACGTCGTCCGTGATCGTGACGAACCGGCCGCCTTCCTCCACGGTCTCGTCGCCGCAATTTCGGGCGGCGTTGCCCTTGCCGACGGCGAGACTCGACGCCGCGAAGTCGACGTTCACGACCTCGCGCGCGCCGGCGACGAGCGCCGCGACCCCGACCCCGCACGTGTAGGCGAAGAGATTCAGCACCGTGCGATGCGCGGCCGCCTCCTTGATCCAGCGCCGCCCGACACGGAGGTCCAGGAAGAGCAGGGGGTCCTGGCCGCGATGGCGCGGCCGGACGTCGTACGCGATGCCGAGCTCGTGGCCGATCGGCGCTTCCAGCGCGGCGTCGGGCCGCGCCGAGCCGCCGGGGCCGTCGCCGCGATGGTTCCAGCACGGGGTCAGCGTCGTCCCGAGCAGCCGATCGACGACCGCCGCGAGCTCGTCGAGCTCGCCCTCGGCGAGCGGCTCGCGCCACGTCTGCACGAGCAGGATCGGCCCGTACCGGTCGATCGCGACCCCGGGTGCGTCCTCCGCGATCCCGTGGAGGAGCCGGACGCAATCGGTGCCCTCGGCGTGCAGCCGAGCGAGCATCTCTCGCCGTCGTTCGATTGCTGCCTGGAGACGCATTGCGAGAGCCATGACCGACCCTTCTCGCCCGTCCTGCCCCCGTCCGCAATCGCCCCTGGCTTGAGGTTTCGTCGCGGTCGCGCGAGAGAGCGGCATACGCATGACCTCGATCCGCGTCCGTTTCGGAACGCTGTTGCACATGCCGATGGCGGTGCGCGCCACAGCACTCGCGTTCCTGCTCGTCGGGCTCGCGCTCGCGATCCGGACGACCACGACGAGCATCGAGTGGATCGGCCGGGTCTTTCCCGGCTTCGTCCTCCTCGACAACCGCGTGATCGCCTCGGTCGGGCTCGCGCACTGGACGGGAACCGCGGTCCCCGAGCTCTACCAGAACGAGGTCGTGGCGATCGACGACCGGCCGATCGGTTCGACGCCGGAGGCCTATGCGCTCGTCGCTGCGAAGGCACCCGGTGAGCTGGTGCGCTATAGGCTCCGCCAGCGCGGCGAGGAGCGCGTCGTCACCGTCGCGACCCAACGCTTCGAGGTCCGCGACTGGATTCTCCTGCACGGCGTCTTCCTTCTGAACGGCCTCGTCTTCCTGGTCGCGGGCCTCGCAACCTTCGTGCTCCGTCCGGACTCGGGCCCGGCGCGCGGGTTTCTCGGCGGCGGCCTTTCGATCGGGTTCTTCCTGTTCACCGCGATGGACCTCTACGGCCCCGCGACGTTCTTCCGGCTGCACGTGCTCGCCGAGTCGATGCTGCCGCCGGCGATGTTGCACTTCGCGCTGCTGTTCCCCGAGCGTCACCGCTTCGCTCGCTACGGCGGCCTCGCCTGGATGCTCGGGCTCGCGATCGCGGTCGCGTACGAGCTCTTTCTCTACGTTCCCGCGCGTTACTCGCTCGTCCTCACGACGAACATGCTGTACATCGCGGCGGTCGCGACCTTCTTCTGCGGGAACGCCGTCGCGTCCTACGTGCGCGGCGCCTCCCAGCTCGTCCGCCAGCGCGTCCGCGTGATCGTCGTCGGCGCGATCTTCGGCTTCGCGCTCCCCGCCGTCGTGCTCGGCCTCGCGGCGACGATGGCGGGCGACGTCTCGATGAACCTCGCCGCGACGACGCCGTTCATCTTCGGCGTGGCGCTCGCCTACGCGATCGTCCAGCACGACCTCTTCGAGATCGACGCGATGGTGAAGCGCGGCGCGTACTACCTCGTGCTGACCGGCGCGGTCAGCACGGCGTACGTCGCGGCGGTCCTGGCGTTCAACTTCGTGCTGCGGACGGGGACGATCACCGACTCCGGATGGTTCCCCGTCGTCTTCGCGCTCGCGGTCCTGCTGCTCTTCAACCCGCTGCGGACGCGCGTGCAGGACTTCGTCGACCGCGTCTTCTTCGGCACGACCTACGACGCCCCGCGCGTGCTCGCCGAGATCGGCACCGCGCTCGCCCACGCGCGCCAGCGCGACCAGGTTGCGGGCCTCGTCGAGGAGTGCCTCCAGCGCACGATCCCGAACGAGAGCACGCGGCTCTTCATCGGGGGTCTCGACCCGCACGGCCTGATCGCGCTGGACGACGGCGGAGGCTCCATCCCCGAGGCCGTCGCGTCGCGCTTCGGCGACGGCCGCATGCGGACCGCGATCGACACCGCCGAGAGCGAGGCCGACCAGGAGGCGACCGCCGCGACCCGCGCGACCCTCGCCGCCGTTGGCGCCACGGTCGCGGTGCCGATGGTCGCGCACGGCGAGCTCGTCGGGGCGCTCACGCTCGGCGCCAAGCGCTCGGGACTCTTCTATACGGCCGGCGACGCCGACCTGCTGCGCGGCATCGCGCGCGAGACCGCGATCGCGCTCCAGCACGCCGCCGCCTACGAGCGCATCGTCGACATGAACGCCAACCTCGAGGCGCGGATCGCCGAGCGGACGGCGCAGCTCCAGGACGCCAACACCGAGCTCGCCGAAACCATTCGCGACCTTCAGGAGGCCGAGTCGCAGCTCGTGCACTCCGAGAAGATGGCGTCGCTCGGCCGCCTGGTCGCCGGCGTCGCCCACGAGATCAACAACCCGGTGAGCTTCATCGCCAACAGCGTGACGCCGCTCCGCCGCCGCCTCGCCAAGGCCGCGAGCGCCGAGCCCGCCGTCGCGGCCGGCATCCTGAAAGAAGCCGAGGAGCTCGTCGACATCATGGCGAACGGCGCACAGCGCGCCGCGGCGATCGTGAAGGATCTCCGCACCTTTTCGCGGCTCGACGAGGCGACCCGGAAGCCCGTCGACCTGCACGAGGGCCTCGAGGTGAGCCTCCGCCTCCTCGAGTCGCGCTGGAAGGGCGGCATCACGCTCACGCGCGACTACGGCGAGCTGCCGCAGGTCGAGTGCGACTCGGGGCAGGTGAACCAGGTATTCGTGAACGTCCTCACGAACGCCTGCGACGCGATGGGAGAGAAGGGAACCCTCACCGTGACGACGCGCGCCGAGGGCGGCACCGTCCGGGTCGCGATCCGCGACGACGGCCCCGGCATCCCGCCCGACGTGCGCGCCCGCATCTTCGACCCGTTCTTCACGACCAAGGACGTCGGCGCCGGAACCGGGCTCGGTCTCTCGATCAGCCACGGCATCATCGCCGCGCACGGCGGCACGATCGAGGTCGAGAGCGCACCGGGGCAGGGGGCGACGTTCACCATCGTGCTGCCCGTCGGGGCGGCGCGGCTTGACACGCACGCCGCTCGCGGAGGCAGATAGGCCGTCCATGGAGTTCGACTACCGTCGCCATCCCGTCATCGTCGTCGACGACGAGCCCGACATCCTGAAGCTCTTTCGATTCAGCTACGGCGACGACTTCGAGGTCGCGACCGCCGAGAGCGGTGCCAACGCGCTCGAGCTCCTCGAGCGCACCGACGCCGCCGTGATCGTGGCCGACCAGCGCATGCCGAGCATGAGCGGGACCGAGCTCCTCGCGCGCTCGATGGACATTCGGCCCGACGCCGTCCGCATCGTGCTGACCGGCTACACGGACATCGGGGCCCTCATCGACGCGGTGAACAGCAGCCGCATCTACCGCTACGTCACCAAGCCGTGGTCGGACGACGAGCTCCGCCTCACGCTGAAGCGCGCGATCGAGGTGTTCCAGCTCTCGCGCGAGAACGCCCGCCTCGTCGAGGAGCTCCGGCAGGCGAACGAGCGGCTCCAGATGCAGAACAGCTATCTCCGCGAGGCCGTCGAGGGCCCGTCGTCGCACGAGATCGTCGGCGACAGCCCGGCGATCCGCGAGGCGCTGACGCTCGCGCGGAAGGTGGCGCTCACGCCCTCGACCGTCCTGATCGAAGGCGAGACCGGGACCGGCAAGGAGCTCGTCGCCCGCGCGATCCACGCCGCGAGCCCGCGCCGCGACGAGCTCTTCGTCGCGGTCAACTGCGCGGCGCTTTCGGACGGCATCCTCGAGAGCGAGCTCTTCGGCCACAAGCGCGGGTCCTTCACCGGCGCCCACGCCGACCGGAAGGGCCTCTTCGACGTCGCGCACGGCGGGACGCTCTTCCTCGACGAGGTGTCGGAGACGACGCTGGCGCTCCAGGCGAAGCTCCTTCGCGTCCTCCAGGAGGGCGAGGTCCGGCCGGTCGGCGACGACCGCACCCATCCGGTCGACGTCCGGGTCGTCGCGGCCACCAACCGGAAGCTCGCCGAGGAGGTCGCCGCCGGGCGTTTCCGCGAAGACCTCTACTACCGGCTCAAGGTCTTCCCGATCCGCCTGCCGCCGCTCCGCGAACGGCGCGAGGACATCCCGGCCCTCGTTCGCCATCTGGTGCAACGCGTATCGGCCCAGTTCGGGAAGCCGGTCGGCGAGCCGTCGCCCGAGGCGATCGCGATGTTCCAGGCGTACCCGTTCGAGGGGAACATCCGGGAGCTCGCCAACGAGGTCGAGCGGGCGGTCATCATGGCCGAGCCGGGCGCGCCCATCACCGACGACCTGCTCTCGGAGCACGTCCGGCAGGCCGCCGCGGCGGGAGCCGCGCCGGGGGTCCTCCAGAACCGGACCGACGGCTTCGAGCGCGAGCAGATCGTCGCCGCGCTCCAGCGGGCCGGGGGCGTGAAGTCGAAGGCCGCCGAAGAGCTCGGCCTCACCCCGCGCGGGCTCGCCAAGAAGATGCAACGCCTCGGAATGTAGCTCGATTCCGAACCGGCGCCCCGACCGGAACTGCAGGACCGTCCACTCGAGTGGACGGAACTCCAGTTCCACCCGCCTGGACACTCGATTCACGTGAAATCAGCTAGTTAGTGGCGCTTGAGGGTTTGGCATGTCCTTCGCTTTGAGAGCTCTCGGAGGGAATGACAATGCAGACCGCCACCCAGATTCAGGACCACACCACCGCCACCCCGGGCTACCTGAACACCCTGCTCCAGGGGTACCGCTTCCGCGTCGCCGAGACCGCCGAGGACTTCGAGGCGGCCCTCGCGATCCGTCGCGAAGTGTACTGTGGCGACTTCGGGTACGACGTCCCGGTGCCCGACCAGTACGACCACCGCTCGTACCTCCTCATCGCCGAGGTCGAGGAGACCGGTGAGATCGTCGGCACCATGCGGATCACGCCCCGCGAGCTCGGTCCGATCGAGGCCGAGGAGTACTTCACCCTTCCGGCGAACCTCGACTCGTCGCGGGCGATCGAGATCTCGCGCTTCGCGATCAAGCGCGAGCACCGCAAGACCCGCACCTTCCTCCCGGTCGTCTCGGTCGGCCTCTTCAAGCTCTGCTACGAGTTCTCGCTCTTCCTCGGCGCCGACTGCCAGATCGTCTGCTCGAAGGCCGAGAAGATGTGGTCGTACCTCTCGATGGGCTTCCGCTCGACGGGCATCACCAAGCGCTACGCCAAGCTGAACGGCGCCGAGCACGAGCTCCTCTGCCACGACTTCCGCTACCTGGACGTGGTTCTGAAGGACAATCCGTTCGCCGACATGTGCGCCGCGACGCTCGACGAGGTCGTGATCCCGACCGAGATGCCGCCGACGAATTTGGTTGACGACCCTTTCGTCGAGCCGCTACGGATGGCCGTCGGCGCCTGAAGCCGAGCCGTTCGCAGCTCCCGCCTCCGCGCCTCGTTTTTCCGGCCCCGGCAGTACCGCACCACCGCTATACGGACCCCGATATGGATACGGCGACCTCGCGTTGGCTCACGTCCTACTTCCGGGGCGTGATCCGGCACCGCTACTCGGTGCTGGGAGTCGTCCTGATCCTCACCCTGGCGCTCGGCGCCGCCGCGACCCGCCTCCACATCGAGGTCGACCCCGACCGGCTGCTCCCGCAAGACCACCCGTTCATCCAGACCCTGAACGACGTCCACCGCCTCTTCGGTGACAAGAACCTCGTCGTCGTCGGGCTCTTCCCGAAGGACGGCCAGGTGTTCACCCCGGCCTTCTTGAAGAAGGTCGCCGACGTGACCGAGCGCATCCAGCGCATCCCGGGCGTCAACAAGGCACTCGTGCAGAGCCTCGCCGCCCGGCAGGCGAAGGACGTGCGCGGCACGGCCGAGTCCGTCACCGTCGAGCGCGTGATGGCGACGCCGCCGACCGACCAGGCGGGCGCCGACGCGGTCCGGAAGCGGGCGTTCGCGAACGACATGATGATCGGTACGCTCGTCGCGGGCGACGGCAGCGCGGCGCTCGTGCAGGCGAGCTTCGAGCTGACCCCCGAGATCCCGGGCTACCGGAATCTCCACCACGCGGTCGTCGCCGCGCTGACGGAGGTCGCGGACGGCACGTTCGAGTACCGGCTCGCCGGGCCCGCGATCTTCCTCTCCCAGCTCTCGGCCTACGCCGGCCGCATGGCGATCTACTTCCCGTTGGCGCTCGTCGTGATCGGGATCGTGCACTACCACGCGTTCCGCACCTGGCAGGCGCTCGTCCTGCCGCTCGCGACCGCGCTGCTGTCGGTCGTGTGGGCCGTCGGGCTCATGGGCCTCCTCGGCGTCGCGCTCGACCCGTTCAACACGACGACCCCGATCCTCATCCTCGCGGTCGCGGCCGGCCACGCGGTGCAGGTGCTGAAGCGCTTCTACGAGGAGTACGAGCGGCTCGGCGACGTGCAGGAGGCGGTCGTCGCTTCGCTGGTGCGGGTGGCACCCGTGATGCTCGCCGCGGGGATCGTCGCGGCGCTCTCGTTCTGCTCGCTCGTCACGTTCCAGACGGCGACGATCCGGACGTTCGGTCTCTTCACCGGGTTCGGCATCGTCTCGGCACTGGTGATCGAGATGACGTTCATCCCGGCCGTGCGCGCCGCGCTCGCCGCCCCGCGCGGCCGCGAGGTCGAGCGCGAGGCCGAGGCGCATCCGTTGATGGACGCGTTCCTTTCGTGGTCGGGCCGGCTCGCGACGCGCGGCGGGACGAGCGTGTTCGTCGCGACGTTCCTCGTGCTCGTCGCGTGCGTCGTGCTCGCCGGCCGGCTCACGGTCGACATGAGCATCAAGCGCGAGTTCTCGGACAACGATCCGGTGCGGGTCGACGACGCCGCGATCAATTCCAGCTTCGCGGGCACCAACACGCTCGTCCTGCTCGTCGAGAGCGAGGCGGAAGGCGGACTCGAGGAGCCCGCGGTGCTCCAGGCCATCTGGGACCTCGAGCGCCGGCTCGAGAAGGAGCCTGGGGTCGGCAGCGCGCTCTCCTACGTCGACTACCTGAAGCGCATCCACACCGCGCTGACGGCCGGTGAGGCGGACGCCGGCCTCGTGCCGAAGACGCGCGACCTCGCGACGCAGGAGCTCTTCCTCTACTCGCTCTCCGGCGGCGACAACGACCTCGACACGATGCTCGACCCGACGCACCAGCGCGCCAAGGTCCGCGTGCTCGTACACGACGACAGCACGCGCTCGGGCCTCGCGCTCCTCGCCACGGCGAAGCAGATCGTCGCCGAGACGTTCCCGCCGTCGGTGCAGGTGCGGTACACGGGCACGCTCGCCTCGACCGCCGCCGCGACCGAGGTGATGGTCCACGGCAAGATCCAGAACATCCTCCAGATCGCCGCGATCACTATCGTGTTCTCGGCGCTCTTGCTGCGCTCGCTCGTCGGCGGCCTCCTGGTCGCCGTACCGCTCGCGCTCACGGTCGCGGTCAACTTCGGCGTCATGGGTCTCCTCCGCATCCCGCTCGACACGATGACGTCGGCGATCTCGGCGATGGCGGTCGGCATCGGCGCCGACTACGCCATGTACTTCCTCTTCCGCACGCGTGAGGAGCTCGCGACCGGCGCCGAGCTGCCGATCGCGCTCGAGCGCTCGCTCGCGACGTCGGGGAAAGCGGTCCTCTTCGTCTCGTCGGCCGTGGCGATGGGCTACGCGACGCTCTGCCTCTCGGGCTTCGCGGTGCACGTGCAGCTCGGTGCGCTCGTCGCACTCGCGATGGTCGTCTCGTCCGTCAGCGCGCTCGTCCTGCTGCCGTCGATCGTCAATCGCTTCCGGCCGGCTTTTCTTTGGATGGGCTCGGCGCCTGCCCGCACCCCGCCCGTCGAGCCTGGTCGTCGGGCTGCTGCCGCCTAGGTCCGCGCACGCCGGCCATGATCGTCCTCACCAACGACGACGGCATCTCGAGCCCCGGCTTGCGGGCCGCCTACGAGATGCTGCGCGCCTTCGACGACGTCCTGGTCGTGGTTCCCGATCGTGATCGGACCGGAACCGGACACGGCATGACGCTCGATCGGCCGCTCGACGCACGCCGCACCGAGTACGAGGCCGATGACGGCTCGCGCAGCGAGGCGTGGGTCGTGTCGGGCACGCCGGCCGACTGCGTGAAGCTCGCCTGCACGACCCTGTCCGACCCGCGGCCGCGTTTCGCGGTGTCCGGCATCAACCTCGGCGAGAACGTCGGCACGGGCATCTTCTATTCCGGGACGGTGGCCGGCGCCCTCGAAGCGGCCATCAACGGCATCCCCGCGATCGCCCTCTCCCTCCGGGGCGGCTCCGCCATCGACTATCGCGCCGCCGCGCGGCTCGTTCGGCCGATCGTCGCCGATGCCCTGGCCCACGGCCTTCCGTCGTGGACGATCCTCAACGTCAACGTGCCGAACGTGTCGGAGGGGGCGCTGCGCGGCGTCAAGCTCACTCCGATGGGCGTGTCGGGGTGGCTCGAAAGTTACGAGTTGATCGACGAGCCCGAGGACGGGGTGCGCCGATACGGGCTCGGAGGCGCGTTCGTCGTGCGCGACGACGACGACGCGGCCGCCGTGCGCGCGGGGTGGATCAGCGTCAGTCCCTTGCATCTCACGCTCAGCGCCGGCGTCGATCATCTGCACGGCTGGCAGAGTCTCGCCGGTCGAGGCCGGCGCGTCTCCAACGCCGTCGGCTGATCGCGCGCCATCCGCGCTTGGTCACGACGCGGCCGTGCGCTATGCACCGACTCGTCCGCTTCCCCCCGGCCCGCTGCAAGGAGAGACTCTCGTGAGACCGTTCGGAATCGTCGCTCTGTGGTGCAGCCTCGTCCTCGCCGCCGTCGGTCCCGCGCTCGGCGCCGATCCCGACCCGATCGAGATCGTGAAGAAGAATTTCATGGTCGGCAAAGTGCGCGACTCGCGCGGCGACGTCACCATGACGCTCGTCAGCGAGAGCGGCACGCAGCGCGTGCGGCAGACGAGCAGCGTCTCGAAGCTGCTCCCGAACGGCGTCGATCAGCGGCGGCTCATCCGGTTCCTGGCGCCCGCCGACGTGAAGGGCACCGCGACCTTGATGGTCGAGCACGCCGACGGTGACGACGACATCTGGATCTATCTGCCGGCGCTCAAGAAGGTGCGGCGCCTCGTCGCCAACAACAAGAAGGACAGCTTCGTCGGCACCGACTTCTCGTACGGCGACATCATCGGCCACCGCGTCGACGACTGGACCTACACCTACGTCGGCGGCGAGGACGTCGACGGCGCCGCGTGCCACGTCATCGAAGCCGCGCCGAAGACGCCGGACGTCGCGACCAACAGCGGCTACGGCAAGCGTAAGATGTGGATCCGCGCCGACAACCATGTCGCCGTGAAGGGCGAGTACTGGGACACCGCCGGCGCGCCGGTGAAGCAGTTCAGCGCCCGCGACGTCCGCGAGATCGATCCCGCCGAGAAGAAGTTCCAGGCGTTCCATCTGGAGATGAAGAACACCCAGACGGGACACTCGACCGCGATCGACGTCGGGAAGCTCGAGGTCGGCGTCGGGCTCGACGACGAGCAGTTCACCGAGCGGTACCTCGAGAAGGAAAGCTGAGCACCCGCTCGATCAATTCGAACGCGTTCGCGCTGCTCGCGCTCGTGGCGCTGACCGGCATGACGGCCGTCGTTCCGGGGCGGGCGCGTGCCGACACCGCGGCCGTGCTCGAACGCCTCGGGCTCAGCGGCTCGGTCGCGCTCGATTATTTCAGCTCGAACCACGACATCGACGACCGCGAGCACTTCCCCGGCCTGAACGTCGTCCTGAAGCAGCGCGTGAAGGTCGCGTCGGGCGTCCGCTGGGTCGCCGAGGGCCGCGTGCTCGCGCAGCAAGTCGGCCACGAGCACGAGGACGCGACGCACGGCTCGATCCGGAGCCTGCGCTACGCCGACGAGGTCGTCACGGAGCTCCGCGAGGGTTATTTCGAGCTCTCGCGCGACCAGTTCGAGGTGCGACTCGGCCGCCAGGTCATCCCGTGGGGCCGGGCGGACGAGATCAACCCGACCGACGTCATCTCGCCGAAGAACTTCGTGCTGCTGCTACCCGAAGGCTCGCCCGCGTACCGCTCCGGCGTGAACGCGCTCCGGATCGACGCCTTCCTCCCGTGGCAGCTCCGCGCGATCGGCGTCTACGTGCCGTTCATGGAGCAGTCGATCATTCCGCTCTCCGTTCCCGAGGGAGCGACGCTCCGCGAGCGCCTCCCGCCGATCCGGTTCGAGAACGGCTCGGCCGGATTCAAGCTCGACCGGAGCGGCGGCGAGGTCGACGCGTCGCTCGCCTACTACTACGGCTACAACCTGTCGCCCGAGGTGCACGTCGAGCGCGCGAGCTTGAACCCGGCCACGAAGGTGCTCACCGCCGACGCCGTCCTGCGCCACGGCCGCCAGCACATGATCGGCGCCGACTTCGCGACCGCGCGGGGAGCGTTCGGCTACCGCGGCGAGGTCGCGTGGATCCACACCGACAATCCGAACGGCCGCCGCGTCGACGAGATCGTGCCGTACCTCTACTACGTGCTCGGCATCGAGCGGACGTTCCCCGGGAGCGCCAGCATCATCCTCCAGTACGTCGGCCGGTACGTGCCCGAGCGCGTCGACCCCGAGCGCGCGCTCCAGAACCCGGACCCAGCGCTCGGCTTCGCCAACTACGTCGCGTCGAAGTCGACGATGGTCATCAACTCGCAGCTCGATACCGTGCAGAACGGTTGGTCGCTCCGCCTCGACAAGAAGTTCTGGAACGACACGCTCGACTGCGAGCTCTTGAGCCTCCACTACTTCGAGCGCAACGACTTCTTCCTGCGGCCGCGCATCACGTACGACTGGACCGACTCGGTGAAGACTGCGGTGGGCGGCGAGATCTTCCACGGCCCGAAGAACTCGACGTTCGGGCGCATCGAGAAGAACACCGGCGCGTTCGTCGAGGTGAAGTACAGCTTCTGAGCAGGCTGCTCAGCCGAGCGCGCCGGCGATGACGAGCTCGGTGACCCGATCCTCGTCGTAGCCGAGGATCTCGCGCAGCACCTGGTCGTTGTCGCGGCCGAGGGTCGGCGCGGCCTCGTGCTTCACCGCCGGCGTCCGCGACAACCGGAAACGCGAGCCCTCGATCGGCGTCGTGCCGTAGGTCGGATGCGTCACCTGCTGCACGTGCTCGCGATGGACGAGCTGGGGGTCGGCGCAGAGGTCCGTGCTCGTGGCGACGATCGAGGCGGGCACTCCCGCGGTTTGCAGCGCGGCTTCGGCGGCGCGGCCGTCCTGCGTTCTCGTCCAATCGGCGATGACGGCGTCGAGCGCCTCGCGATGCTCCCGGCGCGCGGCCGCAGTCGCGAAGCGCGCATCCGTGGCCAGTCCCGGCCGTCCGCAGACGCCCGCGAGCGCCGCGAACTGCGCGTCGTCACGCACCGCCAGCGCGATCCAACGGTCGTCGCCCGCGACCGGGTACACGGCGTGCGGCGCCGCCTCCCGATCGTCGTTGCCGACCGGCTCCTGGACGCGGCCGTTGACGGTGTAGTCGAGCATGGCCGCCCCGAGAAAATGGAGCGACGCCTCCGCCTGCGCGACGTCGATGAGCTGCCCCTCGCCCGTCCGCCGGCGATGATCGAGCGCGGCGAGCACGGCGGCGACGCTGAAGCGCGGCGCCACGTAGTCGGTGTAGGCGCCGAACGGCCCGGCAGGGTCGCGGTCGGGCCAGCCGCACAGGTTGGCGAAGCCGGTGAGCCCGGCGGCCAGGTTGCCGAACCCGGCGTACGTCGCGAGCGGCCCCGTCTGCCCCATGAGGCACGTGCTCAACATGATGATCGACGGATTCACGGCGCGGAGATCCTCGTAGCCGAGTCCCAGGGCCTTCATGGTGCCTGCCGTGTAGGACTCGCAGACGACGTCGGCCCAGCGCGCGAGATCGAGCGCGACTTCGCGGCCCGCCGGCGTCGCGAGGTCGAGCGTGATCATGCGCTTCCCGGCGTTCACGTTCTGGAAGAGCACGGCGCTCTCGGGCTCGGGCGGGAGCTCGTGAAACGGCGCCACCGTGCGGCAGATGTCGGTGCGCGTCGTCGACTCGACCCGGACGACCGTGGCCCCGTAGTCCGCGAGTACCCGCGTCGCCGCCGGACCGGCGATCGCCCACATGAAGTCGAGCACCTTGACGTCCGCGAGCGCGGCGTCGGCGGCCATCAGATGATCCCCGCAGCGCCGAGCCGCGCCAGGGTGTCCCCGTCGAGCCCGAGCTCGCCGGAATAGACCTCGACGTTGTGCTCGCCGACCGTCGGCGGCCGGCGGCGGTATTGGATCGGCGTCGCGCCGAGCTTCGCGAAAGGACCCGGGTAGCGGACCGTGCGGGCGAGCTCCGGGTGGACGACGTCCCGCCAGTATCCGCGCGCGGCGAGCTGGGTGCTCTCGACGACCTCGCGCGTGGTCGCGACCGGCGCGATCAGGAGGTCGCGCTCGAGCGCCGCCGCCAGCAGCTCGGCCTTGGCCTTGGTGCGGGTGAACGCGGCCACCACGTCCTTGGCGCGCTCGAGCTCGGCGAAGGATTCCTCCCCCGCGAACATCATGTCGAGGAAGCGGATCCAGTCCTTGTCGCGCGTGGCGGCGTCACAGAAGCCTTCCTCGTGCACCCAGCTCATGAGCCGGCGCGTGAAGGGCCCGACCGAGCTGCCGAAGAGGAAGGTGATCGAGACGTGCCCGTCGCGCGCCGGGAAGACGAAGCGCACCGAGAGCGGTCCGACCCGGATGCCCCCGGAGGCGCGTTGCGCATCCGGGAACCCGACGGCGGCGCTCAAGATGCCGGACTGGGTGGCGAGCGCGATCGCCTGCTGGGCCGAGACGTCGACGTGCTGGCCTCGTCCCGATCGCGCCCGTTCGTGGTGCGCGACGAGCGCCGCGCCCGCCGCCTCGGCGCTCGCATGCTCGTACGCTTGGGGCACGCTCATGCGGAGCGGTGCGCGGTCGGTGTCGCCCGTGAGCGCGAGCGGCCCCGCGGCCGCCATCAAGACGAGATCGCTGTCCGCCCACCGCGCCTTCGGCCCATCCTGACCGAAAGGCGTGATCGAGACGTAGACGAGCTCCGGATTCACGGCCGCGAGTGCCGCGTAGTCGAGCCCGCGCGCCGCTTGCACGCCGGGCGTCTCCGACTCGATCAGGAAGTCGGCTTGCGCGACCAGTCGGTGCAGCAGCTCGCGGCCTTCGGGACGGTCGAGGTCGAGCGTCACGCCGCGCTTGTTCCGGCAGTGCGCCCACCAGTGCAGCGAGCGGTCGGGATGCGGCACGTCGTCGACGAACGGCCCGAGTCTTCGCGCCGACGATCCTCCGGGCGGCTCGATCTGCACGACGTCGGCGCCGAGATCGCCGAGGATCTGCCCGCAGAGAAGACCGCGTTCGTTGGTGAGGTCGAGGACGCGGTAGGGACTCAGCATCGGGGGCCAGGCGCGGCTCGTAGCGGAGCGGGTGCGGCGGCGTCAATCCGGATCGCGAGGGTTGCGAGCACGGACACGCGAGGCGTAGGGTCGAGCAATCCCCGCTGCGAAGGAGGTCTCGCCATGGGTTTGCTCGATGATCTGCTCGGTCAACTCGCCGGTGGTCCCGCGACGGCGCCGCGCCAGGCGCCGCGCGCCGAAGCCGCGAGTGCCGGCGGCGGCATGGGCCGCATCCTGATGGCCCTCATGCCGGTCGTGCTCGCGATGCTCGCCAATCGCCGTGGTGGCAACGATTCGTCGGCGGGCTTCGGCCGCGCGCAAAGCGGCGGCGGCCTCGGCGACATCCTCGGGCAAGTGCTCGGCGGCGCCGCCGCCGGCGGCGGGCTCGGCGCGCTGATCGAGCAGATGGGACGCGCGGGCTTCGGCGAGCAAGCGCGGTCGTGGATCGGCACGGGCGAGAACCAGGGCTTGCCCTCCGGCGCGCTCGAGCAGATCTTCGGCGCGGGCGGCCTCGCCGAGATCGCGCGCCAGGCGGGCCTCACGCAGGACGAGGCCTCGCGCGGGCTCGCGCAGCTCATGCCGGAGGTCGTCGATCGGGTGACGCCGCGAGGCGAGGTGCCGGGCGACGACGACCTGCTCGCGAGCGTCGAGGACCTTGCCCGCCGACTCGGCGTCTAGCGGGCGCGACGACGTCCTCGCTTCTTAGACACGCAAATCGGCTGGTGCCTGAAGCTCGACGCCCCGTTCACCGCGGGGCTCGTCGGGGCCGCGCGCGACAACGTCGCGCGTGGCGGCGCGCTCGCCGCCCTCGTCGTGCCGTGGCCGGGGAAGCCGTTCGCCGACGCGTTGCCGATCCGGATTGCCGGCGCGTTCCACGCGCTGGCGCGCTCCGGACGGGCTCCCGCGCTCGCCGCGATCTATCCCCCCGCGTCGGCGCCGAGCTGGGAAGATTCGGCAATTGCCGCGCTCATCGATGACGTCGCTCGCGCCCACCGCGACACGATCGCCGCCTTCATCGCGCATCCGCCGCAGACCAACGAGGTCGCCCGGTCGGCCGTGTTGATGGCGGGCTACGCGGAGGTGGCCCGGACCACCGGTCTGCCGCTCCGCATCCTGGAGCTCGGTGCCAGCGCCGGCCTGAATCTCCTCTGGGACCATTGGGCGTACCGCATCGGGCCGCGAACGATCGGCCCGGCAAACGCCGCGTTGACGCTGGCACCCGATTGGCGCGGCACGCCGCCTGCGATCGAGCGGCTGCCGACGGTCGTCGAGCGCCGCGCCTGCGACCGCTCGCCGATCGATCTCGACGCGTCCGGCGCGGTGGATCGTCTGCTCGCGTACGTCTGGCCGGATCATCCCGAGCGCATGGAGCGCCTCGCGGCCGCGATCGCCGTGGCGCGCGAGGCGAGGCCGCCGGTCGACGCCGCGGACGCCGGCGACTGGCTCGAGGATCAGCTTCTAGGGCCGCCGGGCGATGCCGGCGTCGCGACCGTCGTCGCGCACTCGATCGTCTGGCAGTACTTCGCTCCGGAGACGAAGGCGCGCGCCCGGGCGGCGCTCGAACGCGCCGGAGCCGCGGCGACGCCGACGCATCCGGTGGCCTGGCTCGCGTTCGAGCAACGCACGACCGATACGCCGCCGGACGTAACGCTCACGAGATGGCCCGGCGGCGAACGCCGGACCGTCGCTCGCGCCCATCCCCACGGCGCGTGGATCGAGTGGCTCGCCGCAATTCAGCAGCCGAGGTAACCAACGATCCGCGCGCGCAGCGCGCGGCCGAGCGCGAGCGAGCCGGGAGTGGGGCCCCGGACGGGCTTTGCCCGTCTGGGGCGAGGGAGAGATCCCTCGCATCGATAGTGCAAAGTCGTGCACCTCTTGCCGCGTCCGGGGGCTCGTGACAGATTCCCCGCCGGCCGCTGTTCGTCCGCGGCCATCCCAACACGCACGAAGGAGCATCCCATGACCGAGCACGAGGAGTTTCGCGAGTACTGCCGCCGTTGGCTCGCCGAGAACCGGCCCGCCGCGCCGAGCTTCCGGATGCCGCTCAGTCCCATCGAGGTCATGACCGAGGAGCAGCGCCGCTACCTCTGTGCGTGGGAGAAGAAGTGCTACGAGGCCGGCCTCATCGGGTGCGACTACCCGAAGGAGTACGGCGGCGGCGGCCACGCGGGCTTCCAGCAGATCGCGAGCCAGGAAATGGGCCGAGCCCAGGTCCCGTACATGATCAACGTCATCGGCCTCTCGATGGCGGCGCCCACGATCCTGAACCACGGCACCGAGGAGCAGAAGCGCAAGTTCATCCCGCCGCTCCTCGCCGCCGACGAGATCTGGTGCCAGGGCTTCTCCGAGCCGAACGCCGGCAGCGACCTCGCGAACGCGCAGGCGTCGGCCGTCCGTGACGGCGACAACTGGATCATCAACGGCCACAAGGTGTGGACGAGCCTCGCGCACTTCGCGAGCTGGATGATCATGGTCACGCGCACGAGCAACGAGCACAAGTACAACGGCCTCACGTACTTCATCGTGCCGATCGCGAACACGAAGGGCGTCACCGTCCGGCCGCTCATCAAGATCACGGGCGAGACCGGCTTCAACGAGGTGCTCTTCGAGGACGTCGTCGTCCCCGACAAGTGGCGCGTCGACGAGATCGGCAAGGGCTGGACGGTCGCAATGACGACGCTCCTCTACGAGCGCGGCGCGGCCGAAGGCGCCGGCAGCGGCGGCGGCATCTCGCTCGACGAGCGCATCACGCAGCTGATCGCGCTCGCGAAGCGCACCAAGCGCGACGGTAAGCCGGCGTGGGACGACGCCATCATCCGCGACCGCGTCGCCCAGCTCGCGATCCGCGTCGAGGGCATGCGCCAGGCCCACCGCCGCATGCGCGTCGAGCCGCTCACCGATCACCCGATGCGGCTCCCGCTCCAGGCGAAGGTCACCGTCAGCGAGCTCATGCAGGACATCGCCGCGGTGGCGCTCGAGATCGAAGGACCCGCGGCGAGCCTCTACGCCGGCGACCCCAACGCGCCCGACAAGGGCCAGTGGCCGCTCGCGTACCTGAACTCCTACGGGTTCACGATCGCGGCCGGCAGCAACGAGATCCAACGCAACATTCTCGGCGAGCGCGTCCTCGGCCTCGCGAAGTCCAAGTAAAGAGCGAGACGGGAGACACGACCATGGCCCAGCCCAAGGATTTCGGTTTCGGTTCCGAAGAGCAGATGCTCCGCGACTCCGCGCGGAAGTTCCTGAAGGACAACTCGCCGATCGAGAAGCTCCGGACGCTCGTCGCGAAGGACCACAAGATCTCCTACGAGAGCGAGGTCCAACCGCTCGCGTGGGACGAGAAGATCTGGAAGCAGATGGTCGAGCTCGGCTGGACCGCGCTCGCCGTCCCCGAGTCGGCCGGCGGCGCCGGCATGAAGATGATCGCCGTCGCGGCGCTCGCCGAGGAGATCGGCCGCGCCGCGCTGCCGTCGCCGCTGATCGCGACCCTGATCACGACCGCCGTGCTGAGCCACGCCAAGGGCGACGCCGCCAAGACCGCGCTCGAGCGCATCGTCGGCGGCGAGGCCGCGTCGTTCGCGGGTCCCGGCGCCGAGGGCTCGTGGCTCCCCGACGCGACGACGATCACCGTCATGACGTCCGCGAACGGCGCGACCCTCAAGGGCACCGTCCCGTTCGTGCAGGATGCCCGGAAAGCCGGCTTCTTCCTCGTCGCCGCGCGCGACGCCAAGGGCGTCGGCCTCTTCGTCGTCGCGGCCGACGCGCCCGGCCTCACCATCAAGCCGGACCGCGTCGTGGACCTCACGCGTGACCAGGCGAGCCTCGTGTTCGACGACGTGAAGATCGACAACGCGGCCGTCGTCGCCGCCCCGGGCACCGGTGCGGACGTCGTCGCGGCCGCGCTGCCGTCCATCCTCACCATCGTCGCCGCCGACCTCTGCGGCGCCGCCGAGTGGCAGCTCCAGACGACCGCCGAGTACGCCCGCGTGCGGACGCAGTTCGACCGCCTCATCGGCTTCTTCCAGGCCGTGAAGCACCCGATCGTGAACGTCATGATCGACGTCGACCGGGCCCGCTCGCTGACCTATGCGGCCGCGTGCGCCATCGACACCGAGCCCGAGCAGGCGCTCCGGCTCGCGCGCATGGCGAAGGCCGCCGCGTCCGACGTCGGCGCGTTCGCGTCGAGCCGCTCGATCCAGCTCCACGGCGGCATCGGCTTCACGTGGGAGTGCGACGTGCACATCTACGTGAAGCGTCAGAAGCACAACCAGTTCTACTTCGGCGACGGCCCCTACCAGCGGGCGAAGATCGCGGAGATCATCGGCAAGGCGGCGTAGCCGCCGGTGGGCAAAGCGGCGTAGCGCCGGCGCCGGAATTGCCGGACAAGTAGCGGGAAGCGTCATCGTCATGCCGCGTGGCAGAACGCGCGGCATGACGATACCCACGCATCGAGAGATCAGTCCCGCGATCCACTACTGGGGCACCCCGGTCGTGCTGGTCAGTACCCTCAACCCCGACGGCGGCGTCAACCTGTCGCCCATGTCGTCCGCCTGGTGGCTCGGCTGGAGCTGCATGCTCGGCTTCGACGCGAGCTCGCAGACCGTCGCGAACCTCCGCCGCGAGCGCGAGTGCGTGCTGA
>Ga0268299_1000569_pt1 | contig 106781 bp, 84 predicted proteins | sample NOBtaG_FD_193484 | JGI IMG/M metagenome (GOLD analysis project Ga0268299, IMG submission 193484) | Activated sludge microbial communities from bioreactor in Nijmegen, Gelderland, Netherland - NOB reactor | ecosystem: Engineered > Bioreactor > Aerobic > Activated sludge | place: Netherlands...
GGAGGTCCCCACCGACACCCGCTGACCGACCGGAGTAGAATCACCGTCGGCGGCCACCGCTGCCGGCGTCGAGCCCTGGTCAATTTTCAGCGAGCAGAGATGGTCAGTTTTCGGTGAGCGTCAACACGTAGTACGGCGGATCAGTGGAGACAACCCGGTTCAAGCTCGTCGACTGAACAGTTGCACCGATCTGTTCTGCGAAGCCGGGTTTGTTCCCTGGGAAGCTGTCGATCGTCTTCGCGACCAAGTCAACGGCGCCCACGTAGTTCCCGGACGCATCGCCGAGAGGATTGGACTCGGCGAAGTCCCATGTCATAGAGATTGCTTGTCGGCTGAACGTGTTGATGATCCCGCTCTGAGTCGGCGTAGGGTCCCATCGGCCGAGGGACGACCCGCGGTCGGCGACCTTGTCGAGAGCAAAGGCCAAGTACACGCTCACCGCCTCGGCGTAGGCGAGGGCGCCGTGGCCACCGTCGCGCAAGGGACTCTTGTCGTCTGTCAGGCCCGCGGCGAGGGCGTCCCTGTGGATGCAGTCACGAGCCTCACTCACAAGGTCGGCGAACGTCGTAAGTGCCACAAGCTGGCGATCCGCGAAGAGATCGCTCCACTTCGTCATGCCGTAGTTGCCGACGCGGAAGCCTAGCGCCTCCTGAAGGAAGTCGACGTCCGGCTTCCACTCAGGCTTCGCCTTGCGTGCCGCCGCCTCGTGCTCCGGCGTTGGCGCCAGGTACACGCGGCCGTGGTCGCCTTCGGCCACAATAGCCATCAACCGCGTGCCAATGCGAAGAGCCTTCCCTTCAGCTCTGATGTACTCTGCGGCGATTGGAGTGCTGGACATGACGCACAAGAAGTTCGCGCCGCGCCCAGTCGCCTTGGTCCCGCTCTTGGCGGCCTCCGTATCCTTTGGCTTGCCCACCCTCACCGTGAACCGATAGCCGCCATTCTCGACGACGGGCTGAACGTACGCCTCCTTTCCGGTCTTGGTCGACAGCATGAATGTCGACACGAGCGGCACGTCGACGTTCGCAAACGCTGGGTTCGGGCTCGCTACCGTCCGTGCCCAGAGCCATGCGATGACGGTGAGCTTCTTGCCGAGATGCGGCTTCAGGTCTGGCCGCTCCCTCGCCATCTCGTGAGTAATCTCGACCTTCGGGTACAAATGGCGGATGCGCTCTTCGGCCTCGTCGCGCATCCACTTGCCGTAGTAACGGACGTCCGCGGCGAGCCCGTGAGCGCCGCGCCACTTCTCACTCAGCAGGGAGGGGTCCTTGCGTGACTCCGGGTTCACCGGAGGTCGTCCACCGAATTTCGGTGGAATCTCGATCATCGCCTTGTTGATCAGGACCGCCACCGGGTTGAGGTCGCTGGCGTTGCTCTCCAGCCCCAGACGCTGCGCTTCGAGCGGCAACGCGCCGCCGCCCGCGAACGGATCGTGAAAGGCCGGCAGCTTGTGACGGTCGAACAGGTCCTTCGCCCGCGGGTGATCTGCGTTCTCGGCGCAGGTGCGCCTCCAGCTTTGCCAGATCTCGGCCCGCGCGCGCTCGAGCACCTCCTCGTTTGTGGTGTTCTCCCAAACCACGAGTTCGCGGATGATGGCGAAGAGGCGCTCGCGTTCGATTTCCGCGGCCACTTCTTCGATGGTCGGCTCCGGACCTGGAGCCGGAGCTGAGATGTGGGCGCTTGCCGCCTTCTCAGCGGTTGCGACGGCCTCCTCCCAAACCTTCTGGCGGGCACGGAGAACGCTTTGCGCCTTTCGCCGAAGCTTGGAGTCCGCGAGCAGCACATCCACGTATGTGGACGGGTCGTCCACCATCTGGGCAAAGATCACCGCTCGCGCGGCCGCCAGGGGCCGGCGTGCCCACCAGAGGTGCAGGGTGCTCGGATGCCCGTGGCGGATGGATTTCTCCCGCGCAGACGCCGCGTTGATGGCGTCGAGGGGGAGCGCGACCTCAATGAGCTTCTTTCTGTACGTCATGCGCGCTTCAAGAGACTACACGGGGCCATGCGGATGCGGGGCCTGCCCGGCGGCCACGATTCGGTAGGTGGCGGGGAACACGGTCAGATGCCCACCGGTCCTCAGCGCCTTAAGTCTGCCCCCCTCGACCTCGATCGGAGCGCCACTCTCCGTGACCAGAATGAGGGAATATCGTTCAGGGAAGCGCTCAAGCGCGTCCCATACTTCGGACTGGACCTGAAGGGGCTCTCGGTCCAGACAGTGTTCTTTCGGCCAGTACGCACGGACGAGTGCGCCGGCGGACGTGCGCTGCTCCCAGGGGAACAGGCTTCCGTGCGCCTTGGCGAGCCAACTACCGTCGGAGTGGTAGTACCGATCACCGCTATCTTTGGCGAAGCCACGCGCGCGGGCAAAGCGCTCGATCAGATGCGGCTTCTGTGGACGAGGATTCGGATGTTCACGCTTGGAGCGATCGGAGTCGATATCGAGTTCGTTGTCCTTCGGTCCTCCGGGATCGGGCTCGTCGCCCGGGGCAAACTGCGGAGACGGCTCCACATCTTCGGGGATGATCTGCACCAGCTCAGGCTCCGGCGAACGTTCGTCAGGCCGGTCTATAACAGCGCTGTCCCCGTCAGCGACGGGCGCCATCGTGAAGCTCTCTTCGACAACCGCGGTGACGAAGTCTGCGTCCCGCTCGAAGCAGAGTTTGATCACATCCGCGATATCGGTTCGTCGAAACGCCCGGTCGAGTTCCGAGGAGACGACGCGTGCTAGTCTCGCCGGGGGGCGGCGAACGACATGGAGATGCTGCTCGATCCACGCAGCCTCTGCCTGTCGAGGCGTTCCTGCCGGAACTCCCTCGATGTAGGGGACCATCTCCAGGTCCGTCGCCTCGACCCAACTGGTGGTCGCGAGGCGTGCGGCCACGCATCTGACTCGCTCGGTCTCTGTCTCGTCATCGAGGATGACGCGGCACAGGTCCCTCCCTAGCCGCTGAAGCCAGGGCCGTGGCCGCGTTTCGCCGAACAGCGACGCGGTTCCACCAAGGCGCTCCTCGACGCAATGCGCTAAACGTGGAAGCGCTGCAAAAGGAGGAGCGTCACAGGTTTCGGAGTTCAGCTTCTGCAGGTCAGCCGTTACTTGCTTCACCCACTTGTGGAGATGGCTCCACGGGACCAAGGTCTGCATCGTCAGGGCGTACCTGAGACCGGAGATCTGCGCCCACTCCCCGGCCATGTTGAGCCAGTGCCCACACTCCTCCCAGATCCTCACAGGATGGCGGGCGAGTAGGGTGCGCACTCTGCGAGCCTCGTCAGACGGCAGTGCACTTCCGCTCTGAAGAGATTTCAACCACTGGACCGCAAGGTCGGCCGTCGGGCGTTCGGCGACGCCGACTCTTCGCCATAGTGCGAGATCCCGGACCCCTGCACGGATCACCGGCGCACCCGGCGCGTCGTCCTCATCAGCCGACAGGAATACTCCAGCGGAACCGGTCCAACCAGCGGCGTCCGAGAGAATCAGCTTCTCAGACCGAAAGGCGTTTGTGATCGCCGTGGCGTCAGCAGTGGACGCCGTCTCCATCAACTGGTCGAGCCGTCGATACCACTTCTCGACTTCGGTTGCTGGTGGAGTGTTGCTTTGCGCCAGAGTCCTCAAGCATCCAATCAGGCGATCAGGGCCAGTGGGTTCGCTTCGGACGCCGAGCAGGTCGAGAAGCGTCCGATGCTTCTCTGTGTCCAGCGAGCCATGCACGAATGGCTCGACATCCAGGAATGGCTCAGTATCCGGCGTACGTCGCAGGAGATCACCGGGGACATGGCACGCACCCCGAGTGTCTCGCAGGCAGCGACGTTGCCGGAGCTGGAGAATCCAACCCGGAAGAACGACGTCACCGTAGGTCACGGGCTGGGTGTTCCCAGTCGTCGCGACCTGAAGCACTCGGGCGTTGCGCGCCTTCGTCCAGTAGCTGTCGGGTTGAAGAAGAATGCGCTCGACGAGCCGAGCCCAGAACAAGTCGTCTTCGCGCGCCAACGTCTCCCAGTGCTTCCAGATACCTGGCTCGAAGTCCCAATCCTCGAGAATGAAGCTGGCCGTCACGTACGGGCGCGAGCGCTGTCCCGTGAAGCCGCGCCGCCGCAGCTCACTATCCACCGATTCGAAGCCGTAGATGGTCTGGCGACGGGACACCAAGGGGGCGAGAGCCAGAAGGCCGGCCCGACCGGACGTGACCCACCTCCCCCATTCTTCTGTCGTGCATGAAGTGAACTTGGAGTACTTGCCGTGCAGGATGTGGGCGTTGGCCCATTCCGCCGGGTACATCACCTCCCATTCCGGCGATGCGTCGAAAAGGACTCCGTGATCGGCGGCTTGGAGGTGCCGGTCTCGCGTGACAAATCTGAACGAAGTCCCGGCTGGCGCGCCCAGTGATGCGGCAATCTGAGCGAGCTGGACGCACTCGTCCAAAGGCACGGTGTGTTGGCCGAAGAGGTCCGCTGCCACTCGATCGATGACCTGTCCTACGTCACTGGTGTCCAGCAGCCCACACGTATTGAGCACGGCAGAGGCCGCCTCCACCTGTTTCGCTGCACTCGCGTCGCCTCGTTGATCGGCCTCTCTACGCTGATCCGTGATAAAGCGAAGCCAGTTCTGGTTCAGCACCAACAGCCGTGTCGACAGGAACTCCCAGTCAGCCTCGGACTGAAGGAGCCGCCTCTCGCCCAAGCGAACAACCTCGCTGGCGCTGTACAGCACATCCTTGCCTTGCACCGGCAAGATGCGGACGAGATGTCGAGTGCCGTAGGTGCGGTAGTCCGTCAGATCGGACGCCACATACGCCCAAAGATGCAGCAGGCGGCGCCACGTGCCTGGTTTCGGAAGGTGCTTCTCGCGAAGCGCACGAAGGAGAGCGTCCTTCTCGAACGCTTCGACAACTCTCCAGTGAACCAGCTTAGCCCTGTTTTCGGAGGAGACTGCCGCCGCGAGGGCGGGACGTCCAGACGAATCCAATATTGCTGCGGCCTCTCCTCCTGGCCACACATCTCTGACTGCGGCAGGAAGAATGATGCTTGCTCCACAAGCGACGAGGTCGCCATCATCTGTTAACAAGTAGGGTCGGTCAGCGATCGCTTCGTCGAATGCTTCCTCGACGGTCGTGGCAGTGGTACCTTCCAGCGACGCGTCGGATCGATCCACGTCCGGGAAGACGTCGTACGCTTGAGCGCGCTCATCTACCGTTCCGGACTTGGGCTCAAGCCATTCGAGGAGGACGCGCGCCGCAAGACGTCCCGTTCGCTCGAGCAGCCAGCGGTTGGTCGGCGACGTCGAGGGCTCCTTGATCTTCAGTCGTGCAGGATCCTGAATGAACGGGGCGTTGCAGGCGAACGGCAGTTGTGTTTCCACGCCTGTCGGAAGGACAACGTAGAGGCGCCCCGGTGCTCCGACGACGATCTCGACCCTACAGGGAGGGAAGACTGCACCGTCATCTCCACCGAGCAGGCGTTCCTGCTTGATTTCGCTGAGCGCTTCGTCCGGGAACGGCTCATCCTCCGAACGCACTACCAGGTACGATTCGTCCGGATCATCGTGAAGAGCCATCCACTCGCTATTCGCGACGGGACCAGGCCCCAGGCTGCCCCAGTGGACCTCTCGGTCGCCCACGCGCATCCGCCTAATCGATCGAAAGAAGAGCAGCGACACTGGGCTCTGGAGCCACTCGTCAAGGTTCTTCTCAATCTCACGCTGGCGAAGCGCGTGCCCGAACGGGACTCGCACCGACGTTGTCGCTGCGTCCCCTTTCGTGGATTCAAGCCAGCGCGGCTCCGTGAATCGTCGACGCTCGAACGCGACCGACAGCGTAGGAGTCCTCAGCTCGACGAGGTCGCCCAGACTGAAGGTGCTTTTGAAGCCAATGCCACGGAATCCGATTGTGTGCAGAGCACGCTTGTTGGAGTATCCGAATCGGCACAGCGAAGCGAAGTGCTCTTGCGTGAAGTCATTGCCGTTATGCTCGAAGACAAACGCGCCGTGTTCGATGCGCGCGAAGGTCTCCGTAGCGCCAGCGTCATCCGCGTTCTGCAGGAGTTCGGACAGTACGTGTCGCGGGCTCTGCACCTGCTTGAACAGCTGATGCCACGGCGCCGCCAGGTCCGGGTCTGCTTCAAGCTGTTCCCACCGCGCACTGGAACGTGCCCGAATCTCCTCGAAGTATCTTGGTGGACGCATCACCGCGATGTCTCTGGACATGCTCCCGTGGCGTCAGCCGAAGGAAGGACAGCCTCCTCCCGCGCAGACGTCTTGGTGATCGCGTCCAGCTGGAGGGCGACTGCGACGAGCTTCTTCGGGTACGTCGTCATGGATGAGTAGCAGGCTCTATGAGGATACATCCCCATAGAAGTGCTTGAAAAATAACCTGTTGCGGGCGTATGGGGATTCCGATATCGGGATTTCGACGTTTCAGACCCCATAGAACCTCAGGCCGGGTGCCAACGAGCCCATCGCCGCTGGCCGCTCAGCCGGACACGCCCCTCCTGTCGAAGCTCTTCCATGAGCGCCTTGATCTGGTCCCGAGACAGGGCCGGGACGACCTGCTGCAGTTCCGACATCGGACTGCCCTGATCGCCACCGTCACGAACGTGGCGAAGCAGCAGCTCCTTGTTCTGCGCTCGATCCAGCCCGCGCCGACGCGTGTAGGCCGCGCGCTGGCCTAGGGCGGTCGCGAACCGGCGGCTAAGCAGATACTGCGTTCCGCGCCCGCGCCCCACGGATTCCACGACCCCAAGCTGGACGAGGCGCGGAAGTCGCTCCGACAGCTCGTTCGGCACGACCTCACCTCGCTGCAGCCGATCGAGGACCAGGAGATCGCGGGTGTCGAAGCTCGCCAGCGTCTCCTCGCCGACCCGCTCGAGGAAAGCCAGAAACGACGGGTTCGTGACCTGACCGCGCAATGTCAGGCGGACCGTGTGCGGAGCCGTGCCAGAGAGATCCGGCAGCGCCTTGCTCTGACGAATCGCCCGCTCGAACATCAGGTTCATCCCCTGCCCTGAACGTTCGATCAACCCGCATCGTCCGAGCGCTTCCGCCAGCCGGCGATTGCGTGGATTCTGTTCGTCGATGATGTTCTCCGGTGTGATCCCCGGCGGCAGGCCACCCGGACTCGTCACCTCCAGCCGGCGCGAAAACTGCCGAACGAAGGTGGACCCTTCGCGTCGGTAGTCGCGGTGGCAGAACGCGTTCAGCACCGCTTCGCGAATCGTCACCTCATCGAACGTCGGGATTTCGACTCGGAACAGGCCGTCCTGGAAGCTCTGTCTGTCGTTTCTCTGATTAATGCGTTCCCAGAGCCGATCCTGGTAGAGGAAGAATCCTTCGCGAAACTCCGCACGATCCTGGGCCGGCCCGGCTGCTTCGGCCGATCGATACTCGAAGATCATCTCCGCGCGAGGGACGTGACGCGTCAGCGCATCGCGGGTGCCGAAGAGCAGCAGGGCCGCGTACGTGAGACGGCCGTCCCTGGTCAGTTCCGCGTTGCGGAGCACTTCGTCGTCTGACCACAAGTCGACCCGCGCGTTTCCTTCACGCCGGCTCCACCGCCGTCTGAACTCCGCGATGGCTTCTGGGGCGAGGTCCTGGAGTGAAGCGTCCGCACAGATCTCACCAGAGAAGTCTGGAGCGACCTCAGTGTGGATGACTCGGAGTCGCTCGTCTGTCATCGGGAGCAGCGACTCGCCAGCCCGCATCCAATAGGCTCCGCGATCGTTCCATGCCGTTCCGGCGAATCGGGCCGGCACACTGACGATCAGCACCCGGTGCCCATCGTGGTGGAATTCCTCGACCGACACGTGATGGCCGACGCGCTGGAAGATCGATGACTCCGTCTGTCCGGGTTCCGGAAACGCGGCTGTCCCGACGACGCGCCGAGGCCTCGCGTCCGTGACGCCGAGCACAATACGACCGCCACCCTCGTTGGCGATTGCCACGCAGTACCGAACGAGTTCGTCGAAGTCGTAGCGATTCGCAGCCTCCTTGAACTCAAGACGTGTCCCTTCTGGGGCCGCAAGGACGCTGCGAAACTCCTCCGCGGTCATCGCGGTGTCTCCGCCCTGGCCAGCAACTCGGCGAAGTCGTAATTGACGCTCGTCACGCCAAAGTCAGGTTCACGCTGGAACGGACGTCGGACGTAGTGCACGGTGTGCCGTTCGTCATCGTGGAACTCCACGATGCCGAGGATGAAGTCGTCCGGTTTGTTGAGCGAGTAAAGGATTTCGTTACGCGTGACCGTGATGGTGGCGCCGCCGGCCAAACGTCCCTTGACCTCGATGAAGCGCAGCTTTCCGGTTCCGGGCACGCGGCTCTCGATGTCGTACCCGAGCTTGTCGGTCTCCCGATCAATCGGATCGAATCCGAGGGTACGCTCGACCTCCATGATCGCCGCTCTGGCGCGTGCGGCAGACGCCTGCGTGTCTGGCGCCACGGCCATTGTCGGCTGTCCACCCATCGCTGCGAGGAGCCCCGCCGGGACCACCAGCAATCCACCGAGGACGACCGGCGGAAGCGGCGATAATTGACGCTCCAAGCGCAGTTCCTCGATGCGCTTCTCCAGACGACTCTGGAGGGCGTCCGCACGCTTTCGTGCCTCCTCGGAGTTCAGCCGCGCTGGCGCACGCCCGGCCCTTTCCTGAAGGCGCAGTTCCTCCGCGCGGTGGTCCCAGTAGTTGATCTCCTTGGTCAGGCGGTCCTTGACCGCCGCTTCCGTTTTGTCGATGCGCTCGATCGTGCGACCGCGTACGTCTGCGATGTGAGCGGGGACGATGGTGGCGATGGCGTGAGCCTGAGCCTTGGCCTCTAGCTGGCGCGCAATCCAGGCGGCCTCTGGCCTCGCCAGAATCGTTGCCACGTCGGGCTCAGACGACTCCAAGGGCCGAAGGTCGAGATAGGGCGCGTATTGCAGGTGCCGAGATTCACCGGCGGCGTTGAGCTCGACGTAGAGCATCCGCTTCGAGACGATGCGGCGATCGCCGGCCCGCGTCGATACGGCGTCCTGAATCGAGTGCTCAAGGTAGAAGAGCACGCGCGGCGATGTGCCCGAATCACGCTCGTCCACGAGGACTGTTCCGCGCCTGAGCAGATCGCGATGGCGCTCCAACGTCAGGTCGATCGTGGCGTCGAGCAGCGGATGCCCAGGGAACACGTACGCAGCAGGCGGTTGCCCCTGCGGCGCGACCAACGCCTTCTCGAATGCGATGCGCTCGTAGCGCGGCATCACCGGCTCACCGACGCCGATCAGCCGGTCGCGGTTCCTGACCGGCGGCGGCACGTGCGTGACTTCGTAGCGCCGTGATTCGCGCTGCTTGGCCGTGCCGCCCAGCCGCTGGAACGCTTCGAGGAAGAACGACTCGATGTAGTGCGGCTGCAGGCGGCGAGCGTCGGCGCGCTCCATGTCCTCACGAATGCGATGAACGCGGCTCGCGTCCATCGCGTCGTGCGCGAGGGCACGTTCCTCCAGGAGGTCCTGAATCTGCGACCGGTTGAAGGCGTTCTCGACAACCTTCGTCAGCCGGCCCCGGACCTCCGGTTCCTCGCCGTAGCGGATCGCCTCGATTAGCAGCTCGCGCAGAGGGCGTCCCTCGAATTGCAGCTTCCCGAGCACGTCGAACACTTGGCCGCCCAGAGCCTTCCGCGCTTCGTCCAGCTTCTCGAGCAGCGTGCGGTAGACCTCACCTTCGCGCGTGCCTTCGGCGATGAGGTTCCAAAGGTGGCACACCTCCGTCTGCCCGATGCGGTGGATGCGGCCAAAACGCTGTTCGAGGCGATTCGGGTTCCACGGCAGGTCGTAGTTGACCATCAAGTGCGCGCGCTGCAGGTTGATGCCCTCGCCGGCCGCGTCTGTGGCTACGAGCACCTGCACCGTCGGGTCGTGTCTGAAGGCTTCCTGCGCCTTCATCCGGTCCTCTCGACCCATGCCACCATGGATCATGACGACGGCATCCTTGCGCCCGAGGAGCGTGGTGATGCGCTGTTGGAGGTAGTTCAGCGTGTCGCGCTGCTCGGTGAAGATGACGAGCTTCTGGGAGGGCGATGCTGCGACACTCTCGGGCACCGGGCCAGAAGGTTCGGGTTCGGCGGGCTGTGTTGAGCGGGCATCGGAGAAGACTTCCGAAAGTAGTCCGGCCAGCTCGCGCCATTTTCGGTCCTCGCCGCTGCGCCGCACGCTGAGCGCGAGGGCTTCAAGCCCCGTGAGCGTGAGGATCTCGGCCTGCAGTTCGGCAATGGTCCGTGCGGCCGTGGCCTGGTCCACGACTTCTTCGACGGCCGCCTCCTGCTCATCATCTGGCGAGTCTTCGATGTCCTCTATGTCCTCCTCGGTCATCGCCGGCAGACTGGCCGCTGCGTCGAACACCGCCTGTGCACCGCGCTGGAGTTGTTCCTCTTCGCGCAGGCGCTTCTCGAGACGCTCGCGGCGCCGACGGAGCGACTGGTAGATCGCTTCCGGAGACGATGCGAGGCGGCGCTGCAGGATGGTGAGCGCGAATCCCACCGTACCAGCGCGCTTGTCGTTCTGCAGGGCTTCAGCGCGATTGAACTCGCCGCGCACATAGTCGGTGACGGCGGTGTAGAGCCGGGCCTCGGGATCCGAGAGCAGGTAGGGAATCGTGTGAGCGATGCGCTCGGGAAACAGCGGTGTCGCGTCGAACTTGAGCAGGTTCTCCTTGACCATACGCCGCATCAGGTCCGAGACGTCAGTGACGTGAACTCCGTCGCGGAACCGGCCCTCGAAGCGGTCGCCATCGAGCAGCGCCATGAACAGCTGGAAGTCCTCTTCCTTGCCGTTGTGCGGCGTGGCCGTCATCAAAAGGAAGTGCCGCGTGATCTGGGACAGAAGCTGGCCGAGCTTGTAGCGCTTCGTGTACTTGACCTCGCCACTGAAGAACGTGGCCGACATCTTGTGGGCCTCGTCGCAGACGACCAGGTCCCATTGAATCTCCGGCGCCGCAAGCTTCGCCTGGACGTCCTCGTTGCGCGACAGTTTGTCGAGACGGGCGATAACGAGGTGCGTCTCGAAGAACCAGTTGCCCGTCCGCGCGGCCTCCAGCTTGTCGTTCGTGAGGATCTCGAACGGCAGGTTGAATCGACGGTACAGCTCGTCCTGCCACTGCTCGGCGAGGCTGCCGGGGCACACGACGAGGCAGCGCTGGAGGTCACCACGTGCGATCAGCTCCTTGATCAGGAGCCCGGCCATGATGGTCTTCCCGGCGCCGGGGTCGTCGGCCAGCAGAAAGCGCAGCGGCTGGCGAGGCAACATCGACTCGTACACCGCCGTGATCTGATGGGGAAGCGGGTCGACTAGCGAGGCATGGACGGCCAGGAGCGGGTCGAAGAGGTGCGCCAGCCTGATGCGATGAGCTTCCGAAACCAGGCGGAAGAGTGCGCCGTCGCCGTCGAAGCTCCACGGGCGGCCGGCCTCAACGACTTCGAAGCGAGCCTCGTCGTGCCGATACAGCAGCTCGTTGGCGACCTTGCCGGCGGCGGTCTTGTACGTCAGTTCGAGGGCTTCCGAGCCAAACCACTGCGTGGTCACCACGTTGACCAGTGCATCGGGCAGGATACCCTTGACGGCGGCGTTGGGTCGGAGGTCTTCGAGTCGGCTCATGTCGTGGTCATGGAGATGGGCCCTCGCTGGCGATTCAGGCGCGCGCCCGAGGCGTCCTCGCCAAATCGGCCAAAGCTCGTGGTCACCTTAGCCCGGCGTTACAGGATATCGGAAGGAGTGACAGGAGAGGTCACACCACCAGCCGTTTTCGGGCCCTTTGGGACTTGGGCCTGATGTGAGGCCACCGGCGCCGGTTCGGGTGCAAGGTCTTGGCTCCGAACAGCGTTCATCCCCGTAGCGGCATCGACCAACCGCGATTACGACCGGGAACAGGATTTGCCCGGAAAGCGAGCGCCACACCTTGAATGACGTCCCAGTGTCGGCCAACGCCGACCTGCCACTCAACTGCCCCTGGTGTGGCTGCCGACTGTCGTACCTGGCGCCAGAAGGCGACGCCGAGGCTTACCGGTGTCACAGCCACGGGATCGTCCTGCTACTCCGCTGCGGGCGCCTGGTGCCCGGACCACGCGCGGGTACAGAGTCAAAGCCTGTCTGCTCTCAGGGGAGTGACTCCGGCTGCCAGGCAGCTATTGCCGCGGCGGAGTGGCCGGCTGGCGGTCGACGGAGCCTACGCAGGCGTGGCGGCATCCCGGCGAGCCCGAGGTGTCAGCGCGCCGGCGGTTGAACCCGCTGGTGCCATGCGGGCTCCTGGGCGGAGGCCGGAATCGTCGCAACGTTCCTCTTGCACGGTGGTCCCCTCAGCCGCTACCGTCCCCGCATGAACTGGTCCCGCGACCTTCGGTACGCCTGTCGGGCGCTGCGCCGAGGCCCCGGATTCGCCACCGCGGCGGTGCTCACCATCGGTCTCGGCGTCGGGGTGACGACGGCCGTGCTCACCGTTGCGGATACGGTCCTGCGGCGACCCCTACCGTATCCACACGCGGACCGCCTGGTCCGGTTCGTGGACGAGCCGTCGGCGGACGGCCCTGCCGAACGGACGCCCACCACGGTCGAACCGGACGAGTTGGCGGAGCTGGAGCGTCGGCTCACGCTGGTGACCGAGCTGGGCGTCTACGTCGGCGCCACGGCCACGATCACGAGCGGGGGCGAGGCCATCCCGCTCACCATCACGCGCATGTCGGCGTCGTTCTTCCCGATGCTGGGTGTCTCGCCGGTGTTTGGACGACCCTTCACGCGCGTCGAGGAGCGTGGCGCCGGCGCACTGCCCCTCGTTCTCAGCGACGCCGCCTGGCGGCGCATCTTCGGGGGCGCGTCGTCGGTCATCGGACGCCCGATCATGGTCGACGGGGCGCCGGCCGATGTGGTGGGGGTGATGCCGGCGTCCTTCGCCTTTCCCGATCGCCTGACCGATGCGTGGGTGCCGTTCCAGCCCGTCGTGGTGCGCGGACGGGCGCAGCGATACCTGGTGTACGGCGCGCTTCGTGAGGGAGCGCCTCTGCCAGCGGCGGCGGCGGAGGTGACGACGGTGCTCCAGGGGATACGGGGTCTTCCAACCCCGGACGAGTACCGCGCGGCCGGTGAGCCGGCGCCGTTCGGGCTGGTGAGCTGGAAGGAGGACGTGGTGGCGCCCGTGCGCCCCGTGCTCGGCCTGCTGGCCGCCGCCGCGAGCCTCGTCCTCTTGCTCGCGTGCGTCAACATAGGCACACTGCTCGTCGCGCGCGGGACCGCACGCACGCGCGAGGTGGCCACCCGGATCGCGCTCGGTGCGTCCCGAGGACGGGTGGTGGGGGCGTTGCTCGCCGAGACTGTCGTCCTGGCCGCCCTAGGTGGTGCCGTCGGCCTCGCGATGGCCACGGTTGGCCTGCAATATTTGACGCGGTGGGGGACGGCCCTGCCTCGTCGAGATCTCGGGGCGGGCGTGAGCATCCCGCGCCTGGACGAGATTGCCGTGAATCCCGGCACCTTCGTGATGGTGGTCGGGCTGGTCGTGGTCAGCACCGCGATCGCCGGCCTGTGGCCCGCGCTCCGGCTGACCGCCCAGGGCGCGCGGATGGCGTCCACGTGGTCAAATCTGACCCAGGGTGGCGCGACCCGCCGACTGGGCCACGCGGGGCTGCTGACCGCACAAGTCGCGCTGGCCGTCACCCTGCTGATCGGCGGTGTCCTGACCATGCGGAGTCTCACCGCGCTCCTCGGCACGGAGCTGGGCTTCGAGCCGAACCGCGTCCTCACCCTGCGACTGGCGTTTCCGGCCGGTCGCTACAGCCGGGAATCGTTGGAAGCCTTCAGCCACCGCGTCGTCGATCAGCTACGCGAGGTGCCGGGCGTGCGCAGCGCCGCCTACGGCCGGCTCCCGCTGGCGCAGTCGCGAGCGGGCAGCACGGCGGCGACGGTCCCGCCGCGGCCGAATGCCGTCGCCACCTCCAGTGATCCGCCGACGCTCGCGCATGTCAGCACGTGGGTGCATCACGCGTACTTCGAGACGCTGCACCTTCAGGTCAGTCAGGGCCGCGGTTTGCGCCTCGACGACGATCTCGCGCACCCGCGCGTCGTGGTGGTCAATGAAGCCTTCGTGCGCTCTGGCCTCCTGGACGAGCGGCCAGTCGGCCGCGTCCTGTACTTCGGCACCTCGCCAGAGCCGTGGGAGGTGGTGGGTGTGGTCCGGAACACCACGCAGTTCGCGCTGGGGGCACAAGCCGAGCCGGAGGTGTTCTTCGATGCGCGGCAGCGTCCGGCTTTGCCGATTGCGCCGGGGCGCGGCCCGGTCGTGATGGTGCGTGCGGAGGACCGTCCGCACGAGCTGATTCCGTGGCTCCGCGACACGTTGCGTGCCGTCGATCGCGACGCCACCTTTATCGACGTCGCGACGATGGACGCGATTGTGGACCAGGCGCTGGCGCGTCCTCGTCTGTACGCGGGGCTGATGAACCTCTTTGCCCTGGCCGCCCTCACCATCGCCACGTGGGGCGTGGCGGGCGTCGTCGCCTACACGGTGAGCCAGCGTCGTCGCGAGATCGGCATTCGCCTGACGCTCGGGGCCACCCCCGGACGCATCCTGCGTGCGGCCGTCGCGCCAGTGCTGCTGCAGAGTGGACTGGGCGTCGCGCTGGGGGTGGCGCTGGCCATCAGCGTGGGGGACTCCCTGGACGCGCTGCTCGTCGGCGTGACCGCCCTCGACCCCGGCACGTTTGCGCTGGCGTCAGCCGTGATGGTCGCGGCAACGACGGTGGCGGCTGTGCTCGCCGCACGGAGCGCCGCAGTCGTCGATCCGGCGGCGACCCTGCGGGCGGAGTAGGGGTATGCCAGGTTGTGACTGGGGACGGCCCAGTGAGTTTACGGGTCTGGAGCCGACGGGAGAGCAGTCCCCGGAGCTATCTCCGGTTAGGATGACCGGACATCGATGTTGACACAATCGTGGGTCATCGCCGCACTCCTGATCGTCCTGATCGCCATCAACGCACTCTCGCACTGGCGCGAACGTCAGCGGTTCCTCGTCGAACACCGGCGTCGATGGGGTGTACCGTGGGACCGGCACCGCGAGATGCCATCGCACCCCGCTGCATGGCGAGCGCTGACACGGCGGCGATTACCGCTGCCCTGTTCGATGATGTGCCGGCACTGGGCAGCCTGCGGTTTCTGTCCGGTTGGTTGACGCTGCGACCGGGACGCAGGCCCAATCCATTGCGCAACCTGGGCAGAGTCAGGAGCGGCAGGACTGGAGGAGCGACGAACACGGCAAACCAGGGCGGCCGAGGAGCATCGTCGGCTCCTGGTTCGGCACCACAAGCACGGGTCTCAAACATCTCTACACATTCCATGCCGATGGCACCGTGTTCCGTTCCACGCCAGGCGAAGTCAGCATCGCCCGTCCGCCGCACACGCTGACCCATGGCGTCTGGCGCTACCTGGGCGACGGGCGGTTCGGCGTGACGATGTGGGACATCGTTTACGACATCGACACGGCCCAGTTGATTCAGTACACGAAGGTCCGCCTCGAGATGACGCTGGGCGATGACCGCAATGCGGCCAGCGCCAGGGCGAAGCTGGACTTTCTCGATCCTCGAGGTGTCGTGTTGCGGACGGTCACAGGCACCAGCAGTTTCGTGCGCATCCCGTTCGAGCCGATCGACTAGAGCATGACGCGGGCCTGGCAGGGGCGTCGCTGGTGACAGCGACGCCTGTGCCGGCCCGCTTGTTCCGGGAATGACTGGCGCCGATGAAAGGGCGCCACGCCGCATCGCGACACCCCGATGCTGCGCGGGAGAGTCAGCACGCACGGCCGGAACGCATTTCCAAGCGTGCTCCGTCAACCACTCGGACATCCTTCCGTACGAGCAGAATCAACAGTGTCGCGGAGGTCTTATCGGGCGTCCAATACGACTGTGAGGAGTCGTGTCAGGTCTGCTGATGTTGCGCGATGAGGCCGTCAACATGCCCGCGCTATTGCGGACTGTCAACCGCGACGACGGGATCGTTCACGCGCTGACCACCTGAAGCCGCACCGTTGCCGACCTGCGTTGTTGGAGGGGACTCAGACGAGGTGGCGACAAACGCAGCGACGAAGAGAAGGCCGACTACCGCGTCAGGGATGGCAGCCGCTGCGTCTGCGCTCGTGATGCGTCCGCGGCCGAGTAGCACCGTCAGAGTCACGACGAAGCCGAACTTCTCGAGGATGGCCGGCAGCATTAACGGCCGGAATCGCACGGGGTTCGATCCAATCAACAGAAACGCAAATTGCCACGCGAGCGCGACGGAGAAGAACCCCCAGAAGAACTGCGGATGGTCCAGAGGCGCGGCGTAGTGGCGACCCGTGACATCGACGAGCCAGTAGAACGGCGCCAGCGCGACAATGCCCCATACGCCGCCAGCGATGAAGACCACCCTCGCATACTTCATATCAGCTCCCTTAGCCTGGCGTGCCGCGCGTCCCGATTCGGCACGAATGCGACCCGAAAGGTTCCGACCGCTGACCGGCGGCGCAGGGATCTCGACGCGCTACGCCGGCAGCTCTCCGCGGATATCGTCGGAAATCTCTGCCGCCTCCTGGATCCCTGTGTGCGATTCGACAGACACGTCAGCACGGAGCGTGGGAGACACCGGCCTCGATTCCTTCCGCGGCGGATCTCGCCATCGGCCGCCGGCGCCCAGCGATTCGTCGTCCGGGGGGCCAGGACGGCCAGCAGCCTCATTCGCGTATTCTGGCGGGACGTGCGCGGGGCCTGCTTGACCGCGGGTCCGATTAGTTTGACCGAACGGCCGGATCGGAAGCGTCGCGCTCTATTCGCGTGCCTGCTGCTGGCGGCGGTATCGCGCCGGTGGGACGCCGTACTCGCGTTTGAAGGCTCGGTTGAACGCCGCTTCAGACTCGTAGCCGACGTCCAGGGCGATCTGGGCCACGCTGTGGCCCGTCGACGTGAGCGCACGAGCCCCCAGCCGCAGGCGCCACCGGGTGAGATACGCGATGGGCGACTCGCCGAGGTAGTGCCGGAACCGCTCCGAGAGCACCGAGCGAGAGACGCCGACCTCATGTGCGAGACGCGGGAGCGTCCATGGGTGCGCGGAGCGGTGGTGCACCAACATCAGCGCCCGGCCGACGGCCGCGTCACGTGCCCCGGCGAGCCACCCGGTCTGTCCCGGCGGCAACTCGCGCTGGTAGCGGCGCAGCGCTTCCGCCACGAAGACCTCCGACAACTTCGCCACTACCTCCAGGGCGCTTGCATCGCGCGACGCCGCCTGGGCGACCGAAAACCGCAACGAGTTCTCCAGCCATTGTCCCGGTACGTCGTCGCGGATATTCAGGCGGATCAGCGGCGGCAGACCAGTCAAGAACGACTGGCTGAGCTGCCGATCGCAGGCGAGATACCCGCAGATGAACTTGGACACGGCGCCGCCGCCACCAGTCATCAGCGGCTGCAGGCCACGTTCGAGAAGGCCCGGTAGCGCATTGCTCACGTCGATCGGTGTGGGGTAGCGCCCGTTTCCGATCCGGTGGGGATGGCCATGCGGCAAGGCGATGAGGTCGCCGGCGGAGAGATCGAGGGGGTCGCGGCCATCGATCTCGCAACGCGCGCGGCCCTCGCAGAGCAGGTGATAGATGATCACGTGGGCCCCGTCGCGTCCAAAGAGCGGCGCGAGCATGGTGGCCTCGGGTGCCAGCACGCACCACGGCTCCGAGAACTCGCCGTTCAAGTAGATCGCCGCATCGATCTTGATGGCGCGAAGCACTTCGGCAAGCGCGTCCATGTAACCAGTCTACTACCGGGGTTCGGCTGATCGGTCAAATACGCGAGACGCGCGGACAAGAACTCCAGAGTGGACCGCCGTCATAGTGTCTTGGGAGGCATGACATATGACATCGGCGACCGCTGACACCGCACTCGACGTTCTCAAGGCGCGCCTGAAGGCCACATGGATGGACGGGAACTATGACTACTTCTCTCGGTTCATGGCGTCGAGTGCCACCCAACTCCTCGACTCTCTCCCGCTCTCCCATGGGGCCACCCTGCTCGACGTGGCGTGCGGGTCTGGACAGCTGGCGCTCGCCGCCGCCGAGCGCGGCTTGAAGGTCACGGGCGTCGATATCGCGACGAACCTGATTCTGGCCGCGCGGGGGCGCGCCGCCGCCGCGGGTCTCGAGGTGCGATTCGACGACGGGGATGCCGAAGCGCTGCCGTACCGTGATGCCAACTTCGACGTGGTCGCCAGCCTCTTCGGCGCGATGTTCGCGCCGCGGCCGGAGCGCGTGGCTGCTGAACTACTCCGCGTCTGCCGTCCCGGGGGCATCGTGTCCATGGGCAACTGGACGAAAGAGGGGTTCGTCGGCGCGATGTTCAAGACCTTTGCGCGGTTTTTGATGCCGCCCGACATGCCGTCTCCCTTGCTCTGGGGTGACGAGGGTGTCGTGCGTGAGCGCTTCGGCGCCGGAGTCTCGGATCTCAGGCTGACCCGCGCCGTCTACCGGTTCGAGTACCCGTTCGGGCCGGCCCAAGTCGTGGAGCTGTTCCGCGAATACTACGGTCCAGCGACCCGGGCCTTCGCGACGCTCGGCGAAGCCGATCAGACGGCGCTTCGTGGCGAACTGCTGCAGCTGTGGAGCACTCACAACACCGCGACCGCGACCGGACGCACGACGGTGGAGGCCGAGTACCTCGAAGTGGTCGGGACGCGCGCATGACTGGGCCTCGCTGGCCCGATTGATTGAACGGGTCGCCTTCATCGCGTCGGTCGCGGCCAGGACCGACATTGACAGGGTCGGCCCCGAGCGCATACCCGGCGCGCTGGACAGCACGCGCGCGTCGTCCCGACGCGGTCAGGCAGGAGACACGCACATGGCGTCAGTCATCGCACACTACGACAATCACCTCGGGCCCATCTACGGATGGATGCTCGGCAACTTCGACGCCGCCACAGCTGCAGCACGCGACGAACTGCGCGACGCGGGCATTGGTGACGGCGCCGGCCGTGTCGCGATCGACCTTGGGTCCGGCCCGGGTGCCCACGCGATCGCGCTCGCGGAGGCCGGATACCACGTCACGGCGATCGATGCATGCGCGCCGCTCGTCCACGAGTTGCGCCAGCGCGCCAGCGGCTTGGCCATCCGATGCGTGCTCGATGATCTCATGCGCGTGAATATGTACTGCAGCACACAAGTGGACGTGATCACGTGCATGGGCGACACGCTCACGCATCTACCGTCGGTGTCCGCGGTCGAGCGGCTGTTCGAGACGATCGCAGACAGCCTGACACCTAGAGGCGTGTTCGTGATGACGTTCCGCGACTACTGCGGGGTACGCCTGTCTGGCATCGACCGCTTCATTCCAGTCCGCCAGGACGACCACCGCATCCTGACGTGCATGCTCGAGTATCACGACGAGACGATGTCGGTGTACGACGTCGTGCACGAGCGGACCGCGTCGGGCTGGAGCATGCGCGTGAGCCACTATCCGAAGTTGCGGCTCGAACCGGCGTGGGTGCTGTCGGCGTGCGAGCGACTCGGCTTCCGCGCCACGATCGACGTCGCGCGGGACGGCATGGTCCGAATCACGGCGTCCCATCACGCCGGAATCCGAAGCACGGAGGAGGCAGATGCGCCCGTATGAACCAAAGAGTCGGCCGCTCATCGTGCCCTCGCGCGTTCGGCCCGGTCACCAGCGTGCGCGCGAGAGGGACGGGTCACTCCGGCCTGATACGTCGCCCATGCCGGATCGGCCGTCGGGACCGTCGCTCCAGATCGATAACGAGATGCTTCTGCATCACATCAGCTCCTCCACGATCCGCGCGGCACCCAGATGGCGCCCTCGCTCCCTTTCACGAACGCATCGGCGTCGATCGCCATTCGACACGTCCCTTCGGCATGGAGGATCGCCGTACAGAGTGCAATGAACGCATCCGCGGCGTCGTGGTCCGGAGTGCTTCCGCCCGAACTGTAGCGGCAACAGAACGCCCGCAGCCGGGGATCGAGGTCGACCGTGATGCCGGCGGCCGTGCAGGCGGCGATGCCCAGCCGGATCGCTTCGTCGGGTCGGGCCTTGTAGTTCGCCAGACCCAACTGGCGCAGCATCGCACCCGGGTAGACCTCGATGACCTCGCCGGCGCCGCGGCCGCCCGGGAACGGCAGAATCCGATACCGACGGGACTCCCACAAGCGCGAGAGGATCGCGTTCCCGAGCAGCGTCATCTGGAACGTCGCCTGGAACGTGTCCTTGAGCGGCGGCTGGGCGCCGGCCACGATGTCCGTGGCGCGCCTGGCCCACAGGCGCGTGCGGCCGGCGGGTGAGCGCCAGGTGTCGAATGGGCGGAAGTCCAGCGGCTCACCAAGCGGCAGCCGCTCGGCGACGAACGCGTTGAACGTGCGCCAGCCGATGAACGCGCCGCGCGTGTAACCGGCGTTCGCCGCGAAGGTCTCGTCACGGAGGAGCGCGTCAGGGATGCTGAAGGGGAAGTCGAAAGCCACGATGCGCACGGGGCGCGCGAGCAGCTCATCGATCAGCTCGTGTGCGCTCCAGCCTGGCGGGCTGTTCGAGAGCAGACGCTGGTTGATGCCGATCGCATCGACTCGGTACTGCCGGTCCGCGACGGCGTGTGCCGCGATCGCGACGATCTTCCGGCGCTGGTCCCTCGCGCGCCGGGGGGCGCCGAAGTCCACGCCGACGACGGTGTTGGCGGCGGACAGCATCAGCGGCTGGCGACGCGTGCGTCAGCGTGCACGTGACCGGTCAAGGACGGACCGCACGACCGGACGCGCGGTCCTGCGCACACGTTCGCGCAGCCAGGCGTGAACGGGATCCGCGTGCATACGCGGATGCCAGAGCATCGACACCGTGATCGGCGGCAGCCTGAACGGCAGCCCCACGGTATGCATGCCCGATCGGAGCGCAGCCGTGTGCCGTTCGGGGACCGTCGCCACCAGTTCCGAGCCGCGCGCGACCGCAATGGCCGCGGCGAACCCGCTCACGCTCGTCATGACGACCCGTTCGAGCCCGAGCGTCGCGAGTGCCTCCTCGACCCAGCCCTCGTCGACCGTGTGACGCGAGACGCCGACGTGCGCGGCAGCCGCGTAGGCCGCCGGCGTGATCCGTCCCTTGCGCAGCGTGTGGCCGGCACGCACGACGGCTACCAGCCTGTCGGTGAACAGCCGCAGCCGGAGGAGCTCCGGAGAGGTCGTGTCATCAACCACGCCCGTTTCCAGGTCGACGCTGCCATCCCTCAGGCCGGAGGCATCCCTGGTCTGCCTGGGGACGAATCGCAGCCGGATCCCGGGCGCGTCTGCCATGACGCCCTTGACCAGGGCGGGACCGAACGTCTCGACGAATCCCTCGCTCGTCCTGAGCGTGAAGGTGCGGACAATGCGGCGGAGGTCCGGCGCCGTGGCGGGCAGCAGGACGGCCTCCGCGTCCTGAAGCACCCGCTCGACCCGGTCGCGCATCTCGGTCGCGCGCGGCGTCGGCACGAGCGTGCGTCCCGCCTTGACGAGGATCGGGTCGCCCACCGTCTCACGCACGCGCGCCAGCGCCCGGCTCATCGCCGACGGGCTCAGGTGCAGCCGTCGCGCCGCGCGGACGACGCTGTTCTCGCTCAGCACCGCGTGCAGGATGAAGAGCTGGTTCAGGTCGGGTGTCGGCATGCGTGACGATGGCACGCGCCGATGACGGGCGTCAACTGCACGACTCGCGTGCATACCGTGCGTCTTCCGCCATGCCTGAATGGCCGCTACGCTGGCTCAGAAGGGGAACGACCATGACCAGGGACACCGTCGCGGACTGGGCCGGCGCCCGAAGCGAGAAGTGGCGCCGCCACCTCACCGGGCTCGAAGCGATGCTGGCGGCCATCAACGAGCCGCTGGTCAGGGCGCTGGCGCTCAATGCCCCGGTCCGCGTCGCCGACGTCGGCTGTGGCGGGGGGGCAACGACCATGGAGGTGCTGCGCCGGGCGCCCGCGGGCAGCGTCGCCCACGGCTTCGATCTGTCGCCGGCGCTGATCGACGTCGCTCGGCGAAGGCAGGGCGCACACGAGTCATCGGCCGTGTTCGCGGTCGCCGACATGGGAACGATGGCACCGCCGGGGCCGGCGTACGACCGCCTGATCTCCCGGCTGGGCGTCATGTTCTTCAACGATCCGCCGGCGGCATTCGCGAACCTGCGACGCTGGCTCGTCCCGGGCGGACGCTTCGCGTTCGCCGTGTGGGGACCCGTCGCCGACAACGCGTGGATGACCGCCACACGAGCAGCCGTCGCCGAGGCGATCGACCTGCCACCGCTCGATCCGTCGGCACCGGGTCCGTTCCGATACGGGGACGTGGCGCCGCTCCTGTCGCTGCTCACGCGGGCAGGGTTCGTCGACGCGACGGTGACCGACTGGCGACAGGCGCTCCCCATCGGCGACAGGCTGCCCGCGCCAGAGGCGGCGCAGTGTGCGCTCGCCTCGTTCTCCTCGTTCGCGGAACTCCTCTCGAATGCCGGAGGCGACGCGCCCACCAGGGCGCACCGCGCGTTGACCGCGCGCTTCGCCCCGCATGAGCAGGCGGGCGCCGTCCTGATGCCTGCCCGCGTCCACATCATCACCGGACGAGTCGTCGAACCCTGAATCCCGCCCGCCTCCGGTCACGCCGCTGTCCGTAGTCGGTCACCATCGTCCCAGCGCTGGTCCCAACGGAGGGGCTGACCGAGCGGTGGACCCGCGTTGGCGGAACAGTTCCTTGCCGCAGACCCCGCACCGGCGGAATTGTGAAGCCAATGCGGGTCCACCGCCCGCCCCGGCGCAGCGCGAGCCAGCCCGCGGGTATTCGCTCCGCAACTCCGCCGGCGCGGGGTCTGCGGCCAAGGAGTTGCTCCGCGAACGCCCGCAGGCTGGATCGCGATCACGAGGGGCGGAGAATGTGGCACGGCCCCTGCATCGTCCCCGCCCCGGAGCCACCATGGACGCCTTGCTGAACGACCTGACCTACGCCGCGCGCTCGCTCCGGAAGGCGCCCGGCTTCACGGTCGTCGCCGCGTTCACCATCGCGCTGGCCATCGGCGCCTGCACGGCGGTCTTCAGCGTCGTCAACGGCGTGCTGCTGCGGCCGCTGCCGTACAGCCAGCCCGACGGTCTCGTCCTGGTCTGGTCCGAGCTGCGCACACGCCACGTGATGGACTTCCCGCTGCCGATCCCGGATCTGCGCGACCTGAGGGATGGCACCACGGTGTTTGCGGGCCTGGCCGGGATGACGCCGCCGGGGCGCATCGCGCTGGCCGGGGATGGCGGGGAGCCGGAGCAGGTGCGCTTCGCCGGCGGAACCTCGAACCTGTTCCAGGTACTGCAGGTCCCGATGGCCCTCGGGCGCGACTTCACGGAGCACGACGCCACGCCGCAGCCGGCGCAAGCGCCAGGTGGGCAGGCCGGGGCGCCGCCGGGGCCGCCCCCGCTGCCGGTGATCGCGATCATCAGCCACCAGCTGTGGCAGCGCCGCTACGGCGGCGACCCGTCGGTGGTCGGCCGCACCATCGCCTTCGGCAACAACCGCGCGGAGATCGTCGGCGTGCTGCCGCCGCGCTTCGAGCTGCTGATGCCGCCGCGCACCGGCATCGAGTCGGACATCGATCTGTGGACCGCCCTTCGCCTCAACTACGACACCGCCGCGCGGAGCACCGGGGCCCTGCGCGTGCTCGGCCGGTTGAAGCCCGGCGTGCCCCTGACGCAGGCCCAGGCCGAGGTGGACGCGGTTGCGGCGACGCTGCGCGAGCAGCATCCCAGCAAGAAGAACGTCGACCTGCACATGCGCGTCGTCGGCCTGCACGCGGACCTCGTCCGGGACGTGCGGCCGCTGGTGCTGGCGCTCTTCGGCGCGGTCGCCTTCGTGCTCCTCATCGCGTGCGCGAACGTGGCGAACCTGCTGCTGGTGCGGGCTGCCGCACGCCAGCGGGAGTTCGTGATCCGCGCGGCGATCGGCGGCAGCCGCGCGCGCCTGGCACGCCAGCTCCTCACCGAGGCCGTCGTCATCGCCGCCATCGGCGGTGGGGCGGGCGTGCTGCTGGCCCAGTGGGGCATCGATCTGCTGGTGTCCCTGGCGCCGCCGGCGCTGCCACGGGCGTCCACGATCGGCGTGGACGCCAGCGTGCTCGGGTTCAGTGTCGCCGCGACGATGATCACCGCCCTCCTGTGTGGGCTCGTGCCCGCGTTTCGCGAGTCGCGCCAGGATGTCGGAGAGATTGTCCGCGCCGGCCATCCCGGCCTTCGGGAAGGCCGGCGCGTGCGCTACGCCGTCGTGCTGGTCGAGGTGGCGCTGTCCTTCGCGCTGCTCGCGGGATCCGGGCTGATGATGCGGAGCTTCCTGACGCTGCAGGAGGTGGACCCCGGCTACGAGACCGATCACGTGCTGACGTTCCTGCGGCCGGCCGCCCGGCCCACGCCCGAGCAGCGCGCGACGCTGATCCGGCAAACCGAGGAGCGCCTGCGCGCCGTGCCCGGCGTCGTCGCCGTTGGCGCCGCGAACCCGCTGCCGCTGGACGGCGGGACGGCGAACATCCCGTGGGCGACCGAGGAGGCGGGCAGCGTGGATCCATCGGCGTTTCGCCAGGCGAACCTCCACTTCGTCACGCCCGGCTACTTCGACGCGATGCAGGCGAGGCTCCTCGAGGGACGCACGTTCACCGATGCCGACAACCAGCCGGGGCCACCGGCGCAGAAGGTGGTCATCGACGAGATGGTGGCGGCGCAGGCGTTTCCCGCGGGATCGGCCGTGGGACGCCGGCTGCTCGTGCGCAGCCTGAACCCCGGACCGAACGGGCCGCTGAACACCCCGGTCGAGGTGATCGGCGTCGTCGCGCACCAGCGACACGAGTCGCTGACCTCGGTCGGCCGCGAGGGCATCTTCTTCGTGGATGCGTACGTCAACTTCGCCGTGAACCGCTGGGCTCTTCGTACCGCGGGAGAGCCCATGGCCCTCGCGCCGGCCGTGATTGCGGCGATGGCGGAGATGGACCCTCGCGCACCGCTGGCCGAAGTGCAGCCGATGTCGGCGCTGGTCCGCCGCGCGAACGGCCCGACGATCTTCGCGACGACCATCATCGGGCTGTTCGCGGCCGTCGCGGTGGTGCTCGCCGCGGTGGGCCTCTACGGCGTGCTGTCCACGACGGTGCGGCAACGCACGCCCGAAATTGGCTTGCGGATCGTGTGCGGCGCCGAGCCGCGCCGGGTCCTCGCGATGGTCCTGGGCGAGGGGCTGCGCCTGAGCGTGGCGGGCATGACCGCGGGCCTCCTCCTGGCGACGAGCCTGACGGGGCTCATCCAGTCGCTGCTCGTGGAGGTGTCGCCCACCGATCCGCTGACATTCGCGGCGATCTCGGTGCTCTTCCTGGCCATCGCCGCCGTGTCGGCACTGGTGCCCGCGCGCCGCGCCGCGCGCGTGGACCCGGTGGTGGCCATCCGTCAGCCGTCGTGATCCCACGCGTACAATGACCCCATTGGAGGAACCTCGCATGGCCATCCGTTTCCGCCTGTTCGTGCTCGTGACCCTGATCGCGGCCGTGTCCCTGACGGCGAGTGCCCAGAAGCGGGCGGGACTGATGGGCGACCTCATCGCCGATGTCGGTGACGTGAAGGGCAAGATCGTCGGCCTCGCGAAGGCCATGCCCGAGTCGACCTACGCGTGGCGTCCGATGCCGGGCGTGCGGTCGGTCGGCGAGGCGTTCACGCACGTGGCCGCGGACAACTACTTCATGCCCGCGGCGCTGGGCATCGCGCCGCCGGCCGCGACCGGTATCTCCGGCACGGACTACAAGACCGTCGAGGCGTACGAGAAGAAGACGCGGACGCGCGCCGAGATCATCGCCGAGGTGGAGCAGTCGTTCGCGTTCCTCGAGAAGGCCATGAACGACACGCCCGACGCGAAGCTCGACACGACACTGAAGATGTTCGGCCGCGAGAGCAGCATCCGCTCCACGTGGGTGATGACGGTGACCCACCTGCACGAGCACCTCGGGCAGCTCATCGCCTACGCGCGCAGCAACAAGGTCGTCCCGCCCTGGAGCAAGTAGCAGTAGCCAGGCGTGCAACGCGCCTTGATGTTCCAGAACTCGTGGAACTCATGCGCGAGTTCTACGCGGAATCCTCGTTCCCGCTGGATCGGGAGTGCGCGGAGCAGGCGTTTACGCGCCTGATCGCCGATCCGTCGCTTGGCGCCGTGTGGATCATCGAGTGCGACGGCGCTGCCGCCGGACACGTCGTGCTCTCCGTCCGGTTCGCGATGGAGTTCGGAGGCCTTGCCGCCTATATCGACGATCTCTTCGTCAGGCCCCGGCATCGGCGCAGAGGGGCGGCGAGCGCGGGTCTGGACGCCCTGGTCGCTGAATGCCGGCACCGCGGCTGCCGATCGCTGCACGTCGAGGTGGCCCCAGACAACCACGCAGCCGTTGCGCTGTACCGGCGATATGGGCTCGTGCCCCTGGGCGATCAGCGGCAGCAGCTTCGGGTGGCGTTTCCCCTCGCGGGCTGAGCAGGCACCGCGATGTCGAAGGGCAGGCGTCGCCTCGCGGCTGGGAGAAGAGGGTCGAGAGACAGGTGATGCTCTTCCGGCTCCTCGCCGACGCCACGGTCGTCCTGCACCTGGCGTTCGTCGTGTTCGTCCTCCTCGGCGGTGTGCTGGTCCTGCGCTGGCCGCGCGTGGCCTGGGTGCACCTGCCGTCGGCGGCCTGGGGCGCGTGGATCGAGTTCGCCGGCTGGGTCTGTCCGCTGACGCCCCTGGAGAACTGGCTGCGCCAGCAGGGCGGCGGCCCGGCCTACACGGCCAGCTTCGTCGAGCACTACGTCGTGCCGGTGCTCTATCCAGCGGCGCTCACGCGAGATCTGCAGTGGAGGTTCGGCGGCGTCGTGCTGCTGGTCAACGCCGTCGTCTATGCGACCGTGCTTCGCCGTCGCGGCCGCCGGCAAGCCCGCAGGAACGAAATCCAGGCGGTATCACCTGTGATACGAGATTGAGGATCCATCATGAGCGTGCTGAGTCTTCGTCTTCCGGAGTCGCTCCATCGCAAGATCCGAGAGCCCGCTGAGCGCGACGACATCTCGATCAACCAGTTCCTCGCCACGGCGGCGGCTGAGAAGGCTGCCGCCTTGCTGGCGGCGGAGTCTCGAGGCCCGTGCCGAGCGGGGCGACGCGGCCCTGTTCGATCGGCTCCTCGCGCGGGTGCCAGACGTGCCGCCGGATCCGGGCGATGAACGCCCTGGCTACCCGCGACAGGTGAAGAAGAGGCAGCCCGCCAGGCGTGGCGCGGTCAACGCTCGATCGACGAAGCCCTCGAAACCGCCTGGCGGCCGTTAGGACGCCGTGTCGAACCCGGGCTCCCCGGTCGGCGGGGCGCCAGCGTGAACACGCGGGCGGAACGCGGTGACCCTCCTGTGGCACAATGCGGGCAGGCTTGGCTGTCACCCCCCGGGCACAGGAGTTCACGATGGGTCACGTGCAGTCCGCGCAGGACATCTACGCCGCATTCGGGCGCGGCGACATCCCGGCCGTGCTGGGCATGTTCCATCCCGAGATCGAATGGCGCGAGGCGGAGGGCAATCCCTACCAGCCGGACGGCACCGCCTGGATCGGGCCGCAGGCGGTGCTCGATCGGCTTTTCGTGCGGATCGGCGGGGACTGGGACGGGTTCACGGTCAACGTCCACAGGCTCCACGACTCAGGAGAGCACGTGGTGATGGAAGGCCGCTACACCGGCACCCACAAGGCCTCCGGCAAGGCGCTCGACGCGCAGGTCTGCCATGTGCTGCGCTTCCGGGACGGCAAGCTCGCCGCCTTCCAGCAGTACGTCGACACCGGGCAACTGCAGGCGGTGATGGCGGCGCGCTGACGTCGCAGATGCCGTAGACCTCGGCGACAACGAGCAGACGCGTGCCTGATGACGGCATCGAGGCGGTGATGAAGGCACCGACTCGCTGAGGCCGGCATCCAACCCGACGTGATCGAGACCTCGACGCTGCTGGCGTTCATGGCCGCCAGCGCCGCCATCATCATGATTCCGGGCCCGGCGCAGGCGATGGTGCTGGCGCGGACACTGTCCGATGGACGGCGCGCCGGTGTCCTGACCGCGGTGGGGCTCAACGTTGGCACCATCGGGCATGCCGTCGCCGCCGGCATGGGCGTGTCGGCGCTGCTCGCGGCCTCCGCCACGGCGTTTTCCCTCGTCCAGTACGCGGGGACAGCCTATCTCCTGCACCTCGGGGTCCAGGCGTGGCGCGCGGGCGATCGTCTGGACACGCCGCCCGTCGCGACCGGCCGGTCGGCCCTGGCCAGGGCGATGGTCACAGGGGTGCTCAACCCCAAGGTCGCGCTGTTCTTCGTCGCGTTCCTGCCGCAGTTCGTGGATGCGTCGCAAGGATCGGTCCTGGCGCAGTGCCTCCTGCTCGGGTCGATCCTCGCGCTCATGGATGTCGTGTACGAGACGGCGCTCGTCTGGCTCGCGTCGGGGCTCGCCGGGACGCTGCAGAGCCGAAGGACCCGGCAGTGGCAGAGCCGGTTCACCGGCGCCGTGCTTGTCGGCCTTGGCCTGAAGCTGGCGCTCGCCGAGCGCAGGTGAGCGGCTGCGCGGCCCTTGCGGCCGGGCGGCTGCGGCGCGATCATCACCCGGTGACGACCCGGCGTGCATTCCTCGGCCGCGCGGCCACGTGGCCGCTGTTCCTGGTCGCGGCGCGCGGGACGGCGCGGGCGCAAGCCCGGGACTACGCGAGGCTGCGCGTGGACGCCACCGCGCTCCGGCAGAACCTCGAAGGGCTGAGCGTCTTCGGGCGCCGCGCGGGCGGCGCCTTCGCCGATGGCGTGACGCGCCTCGGCTACTCCCAGGCCGACGTCGCGGGGCGCGCGTTCGTCATGGACAGGCTGCGAGCCGCGGGCCTGACGCCTCGCATCGACGCGGCCGGCAACATCTTCGCGCGGCGTGCCGGCGCGGGGGCCTCCCGACCGCCGATCCTCTTCGGCTCGCACATCGACTCGGTGACGAGCGGCGGCAACTTCGACGGCGACCTCGGCTCGCTTGCGGCGCTGGAAGTCATTCGTGCCCTCGATATCGCCGGTGCGCGCACCCGCCATCCGCTTGAAGTCGTGATCTGGGCCAACGAGGAGGGCGGCGCCTACCAGCCCAGCCTCGGCGGCAGCCGCCTGGCCGTCGGCGAGATGGGCGAGGGCGAGCTGGACGTGGTCGTGGACGGCGTCTCCAAGCGTGACGCCATCGCGCGCATTGGGGGTGACGTCTCGAAGCTGGCCGAAACGCGCATCCAGCCAGGCGCCTACGCGGCCTACGTGGAGCTCCACATCGAGCAGGGCGGGAATCTCGATCGCGATCGGCTCGCCATCGGCGTCGTCGAGGGTATCGTCACGGTGGATCGCTACGAGGTGACCATCGACGGCGTTGCCAATCACGCAGGGACGACGCCGATGGCCGAGCGCGCGGACGCGCTGCTGGCGGCGGCGCACCTCACCATCGCGGTGAACGAGGTCGTGCGCGCCGAGCCGGGCAGGCAGGTGGGCACCGTGGGCCGCCTGCAGGTGTCGCCCAACGCGCCGAACGTCATCCCGGGGCGCGTGGTGCACACGGTCGAGCTGCGCGACCTGTCGTCGCAGACGCTGGTGCGGCTGGCGGAGCGCATCCAGGCACGCGCGCGTGAGATTGCCGCGGCCACGAAGACGACGATCGGCTTCAGGCGGATCAACCACAACGAGGGCGCCTCCGCGGACGCGCGCGTGCAGCAGGCCGTGGAGCGGGCGGCGGACGCGCTCGGGCTCTCCCGCGTGCGTATGCCCAGCGGCGCCGGCCACGACGCGCAGATGGCCGCGCGGGTGTGTCCGATGGGGATGATCTTCGTGCCCAGCGTGGGCGGCATCAGCCACTCGCCGAAGGAACTGACGCGCTGGGAGGACTGCGCCAACGGGGCCAACGCTCTGCTGCACACCGTGCTGGCGCTGGACGCCAGAGGGTAGCGACCCGGAACCCTATTTGTGCTAATTTTTCAGCACAGCTAAATTTTTAGCACAAACGGTCGAACCATCGGGCCGGCCGGACCGTCCAATTCACGCGAGAACCCGCCCACGACCGCAGGGAGAACTCGGATGACCAGCCTGCTCCAGGACCTCCGCTTCGCCGCCCGCGCCTTCGCCCGCGCGCCGCGCTTCACCCTGCCGGCCCTCGTCGCGCTGGCGCTCGGCATCGGCGCCACCTCGGCCACCTTCAGCGTCGTGCGCGGCGTCATGCTCCAGCCGCTCCCCTACGACCAGCCCGACCGCATCGTCGTGGTATGGGAGAGCAACCAGGCGCGCAACCGCCCCAGGAACGTGATCAGCGGGGCCAACTGGCTGGCGTGGCGCGAGCGCAACCGGTCGTTCGAGGAACTGGCTGTCGCGGGGCCGGCACGGCTCACCCTGATGATCGACGGCCGGCCGGAAGAAATCTCCGGCATCGTCGCCTCCTCGCACACGTTCCCCGTGCTCGGCGTGCAGCCGGCGATGGGCCGCGCCTACACGGCCGAGGAGGACATCGACGGCCGCGACGACGTGCTCGTGGTGACCCACGAGTTCTGGCAGGGCCGGCTCGCCGGGCGCGCCGACGTGCTGGGCACCGTGGTCACGGCGAACGGCCAGCCCCGCGAGATCATCGGCGTCATGCCGAAGGGCTTCACGTTGATGGGGCAGACGGCCGCGTTCCTGGCGCCCTTCGGCTGGACGGTCGAGCAACTGCGGGCGGCCCCGGGCCGCGGCTCGTCGTTCGGCCTGGCGCGGCTGAAGGCCGGCGTGACGCTGGAGCAGGCATCGAGCGACATGCGCACCATCGCCGCCGCGCTCGCGGAGGAGGTCCCCGCGCGCAATGCGGGCTGGTCCGTGACGCTGGTCCCCATCCACGAGCAGATGGTGGACCAGATTCGCCCGGCGCTGCAGGTGCTCGCCGGCGCCGTCGCGCTCGTGCTGCTCATCGCCTGCGTGAACGTCGCGAACCTGCTCCTCGCGCGCAGCGCCGTGCGCGAGCAGGAGATCGGCGTGCGCTCGGCGCTCGGTGCGCGCCGGGGACGGCTGATCCGCCAGATGCTCAGCGAGAGTGTGCTGCTGGCGCTCGTCGGGGCCGCCGGCGGCCTGCTGCTGGCCCTGGCATTCCACCGCGGCCTGCTCGCGCTGGTGGCCGACCGCATCCCGGTGCCGCGCCTCGACCAGGTGGCGCTCGACGGCCCGGTGGTGGCGTTCACGCTGGCCGTTGCGCTCCTGTCGTCGCTCGTCTTCGGCCTGGTACCCGCGCTCCTCGCATCCCGCGCACCGAACGAGGTGCTGCGGGAGAGCGGTCGTCACGGCGGTTCCGCGCGCTCACGGAGGGCCCTGTCCACGCTGGTGGTCGTCGAGGTTGCCGTCTCGCTCGTGCTGCTGGCCGGCGCGGGCCTGCTCATCCGCAGCTTCGTGCGGCTCCAGAACGTCGATCCGGGCTTCCGCGCGGGCGGGCTGCTCACCGCGCGCGTCCAGGTACCCTCCACGCGCTATCCCGACGACCGGCGTTCTTCCGGTTTCTACACCGAGGCCATCGCGCGCATCCGGCAAATCCCCGGCGTCACCGACGCCGCCGCGGTGAGCTTCCTGCCCTTCACGGGTCTCGGGATGGCGACCAGCTACTGGCGCGCGGATCGGCCGGAGCCGGCCGCGGGCGAGGCGGGGACCACCGCCGTCCGTCCGATCACGACGGGTTGGTTCCGGACCATGGGCATCCCGCAGCTGGCGGGTCGCGACGTCGCGCCCGCGGACGAAGGGGACGCCCCGCAGGTGGCCGTCATCAGCGAAAGCCTCGCGCGGCGCGACTACCCGGGCGAGAACCCGCTCGGCAAGGTGCTGCACGTCAACATCGGGCGGGCCGGCGGCATGGACTGCGAGATCGTCGGCGTGGTCGGGGACATCCGGATGACGTCGCTCGAGAGCGCGACGGGCCCCGCGGTGTTCATCCCCCACACGCAGCTCGCCATCGGCATGATGACGCTCGTGGTGCGCACGGACCTCGAGCCGGGCTCGCTGGTCAACAGCGTGGGCGCCGAGGTCCGCGCCCTCGACCCGGAGCTGCCGCTGGCCGACGTGCGGACGATGGAGGAGGTGGTGGACGTGACGCTGGCGCGGCCACGCGTGGTGGCCGTGCTGCTCGCGGTCTTCGCCGTCATGGCGCTCGTGCTTGCCGCCGTCGGCGTCTACGGCGTGATGGCGTACGCGGTGACGGAGCGCACCCACGAAATCGGCGTCCGCATGGCGCTCGGCGCCACGCCCGAATCCGTGCTGCGGCTGGTGATTGGGCACGCGAGTCGCCTGGTCGTGCTGGGCATCGTGGTCGGCCTGGCATCCGCGGTCGCCCTTTCACGCGTGCTGGCCTCGCTGCTGTACGACACCGACGCACGGGACCCGTGGACGCTCGGCGTCACGGCACTCGTGCTGCTGATCGTCGCCATCGCCGCGGCATCGGTGCCCGCGTTCCGCGGCACGCGCGTCACGCCCATCCAGGCGCTGCGCGTGCAGTAGACGGGCGGACGATACCGCCACGTCCGGCGGCCGCGGCCGATCTGCGCTACCCTGCCGATATCACCATCTTCGGCCAGCACGATCAGAAGACGATCGACCAGATCCGTGACGTCGACCAGCGAGCCGTCCGCACGGCCCTGATGGCCGACGGCCACGTGGGCTATGTCATGCCCATCGGCGGCGTCGCCGCGTACGACAACACGGTGTCCGTGGTCGGCGTGGGCTTCGACATCGCGTGTGGCAACGCGGCCATCCTCACCGACGCACGCGCGGCGGACCTGGGCGCCACGGCCGAGGAGCGGTCCGAGTCCCTGCGCCGCATCGCGGACGACCTTCAGCGCACCATCAGCTTCGGCATCGGCCGGAGCAACCGCGCCGATGACGCGCCCACCGACGACCCGCTCTTCGACGACCCCGCCTGGGACGCCGTCCCCCGCCAGCACCGGCAGCCGCTGATCGACAAGGCGCGCGGGCAGCTCGGCACCGTCGGCAGCGGCAACCACTACGTCGATCTCTTCGCCGACGAACAGGATCGCCTCTGGGTCGGCGTCCATTTCGGCAGCCGCGGGTTCGGCCATACGGTGGCCTCCGCGTACCTGGCGATGGGACAGGGCCAGAAGTGGGGCGCGAAGGTGCCCGAGCGCGAGGTGCTGCTGGATCTCGACACCCACATGGGCGAGACCTACTGGGCGCTGATGACGCTGGCGGGGCGTTACGCGTACGCGGGCCGCGAGTGGGTGGCTCGCAAGGTGGTACAGCTGCTGGGCGCGCGCGAGCAGGACCTGGTACACAACCATCACAACTTCGCGTGGCGCGAGCGGCACGACAACCGCGAGGTCATCGTCGTCCGTAAGGGCGCAACGCCTGCCTTCCCGGGCCAGCGCGGCTTCATCGGCGGCTCGATGGGTGACGATGCGGTGATCGTGCAGGGGATGTCGGCGAAGCCTGGGTCGGGTGCCGCGGCGCGCCAGCGTGACGCGCTGTTCTCCACCGTCCACGGCGCGGGCCGCGTGATGTCGCGCACGCAGGCCGCGGGTCCACGGTATGGGCCGCAGCGAGGGAAGGGCGGCGCCGTCACGCCGCAGATGATGCGCGAGTGGGTGTCGGGCAAGGGCGTGATCCTGCGCGGCGGCGGACTGGACGAGAGCCCGCACGTCTATCGGCGGCTGCCAGACGTGCTGGCAGCGCAGGGGCCCACCATCGAGGTCGTCCACACCCTGCGCCCGTTGATCGTGGTGATGGCGAAAGCGGACGAGGTCGACCCGTATAAAGACTAGGAGGCAGGAGGCCCGCCTTCGCCAAGGCTCCGGCGTGCGAGCAAGCCGCAAGCCGCAGGACGCAAGCGGCCTGGTTATGGCCCGCGCCGGCCGATGGCGAACAGCGACGAGGCGCCGCGGACGTACATCACGCCCTCGGAGAGGGCCGGCGACGCCATCAGCGTCTCGCCCATGGTGTTCGTTGCCAGGTGCCGGAACGTCGGGCCGGCCTCCACCACCAGGATGTCCCCGTCCTCGCTCGACAGGTAGATCTTCCCGTCCGCCGCCACCGGGGACGCGCTGAAGCCGCTGCCCACCTGCGGGAGGCGCTGGCGATACACCTCTTTCCCGGTGGCGATCTCGTACGCGTCGAACACCCCGTTGTTCGCGAGCACGTAGAGCAGGCCGCGATAGGCGAGCGGCGTCGGCATGTACGAGCCGCGGCCCGTGCGACTCCACACCACGGACTCGCTGCTCGTCGCGTCGCCATGGAGCGTCAGGTCGCCGCGGGCCCCGGGGCGCACGGCGAACACCGGCCGCTCGGGCGCGCGCCCGCTGGCCACGATGTGCAACCCCTCCGCGAAGATCGGCGTCGGCGCCGTGATCTTCGAGCTGCCGCCGAGCGCCCAGAGCTCCCGCCCGGTCTTCGGATCGTAGCCGCGGACGAAGTTCGACGCGTTGGTGACGAGCTCCGGCCCGGCCGGCGTGGTCACCACCGTGGGCGTGCCCCAGGACGGCAGCTCCTGGCGGTCCGTCTTCCACACGGTCTTGCCGGTCTCTGCGTCAAGCGCCAGCAGGAACGAGTCCGCCTGCGTGTCGCACTGCACGATCACCAGGCCGTTCCAGATGATGGGCGAACTGGCCGGCCCCCACTCGTAGGATGGGATGTCGTAGGCGCCCATGTCCACGCGCCCGATGTCCACCGTCCACCGCAGCGCGCCGGCGAAGTCGTACGCGTGGATGCCCTGGGACCCGAACCACGCGACGACGATGCGGCCGTCGGTGGCGGGCGAGGCGCTGGCGTAGGTGGACTTGATGTGCCGCGCGTTCAGCGGCTGGCCCTCGGCGGCCGTGCGCTCCCAGCGGATCGCGCCCGTCCGCTTGTCGATGGCGTACAGCATCCAGCGATGGCTCGATCGATCGTCCGAGGCGTCGCCATCGCCGTACAGCCCGGGCTTGAAGGACGCGCCGGGCCGGCTGCTGATCGCGCTCGTCACGAACACGAGATCCCCCCAGACGATGGGGCTGGAGTGGGCGAGCCCCGGGATGGGCGTGCGCCAGCGCACGTGCTCGCCGGTGGCCGGGTCCCAGCGGTCGGGCAGGTGCTGGTCCTCGGCGATGCCGGCGGCCTGTGGACCGCGGAACGACGGCCAGTGTCCCGTGCCCGGCGCCACGCGCGGGAGTGCCGTGCTCGTGGTCCCCGCGGCGCGGACGATCCGTCGTGCAGCGGCCTGGGGCTGCTGGCCAGGCGGGAACCACTGGCTGCGATCGAGGATCATGCGGCGCGGTGTGCAGCCGTCGTTGATCACGTCGAACGACACGCGTGGGCCCTGGACGGCGAAGCGGTAGCGGCCCGCGTCGCGGCAGTTCTCAGGGCCTGCCGTCGCCAGCAGCGTCACCTCGTTCCCGGAGACGGTCCACCGTCCGCCCATCGCCGGCCAGCCCTCGCCGGAGAGCGAGAAGTTGCCCGCGGGATCGAACTGGAGGGTGAAGGCGCGGATGACGAGCGGCCCCGGCGGCAGGACCGGCTGCGCCGCGGCCGCAAGGGAAACCAGGAGGCGGGTGAGTATCGTCATGGGCTGCAAGTCGTGAGCATATTGCATGGCGGGAATGCTCACGCACCGTACAAGAAGGCCCGTCCCACGGCTCGTCCCGGGGCTCGTCCGGGGCCGCTGGACTTCCCGGGCGTTTCACGGTACACCAGCACCCACCGGCCACACGCGACACGTGCGCCGGCACGGAGGTGCTCCCGTGAGTCGCCTGCTCGACGACCTCTGGCTGGACGCGACGCACGCGTGGCGGGGTCTTGCCGCGTCGCCGGGGTTCACGCTCGCCGCGCTCGCCACGCTCGCGCTCGGCGTCGGCGCCGTCACGGCCATCGTCAGCGTCGCGCACGCGCTCCTGGTCCAGCCCCTGCCGTTCCGCGACCCCTCGCGCCTGGTGTTCGTGTGGGCCGACCAGTCGGCCGAAGGCTATCCCCGCGCGCCGCTCTCCGGGCCGGAGCTGCACGACCTCGACGAGCGCAGCGCCCGCTTCGAGGGCTTCGGCGGCATCTGGGCCACCACGGCCGCGCTCACCGGTGACGAGGATCCGGAGCAGCTGCGCGTCGGCTTCGTCACCACCGACTTCTTCGCGCTGCTCGGCGCGGACGCCGCGCTGGGCCGCACGTTCGAGACCGGCGACGAGACGGTGGCGCAGCCCACGGCCATCCTCCTCGGCGCCGCGGTCTGGCAGCGCCGCTACGGCGGCGACCCCTCCATCGTCGGCCGGCGCATCGAGGTGAACGGCCAGCCGGCGACGGTGGTGGGCGTGATGCCGGTGGGCTTCCGGCTGATGATGCCGCCCGACGCCGCGGTGCCCGACGACCTGGAGGCGTTCCTGCCGCTCAACCGCCGCTTCCCCGAAGGCCCGCGCGGCCAGCGGTACCTGCGCGTGGTGGGCCGGCTCCGGCCCGGCGTGTCCGTGGACGAGGGGCGCGAGGACGTGGCCCGTGTCGGACGCGAGATCTCACAGGCCCATGCCTTCTACGGCGCGGCGGGGCGGCAGTTCGAGACCGTGGCGTTGCACGCCGACGCCACGCGCGACGTGCGCGTGCCGCTGCTGGTGCTGTCTGTGGGCGTGGCCATCCTGCTGCTGATCGCGTGCGTCAACGTCGCCAGCCTGCTCGTGGCACGCGCGGCGGGCCGCGCGCGCGAGACCGCAATGAAGGCCGCGCTCGGCGCCGGGACCGTACGACTCGTGCGCCAGCACGTGATCGAGTCGCTGCTCCTGGCGGCGTTCGGCGGCGCGGCGGGCCTGCTGCTCGGGCAGTGGGGGCTGTCGCTGCTGCTGGCGGCCACGCCGGACGCGCTCGGCCGCCTGCGCCTGGCCACGGTCTCCCCCGCGGTGGTGGCGGTGAGCCTGGGTGCCGTGACGATGTGGACGCTGCTGCTGTCGGCGGCGCCGCTCGCCGAGTCGCTGCGGCGGAACCTCGTCGATGCGCTGCGATCCGACGGCCAGCGCGCGGGCGGTGGCGCCGGTGTCGGCCTGCGCCGCGTGCTCACGGTGGCGCAGCTCGCGCTGAGCGTGGTGCTGGTCGTGGCCGCGTTGCTCCTCATCCGGACGGTGGCGCGCGTGCAGGCGAGCGATCCGGGCTTCCGCGCCGACGGCGTGCTGAGCTTCCGCATCGCGCCGCCCGGATCGCGCTATCCCAACCAGGACGCGTTCAATGCCTTCTCGCGGCGGCTGCAGGCCGAGCTGGCCGGACTGCCGGGCGTCACCGGCGTGTCGGCCATCAGCCATGTGCCCTACGACCACGTGCCGAACTGGGGCGGCCCGTATCTCTCCACGCCAAGCGCGGACGCCTCGACGGCCCCGCAGGCGGATTACCGCGCGGTTGCGCCCGGCCTGATAGAACTGCTCGGCGTGCGCCTCGTCCAGGGCCGTACCTTCACGGAGGGGGACGATCAGCACGGCGCGCCAGTGGCGATCGTGGACGAGCGGCTGGCTACGCGCACGTGGCCGGGGGACTCCGCCATCGGACGGCGTCTCGGCGTGGATCCCAACGTGACGGGCACGCCCTCGACCTGGGTGACAGTGGTGGGGGTCGTGAGGCACATGCGGCATCGCAGCCCCACGGAGGAGGTACGCGAGCAGGTGTACTTCCCCGAGCGCCAGGTTCCGCGCAACCCGTTCGTCGTCGTCGTGAAAGTGGGCGGGGATCCAGCGGCGCTGGCCGCTCCGGTGCGCGACGCGCTGCGCCGGCTGGACGCGGCGCTGCCCATCTACGACGTGCGGCCGCTCGAGGACTACGTGGCCCGCGCGCAGGCCATCCGCCGCTTCACGGCGCTGCTGGCGGCGGTGTTCGCGGCGGCGGCGCTGCTGCTGGCGTCGGTCGGCGTGTACGGTCTCGTGGCGTATTCCGTGTCTGCGCGCCGCCGGGAGTTCGGCGTGCGCCTCGCCCTGGGGGCGCGCGCGTCGCAGATTGTCACGCGTGTGCTCCGGGAGGGCACGCTGCTCGCCGTGGCTGGGCTGCTCGTCGGCCTCGGGGCGGCCGTGCTCGGCGCCTGGTGGCTGCGCAGCCAGCTCTACGAGGTGGCGCCGTGGGACGTCGTCAGCCTCGGCGTCACCGCCGCGGTGCTCGCGGCTGTGGCCGTGATCGCCAGCCTGGTGCCGGCGCGGCGGGCGCTTCGCACCGACCCGGCCGCCGTGCTTCGTGCCGATTGAGGTGTAACCTCTCCTCGACATGATGGCAGACCCCCAGGTACAGCAGCTGCTCGAGATCGTCGCCCGCGCCTACGACCGGCGCTCGTGGCACGGCACCAACCTGCGCGGATCGATCCGCGGGCTCGACCCGGCGACGGCCGCACGCCGGCCCGCGCGGGGCCGGCACAACGTCTGGGAACTGGTGGTGCACGCGGCATACTGGAAGTACGCCGTGTGGCGGCGGCTCACCGGCGCGACGCGTGGATCGTTTCCGATCGCGGGATCGAACTGGTTCCCGCGACCGGAGCCGGGCGCCGAGGACGTGGCCGCGTGGCGGCGCGACGTGGCGCTGCTGGCCCGGATGCACGCGCAGCTGGTCGAGGCCATCGCGGCGCTGTCGGACCGCGATCTCACCCGCGTGTCGCGCGGCTCCATGGTCAGCAACTTCGAGCTGATCGCGGGCGTCGCCGCGCACGACCTGTATCACGCGGGGCAGATTCAGATCGTCAAGCGGCTGGTGTCCGGCACATGACTGCGGGGTAGGTACGTCCGGGCGATGATGCAGCCTTGCACGGCGTCGAGCAGACCCGACAGCGGGGTCTGATCCAAGAGCAGGGGCGACCGCTGCGGCATGTTGCTCCAGTAGCTCATGACCACGGTGTTCACATGCGCGCGAGCCAAGCGATCTACGACGAGCCGTGGGTGCGTCAGCGAACCATCGGGCCCTTTCCGAGCATGACTCGATCGGGCGTGGCGATTTCGCGCCCTTCCCCATCCATGTCGATCAGGACAGGTCCGACGCGCTGCTGTCTGACCCATCTGAGCAGTGAAAAACTCTCTGAGAAATCATTCAGGCGGATGAAGTCGTGGTGCCGGGTCGACAGCCAGTCGAGGAGAGGTTGCACAGCTGTCTCCAGCTCTGGCAGGCGGCGACCTTCATCGTCGTCGCTTGCCAAGTCGAACTGGAACATGGAAATGGCGAAGTGGCTTCGTTCGCTGGTCGCAAGGGACGGTGGTCCACTGGACGTGACCGAGAGGGAGCCCGTCCGATTCGCGCGTGTCAGCTTCACCATCGCATCCCGCTCGAAATACTGCCAGGTATGGGCTTCGTCCAGCGGGAGTGAGGACAGCTCCTGCGGCATCGATTCGCGGCTGGGCATGGTGGATTCGCGGTTCAGGAGTGAGAGATCGTTGAACGCGAAGTCGACGCGAATTGCCGACCACGCGAGTTCCCGGCCGATCAGTGCCGGGTGCACGACCGTACGTCGCGGTTGCTTCTCTGCCTCGGCTTCCAGCTCCATGAAATCAGTCAGGAGACCTAGCTGCCCCTCGAAGTCGTCGTCGGGAATCTTGCTGGCCCGTTCGACGAGCGCCTCAGACCGCTTCCGCAGAGATAGCGCCGATTCGGAGTCAACGGTGTCGAACGGGTTCATGCTCATCAGGACAAGAATCTCTCCCTCGCGGAACTGGGTAAGGCCTGTGTGTCCGCCCCAAAGTACCGAGGTCGCAGCGTAGAAACTGTCCGCGAAGAGCGTTCTGGAGGCTGCCAGGATCGGGCCTTGAGTAGTCTGCAGGTGCACCACCATGCGTCCGAAGCGACCGTCCTCTCTGATCGGAACGAAGGCGGCCGCCAGCAGACGATCGGTGAATGCGCTGCTGACGGTGGCGCCGACCGATACGCCGCGGCCGGCACGGGACGAGAATGCGGCGGTCGCGAAGGACCGCGCAACTCGTGGCGCGCCGCCGGATGAACCGGTGAACCGCCCGGCAGTCCTCGGCGTCGTCGAATACGGGCGATCCGAGTTGAACAGCCCCGTCTGCGTTCGTCGTGCTCGACCTGACTCGCCACCGCCCCCACCTCCGCCCCCCCCGCCGCTGGCCATTGCGGATCCGTCCGCAGGAGGCTCGAACGACTCGTATACGTAGTCGACATACTGCTCAGCGCGACGTGACCGCAACGCGTCGCTGCCAGCCGTGCGCTCGTTGTTGTCGATGACGCGAACGACGTCGGCGCTGTTGGGCTTGTCGACCTTGGCAGCTTGCGATGCGCCTCGAGCCTCGGCACGCTGCGCAACCCGACTTGGAAGGCGGTCCTCGTTCTGCACGTATGATCGGGTGGCCTGGTCGAGGCGGTCGAGCCCAAGCTCACCTCGCAGCTCCTCGATGCTCCTGATGAAGTCACGTTCCGCGACGAGGGCGCCATTGTTGTCAAGAGTGGCGCGCATGATACCCTCGAGGGCTTCTTCGGCGCTCGGCGGCGGGGTACCCCGCCTGACCATGCGGGCGATTGCGTCCCGTGAGTTCTGAGACTCGGCCACAATCCGGTCGAAGTCGAAGCCGGCACGCTGGAAGTGCATGAGCGTCAGCGAACGAAGCTGCGACAGGTTAGGTTGAGCATAGACATACGCGAGCTGGTTGACGGCGCGGTCCACTGACGCAGGAAATCGCAATTGCGAAGGGCCTGCACCGGCAAACTGAAAGCGCTCCGGAGCGAGCGTGCCGGGCGCGGCGCGTGCGACAACCGCTCGAAGATCGTGAAACGCCGGATCGCTCGCAACCGCGCCATAGTTGGCCGCAACGTTCGAATACAGGTGCGCCAGCACCCGCTGACCCTGGCCCGGGGTGTGCGCCTCGGCACGCCGGTAGACTTCCGCCAGCAACGCATCGGCCGACAAATCGTGAACTTGGAAGCCATCCAGTCTGACGATGTCGTCGACGACTGAGCCCAGACCGGCGGCCCGGAGCGCCTGGGCGGTCTGCTGCCGTCCGTCTTCGAGCGTCGCGGCAAGCGAGTCGACGACATCGTCCGCGCGCACTCGCCGAATGGGTGGATCCGTCGTTGGCGTCTGCGACCCCTGCGACGCAAGACTTCGGGTTGATGTCTGTGGTTGTGTCTGTGTTGCCGGACCGGCCGTGCCTCGCCGATCTGGCTGGCCAGTTCCACCGCATGAGCCGACCGCCACAAGGATTGTGGCGACACCAGCCGTAACCTTCAGGCGCTGCAGCATGTCACGACGCATAGCATCTCCTTCCGGTATCAACGTGTAGACAGGCGGCTCAAGAATGAGCGCGCGGCATCGCCCGCACCACTGGACTCAATCGCCCAGGCACCTACTGGCGACACCAGGAATGCCGCCACTGTTCGTCGCGCCTTCAGGCCTGCGGCGGCGATGGCTTGTAGCCAGAACGTGTCTGCGGGCAGCGTGCCGAAAGGCGGCAGCTCTCCCAGGCGAAGCAGAATCTGGCGCTCCGTGAATCCCTCGGGGAAAGCGGCGCGTAGCAGCGTCGAAGCCTGTGCGAACGCAGATTCGCTTCGGTCGGCGGAGTTCAGTTTGCTGCCGAAAGCGTGAATGATCTCCAGGGGGACGTCATGGATCTTCAGAATGGGTCCAATCGGGATCGATGTGAGAATGGGTGTCGAGGCGATGACATCGGCGTCCGTCAGCCTGCGGGGTTCGCGTCGGACGCGGTTGATCGAGGAGATGAGGTTGCGCACCTTCTCCCACTCGACATAAAGGGCTGGCGGGAGGCTTCCAATCGTCGCCTCGCCAGCACTCATAAGCTGGAGCGCCTGTTGCAGGATGCGACAATCGAGTCGTGGCGACTGGTGCCTCGATAGATCCAGTAGACCGTGTTCGAAGCGTGCCAGGTCAGAGAATGCAAGATCGTCGATGATGCATGTGACGAGCTTGCCAGACACGTCGGCGAACGCGAGTTCATCCTGCAGCACCGCCTTGTTCGCGAGCATCGACTTGGAAAGGCAACCCAACACGGCCCCCGCCTGCTGCAGAGCGGTCCGGATGCTGGCCGACCACGAGCGACCGCTTTGCAGATAGTCGATGCCGTGTCTGTCGATGTAGCTCTGGTCAAGCCCCAGATTGCCCCGGCCGGCGCCTGGTCGATCGACCCACACAGCTTCGCCCTCGGCCACTAATGCCTCAACCAGCGGCCGAACATGCTCGGTCTTGTCCTCCGACGCGTGGCTGATGAAGAGAAAGGACACCTTACTTGTCGCGCAAGTGTCGAATTGACGGTTCAGTCATGGGTCAACGTGATCTCGGCTAGGGTTCGTACACCAGCGGCACGACCTACATACAGTGACGGACACGGCGTCACAAATTCCGGCCAAGGCGTGACTGGAATTTCGGCGGTGGGCTCGTTCGCGGGAATTCGCCGGCGCCGATGACCCGCCAATCAGGAGTTCGTGGAACCCTGAATAGAGTGGTTCCATTGAAGCAGGCCGCGCTCACGGAGGTGCTGTGTGGCAACGGCAGCGCCCTGAACGACGTGGAGCCAGTGCAGACTGATCCGCAAGGACAGTCCACGATCCCGCAGGCGCTGGTTGGCTTCGTGAAGCGCTCGTGGACGGCTCGACCCCGACGGTGCCGGCATCGTAGCCATCCCTCGACTACGACTTGGTGACCCGCGTGGTGGACGAGCAGTCCCGACCGAGGCCTGGCCATCAGGGAGGTGCCGGCCCTCGCGGCCTGACCCAGGTGAACGTCAGACCAGCGCCTTCAGCAGCGTCATCGCCGGGGCCACCCGAATGCCCTCTGGCGTCTGGTAGTCCTTCGCGCCATTCGCGTGAATCTGTCACGCGTCGCACGCGGGGAACCTGGCCTTCAGGTACCGCAGGCCCGGATCGACCGGCGCGTCGTCGAGCTTGCACTCCACCATCAGGACCGGGGCCAGGCCCTCCACCACGACGAAGTCCACCTCGCGGCGGTCGTGATCGCGAAAGTAGCGGAGGTCGAGGTCCTGCCCTTCAGTGTCCTGGTGGAAGTGCACCCACTTGAGCAGGTGCGAGGCCACGAGGTTCTCGAACCGGACACCGGGGCTCGACACCAGCGTCCAGTCCCAGTGGTAGAACATCAGCAGCTCCAGCTGACCGAGATCGTGCAGGCGCTCGAGGCCGGCGACGTGGTGCCAGCGTATGACCATTTTTGCCAGCTGTCAAAAATACTCGTGAGTATTTTCTACAGTGGGCAAATATCGTCAGATCCGAACAGCTGGCGCGCCGGCCCGGCCGGGCTGAATCGGCGCTAGAATCGCAGGCATCGTGGAACGCGCCCCGCGTGCGTGGGTCGTCGCGGTCCGCCGGCGCGCGGCGCTCGCCGCCGCCGTGGCAGCCGGCTCGTGCGTGCTGCGCCTCGCTTTGGCCGCCCAGGCGCCGCCGGCGGCGGACGTGCCCCGCGTCATCGTGGGCGAGTACGATGGTGTCATCCACCCCATCGCCGCCGAGTTCGTGGACGATCTCCTGGCCCGCGCGGACGGGAGCGGCGCCACGGCCGCCGTCCTGGTGCTCCGCACGCCTGGCGGCCTCCTCGAATCCACCCGCACCATCGTCTCGCGGATGATCTCCGCGCGCGTCCCCGTCGTCGTGTACGTGGCGCCGTCTGGCAGCCGCGCCGCCTCGGCCGGCTTCCTCATCGCACTGGCGGCCGACGTCGCGGTGATGGCGCCGGGTACGCACATCGGCGCCGCCCACCCCGTCTCCGCCGCCGGCGGAGAGGCCGATCGCGACGGCGCAACGACGCAGAAGGCCGCGGAGGACACGGCGGCGTACGCGCGGACCCTGGCCGAGGCGCGGCGGCGCAACCCGACGCTGGCCGCGGCCGCCGTCCTCGAGAGCCGTGCCTTCACCGAGACCGAAGCGCTCGGCGCCGCGCCGCCCTTGATCGACTTCGTCGCGTCCGGACTGGACGACCTGCTGCGCCAGCTCGACGGCCGTGAGGTGCGTCGCTTCGAGGGGGCCACGGTGACGCTGCGGACCGCGGGCGCGCGGATCGAGCGCCTGGAGCCCACGTGGCGCCAGACCGTGCTCGGCGCCATCGCGCACCCGCAGATTGCCTACCTGCTGCTCACGCTCGGCACGCTCGGCCTGATCGTCGAGTTCTGGAACCCCGGCTTCGTCCTGCCCGGCGTGGCCGGGGGCCTCTGCCTGCTGCTGGCGTTCTTCGCCTTCCAGATCCTGCCCATCAACCTCACCGGCGTCCTGCTGCTGGCCTTCGGCCTGGCGTTGCTCGGTGCCGAACTGATGGTGCCCAGCTTCGGCGTGCTCGGTGTGGGCGGCATTGTCGCGCTGATCGCCGGGTCGCTGATGATCACGCGGGAAGTGCCCGACGTGCGCGTGGGGTACGGCGTGATCCTGCCCGTCGTCGCGGCCGCGGCCGTCGTGATGCTGGGCCTCGGGCGGCTGGCCGTGCAGGCCCAGCGCCAGCCGTCGCCGGCGGGCACCGGCGCGCTCGTCGGCGCGACGGGCGAGGCCCTGACCGTCATCGCGCCGCGCCAGCCGGGACAGGTGCGCGTGCACGGCGAGATCTGGACGGCGGCGAGCGACGCGACGATTGCCGCAGGCCAGCCGCTCCGCATCGTCGGCGCGGAGGGCCTGACGCTGCACGTGCGGCCCGCCGACCCCCCCAATTCTCCTGGAGGCCCGTCATGATGCTGCCGCCCGTCATGGTCTTCGTGATCCTGATCGTGCTCTATGTCCTCAGCGCCATTCACATCCTCAAGGAGTACGAGCGTGGCGTCGTCTTCCGGCTGGGGAAGCTGATGCCCGAGCCCAAGGGCCCCGGCGTCGTCCTCGTCTTCCGCCCCATCGACACCATCGTTCGCGTGAGTCTGCGCACGGCGGTGCACGACGTGCCGCCGCAGGACATCATCACGCGCGACAACGTCTCGGTGAAGGTGAATGCCGTCGTCTACTACCGCGTCATCGACCCGCGGCGGGCCATCGTGGAGGTGGAGAACTACACCTACGCCACCTCGCAGCTGGCCCAGACGACGCTGCGCAGCGTGCTCGGGCAGGCGGAGCTGGACGACCTGCTGGCGTCGCGCGACCGTTTGAACCAGGAACTGCAGCGCATTCTCGACAGCCAGACCGACCCGTGGGGCATCAAGGTGTCGGCGGTGGAAGTGAAGCACGTGGACCTGCCGGAGGACATGCGCCGGGCGATGGCGCGCCAGGCCGAGGCCGAGCGCGAGAAGCGCGCGAAGATCATCCACGCCGAGGGCGAGCTGATTGCCTCGGAGAAGCTCTCGCAGGCCGCCGCCGTCATCGCCACCGAGCCGGGCGCCATGACGCTGCGCTACCTGCAGACGCTCAACGAGATCGCCGCGGAGCAGAACTCCACCATCGTCTTCCCGCTGCCGATCGACCTGATGGGGGTGCTATCGAAGCCGCGCTGACCGTATGACAGGCGTCATAGGACGCCAGGGTCCCTCGCCGATAGACTGCGGCCATCCACCTCCCACCACGGGTGCGGACCATGGCCGACGATCGGCGGAACCTCGACGCACCGGACCGGGCTGTCCAGCCGCTGGACGAGCTGTGTGACGAGATCCTGGTCCAGCACCACGCCTACGCCCACGTCGCGGTGCCACGCATTCGCGGTCACCTGGCCACCCTGCGCGAACGCGAGCCGCAGGCGGTGCCCGCCGAGCTGCAGGAGGCGTTCACCGCGCTGGCGGACCGGCTGCTGAACCACCTCGCGAAGGAAGAAAACATCCTGTTTCCCGCGATCGCCGCCATGGCCGACGCCGAGCGGGCCGGGCGCGGGCGGCCGCCCTTGCCGTTCCCGACGGTGCTGCACCCGATTCGCGTGATGGAGTCGGAGCACACAGGCCTGGCCGCCGGGCTCGAGCAGCTGACCACGCTGGCACACGGGTACGTGGCGCCGGATGGCGCGTCGGACGCCACGCGCCGGCTCATGGCGGAGCTGGCCACGTTCCGGGACCACCTCGCGGCACACCTGCAGGTGGAGAACGACGTCCTCTTCCCCCGCGCGCTGGAGCTGGACCGCCGGCTGTGATCGGCGGCGCGGCCGCCGTGCTTTCCACTATCATCTCGGCACGTGACCACCGCCGCCAGCGAAGAACTGTTGCGCAAGCTGACGCTCTTCCGCCGCCTGTCCGCACAGGACCGCGCGCGGATTGCGGAGGTGTCGCGTGTGGTCACCGTGGAGCGCGGCGACCACATCTTCGCGGAAGGCGACGCGGCCGACGCCTACCTCAACATCGTCGAGGGGCGCGTGAAGGTGTTCAAGTCCACGCCGGCGGGCAAGGAGTTCATCCTCGAGATCTTCGGCCCGGGCGATCCGCTGGCCACCGTCGCTGTGTACGAGGGCATGCCTTACCCGGCCTCGGCCATCGCGCTCGAACACACCACGCTGCTGCGCATCCCGCAACGGGAGTTCTTCGCGCTGCTCGAGCAGCATCCCGCGGTGGTCCGTGGCCTGCTCTCCGGCCTCACGATCCGCCTCGCGGAGCTGACGCGGCGCCTGGCGGAGCTCACCGGGGCGCGGGTGGAGGCGCGCTTCGCGCGGCTGTTCCTGAAGCTGGCCGGGCAGATCGGCCGCCGCGATCGCGGCGGCGTATTCGTGCCGATGGCGCTCTCGCGCCAGGAGCTGGCGGACCTGACGGGCACGACGATCGAGACGGCGATCCGCATCATGAGCCGGTGGCAGAAGGAGGACGTGCTGCACACCGAGAAGGACGGGTTCGTCGTCCTGGATCAGTCGACGCTGGAGGAGGTGGCGGCGGGGTAGGCCGTCAGCGCCGTGATCGCCCGACTGACATCCTCGCGCTGGGCCACCAGCAGCACCGTGGTGCCGGCATCGACGACCGACGAGCCGCGCGGGGCCTCCACGCGGCCGCCCTCGCGGTAGAGCGCCGCGAAGACGCCCGATCGCGGGAAGTCCGGCCGCGCCGCAAGCTCCATCACCGTCCGACCCGCCCCGACGCTGCCGGCGGGAATCGTCAGCTCGAATGCGATGGCCGCGCCATCGCCGATGAGCATGGCATGCCGGATGGCGTCGTGCTCGACGGCAGTCGTGATCGCGCCGGTGATGAGGTCCGTTTCCGACAGCACGCGATCGATGCCGGCGTTCGCATAGACCGAGCGGTACGCGTTGTCCCGCATCCGCGCCATGACCCGTTCGACGCCCGCGGCGCGGGCGAGGAGCGACACCGCCAGGTTGTCGGCATCGCGCCGCAGCATCGCCAGGACGATGTCCATCCGCCCGATCCCGGCGTCGTCGAGCACTTCGGCCGTGGTGGCGTCCCCGGCAATCGCGACCAGTCCGAACTGCTCGGCGGCGCGGCGCGCGACGGTCGTGTCGGTATCGACAACCGTGACGGCATGGCCGATGCGCGACAGCTGGATGGCGACCTCGAGGCCGGCCCGGCCGGCGCCTACGATGAGGATCTTCATGATTCGTGCTCCGTTGAGTGCTCACCGGCCGTCGCCTCGAGCAGCGTCTCGTCGAGGGCGGCGACGTGCTCGCCGGCGGTCCGCTCCGTGATGAGGCCGCGTCGCGCGGCGTCGAGGATGGCCGCCTTCTGCGCGATCAGCACCGCCGGCAGCACGACGTCGCCGTGCGAGTGCATGCCCGCGGCCCGCAGGGTACGTTCCGCGTCGATGATGTCGCGCTGGAAGGCGGCGCGCTGCTCCGCATGGTCCCGTCGCGAGATCAGGCCGGAGGCGAGCAGCTGATCGAGCTCGAGCTGCGCACGTCGCGCACCGATCAGCACCGCACGGCTGCTGTCCACCTCGGGCGACGCGGCCACGCCGGCGACGCCCAGCCAGGTCAGGAACCGGCGAAACGGCAAGGCCTGCGTCAGCAAGGTCACGAGCGTGACGCCGAACACGATGGCAATGAGCCGGTCGCGATAGGGAATGTCCTGCGGCAACGCCAGCACCGCGGCCATCGACAGGGCACCTTTCACGTTGCCGAACACCATCACGTGCTGCCACGGCCACGGCACTCCCTGGCCGGAGAGATGCAGCGCGCTGAAGCAGACGTACACGGCCACGGCACGCCCCACGTGCAGGGCCACCACGGCAAGCAGAATCGGCCAGGCTTCGCGCACGAGCATGTCGCCGCTCAGCTGGATGCCAACGAGGAGGAACAGCCACACGTTGATGACGAAGGCCGCCACTTCCCAGAACCCCTGCAGCGCCAGGACCCGCGATGGCTCGAGGTGGGTGCGCATCTCGTGGCCCACCAGCACGCCGGCCACGACGACCGCGATGACCGCCGATCCGTGCAGGTGCTCGGTCAGGAGGGAGGTCGCGAAGACGGCGACCAGCGACGCCAGGATGGCGGTCAGATCGTCCGGGGCATGGCGAAGCACGAACGCGCCGACGGTCCCGCCGACGGCGCCGAGCAGCAGGCCCGCGACGATCGCCACCAGCAGCATGCGGGCGATCGCCGACGGGTCCGCGTACCCCTGCATCACGACGGTGGCGCACACGGTGACCAGGACGAGCGCGGTACCGTCGTTGAAGAGGCTCTCGCCCTCCATGATTGCCGCCAGCTTGTGGGGCACGCGGACGCTGCGGAACGCCAGGAGCACGCTCACCGTGTCGGTGATTGCCAGCACCGCGCCAAGGAGCAGCGCCACGGCGAAGGGCAGGCCGATCTCCCACGCCGCCAGCGTCGCGGTGGCGACGAGCGAAATGGCGACGCCGGGCACGGCCAGGGCCAGGATCGGTCGCGCCGCCCGCTTCATACTGACGTCATCCGCGGACAAGGCCCCCTGGAAGACCAGGATCGGCAGGAAGAGCAGAAGTACGACAGTGGGATCCATCGTCGTGCGCGGCAGGACGTCCATCAGGACGAGCAGCAGGCCGACGACCACGAGCGCCACGTTGTACGGTGCGTTGACGCGCTTCGCCAGAATGGCGATGCCCGAGCCGATGGCCAGGACGATGAGCAGTTGTTCGAGATACTCGCGCATGAGTTCGCTGATATTCTCTTCGAAGCGACCGGTTGCGTCACCGCCCGTCGCGCCGGGGGTACACGCGAGAGTGTGGAGGGAGGCGTGGCGCCAGAACGAACGCGGCGAACGGCGACCGTCGGCGTCGCGGAGCACGCGAATGCTGCGGTGCTGATCACGGTCGGGCCTGACGGCGAGCTTCTCGATCGCCGGCGCATCGTGCTCACCGATCCAGGCCTGCCGACGCACCCGCACCACCACGAAGGGTCGTGGGCGGTGGGCCGCTACCTCAACACCCCGGGAGCGCGTGTGCTGGCGCTCACCGAAGCGGTGGCGCTGGTCGCGCGCGTGCGCGCCTCCGCCGACCGCGGCGCGCGCGCGGGCCTCGACGCGTTGGCCATGGCGGTCCCGGTGCCGATTGCCGGCATCGCGATCCGCGCGTGCCCCAAGCTGCCGCCGACCATCGAGGCGCGGATCGCCGACCATCGCGCGCAGACCGTCGCCGACTCCGTCATGTATCGCGAGGCGCTCGCGTCCGCGGCGGAGGCGCGTGGCTGGTCCGTGCACTGGTACGATCGTGAGCGCGTCCTCGATGACGCCGCGGCGGCGACAGGCCGCGACGATGTCGATGAGGTCCTCCGCGCAATGGGCCGGTCCATCGGGCCGCCCTGGCAGGTGACACACAGGCGTGCGGCGGCTGCGGCCCTTGCCGCGGGAGGGCGGCGCTCATCACGGTCGCCCGCGTGACGCGAGCGAGGGGGACGACAGGGCGCGCCCGCGCGGACGGGCGTCTCACGCCCCTCTGGCGCGTCGGCGGTGATGACGAGCGGCCACGTGAACCGCTCGGGCGACGGCGCCTGCGCCGAGGCCGGCACCGGACGATCCGCCGCCGGCGTCTGCGCGTGTGACGCGGCGGGCACGATGACCAACGCCATCCCGGCCAGCAGGCCGGTCGCCCACGAGTGGCGCCGCTGATACGACACCAGCATCGGGTGTTCAGACGTCGGCTGTCGGATGCCGGCCGGGAGCCCGTCCGGCGTCAGTCCATGTCGATCACCTGCAGCGGATCGAGTCGCGTGGCACGCCGGGTCGGGAGGCGGACTCCCTCGGGCTGTCAAGCATCCGCGCCAGCACGCGAAGCCCGCGCGCGATCTCGCCAGGAGGCACGGCAGCGAAGCCGAGTTGAAGCGCACACGTCGACGAGCGGGCGCTGGGCGATCCACCCTGCCATCGCGACCATCAACGCCTGGAGGTTCTGTCTTCACGTCATGAGCGTGTGCAAATACCCCAGTAGTTTGGGCACATCCAGCTTGACCTCACCATCGCGACGATCCTTGCGTATGTCGTCCAGGGTTCGCGTGTCCGGCGGAGAGTTCGCAGGCTCGTTATAAATGTAGGTGGCGTCATTACTCATCAGTTCATCGATGATGAAGTAATTCAGGTTTATCTCTCGATCCGCACAAATGTAGATGACGGTTTTTCGATCGGCAGCAAAAAGTAAGTTGTGCATCGCCGAGCCGGCGATGCCGGCGACTCTATCGTGTCTAATTATCTGCAGTATTTGTTGTTCGAGCGGAAGCGCCTCCATATGGATGATCCTGTAGCCGGCCGAGGCCAGGCTGGACTCGATGGCGTCCTCGCCATTGATACGGCGGCCTGGAACACGCGCGCGAGACAAATAGAGGCCGTCCGCCAACGTCGATGTCGAATCAGACATTGAGGCAAAGCCTCGTTCCGCCGCGGCCCCCGCCAGAAGAAACGGCGTTCGGAACCAAGGGTGGCCTTCCTTCTGTATGACGAAGGACCGATGCGGTACGATGACGCGGTCGAACCTGACGGGATGTCGAACAAAGTGGATCTGTTCAGAGATCCCCAGGAGATCGAAGAAGCGGGCAGCGTAATCTGGCAGATCGACGCCGCCAGCGGGATCGTGAAACAGGATAGGACCCTTGAACCGCTCGTGGAGCGGCCACCACAACCTGCAGGTCGACTCCAGTAGAAAGTGACCAAAGTGGCGGAATAGGAGACCGCCGTAGACAGCCTCGCCGCGGAGGCGCTCGACGCCATCGTGGGGCAGCTCTTGTCGTTCGAACGCGACCGTCACAGGCGTCCACTGCCGGTCGATCAGCGAGGCGGTGCACACGTCCCCCTCCCGATCGTAAACTCCGGCCTTCCATCCTGGAAACGTCGACGTATCCGAGGGATCAAAGATCCTGAGTTCGTGACCGACGCAGGGTAGTATCAGAGCCTCCGGGATGATTTCAGTCCCAAGGGCTTCGGCTGATACACGGGACTGACGTGAGGCTGTGATGAGTCTTTCCGGCGCGCCAAGCAGATGGATCATAACGGTCCATGCAGGGTCCCTGGGACAGTGACCCTCGTTCCAGATTACGGCAGAAGCCAACCCCAGCCTGCAACCATGGCGTAGAAATCATGAACCTGAGCACGCTCGCGTAGGCGCATCTTCGGCGCGCAGGGAGTGCGGGATGGGGCGATTGGCCCCAGCCCGAGCCCCACCGCGCAAAGCGCGGCCTACGGCGCGAAGCGCCGCCTCCCCTCAGATGTCCGCGCGCGACAGCGCCCTCACCGCGAATGCAAACGGCACCACCAGCCAGGCGATCAGGGACGCCGCCACGGCCCACCCGGCCGCCGCCATGCCGCCCGTGAACCGCAGCAGCGCGATCGAGGCCGCGCCAAAGGCCGACGTGCCCTCGATGGCCAGCAGCGCGCCCGTGCGTGCGGCGTCCACGGGGTTGACCAGCGTGGACCAGATGAGCAGGCGGGAGGCCGATCCGGATCGGAGCAGCGACGCGGCGCCCAGGGCCACCACGTCGAAGAGGACGACCGCGACGAACCAGACGACCAGCGCCATGGCCAGCACCCGCGTGCGCCGGCCCGTGTTGAGGCTGGCCAGCAGCGCCGCGATCGACAGGAAGACGCCCGTCAGCGCGACAGCGGTCAGCGCCAGCGCGGCGTACTGCCCTACGCCCTCGAGGCCCGCCTGCCACTGCAGCACCAGCCCCGCCAGGCCGAAGCCCACCAGTTCGGCCGCCGCCAGCGCGGCCCACACGCCCAGCACGCGGCCCAGCAGCAGCCGCCCGCGCGACACCGGCTGCGAGTAGAGCAGCTCCGCCGCGCCGCGCTCTGAGGTGAGCGCCAGCCCGCCGAAGACGAGCGCCGAGAGCGGCACGAGCAGGAGTACCAGCTGCACCAGCGACACCGCCGTGCGCGAGAAGTCCTGCACGCCGTAGCCGCCCGAGAGGATGTAGCCGGACGCGGCCACCGCGAGGGCGAGGCCGGCGAAGACCACCGCGAAGATCTGGAGCCAGCGCGATCGCACGGCCAGCACGAGCTCGTAGCGCGCACAGAGCCACACGGGCGAGTTGACGAGGGTCATGGCACGAGGCTCCCTGCGGCGACGGCGGTACCGCCCTTTGCGACTGCGTCCTGGTCCCGGGACGCGGCGTCGGCATGGGCGATCAGGCCCGACCCCATGGGCGTGTCTACCGTGGTCTTCGTGAACACGGCGCCGCGCGCGCTCACCCACTGGCCCGTCCGGTGGTCCGCGACATAGACGACGGCGTCGGCCGGCGGCGTCGAGGCCGCCAGGAAGTCGCGCAGGCAGCCGAGATCGTCGAACAGCACCGGCTCGTCCCCGGGGGCCACGATCTGCGCCGCCGTGGAGGTGGAGACGATCGCCATGCGGCAGTGGCTGCACGCGTCGTGCCCCAGGTCGATGGCCACGGGTCCGACGGCCGAGGTCCCGCACGCGGCCATGGCCGCCCACAGCGCGATGATGGCGAGGGCGAGGGGGAGGCGCGTCATGGGTGCTCCCCGATCAGCTCGCGGTAGAACTGGTCGAGCCGCCCTTCCTCCGCGGTGAGGCCACGCACCTCGCCGCCCGCGTCCCGGATCACGTCCAGCATCACCGGCCGCGCCGAGGCCGGACCCGGGAGGATCAGCTCGTCGCCGTGCCACAGCGCCTTGGGCGACAGTTCCCGCAGCCGTTCCAGCAGCCCGCCGATGCGCGCCGCCAGCCGCACGCGCATCAGGCCGCGATCCGCCAGCCGCGCCGCCAGCTCGCGCTCGGTGAACATCGCCACGAGCGATCCCGACACGATCACCGCCACCAGGTCCGCCAGCCGCTCCACGTCGCCCAGCTGGTGCGAGCTGAAGAACACGGAGTGCCCCGCCCTGCGCCGCGCCTCCACCAGGCCGTAGAACGCGCACAGGCCGTCGGGATCGAGCGCCGCCGTCGGCTCGTCCAGCAGCAGCACCTCGGTGGAGGCCAGGCTGGCCACGGCCAGCCCCAGCCGCTGCGTCATGCCGCCGGAATAGGTGCCCACGGCGCGCGAGCCGGCGCCGTTGAGCGACGCGAACTTCAGCACGCGGTCCGCCGCGTCCACCGGTGCCTGTCGCAGGCGGCGGTAGAACTCCACCACCTCGCGGCCCGTCAGCGTCTCGGGGAACGACACCCGCTGCGGCAGGAAGGACACGAGCCGGCGCGCGCGCGCGTCCAGGGCGTTCAGGCCCTCGGCACCGAGCGTCACCTCGCCGGACGTCGGCCGGATGAGCCCCGCCGCCGCCTTGATGGAGGTGGTCTTGCCGGATCCGTTCGGCCCCAGCAATGCAACCACGGCGCCGGGCGGCACCTCGAAGTCCAGCGCCTTCACGACGGTGCGGTCGCCGTACCGCTTGGTGAACGCGTGGTAGCGAATCACGACGTCCTCCACCCGCGCCGGCCCACGCCGAGCAGACCCGCGCCCCCGGCCAGCAGCAGCCACGGCCCCACCGCGAGAGGGGACGCAGTGGAACGGTCTGCGGGCTGTTCGACCGGCACCTGTGGCAGCAGGGGCGGCCGGGCCAGGGGGCGCGGGTCCACGACCGGGATGGGATCGAGCACGGGGAACGTGCGTTCCGCCGCGCTCAATGCCGCGACGGCCACGCCGTGCGCGAACAGGTCCGCCGCGGTCAGGTTGCCACGCACGTGATCGAACACGTTGGACAAGCGGAACGGGCGGTCCGCGATGCCGTCGCCGTCCAGATCCGGCTGCCCGTGATCGGACCAGTAGTTGCCGTCGAACGCGGTGTCGGTGCGCCGGCCCGACAGCGACAGCGGCGTGAGGTTGCCGACGAAGGAGTTGCCCGCGAACACGTTCTCGCCGCTCGAATCGTAGATGACCAGCGCCGTGTCCGACATCGCGATGACGTTGCGTCGGAACTGGTTCCGGTAGGACCCCTCCAGGAAGATCCCCCGCGCGTTGTCCGCGATCAGGTTGTCTTCCGCCACCACCTCGTCACACGCCTTGAGCAGCAGGCCCACCGAGGCAAAGCCGCGGTTCCGCACGAAGCGGTTGCGCCGGAAGACCAGCCGCCTGGAGTACATCAGCGCCGTGCCCGCGGCGCCCGTCTCGAACGAGTTGTCCTCGAACGTGTTGTCGTCCGAGAACATGTAGTGCAGCCCGTAGCGCAGCTCCCGCGCGCGGTTGTGCCGCACCACGCCGTGGGACGAGGACTGGATGTACATCCCGTCGCGGGTGCCGACGATCTGGTTGCCGGTGAGACGGAAGCGCTGGCTGTTCCACACATGGATGCCGCTGCCGATCTCGCCGGGCGGCCGATCCGGGATGCCGGTGACCGAGGACCCTTCGACCACCGCATCGTCCGACTCGCGCAGGTAGATGCCGAACAGCGCGTCGCGTACGTGGCAGTCGCGGATGGTGACGCGCGGCGCGAAGACATGGATGCCCGACGTGTCCTTCCCGAGGTCGCCGCCGCGGCGGCCGTCGATGTCGAACCCCTCCACCGTGACGTCGGCGGCGCGCACGCGGACCACAGTGCCGTTGCCGGATCCGCGCAGCACCGGGCGTCCATCGCCGACGAGCGTGATGGCTCGATCGACATAGAGGTCGCCCTGATACGTGCCGGCAGCGACGACGATGCGGTCGCCGGGCCGGGCACGATCGATCAGGGCCTGGAGGGGAGAGGTGTCGGCCGGCGCGGGCCGGCCCTCGACGGAACCGGAGGCCGGCTGGGCATCATCGCCTTGTGCCGCCGCGGGTGCCTCGGAGGAGAGGATCAGCGGCACGGCGACGACGACGGCCCAGGCCAGCCTCACGACGCTGCCGGGCTGGCGAGTGCGTCGCCACGCCCGGCCCTCCGGTGGTTCCACCACGCCCGTGCCAGCGCCAGGGCCAGCAGGCCGATGGCGCCCACCATGGCGTAGGTGCCCGCCCGGGGATAGGAGTAGACCTCGAAGTTCGCGATCTGGCGGTAGCCGAACATGGGCGGCATGAACGGATCCACCTTGATGGCGGCGTCGGGCGCGAGGTCGTGGCCGTACTGGTAGAGCTTGTAGCCGAACGACCACGCCGAGAACGCGCCGAAGTACATGAACACCATGGTCCCGTCCAGCAGCGCCCCCACCGTGCCGTAGACGAAGGCCCGCAGCAGGAGGAGGCCGATGGCGCCGATGACGAACGGCATCCACTGGAACTCCGCGAACGACTCGTTGGCCAGGTCGCGCATCCCGATGTAGTGGTTGAGGACGTTGATCTCCTTCACGTCCTGCCCGCCGTTGCCGCCGACGAGCGTGTAGGAGAAGATGTCGAGCCGCAGTCCCTCTGGGTACTGCGGCGCGAACATCGTCAGGTTCCAGAGCGGCAGGACGTAGGTGACGGCCAGCAGCAGCGTGGCCACCAGGACCATGGCGCGCGCCCGTCCGTCGATCGACTGATCGAGGAACCGGCCGTCACGAACGATGCGCGCGCTCCTCACTTGACCACCATATACCCCTGCATCTCCTGGTGCAGGGCCGAGCAGAAGTTGGTGCAGTAGAACGCGTAGACGCCGTTTTTCTTCGCCGTGAATGTCACCGTCTTCGTCTCGCCGGGGTCGATGACGATGTTGATGTTGTAGTCCAGCAGGCCGAAGCCGTGCAGCTCGTCCGTGGTCTGTTCGATGTTGGTCACCGCCACGGTCACCGTGTCGCCTTCCTGCACCTCGAACTCGGTGGGCGTCAGCGTGGAGCGCACCGCCACCATCTTCACCGTCACGTTCCTGCCGTTGCGCGTGACGCCGGCCTGGCCGACGTCCCACACGGCCAGCGGGTGCTTGTTCTCTTCCTTCGGATAGACCTCGATGGGCTTGATCTTGTCGGCCTTGACGATCTGGGCGTAGTGCGGCTCCGGTTCCGTGAAAGCGTCGTAGAGGAGCTTCATCTTCTCCTCGGTGATGTCGACGAGCTGCGACGATTCCGGCTGTGATGGCCCGACGTTCAGGTGCCGGCCGTGCGACAGCTTGTTCAGGCCGACCAGGTAGTTGCCGTCGGGGCTCACCGTGTCGCCCTCGGCCGCGGACAGGTGGCCGATGGAGTAGGACATCGGCGCCTTGTCCACGACTTCCCACGTGCCCAGCTTCCATTTGGCGATGGCGCTGTCGACGAACAGGGAGGTGTACGCCCAGTCGTCGGTCCCGAACTGCGTGTGGAGCGGGCCCAGGCCCACCGGGACCTCGGCGTCCTTGATCGACTCGTACTTGAGCACCGGGATGCCGTCCTCATCGCCGGTGAAGTCCTTGTTCTTGATGGCGGTCTGCACCTTCTCGAAGTTGAAGACCGTGGTGACGCCCTGGAGCTTGCCGGATCCGACGATCCAGTTGCCGTTCGGCGCCACGTCCACGCCGTGGGGCGACTTGCCGCACGGCAGCAGGTAGACCAGCCCCGGCACCTTCTTCGGGTCGATCACCTTCACGCCGCCGATCGTGTCGGCCTTCCCCTCGGCGACGGCCTTCTCGACAGCGCGCCAGTCCACGGCCGCGATGTAGTCGCGGTCGCGCTGCGCGGAGGTGACCTCCAGCTTGCCGGTGGCACGCTCGGTGTTGTAGGAGGTGAGGAAGAACCAGCCCTCGGACGGGCCCTTGCCGGCGTCGCCCAGGTCGTAGTCGAAGGGCGGCATCAGGATCTGCCAGCCGAGCGACATCTCCCCGGACTGCGGGTCGATCTTGATGCCGGCCACGATGCCCTTGTAGTCGGTCGCGTATTTGTCGACGCCGATGGGGCGGTTGGGCACCGGACGGGAGAAGCGCGAGGCCATCAGCGCGTACTCCGTGTTGGGCGTGACGAAGGCGGAGGCGTGGTTGCCATGCAGGTTCGCGACGGGCCCGAGGATCTGCTTCGTCTTGAAGTCCCGGAGGTCGATGCGCGCCAGTCGGCCGTTCATCTCGTTCACGAACAGCCAGCGGCCGTCGTAGTCGCCCTTGGTCTCGGAGAGCGACGGGTGGTGCACGTCACCCCATGTCAGCTCGCCCAGCATCTTCTTGCTCTCGTCGTCGAAGCCGTAGCCGGTGGCGGGGTAGGGCGTGAACACCGGGATGGTGGAGATGTGGCGCATGGACGGGATGCCATAGACGTAGATCTGTCCGGAATGCCCACCGGAGGCGAACATGTAGTACTGGTCGAGATCGCCGGGCGCCACGTAGGTCTTCTGCGCGGCAACCGCGATGTCGGACTGGACGGCGCCGCCGCCCGCCTGGCGCGATGCGGGACGGCTGGGCGTGCACTGTGTGGCCGCGGCGGCTGCCGCGGCGAGGATGAGCACTCGTGCCCACGCGGACGTGCGCTGACTCTCCATGATGATGGCCTCCTCCTAGTGACTCACCGCGGGCGCGGCACCAGCCGCTTTCTGCTTCTGGTACTCGGCGAACGCCTCGCGCAGCTTCTGAATGGCAACCTGCTTCTCCTCGGGGCTCAGGATGATCTGGCGCGAGAGCACCACGCTCATCGTGCCGGTCGGGTTGTTGATGAACGCGTCCACGGTCATGCCGAATCGGCTCTGCGTGTCCTCCACCGCCGTGGACAGGTCGGGCCCGATCTGCGCGGGGCTCTTGACCCCGAACGCCGAGACCGAATGGCAGACGAAGCAGCCGGTCTGCACGAACCAGCCGCCCGGCCCCGTGCGCATGGCCTGCTCGGCCGCGATCTCCTCGGGGCTCCGCGGATCGGAGCGCGGCGCGCCGGCCAGGTACCGCGCCGGCACGTCGTGCCGCCGCCACGAGAGCACCAGCATCGACAGCGCCTGTGCCTGCTCGGTGGACAGGTTGAAGTTGGGCATCACCGTGCCCTCGGCCAGCGCGCGCGGATCCTTGAAGTGCGCCACGTGCCACGCGAACGCCGTGCGCTGGCCCGACAGCCGGCTGAAGTCGTACTGCTCCGGCGCCTTGTCGCCCACCTCCGTCAGGTCCGGCCCGATGGTGCCGCCGAAGCCGTTGATCACGTGGCACGCGCGGCAACCCTTCTCGTTCACCAGCTTCTTGCCCAGGTTGATGGCCGTGGCGCCCGCGGTCTCGCGGTCGTAGCGATGGCAGGTGTTACAGTTCATCTGCATCAGGCTGTTCTTGTCGCCCGCCAGCGTGTAGGCCTCGCCGAGCGATCGGCTGAGCAGCGGCTCCTCCCAGTGCGCCACCTGGCCGTGCGCGGCCTCGGTCTCGATGGCCCAGCCCTGGCCGCCGTGGCACGACGTGCAGCCGAACCGCTCCACCGGGTGTGTCTTCAGCGGCTCGGGCGGGTGCGTCCGCCACGGGTGCTCCGCCTGCTCGAAGCCTTTCCAGTTCGTGGCCTGGTGGCACGTGACGCAGCGGTCCGCGCGCTCGAGGTCCGCCACCCAGATCTGCTGCAGGCCGCCGGGCACCGTGGCCGCCTTGTCCTCGCCCAGCTGCTCCGCGACCATGTTGCGGAACTCGTACTGGTAGTACCGCCAGTCCTTCTCGCGGTCGCTCCAGATGAACAGCACCGTGCCGATGACCAGCACGACGCCGACCAGCGCCATCACGGGCCGATCGATGGACGGATACGGGGAGTTGGTGCGCTGTTCCATGACTAGCCCCTCAATTCACTCCGGTTGAGGATCGACCTGCTCACATGTCCCCCGATGGCGCCTCGATCCCACTGATCGGCGAGCTGATGGATGCATGACTCGAGCGAGCTGAGGGGATCAGATCCTCGCCGGGATGTCCGGCCAGGCCTCCCACGGCCAGTAGAAGTACCAGTAGGGCCCGCGCATCGCCGTGCCGATGAACGTCAGGATGAGGATGGCGAGGACGACCAGCAGGAACACGATGTTCTGCCGCGCGCGCACACGCGCGAACCACACCCCGGTGGCCAGGTGCGAGCTGCGATCCAGCCACGGCCAGAACGTCAGCAGGCCGACCAGCAGCCCCGGCAGCAGCACGCCGCCCACGAACGCGCCGTTCAGCGTGAAGGATCCGATGCGGATGGTCGTGTCGGTGACGATCTCCTGCAGCCACAGGAAGTACCACGGCGCCTTCGCCGGGTTCGGCGTCACCAGCGGGTTCGCCGGCTCCTCGAGCGGCGAGGCGATGAACACCGACAGGATGCTGACGATGGCGAAGGTGCCCAGCGTGGCGATGGCGGCGCGGCGGACGAGGTCCGGCACGGCGTTCACCGTCGTGTCCGGCGCCTCCAGCGCCTGCGCCCGGATCACCGGCGCCTGTCCCCGCGCGACGCCCAGCAGCGTGTAGGTCTTGGTGGGCGTCGCCGCCACGTCACGCGGCCGCTCGAGGAGCGCCTCCTGCTCGGCGCGCGCCAGCCCGCCGTCCTTGCGCACGCGCCACATGTGATACGCGAAGAGCACGCCCAGCCCGAGCGGCAGGATCACCACGTGCAGCACGTAGAAGCGGATGAGCGTGGCCTGCTCGATGGTGCGCCCGCCGATCAGCAGCTCCCGCACCGTCGGACCGATCCACGGGATGGACGAGGCGATGTTGGTGCCCACCGTCACCGCCCAGAACGCCAGCTGGTCCCACGGCAGCAGGTAGCCGGTGAAGGACAGGAACAGCGTCAGCAGCAGCATCACCACGCCCAGCACCCAGTTCCATTCCCGGTGCTGGCCGCGGCCCATGCCGTTCTTGTAGGCGCCGGTGAGGAACACCCGCATCAGGTGCAGGAACACCGCGATCACCATCCCGTGCGCCGCGATGCGGTGCACCGCGCGGATCCAGGAGCCGAAGGTGATGACGAACTCGATGTCCTTCACCGACTGGTAGGCGCGCTCCACCGAGGGCACGTAGAGGAACAGCAGCGGCAGGCCCGAGAGAATCAGCAGGAAGAAGAGCGCCGCCGAGACGGTTCCCAGCCAGAAGGAGTAGCTCCACGCCATCGAGGCCTTGCTCACCTTCGACGGAAAGGCGTGGAACAGGAAGTTCGACGCGATGGCATCGCCGGCCTCGCGATCCGATCGCGGCGACAGGCTCCAGCCGATCTGCGGGCGCACGCCGGGCGCGTCGGGCTCGGCTTTGCGGGCACCCAGTGGGAGTTGCATGGCCATCACCCCAGCGTCAGCCGGAAGTCGGTCCCGACCTCGTCGGCCAGGTCCACCACCAGCTGCCCATCGTCCGGAGCGACGGTCAGCCGGTACCACGCCAGCGGCTTGGGGGCGGGGCCCGACACGTTCGAGCCGTCGCCCTTGTATTCCGACCCATGGCACGGGCAGAGGAAGCGGTGCGTGAGCTTCACCTCCACGCCGCCGATGGTTTCGGTCTGCGCGTTGCTCAGGGCTTCGGCGCGCACCGTGCAGCCCAGATGCGTGCACACCGCGGAGACGGCGTGGAAGGTGTTGCCCGTGCGGAAGACGAACAGCCGCTCGTCGGGCAGGAACTTGATCCCGTCCGGGAAGTCCACCGGCGGCCCCAGCTTCACCGTGGTCGGCGAGTCGTAGGAGACGTTCGGCACGAGCGACCGCAATGAGGCCGCCGTCTGTGCCGTGATCGCGGCGACGCCGGCGCCCGCGCCGAGCTTGAGGAGGAAGTCGCGCCGATCCGTCGGCGCTTTCGCAGCTGTGTCACTCATGGGTCCACCGCTCCGTGATGCTGAAGCGCTCCATCGTCATCGCGTCGGTGGGGCAGCGGATGGCGCACAGCCCGCACCGGATGCACCGCTCGTCGTCTTTCACCATGGCCGCCAGCGGAAAGCCGTTGGCATCGGCGCGGGCCGCGAGCGTCTCCCTCACCGCGGGATCGAGGTCCAGCGACTCGAAGGGGACGATGGCCAGGCAGTACTCGGGGCAGATGTCCACGCACCGGTTGCAGAGGACGCACTTCTCGGGGTCGTAGATGGTCTGCACGTGGCAGACGAGGCAGCGCGCGGCCTGGCGGAGCGCGGCGTCGGCCTCGTAGCCCGTTTCCACCTCCGCGATGCCGGTGCGGCGCCCCAGGCCCAGGGTCGGCGGCGCCTCGCGGTCGAGCCGCTCGTAGCCGTCGAGCATGTGGTAGTGCGTCGTCGGCAGTGTCTCGATGGCCACCGTGGTCTCGAGGCGGGCGCGATCCCCCGCGAGGTACTCGTGGATGGAGCGCGCGGCGCGCTTGCCGTTGGCCACGGCCTCGATGAGGTTGCGCGGGCCGAACGCCACGTCGCCACCGGCGTAGATGCCGGGGGCGGAGGTGGAAAGCGTGGCGGGGTCGATGCGGATGGTGCCCCCCGGCGTGAGCGCGATGTCGTCCTCGGGGGTCAAAAACGAGAGATCCGCCTGCTGCCCAATCGCCAGCACGCAGGCGTCGGCCTCGATGGTCAGCACGTCCCCGTCGCTGTAGGTGGGGGCGAAGCGTCCGCGCTCGTCGAAGACGCTGAGGACACCGCGCAGCTCCAGGGCCGTCAGGTGGCCGTTGCCGATCAGGCGGCGCGGCCCGCGGCGCGTGATGAAGCGGACGCCTTCCTTCGACGCCTCCTCGTATTCCTCGTGGCCCTGCGTGGTGCGGAGCACGGGCATCTCGTCCAGGCCCTCCAGCGAGACGACCGTGACCTCGGTGGCGCCGCCCCGGAGGGCCGCGCGGGCGGAGTCCATGGCCTCCTTCAGGCGCGCGTCGGATTCGGCGCCGAGCTCAGCGGCCGTGGCGGTCAGCTCGGCCTCCCGTCCGGCGCGCAGGGCCGTGCGCGCGGCGTCGAAGGCGACGAAGCCGCCGCCGATGACCACCACCCGCCGGCCGAGGTCCATGCGGTAACCGCGGTTGACGTTGAGCAGGTAGTCCACGGCCTTGACCACGCCGTCCAGCTCCACGCCGGGGATCTGGAGATCCCGTCCGCGCGAGACGCCGACGGAGAGGAAGACGGCGTCGAAACCGGCCTCGCGGAGGTGGCGCAGGCCGAAGGACGAGGTGAGCGGGCTGTTGAGCTTCAGCGTGGCGCCCAGCGCGACGATGCGGTCGATCTCGGCGCGGAGCAGCGTCCGGGGGAGGCGGTATTCGGGGATGCCGAAGCGCATCATGCCACCGGGCTCGGCGGCGGCCTCGAAGATGGTGGTGTCGTAGCCGAGCAGGGTGAGGTCGTGCGCGGCGGCGAGTCCGGCGGGGCCGGCGCCGATGATGGCGACCTTGCGCTTCGGGCCGGCCGGCGTGGCTGGCGGGGTGCGATAGAAGGCCATGGGCAGGTGGCCGGCGTAGCGGTTGCCCTCGGCGATGCCCGTGTCGCGGAGGCGGTCCTGGGTGTCGGGACGGATGGACTCGACGCCGAACTGTTCGGTGACGTGTCGCTTGAGGGCGCGGATGGAGACGGGGGCGTCGATGGCGCCACGTCGGCAGGCGTCCTCACAGGGGGCGGCGCAGACGCGGCCGCAGACGGAGGCAAGGGGGTTGGGCGCCCGCGCAACGAGATAGGCCTCCTCCATGCGGCCTTCTGCGATCAGCTGCACGTAGCGCCCGGCATCGGTGGAGACGGGGCAGCCGCTCTGGCATTTCACCTGGGCTTTCCAGTGGTCCAGGTCCGGCAGTTCGACGCGGATGCCCATATCGTCTCCACCGCGAATGGTGTGGCGGTTCGTCGCAGGGGGGTATGACGGGCGTCATATGGGGAAATCGAGTGCGGACGGGTGCGGGCAGGTGCGGTCGGGTGCCGACGGGTGCCGACGGGTGGACGTGACGTGCCATGGGTGGCGTGTGCCTCGGGCGTTCGGCGCGCGCGGCGGCACGTGAAGAACAGTGTTCCTCAATCGCATGTACGGGAATCCAAACAGGGTTACAATGGAAGCATGAAAACGACGATTGATATTCCAGAAAATGAGTTGCGAGATGCCATGCGTTTCACACGCGCGACCACCAAGCGTGAAGCTGTCGTCAAGGTTCTGGAGGAGTTCAATCGCCGGCGGCGGATGGCCGAACTGGTGAAGTATGCCGGCACGTTCAGCGACCAGTTTCCGACCAACGATGAGATCGAAGCGATCGACGGGAAGCGCGATCGGAATCTGAATGCCCGTCCTCGTCGATAGCTCGCTCTGGGTGCACCAGCTGCGCAGGAGTGGCGACGCGGCGAAGCGCGCTCGCGTGAACGCACTGCTGGAGAACGGCGAAGCCGCCTGGTGTCCCGTCGTCCGACTCGAATTGTGGCGAGGCGTCACCAACGACGTCGAGCGCAAGACGCTCCGCCGTTACGAGGCCCTGCTTCCCAGCTACGAGATTGCTCCTGGCGTCTGGGAACGCGCGATTCACCTTGCGGAGCGTGGGCGGTCGGCGGGCCTGACCGTCCCCCTGGCGGACCTGCTCATCTTCGCGTGTGCGAAGCTCAACGGGCTCGATGTCGCGCATGACGACAGTCACTTCGATGAGTTGGCGACACTCGAAGGGTGAGGCGGCCGTCGCGGAATCGAGCGGCTGCCAGGTGAATGCGCCCGGCCTGACCGATCGGGGAGACGTTGTGGGTTTCGACACGGCGGGGGGCCGTCAGCTGGCATTCAGACGCGACCGCGATGGCACCTACCAGCCGTTCGAAGCCCCGACACCGACTCCGGCTTCCGGCACGCTGCCAATCAGCATCAACACCCCTGGCGATGTCGTCGGGCAGTACACGCACGCCGGCGTCACGCGGGGCTTCGTGCTGTATGGAACGCGAACTCCAGAAGGCCTGCTACAGTAGCGCGATGCGACCCGGCCGGCGCTCCGTGCTTACGCTCTTCATGGCTGCACTGGCGGCCCTCTGGCGTGCGCCTCGGCTCCGGGCGCAGGGGGTTCCCGCCATGTACGGCCTGATTGGGAAGATGAACGCCACGCCCGGCAACCGCGACGCGCTCGTCGCGCTGCTCCTCGAAGCCTCGGGCGACATGCCCGGCTGCCTCAGCTACATCGTCGCCGCCGATCCGGCGGACCCGAACGCCATCTGGATCACCGAGGCGTGGGACAGCCAGGAGAGTCACGCGGCGTCGCTGAAGCTGCCGGCGGTGCAGCAGGTGATCGGGAGGGCGCGCCCGCTGATTGCGGGCTTCGGCGAGCGCTTCGTCACCACGCCGGTAGGTGGATACGGCCTGCGTCGATAGCGGTGGAGGCGAGGCGCGGCCATGAGCGGCCACGCTGACAGGAGCACACATGGCGAACGGAGAGGGAGGGCGCCGGCTGCACCCGCGGCTGCGCCAGGTGCGCAACGGCGGCGCGCGGGTCAACGCGGTCCGTGCGGATGGCACCGCGACAGTGGCCTGCACGCTGCCCGCCTCGATCGCCGCCGGTGGCGTGCCCACGGCCGGGCCCCTGGCAGCCGCCAGCCCCGATGACATCGAGGCCCTGCGCGCCGCCGCGCCGCGTCCGCGCACGAAGCTGCCGCGCCGGCCGCGGATCGAGACGCTGCCGCCGGCGGATGCCGCCTGGGTCAACGTGATCGTCGAACTGCACGCCGAGCGCACCGGCGTGAGCGCGGAGGCACAGCAGGCGTCCGTGGCCCACCTGCAGTCGCGCCTCCAGGCCGAACTCGCCACCGCTGGAGCTGCCGCCATCGGCGGGGCCGTCCTGCAGCGGCGCAACTTCGTCGCGGCCACCGTGCCCGTGTCGCTGCTCGAGGCGCTGGAGCGCGACCCGGCCGTCGCGTTCGTCCACCCGGCCGATCCGCTCACGTTGGATCCGCCTCCGGAGATGCCCGCCGCGGCGCCGGTGCCGAAGGCGATTGGCGATGCGGCCACCTACGGCCGTGGCGCCAACGTGCTCATCGGCATCGTCGATGTCGGTGGCTTCGACTTCGCGCACCTGGACTTCCTGGACGCGCGCGGGCACACGCGCTTCGTCGCGATCTGGGACCAGGGGCCCGGCCGGCGGCCGCCGCCCACGGCACGTGGCTTCGAGTACGGATCGGAGATCACCCGGGCGCACATGAACGCGGCCATCGTAGCGGCCCGGGGCCGCGGCGTGCCGCCGGCCACGCTCCTCGAGCCGCAGTCACAGGCCGTGCCCGGGTCGCACGGCACGCACGTCGCCAGCATTGCCGCGGGCCGGAGCGGTGTCTGCCCCGAGGCGCTCATCGCCGGCGTGCTCATCGACGTGCCGCAGCCCACGGACCCCGTGGAGCGGCGCCGCACCACCTTCAGCGACACCAGCCGCATCATCCACGCCGTGGAGTACCTGATGCACCTGGCGGCGGAGCTGGAGGTACCGCTGGTCGTCAACATCAGCCTCGGCACCAACGGCGGCGCGCACGACGGGTCGAACGGCGTGTCGCGATGGCTCGACGCGTACCTGGCCACGCCGGGCCGGGCCATCTGCGTGGCGGCCGGCAACGCCGGCCAGGATGCTGCGGAGACGGAGTCCGACTTCGGCTGGATCATGGGCCGCATCCACGCCGAGGGCCGGGTGCCGGCGCGCGGCCTCGAGGTGGAGCTCGAATGGACCGTCATCGGTGACGGGATCTGGGATGTCTCCGAGAACGAGCTGGAGATCTGGTACGGCGCGCAGGATCGGTTCGCCGTGGCCGTGCGGCCGCCGGGCGGCGAGTGGATCACGGTGGAGCCCCGCGAGTTCGTCGAGAACCACCGCCTGCCGGGCGGGACGACGCTGTCGATCTACAACGAGCTGTACCACCCGACCAACGGCGCCAATTACGTGGCGGTGTACCTGTCGCCCAACCTCGACCCCGAGAACTTCCGCGGTATCGAGGCCGGCGTATGGAAGGTGCGGCTCCTCGGCGAGGAGGTGCGTGACGGACGGTTCCATGCATGGATCGAGCGGGACGACCCACGTGAGGTCGGCCGTCACGGCGACCGGCGGCTCTTCCGGTTCCCGTCGTTCTTCACGCTTCGCAGCAACACCGACTCGCACTCGATCAGCTCGCTGGCCTGCGGACACCGCGTGATCGCGGTGGCGAACCTCGACGAGGCGCGGCAGCGCGTGCACCCCAGCAGCAGCCAGGGGCCCACGCGGGACGGCCGCCCGAAGCCCGAGGTGGCCGCTCCCGGCACCGGCATCGTCGCGGCCAATGGCTTCAGCCATCCCGAGCAGCCGTGGCACGCGATGACGGGCACCAGCATGGCCAGTCCGTACGTGGCCGGGGTCATCGGCCTCATGCTGGGCGCCAACCCCGGCCTGACGGCGGCACAGTGCGCCGGCATCCTGCTGCGTACCGCGCGGCCGCTGCCCGGTGCGTCCTACGACTGGGGCAACGACGTGGGGTTCGGCAGAATCAACCCGACGGCCGCCATCGAAGAGGCTGCCGGCGCCAACGGCCGGCACGAGTTGCGCCTGCGGGGGCCGCGATGAAGCTCCACGTGTTCCAGTCGGCCAAGGGCGACTGCCTGCTGCTGGAGGGGCGCACCCGCGGGCTCGTGCTGTGCGACGGCGGCATGCGCTCGTCGATGAAGGCCACGGTGCGGCACGAGCTGGCGAAGCTGCGCCAGCAGGGCCGCGCGCTGGATTACGTCTGCATCTCGCACATCGACAGCGACCACATCGCCGGCGTGCTGCAGCTGCTGGAGGACGAGGTCGCCTGGCGCGTCTTCGACTACCAGCAGCGCGTGGGCCATCCAGGCGCGGCGGAGCCCGACGTGCCGCGGCCCCCCGTCATCAAGGGCCTGCTGCACAACGCCTTTCGCGATCAGATTGGCGCGGGCACACGCGACGTGCAGGAGCTGATCGCCGTGGCAGTACCCTCGCTGCTGGCGACGGCGGACGCGCCGCTCGTGGACGCCGCGCTGGAGTTGCAGGACCTCGGCGTCTCCATCCCGGAGGCCATCGCCGTCTCACGGCTCTCGGCGTCCGACGCGCTCGCCATCCCCGTCAATGCGCTTCCGGGCGCCAGCGGACCGCGGCCGCTGCTCTCCGTTCCAGAGGTCCACCAGCCGTTCCGCGTGGGGTCGCTGCGCTTCACGCTGCTGGGCCCCAGCCAGGATGAACTGACACAGCTTCGGACCGGGTGGGGCAACTGGCTGCGCGCGAACCAGGAACGGGTGCAGAGGCTGCGGACCGAGTTGCGCCGGCGCGTGGATGGTTTCAGCCAGGGCGTGGAGTCCGAGCCCTTCGACCTGCGCGACTGGAACGGGATCCCGGACTACAAGGGCGTGACGACCCCGAACATCGCGTCGGTGCTGTTCATGGTCGAAGAGCGTGGCCGGCGTGTACTGCTGACGGGCGACTCGCAGCAGGACATGATCCTCGCGGGCCTGCGCCGCACGGGTTTGCTGGCCGATCGAGGCCTGCACGTGGACGTGCTGAAGGTGCAGCACCACGGTTCGGAGAACAACCTGGACGCGGCGTTCGCGCGCCAGGTGTCCGCGCGGCACTACGTCTTCTGCGGCAACGGCCAGCACGGCAACCCGGACCCGCGCGTCATCGATCGCATCATCCAATCGCGCCTGGGCGCCCCCACCGATCGCGCGCTGGCCCCGGCGGCGGACGGTGAGCCCTTCCACTTCTGGTTCAGCACGACGGCCGCCGCGCAGCCACCCGGCGAGGGCCGCCGCTCGCTCGAGGCGCTCGAGGCCCACGTCCGCCAACTGGCCGCCGACGCCGAAGGACAGCTGCACCTGCACTACAACGAGGGCGCAGCCATCGTCCTCGAGGTCTGACAGCCATCGTCCTGGCTCGGGCCTCCTACCTTCTACCTCCTACCTCCTACCTCCTACCTCCTATCTCCTGCTTCCTGTCCGTGACCGCGGCCAGCACCCGGTCGAGCTCCGCCGCATCCACGGGCTTGACGAGGAGGCGGTCGAACCCGGCTTCCGCCGCGCGGCGCAGGTCGGAGTCCTGCCCATAGCCCGTGATGGCCACGAGCGCAGGGCCGCCATCGGGCTGTCGCCGGAGAGCGGCCGCCACTGCGTACCCGTTCATGCCGGGCAGGCCGATGTCGAGCAGCACCACGTCGGGCCGATCGGCGGTCGCGCGCGCGAGCGCGTCGTGGCCGTCGTGGGCCACCGACACCTGCTGCCCGCCGAGGCGCAGCAGTGCCTCCAGGCTCTCGGTGGCGTCGACGTTGTCGTCCACCACGAGCACGCGTAACCCGGGTCGCGGCGTCACGGCCGGGGACTCCGGCTCCGCGGGCGAGCGCACCGTGGGTATCGCCGCCGCGGGCAGTGCGACCACGAACGTGCTCCCGTGTCCAGGGCCGGCGCTGTCGGCCGTCACCTGTCCGCCGTGAAGCTCGACGATCCGCTGCACGAGCGTGAGCCCGATGCCCAGCCCGCCTTGTGACCGCTCGAGCGATCGATCCGCCTGGACGAAGGGCTCGAAGACGTGCGGCAGCAGCGCCGGGTCGATGCCCGCGCCCGTGTCCTCCACGCGCAGCATGGCCTGCCCGGCATCCCTGGAGATGGAGAGCGCGATGCGTCCTTCGCGCGCCGTGAACTTCGAGGCGTTGTGGAGGAGGTTCCCCACCGCCTGCGCGAGCCGCTCCTTGTCACCGTGTACGTGCACCGGATGATCCGGCAGCGTCAGGCGCAGGTGCTGCCCCCGAGCATCGAGGGCGGGTCGCATTGTCTCGACGGCCATCCCCACCACCTCGGCTAGGTCCAGTGGCTCGGTCCGGAGCGCGGTCTTTCCGCGCAGCACGCGCGAGACGTCCAGCAGATCGTCCACGAGTCGGACGAGGTGACCCAACTGCCGGTCGATCACCGCGTGCAGGCGCTGGCTGTCGGCGTCCGGCGCGTGGCGCACGCGCAGCAGGTGGACCGCCGTGCGGATCGGTGCCAGCGGGTTCCGTAGCTCGTGCGAGAGGAGCGCGAGGAAATCGTCCTTCTGGCGATCGGCCTGCCGCAGCGCGTCCTCCGCGCGATGCCGCTCCGTGCTGTCCTGGACGACCGCCATCAGGCTCTCGGGGCGGTCGTCGTCGTCGAGCAGCGGCGACATGGAGAGGTGCAGCCAGACCACGGTGCCATCGGGGCGGAGACAGCGCAGGTCCGTGGAGAACTCCGTGCGCACGCCTCGGGCCAGCTCGGCGACGGCGGCGGCGAGCGCCGGCTTGTCGTCCGGGTGTGTCAGGCCCGCGCAGGTGAGGCCCGTCAGTTCGGCGGGCGGCCGGGCGGCGATGGCGGCCATCCGCTGGTTGACGCGCTCGAAGCGGCCGTCGAGCGAGAGGTGGCAGATGCCGACGGCGGCCTGGCCGAACATGGCCTCGAGACGGGCGCCCTGACGGCGGGCCTCGCGTTCGGCCCGGGCCATGGCGCGGGCCGAGGCGACGACCAGGGCGCACACGCCGAGGAAGAGCGCGGCGGGCAGGAGCGGCGAGGCGCCCCACGGCTGGCCACCGGACACGGCGAGGTTGACGCCAGCGAAGGTGAGCGCCGTGGCGACGAGGGCCGGGCCGGTGCCGCCGAGCCACGCGGTGAGAGCCACGGCACCGACGGGAAGGATGTAGGGCCGCTGCTGGACCAGCGGGATGAAGAGGACACCCGCGACGGCCGCGGCCGACGCAAGGACAGCCACCGCCCAGGCAGAGGTGGGCGCGGTGCCGTCGGATCGGGCAGTGGCGCGGCGGGTGGACACGTGTACGGCCCCCGGGGACGGTGCAGCGCGCCTCTACTGTAGCGCGGGTGGGACCCCGTCGGGCTCTGAACCAGACCAAGGCTGCCCGCTCGCACGTGGCCGCAGGTGCGACAATGACGGCGGGGAGGCGACCCTCATGCTGCGGCGCTACCTGTTCGGCGACGACGTGTTCATCTCGTATTCGCGCCGGGACGGGGCCGCGTACGCCGCGGCGCTTGCCAACGCGCTCTCCCGCGATGCCGCGCTCACGTGCTTCCTCGACCAGTGGGGCGCCTCCGCGGCCAGAGAACTGTCTCCTCCCGTGCTGCGGGCGCTCGACCGCTGCCACGTGCTGGTGCTGATCGGCACCCCGAACGTGGCGGCCTCGACGATGGTCCGGGAGGAACTGGCGCGGTTCTCGACGCGGCCGTCATGGGCCGTGCACCGGCCGCTCATCCCCATCAACGTGGACCACGGCCTCGACGGCGTCGCCTGGAGCGAACTGGAAGGGCTCCATCGCGTCGTCGAACCGTGCGAGGCGCACGCCGCCGAGGCGCCGTCGGCGGCTGTCGTCAGGCTGATTCGTGATTCGTGCACGTTCCGCACGCGCAACCAGCGCGTCCGGCGGCTCTCGTTCGGTGCCGCGGGTCTGCTGCTGGTCTCGCTGGTGGCCGGAGGGCTGGCCCTGGACCGGAGCCGCGCGGCCCGTCTCCAGGAACGGGCCGCGATGGAGAACGCGCGACGGGCCGATGAGCAGGCGGCCCTGGCTGGAGAGAACGCCACGAAAGCAGAGGAGCAGCGGCGGCTCGCGGACGCGAGCACGCGCAGGGCCGAGCAGGAGGCCGAATCCGCAAAGGCCAGCGCGCGCCGCGCCACCGAGGAGCAGCAGCGAGCGGAACAACAGGCGCGCCTCGCGGCTGCCCGCGAGCTGGCCGCCAGCGCTGCGCTGAAGGTGCAGACGGGCAACGGCCTGCCGGAGGGCGTTCGACTCGCCGTCCGGGCCATGCAGGCGGACGACACCACCTCGGCGGCTGAGGCCTATCAGACGCTGCGACAGGGGCTGGCCGTGCTTCCCCGGATGGTCACACGCATGCCGCACGATGGCGCCGTCCGCTTCGCCAGCCTCGGCGCCGACGGCCGCATGCTGGCGACGGCCGACTTCCGCACCATCAGGGTGTGGGACGTCAGGCAGGGCCGCGTGATTGCCTCCCGCGCGTACGGCGCCGGCGTGTTCTTCACGGGCCTCGCGCTCAGCCCGGACGCGCGGCTGCTGGCGGTGGGATACGGTGGCACCCTGGAGGTGTTGATGGTGCCGGCGATCGGTGCCGCTCAGACTGAGCCGGTTGCGCTCGCGGACGTGGTGTTCCGCCCGGCGTTGCGACAGCCCGAGCGGCCAACGTTCAGTGCCAACGGCCGGTACTTCGCGGCCATTGGCACCGCGGGCGGGCTCAGCCGCGTGTGGACCGTCGGTGACTGGACCGAACGGGCCACCCACGCGGGGGGGAGAGCCCTTGCATTCAGCCCGGACGGTGCGTACCTCTTCATCGCCGGCCCCGGCTGGGTCCGCACCGTCGTCCCCGACGCGGCTGGCGCGGAGGTGGCCACCCTCGCCATCCCGCCGGCGCCTGTCGTCGCGTTCAGCGAGGACGGCAGCCATCTGGCCATCGCGACCCCGACGAGCGTGCTCCTGTGGCGATGGACGGCACGCGCGCGCGCCTGGGAGGGCGTAGCGACGCTCACGCATCAGGGGCGGCCCACGGTGGTGGCGGTGCACAACGACGGGTCGCGCGTGTCGGTCGGCAGCGAGGATGGCTCGGCCCGCGTCTGGACCGTGGCGGATCAGCGCGAGGTGTTGCGAGCCACACACACTGGGCCCGTGACCGCCGCCGTCTTCAGCCGGGACGCGTCCGCGATGGTGACGGCCGGAGAAGACCGCGCCGCGACGCTGTGGGACACGACCCTCGACGCTTCGACCCGGCGACTCCCGCACAGGACGGCGGTTCGTGCGCTGGCGTTCGCGAATGCCGATGGCCCGCTGTGGACCCTCGCCCATGACGGCCAGCTGCGATCGTGGAGTGGCCCTGGCGCGGACGCTCGGCTGAGCGAGGCGGCCCCCGCGATGGTCGACGTCGAAGTGGCACACACGGTGCTGGCCGCGGCCTTCGACCCGACGAGCCGGCACGCCGGAGTGGCCATCAGCGACGGCACGATCTTTCTCTGGGACCTGGCCACTGGCACGTCGCGGGAATGGACCGTTGATGACGAGGTGACCGGGATGGCCGTGAGCCCGACGGGCGATCGCGTGGCGCTCGCGGGCGAGCGACTCGAGGTGTGGGCGATCGGCGCGGAGCCCGCCGACGGCCGGCGTATCCCGCTCGAGGCGTTCGCGGCCCAGGCGGTGGCCTTCAGCGCCGATGGGCGCTTCCTCGCGTCCGGCGCGGCGTCCGAGATCCGCGTGTACGACGCAGGGAGCGCGCGACCGACCCGTCGCGTACGCATCGCCGGCGACGTCGGTGGCCTCCTGTTCAGCGGGAACGGCGACCTCGTCATGGCCGACGACCGCGGCCGTCTGCTGGTGTGGCGCTGGCGGGCGTCAGGCTCGAGGCCGGCGAGTGTGGTGCGCGAGCCGGGCGCCATCGGTGCGATGGCACTGGGCGATCGCGACCGTCTGGTGGCGTACGTCCTCGACGGCCGCGTGGTCGTCGTGCGCGACCTGGCCACCCGCCGCGAGCTGGCGCGCCTGACCGAGGAAGCCGAGGTGCTGGCGCTTGGCTTCGGTCCCGACGGCCGCGAGCTGGGCCTGGCGTCGGCGGACGGCGTGGCGCGCGTGGTCCGCTGGCGCCCGTCGGATCTCATACGGGAAGCGGAGCGGCGCCTGCCCCCTGCACGATCGGGGAACCCGCGCCACTGAGGACAGGGTCGGAATGTCCGGTCCTGGCGCGCCGACGCGTGTTCACCAACGAAGGAGAACGCAATGGCTACGCTGGAACTGAAGAGGCTGAACTGCATCCGCAAGCAGGACATCACGGGCAAGGACGAACCGCGCATCAAGGTCGACGGCGATCCCGTCTGGAACGGTGTCGTGGCGACGGACGGATCGGTGACGATCGGCGTGAGCGCGCCGTTCGAGGACGAGGTGAGCGTGATCGCCGAGGAAATGAACAACACCAAGCCCAAGCAGATCGGGGCCGCCGTCCTCGTCCGCGAGAGCGGGAACCCGAAGTTCCTGACGTTCAAAACGTCGGGCGCGTGGTACGAAGTCGAATTCGAGGTGACGCCGTCGACGCCAACGTCCACCGGCGCGAGCGCTCGCCGCTGAGGGCGCCTCAGCGATTCGCCAGCAGCTCGCGCCGTCTGGCTTCGGCCGCCTCGACGACCTCGGCATCGAGCCGACGGAGCAGGTCGGCTTCGCTCGTGTATCGGACGACGTCCTTGATTACCGAGCGGTAGTCCTTCAGGCTCTCGAACAGCGGGTACTCGCGCGTGGTCCTGCTGGCGATGGCGATGACGGGCACCGACGGCGAGTGTGGAACGATCGCCGCCAGTTCCGCGGGCACACTCTTCGGCTCGGTCAGGTCCGCGATCACGAATCGCGAGAGCCCGGCGAACAGCGCGATGGACTCCATCAGGTTGCGCGACTTCGGTTTCTCGAACGTGAAGAGCACCGGAGTGTACCCGGACGCGTGGTTCTGGAGGTGCGCCTTGATGGCCTCCAGAATCGTCCGGCGCCTCTCGGTGAACCGGCCGACGATCAGTACTCCGCGCTCCGAGAGGGTGGACAGGAGCGGGCCGTAGTCGTCGCCGTCGAGCTGTGCCATCAGCCCCTCGACGTGCGAGGCCGTCTTCCGGTGCGTGGCGCGGGTCTTCTGCTGGATGGCCACCGGAACGTCGTGGGCCTCCCGGGGGAACGGCACGGCGCTCTCCGTGGCCATGTGCAGGACGATGTGGCCCCAGTCCACGCTGCCGTGTTGAAGGGTCAGTTCGGCCAGGCGGCCGCGCCCGTGTGCGACCGCCTCGTCGATGGACAGGCCGGCTGCCAGCGCGCGATACAGCGCTCCACAGAACTCGATGGACGCCTCGTTGGTCAGCTGTCCACCGTTGAACGCGATGACGACCGGCACGCCGGCCTGCAGGAGGGGAGCGACGATGGGCGTCGCGTGACTCTCGGTGGCCGTCAGGACTGCCACGCGCACGCCGGCACGCGCGAGGGCGCTCCCGAGTGTCGGGGTGTCGATGGCCTGCTCGGTCGACTGCGCGTGCGCCACCAGGAACCCGCGCTCGTCCTGGACGAACGCGTTGCCCGAGTAGTGGAACAATCCCACGCCGCCGGCGAGCACGTCGCTGATCCCGGCGAAGTCCGCGGCCGTCCTGAAGAACGGCACGAGCAGGGTCCCAAGTGGCTTCGTGTGCTTCTGGAGCGCCTTGAACTCGGTGGTGACGTCGAAGATGTCGGTGCCGTCCCGGTGCACGGCACCGAGGAAGAGCAGGCGCTGCTCGCCACGGACGTTCGAGAACGCGGCGGCACGCGTGGCGGCGCCGCGCACCATCGAGAAGAACGGATCGAGCAGGAGGAAGCCCGACCGCGCGCTGTCGGAGGTGACCTCTGGACGCTGAATCAGCTCCCACGGGAGCGGCGCGAGCGACTCGTCGAGGACCAGACGCAGCCGCAGCCCGCGCGCGCCAGCCTCCTTCGCGCGACTGACACTGGTATAGAGCCGCTCGTAGACCGCGGGCGGCAGCAGCGCGGCGGCCATCGTGCGGCCGGCATGTCCGGCGCCGCTCGACGACAACGAACTTGACCAGGAAGGCAGAAGTGCGTCGGCGTCACTCCTGCTGAGCGTCGTCCTGACCGGCTTTGCGAGCGCCCCCGCGGGGGAGGCCGTGACCGATACCTGGATCGACGTCCGGTTCACGCGACGCGCCTCGATGACCATCTCGAGATGGTCCAGGCGAGGAGCCTGCGCGCGGGATGGTGGCCGCTTCGCCACAGGGGCTACTGTAGCAGAGGGACGATGCACGGCGGCCGGTCGAAATCCCAGCCGTTCAGTGTGGCACGCCGACGGTCACGGTGTCAGCGAACTGGCCCTGTGTCCCGGATTCCAGGTCGAGGTGCCGCGCACGCTGCAGCAGGCCCGCAGCCTGCTCCACCGCGGCCGTCCATATACCGTGCTCGGCAGCCCGCACGACCATCTGTTGCGCGACGCCGAAGTCGAACTGCCGAATCGCACGGCGGATGGCGACATCGAAGACGAACGGGTCGAGGATCGCCTGTTCACGCGCTGTCAGGGACTCGTATCGCGATTGCCAGCGCGGCGTCGGCGACCGGTCCGCGATCAACACGTCGGATGGTCGCACGCGCGCGCCGTGTGTCGTCCCCTTGGGCGGGGTGGCCCTGGCGCTATCCTGCCGCAAGATGGTCGCGCACAGCAGGCCCATGACATACACGGTGTGATAGGAGGTTGCGAGGGCAAACTCCTGACGGGCGCGCCCGCTGTGCCGGTGCCACGCCGCCCCATCGATCGCCAGCGACGGGAGCAGGCCGATCTCGTCCTCGATCCCACACAGTACGTCGAAGGCAAAGGACGCCACCGGGCTCCACGGTTCTCCCAGCATCGGCCAGGCCATCAGGACCTCGCCCGCCAGGTCGAAGTCGTCGCCGTCGAGGGTCCCGGCGAGCAGGGATTCGGCCTCCCTGAGAACAGCCGACCGATGGCGAGGCAGCTCGACGGCGCGCAGGCCGAGATCGGTGGCGTAGAGCACGGCGTGCGTCAACGCGTACCAATTATCACGACTGCCCGTGATGACGTCCACGCCGCAGCCCAGGGCGGTTGATCGTGCCACGGCCGCCGGCAAAGGAGGTCCGGCGAGCTGGTCGATCCAGGCCTGTTCCAGCTCCCGATGCGGGACACGCTCCCGCGAGGCCGCGTTCGGGGCGCGAAGCGCCTGCTCCACGAGGGCCTCGACGGCGGGGTCGGGGTAACCCATCGCGGCCAGGCACCGGTGCGCGAGCGCGTAGTCGCGCGCCAGGGCAGGGTGGAGCACGATCCCCGCCTGCACCCGCACGCTGCTCGCGTGGCGGCGTAACCGAACTGCAACCCGGTTGGTGCGCCGGGCGACGTTCGGGGCCCTGTCCGGGGGAACTGCCGCGGCGACCCTGAGCAGCAGGGCCGTTTCGGCGAGGATCTTGTCCCGTGGCGACTCGAGGGCGGACAGGTCGACGGAGGGTCCCGCATCGAGCAGCTCCGCCGTGACACGCTCGGCCAGGTCGAGCGCCCTCAGCACGCGCGCAGCCAACACCGCGTCTGTCCGCTTGGACATCATGTCCCCCGAGCCCTAGCGACGCATGCCGACTTCGCGCGCGACGTCGCGAAGTACCTGGAGGTCTTCGAGGCCGAACCGGCGCGGCCACTTGTAGACCCGCAGGTCGCTTCCGCACCACCGCTCCCACCCGTCGTCGAGCATCACCGATGCGGGCCCGACCTGCGCGATCGCCTTGCCGATGGCGGCAAAGTTGATGGCGCCGGTGTCGATCAACGCGCTGACGATCTGGCGGTCGACAGCATGCACTTCAGGAACGTCTGGTTTGGCCATAGATCCTCCCGAGGAAGGTCATCCGACCGCGTCGGAATGACGTCTTCCGTGGTCAACGCCCGACGCCGCTCCTTCGAACAGCCACGCGCCTCCGCCGCGACATCGTGGCCACCGGTCAGCCAGACCGCGGTCGAGGCGGTCCACACCTGGAGAGGCCCCGAGGCTGTCGACCAGAGGGCACTCGCGCGTGGTCTTGCTGCATTGGCGCTGACGGGCACCGGGCGGGGCGAGCGGGACGAACCGCTGGACGAGCGTCGATGGCCCGGGCGAATGCGCCGCCTTGCCGCCATCCCGATTCCTTGGCCACGCGAGCGGCGGTCGATGGTGCGCAGTCCGCCTCCGCGACAGATGGCAGCGTGTCCGTCTAACCAAGACACAGACGTCGCTCGCAGGGTGGAGGGGCCAATGGCAGCCAAGAAGAAAGGGAAGAGCGCCAAACGTGCGGCCGAGGACACCGGTCCGGCCGCCGCACCCATCATCGTCGTGCCGCCAGGGGGGCAGCTGGACGTCGTGGTCGACGTTGGGCCGATGGTCTTTCCGTACACCGTCGCCTACGCAGGCCACACCGTCATCAAGTCGCTCGTCGATCGCCAGGAGCAGGTCACTCCGCAGCCCGGCGACTTCGTTCTGGCTTGGTCGTTCGCCCACGGCGCTAAGGGGTGGAGCCACCAGATCTCCTACATCCTCGACGGCGCGGAGCCGGTTGTGCTGGAAGAAGCGTCGGAGAAAAAGAAGAACCGTGACACCAGCATCGGGTTTGCCGTGGTCCGGGCCTAAGGTCAGGAGCGGACGAGATGGCGAAGCCTGCCTGCTCGCTCGTGGTGCTGGTCTTGCTGTGCACCTGGCTTCCGTCCTCGCCCGCCGTCGCGCAGGGCGCCGACCGCGCTGCCATCGACGCGAGGATCGACCAGATGCTCACAGAGCGCTGGAAAGCCGCTTTGGACGCGGAAGCGAAGGCGAGCGGGCTGACGCTCGTCGACCAGCGCTTGTCCGGCTCGGCGGATGACAAGCGGAAGGTCTACACGGCTGTCCTCGATCGCCTGAAAGACGACGGAGACATCCTGGTCAACTTCACGCAGGCGTACGTGCAGTCGCTGATCGACGAGAAGGTCGAGTCCCGGATGGGAACCTCCGTGAACGCCACCAGCACGAATCCCGCGACGGCCGGCCTCCCGGAGCGGAGCGGGGCCCCCTCGCTGGCTGCGCTGGCGGCGGACGTCTCTAGCCTGGTCTCAGCGGACAAGACCGCCGTCACTGTCAACCTCAATGCGCTGGCGTTCGTCAGCCTGAGGGAGCCAGATCTCTACTCGGAGCTCGCGGCGTACCAAAGCCACGAGCTCGCGCGCCGGTTCAGCGGCAGCGTCACCTTCGGCGCGAGAATTCCCGAGAAGGAGATCACGGGTCTCAGCAACCTCCCGGATTTCGATCAGGTGCTGGACGCCTTCTCGTGGGACGCGAAGGTGAGGGTCCTCGGCGACAAGGACCCGCGCGCGTCGCGATGGAACGACTTCACGGTGGTCAGGGGTGGGTTTCTCGCGCAGAAGGCCGCGCTCCTCCTGTCGCTCGTCGGCGTCACGCCACGGCCCGGCGAGACTGCCGCGCAGGCCCAGGAGGACGCGCTGATCGTGCGCTCGCTCCTCGAGCCGGACCTTCACAAGAGCATCAGCGCGATCAAGAGCGGCATCGCGCGGTCTCCACAGCTGAGTATCAAGGCGGCCGGCACGCATCTGACGAAGGAGACGGGCAAGAACAAGTACGCTTTCACGGCGTTGTTCGACGCCGGGCTCGGCCGCTCGGACGTCACAGCCAACGTGCAGTACTCAATCACCGACGATGTCCGGCTGGGCATCGACCAGGTGTTCCAGGTCAAGGCCTGGGCGCTGTCTGGCGAAGTGATCTCTCATCTGGCGCCTGACGCCATCGTCGAAGGGCGCACGCTCGACTGGAGCCTGGGCGGGGGCGCCACGCTGTTTCAGGACACGTCCTCGCTGCCGGTGCCGGCCGACAACACGTGGAAGCTGTTTTCCCGGCTGGACATCCCGGTCCGCGGCGGCGGCCGCGTGCCCATCTCGATCATCTACACCAACGATCCCAACGCGCTCACGAAGGAGAAATATGTGACGGGCCAGATCGGCCTCAGCTACGACTTCTCCGCGTTGAAGGAGCTGTTCGTCCCCGGGTCCTGAAGCGACCATGGCACGACGGTCCCAGACGTTTCCGGACAGCGCCCTCAGCGGGTTCGAGGCGTCCTCGTTTCCGCACGAGGACATCACGCACCGTGTCTTCGTCATCGGTGACGGCCCTCCCGTCATCGTCATGCACGAACTGCCGGGTTTGAGTCCGGCGGTGCTGCACTTCGGGCGGCGACTGGCCGTGGCCGGCTTCCGCGTGCACCTGCCATTGCTCTTCGGGGAGCCGGGGCAGGACGATTGGCAGGCGAGCCACCGCGCGCTCTGCGTGTCACGCGAGTTCGCGAATCTCGCCGCCGGTGTGTCCGCGCCGATCGTGCACTGGCTGCGTGCGCTCGCGGTCCACGTGAGCGGGTTGCACGGCGGGGTGCGTGTGGGCGCCATCGGGATGTGCCTGACTGGCGCCTTCGTGATCCCGCTGATCCTCGAGGGCGTGGTGACGGCGCCGGTGGCCGCGCAGCCCGGCGCGCCGTTCTCGAAGAGGTTCCGCGCCGTCGGTATTGGCCGCGGTCCGTGGATGTCCCAGCTCAACGTGTCGGACGACGACCTGACCCAGGCCGCATCGCGCGTGAAGGCCGATGGGCGCTCGTTGCTGGCCGTCAGGTTCGAGAAGGACAGGATCTGCCCCAGGGAGCAGCTCGACCGGCTGGAGTCGGTGTTCGGGGACCGGCTCATCAGACGCGAACTGCCCGGTGGCTCGTTCCTGCGGCCGCCGCATGCCACGCTTACCGAGGAGTGGGAGCGCGCGCCGGAGGATCCGAGTCACCCGACGCGGCGTGTGTTCGACGAGGTGGTGAGCTTTCTCAACGCGGGGCTCAGGTAACCCGGTGCTCGAATCTGGAGGTTCCATGTGCGTTCGGTGGCTGTTCGTGACGCTCGCGCTGGCCGTGGCCGTCGCTGTGGTCCCAATGACGGGGTCCGGAGAGCCCGGTCAGGCCGGTCGCGAGGATTGCCAGATGGCGACTCAATTGAGGCAACTGGCCGCCATCTACGGATCGGCAGAGCTCGAGATGATCACGAAGGAGACGGGCGCGATCTGCGTTCCGGGAACAGCGCCCCGCGCGGCCATTCGGTGGCCGAACAAGCAACCGCTGAAGTCCAGCGGCACGTGGTACTACCCGAACGAGAACCCAGCGTTCTCCAGTGGGACGTGGCGATATCCCAACAAGGAACTCGCGAACTCTTCAGGTCGGTGGTACTACCCGGACGGAAACGAGGCCCGGTCCAGCCAGGGCAGGTGGACGAGACCAGATCGCGACGTCCGGAGGCTGAGTGCGGTGGAGCTGAGGGAATGGGCCTGCAGGCGGGCCCCGGCCACTGAGTGTGCGAGGCTGTCGCCAACGATCGGAGAAGGGAATACCGACGACGAGGCGTTGGCTGCGATCGAATTGGCGTGGATGGCGCGATAGGCCCTGTCGCCGTGCCGGTCACGCCGTGCCGGTCACGCTGCAGGGGTCGTGTCGCGGCCGTGTCGCGGCCGTGTCGCGGGCTTGACATCCATGATGCGCGGACATATGAAGGTCCCTGACCCCACGTGCGTGTGCTCGGCCTCGTCAAGGCCTTCGTGGCCCTCTCCCTGCTGGGGGCCGGGTGTTCCTCTCGGGAGATACCTGTCATGCCGGCCCATCTCAGCCCCGCCGCCAAGCTGTTCCTGGCGGACGAGTCGGTCGGTCCCGCGGTGTTTCTCGTCAGCCTCAGACGCCCCCCGACGACCGAGGACTACGAGACGCTGCGGCGCACGGGCTGCACTGTACGCGGCACCGTCGGCGACATCGTGACGCTCGAGTGCCATCGCGACAGCCTCCAGCGGCTGGCGGCGTGGTCCGGCGTTCGGTCAATCGAGCTGAGCGGGCCGCTCTATCCGGAGCGGTAGGCGGCCGGTCGGGACGCGGCGTCCGCCCTCGGCCCGGACACCAGGGGCGGGATCGGCGAGTCAACAAAGGAGGACGCCATGGCAACGTTGGACGCGGGCCTGCGGTTCCTGCAGGCGCAGTCGGGTACGGTGCTGGACGAGATCGCCGAGGGGGCGCGCGAGATGGTGGCCCGGCCACAGGGCCGCCGGGCTCGACGAGGTGAACGGCCCACGCGGGAGACGCGAGTCCGGGTGCTGGCGCAGTTCACCGGCGAGCGCTCCGCGCTCGAGCGCGCGGGCCTCGAGGTGACGTCGATGATCGGCGACGTCGTGGCGGGGTTCGTGAACCTGTCGGCGCTGGAGGCCGTGGCTGCGGTCCCGGGCCTCGACGTGATCGAGCAGAGCCGACCCATGCGCGGAGAGCTGGACCTCTCGATGCCGGCCACTCGCGCCAACCTCGTGCACACCGGCCCACCGGGGCGCCGGGGAGCGGGCGTCATCGTGGGGGTGATCGACAGCGGCATCGACTGGCGACACCACGCCTTTCGCCGGGCCGACGGCAGCTCGCGGATCCTCCGGATCTGGGATCAGCGCCTGACGCCAGTGGCAGGCGAGAGTTCGCCGGCAGGCTTCACGTTCGGCGTGGAGTACACGAAGGCCCACATCGACGCCAACCTCGCGGGCGGCACCCCGCCGGTGCCGGTGCGACACGCCGACGCCGGCGGGCACGGCAGCCACGTGGCCGGCATCGCCGCGGGGGACGGCTCGGTGGCCGGCAATGGGCGTCCCGCCTTCACGTTCGTCGGCATGGCCCCTGAAGCCGACATCGTCGTCGTGGCCAACACGATTGGCGCCGGGGGGCTGGGCGACTCCGCCAACACGCTCGACGCGGCCGGCTATATCTTCGGCGTGGCGGCGTCGCTGACCCGGCCTGCGGTCATCAACCTGTCCCAGGGCGATTATATCGGGCCGCACGATGGCACTAGCCTGCTCGAGCGCGGCATCGATACGCTGCTCGGTACCGCCGGCCGTGCCATGGTGAAGTCGGCGGGCAACGCTGCGCAGGACGAAGCGCACGCCACCGGCGTGGTGCCGGCGGGCGGTGTGCTGGAACTGCCGATGGCCGTGTCGGCGGGAGACACGAGCGACGACACGGTCGACATCTGGTACGAAGGGCCCGATCGCTTCGGCTTCTCGGTGGTACCGCCGGGCGGCGCGGCATCGGCCGTCGTGAACCCGCCGGCGACCACGACCATCAACCTCCCGAGCGGCAACCGCGTGTTCGTCGACTCCACCCTGAACAACCCGTTCAACGCCGACAACCGGATCTTCCTGCGCATCCAGCGGGGGACAGCGGGGGCCATCCAGACCGGGACGTGGCGCCTGCGCCTGCACGGGCAGGTGGTGACCAACGGCCGCGCGCACGCCTGGATCCAGCGCAATCACGGTCCCGTGTTCCTGGCGCCGACGGTATCTGCGCAGTCGACGATCTCCATCCCCGGTACCGGCCGCCGCATCATCACGGTTGGCAGCTTCGTCACCAGGGGCGCGGGCGTGGGCAGCCTGTCGAGCTTCTCCAGTCGCGGGCCGACACGGGACAACCGGACGAAGCCCGAGATCTCGGCACCTGGCCAGGCCATCATCTCGGTGCTGAACGGCGCCAGCGGCACCAACCAGTACACCTCGATGTCCGGCACGTCGATGGCCGCGCCGCACGTGGCTGGCGCGGTCGCGCTGATGCTGCAGCGCCGGCCCACAGCCACGATTGCGCAGATTCGCGCGTGCCTCACGAGCACTGCCGTGAAGGACGCGTTCACCGGCGCCACGACGAACAACGACTGGGGGTTCGGCAAGCTCGACGCGAAGGCCGCCAACGACTGCAGCGGCGCCACGTCGCCTCTGGCCGACATCACGGTGAAGGCCCTCGACGACTTCACGCTGAAGACGGCGGACGACCCGACGCTGAAGGCCGCCGACGATCCCACGCTGAAGACCGTGGACGATCCCACCCTGAAGACCGCCGACGATCCGACACTGAAGGCCGCCGACGATCCCACGCTGAAGACCGTGGACGATCCCACCCTGAAGACCGCCGACGATCCGACACTGAAGGCCGCGGACGACCCGACGTTGAAGACCGCTGACGATCCCACGGTGAAAGCGGCCGATGATCCGACTCTCAAGCTCGCGGACGACGTTACGGTGAAGGCCGCCGACGATGTCACGATCAAGGCCGCCGACGATGGTACGGTGAAGGCGATCGACGATGGCATTGCGGGAGGCCAGCGAGCCGGAGCCGGCGAAACGGCGCCGTTCATCCTGTCGACGCCGCACCACACCAACGTCTGGGCCGAGAGCTTCCCGCAGGCGTATGCCCAGACCGTGTCGCGCCTCGACGCCGCGCTGGCGCAGGTGGAACAGGCGATCGCCGCCCTCGAGGCGGAGACGGACACGGAATCCACGGCGTTGGACCAACTGGAGCGGCTCTACGGGGAGCGTCAGCGGCTGTATGCGGAGATCGCGCAGATGCGCGGGCTGGCGTAGGACGCGCCGATGATCCTCGTCGTGTCCACACCGCAGGACACGCACGCCGCCTGTGTGCTCGAGCACCTGCGCCAGATGCAGGTGCCGGCCGTCCTGTTGGACTTGTCACGGTTGGCGGGGGGGACGCGCCTTGTGGTGGACGTGGGCGACGGCGCATTCTCCCCGCATCTCCGGCTCGACTCGGGCGCCGAGGTGGATCTGGGCAGCGTCGGCGCGATCTGGTGGCGCCGCCCCCAGCCCGTGGCCGTGCCGGCGAGCGTGGGGCGACCGAGCCATCGCGCGTTCGCGCACCAGGAGAACGTCGAGGCGTTGGCGGGTCTGTGGCAGGCCTTGGACGTGTATTGGATGAACCACCCGACGCGCGACGAGGTGGCCGGGCGGAAGCTGAACCAGCTGCGTGTGGCGCAGTCCGTCGGCCTGCGTATCCCGCGCACGTGCATCACCAACGACCCGGCCCGCGCCAGGGCCTTCATCGAGCGCGAGGGCGCCGGGAAGGTGATCTGCAAGTCGTTCTCGGCCACGTTCGAGGAGTGGCGCGAGACCCGGCTGGTCTCGGCGGCCGAAATCGCACACCTCGGCAGCGTGGCGGTGGCGCCGGTCATCTTCCAGGAATACATCGAGGCCGACGTGGACCTGCGTATCACCGTCGTCGGAGACACGATCTTTCCGGCGGCGATCATGTCGCAGCGCTCGAGGTATCCCGTGGACTTCCGCATGGACATGGGCCAGGTGGAGATTGCCGACACGACGCTGCCGGAGGACGTCGCGGAGAGGCTGCGCACATTCATGCGGCACTACGGTCTGGAGTACGGGGCCATCGACATGCGGCGCACGCCGGACGGGGAGCACGTGTTCCTGGAAATCAACCCGGCGGGGCAGTTCCTGTTCGTGGAGGAGCGGACCGGACAGCCGATTGCGGAGACGGTGGCGCGCACGCTGGCGCAGGGCGCGGGCCTGCGCGCGGCTGACGAATCGGGCTTACGTCAATCACGATGACGCACGAGCGAAAGCCCCTCGAGCGCATTCTTGACAGCGACGGCACTTCGCACACGCCAGTCTCGCCTCTGTTGATGAGCTGGTGCTTTCGGGCTGTGGGTATTGGCAACAAGATCGTGAATCCGACAGACTCCGCCGGCGTTCGCTCGGCGGTCAATCGGCGTTATTCAGCAGGGAGGCCTCAGCATGGCGGCGCCCGACGACGACCCGGTGAACAGTGCACCAGACTTGGACCGCCCCTCCGCGTGGCAGGCGTCCGCACTCGGCTCGGCGCTCGTCGCCGTTGCCGCGCTACTTGGTTACACCTTCCTGCGCCTCTGGCCCGACACGCTGAGGGGCCAGTCGCCGCCCGCCTTCACAGCCGTCGGCATAGTGTTCTCGGCGGAGATCCGCATGCTCCTACTGGTCATGTGCGCCGGCGGACTGGGGAGCTTCCTGCACGCGGCCACGTCCTTTGCGGACTACGTTGGCAATCAGCGACTGTGTTCGAGCTGGTTCTGGTGGTACGGCCTCAGGATACCAATCGGAATGGTCCTGGCACTGGTCATCTACGCCGTGATCCGGGGGGGCATGCTCGTGCCCGGCGCCGGCCCCGAGAACCTGAGCCAGTTCGGCATGGTGGCGTTGGCGTTCCTGTCCGGGATGTTCTCCAAGCAGGCGACAGACAAGCTTGACGAGCTGTTCAAGACGCTGTTCAAGACGGAGCCTTCCGCCGGAGATACCCAGCGAAAGGACAAACTCACTAACGCTTCGCCGACCATCAAGACCGTTACTCAGGCCCAGGCCGCATCCGGGGCGATTACGCTGACCATCGACGGAACAGGGTTCGTCGGGGCCACGAAGGTATCCATCAATGGGCAGATGTTGGACACCGTCCTCGTGTCCCCGACACGGCTGCAGGTGGAACTGCCCCCCGCCCTCAGAGCCGAGGGAACGCTGACGGTCAAGGCAGTGACCAATGAACGCATGTCCGGGGCAGTTACTGTGAAGGTGGCCCCCTGAGAGAGGTGTGACGGGGCGAGTGTGGCGCGACCGGCCTGGCTCGGGTTCGCCATCCGTTGTCGTGTACCGCTGGTTGACGCATGAAGGCGTGTGACGTATGCGATCTGTCCAACTTGGGAAGCGTGTCAGGCGCCGCGCAAGCGAACGCCCAACCCGCCGAAAGAGCACCGGGAACCGCGGGCGACCTCGAGGAGCCGCAGTGTCGACCGGCGGCCTTGGTAGCCCGGTGATCTCCTTCGAGCACCTCTTTCCACCAGCGCTCCAGGACGCGTGGACGATGGAGTCCGATGCCGTCCAAGAGGCCAACCTCGCGTCCGCCCGCGAAGCGTACGTCAGACGCGGCCTCGTGCTCTATCTTGGTGCGGGTGTGTCCTCGTCGATCGGGTTGCCCACGTGGTGGAGTCTCATCCAGTCCCTGACCATTACGATGATGACCGAGCAGGTCGACTCGTCTCTTGCCGAGCTCCGGAAGTTGACGCCCGAGCGAATCGCACAGACCAAGCTGCGAATTCAGGAAGAAGTTCAGGACGGAGCGGGCGCAGACAGGTCGATCCTCATCCTTGCGCGCTCCATCAAGAACCACTTTGGAGCGCGGCTGCCCTTCGAAGTCGCGCAGGCCGTGTACAGGCCCCTGCTGAGGTCCGGTGATTCGTTCCTGCACGTACTCACGCATGGCGCTCGGCAGGAAATCGGGACGTACGCACCGATCCGTCAATCGCAGCTGTTCAAAGCGATCGTCAGCCTGGCCCGCGCGCAGCGGGACGTCAGCGGCGTACAGGCGGTGGTCAACCTCAACTACGACGATTTGATCGAGGAGTGGATGCGCGAGGCCGGCATCCGATGCGACACGCTACTTTCCGGTCAGCGACCGGTGCGTGACGCGAGCCTGCCCTGCTATCACGTTCATGGTGTGCTGCCGTTTCACAAGATCCATGACCTGAAGGTAGACGAGAACCTGGATGCTGGGGGCAGGGCGGCCGCGCTCGCTCGCATCCGGCCGTTCATCGGCAACTTTGTGTTCAGCGAGGACGAGTACCACACCGAGTACTCAGACCCGTACCGCTGGTCCAACATGACAATGATCAACCAGCTCGGCAGGTGTAGCGGGCTGTTTGTAGGCCTGTCGCTGCAAGACCCCAACCTGCGTCGGCTGATCGATGTGACACACCGGCAGTACCCGGACATCACAAACTACGCGATTCTGACACGCAAGACACCACGGAAAGGGACCTCGCGCTCGCGCCAATCTACGCTTCAGGACCTCTTCGAGAAGGTTGAGACGGACTCTTTCAGAGACATCGGCGTGAGGGTCATCTGGACCGACAACTACGACGAGGTCCCTGATCGAATCTTCGAAATCTGCGAGATCGATCCGAAGCCAGGTTGAGCGGCACCGTGTGCGCCCAGTCACCTGAGGGCGGCTGAGGCCAGACGGCGTGGTCGGGCCGGGTGACCTCCGTTGCCAGCCGACAGGATGGCACCGGATAAGGGCTGGACGCGTTCACCACAGCAATTCGTAGATGTGCCCGTTCGCCCCCCGATACGCCACGTGCTGATGCGGCGCGCGCGGGCTGGCGTAATACACCGGCCGATCCGCCGCCGCAGGTGCGCCGTAGGCGGCCGTCAGATCGCTGTGGTGCACCGCCGCCTCGCCGAGGAAGTGCCACAGCTCGTGCAGCCGGCCATTCGCCGAACGGTAGATGACGTGCTGCGTGTTGTCCGCCGCGTTGTAGCCGCCCGAGACGTTCCCCACGGCAGGCGGTGCGCCGGCCAGCGCCGTCAGGTTGCGCCCGCGGACGGGGGCCACGTTGGGCCAGAACAGCTCGTGCAGATGGCCGTCCGCCGCGCGGTAGACGATGCGGTGCATGTCCTCCGCGGGCGTGAACCACCCGAAGGGGTCGCCCGCCGCGGGCGGCGTGCCGGCGGTGCCCGACAGATCGTCCTGCCCCACCGCGCCGGCGCCCCAATAGAGACTGCGGATGCGCCGATCCGCGCCCCGGAACGCGACGATGTTCGTCGCGCGCGCGGCGTCGTAGTAAGGGAACGGATCCCCGGCCGCGGCGACGGCGCGCCCCTGCGCCGTCAGGTCGCCATGTCCGACACCGCCCTGGCCCTGCCACCACAGCTCGTGCAGGTGCCCGTCGCCGGTGCGGTAGACGACATGGTGGACGCCGTCATGGGTGGAGAACCAGCCCGCCGGATCACCGGCCGTGCGCGGCGCGTTGATGGAGCCGGTAAGGTTGTCGTGTCCGACCGCGCCGAACATCCAGTAGAGCGTGCGCACCTGATCGTCGCTCCCGCGGAACACCAGCACTACCTGGTTGCCGGCCGGATCGAAATAGGTGAACGGATTCCCGCGCGCCGCAGGTGCGCTGGCGTTGGCGGTGAGGTCCGTGGTGCCCTGGCCGCGCGGGTCGCGCCAGATCTCGTTCATGTGCCCCGCGCCGTCGCGATAGGCGATGTTCTCGATGCCGGGAGCGGCCAGCACCAGCGCACAGGGCGGGCCCGCGGCGCCTCTGGCCCCGGTGGTTGCCGTGCGATCGATCAGGTGCTGCCCCGCATCGTCGACGCGGACGGCGAAGCCGTCGGCACGCGCGGCCGTGACCGTGAGTGTGACGCCGTCATCGAGCGCGGCCGACTGGCCGGGCTGCAGCGCCCGGAGCGTCATCAGGAAGAGCGGCTTCTTGTTGCCCTCGCGCGCCTGCACGGTGGGGTTGCGGGTCTGGACGCGATAGGCGATGACGCCCTCGCTGGCGATGCCCCGCTCCTGCCCGTCGTTGGTGGAAGGCATTCCGGCCTCGAACTGGTCGGTCATCCTCCGCGCTTCGACCATCACATACGGGACGGCGTTTCCGATCCGGACGGCGGCCGCGCGCCCTGCGGCCGGTGGCTGCGTCAGGCCGACATGCTGCAGCTCGTACTCGGCGGATGCGCCGGCGTGCAACGGGATGGTGGGCGGATCGAGCCATCCGAGCTCGCTCTTGGTGAAGGCTGTAGGATGGGTCTGGCTCGAGGCGGACATCTGGTCGAATGTGTCGACGGCGCGCTCGGCCGGATCCGCGTCGTTGCCGAAGTGATAGAGGTCCTTGAAGCCCGTGAGGCCGTGGATGATTTCCATCAGCCACACGCCGTTGCTCTCGGCCATCACCACCCGCGACCAGAAGCCGGCGTTGGTGCCCGCGCCCCGGCCGCCGAGCATCACGAGCACGGCGGCGTGCATGCCCTGGTCGCGCAGGCGAGCGCCGAGCGTGCCTTCGAGCTCGGTCGCCTCGACCACCTGCTTGTCGACGGTCTGGACCGGCAGCACGACGGGGTCGATGTCGGCGCGTCCGGACGATGCGGCGCGCACCCACGCGCGGAGGGAGCGGTCCGCGCCGTTGGCCTCGCGGCGCGGGTCGTAGACGACGCGCCGGAAGATCACGTTCTCCCAATCGGGCGGGATCTGATCGGGCGGCGCGGCGCGGGGCCGGAACACGGGGACGAACGCCACGCGCTTACGGCCGATCCACGGTGTCGCGAAGGCCATTGCTGCCTCCTGGTGCCGGTTGCGGAGAAGGTGCACCTTAGCACGAATCGCGGCGACGTGCCCTCGACGCCGGCGTGCGCGCACGGCTACGGTGTGCCGTCCACGCCGAACCGCGTGCGCTCGTCCCGCGTCAGCGCCCGCGTCACGCGGGTCTTCGCCAGCGACACCAGCTCCGACGCCGACCCGCACACCGCGCAGGACTCGAGGAGGACCTGGCCATCGGCCGTCCCCGTCGCGACGCGCCGGCCGTCCGGGCTGAAGGCCACGGCCGACCGTGAGTGCTCGTACGTCCCGAAGTCCATCACGCGCCGGCCGTTGGAGCCATCCCACAGCACGGCCATGCCGTCCGAGCTGACCGTCGCGATCCAGCGACTGTCCGGACTGAACGCGGCGCCGCCAATGAAGTCGTCGTGTTCGAGCACCTGCAGGTTGCGTCCCGTCGCCACGTCCCAGACACGCGCTGTATGGTCGTCGCCGGCCAGCGTGACGATACGCGTGGAATCCGGACTGAACGCGGCGAAGTCCACCACCGCCTCGTGTGCCGACATCTCGGCGACGGGGCTCCCGGTCGCGCCCCGCCAGTCCCATAATCGCGCGGCGTCTCCGCCGCTCATCGTCAGCACGCGGCTTCCGTCGGGGCTGATCAGCGCCGCCTTCAGGTAGGTCGTGCCTGGCACCCGAAACTGGGCCACGGGGCGCCCGTCCGCCACGGCTCGCACGCGCACCATGTCCCCCTTGCTCGCGGTGACGAAGAGGCGGCCGTCGCGGCTGAAATCCACGGAGAGCACTTCCTCCTCGTCATCGGTCAGTTCGTGCAGCCGACGGCCGGACCGTGCGTCCCACATGATGGCGGTGGGCGGGTGGAACCCGACCGAGACGATGCGTGTGCCGTCCGGACTGAAGGCCGCGTGCTGCACGTAGCTGTGGGGAAGGTCCGCGACGTGGCGCCCCGTCGCGGCGTCCCACAGACGCGCCGCGGGTCGGTCCGAGTCCAGGGGCCGGATGGTGGCAATCTCTACGAATGGCGACGTCAGCACCCGTGCGCCGTCGGGACTGAATGTTGCGCTGACCGAGTCGGCGCGCGGGTAGGCCGTCAGGCTGCGGGGAAGTGCGATGGGCGCGGAGGGCGAGGCGAGTGACGACCAGATCCAGACGGACGCGTCGCCCTGCACGCCGATCAGGCGGCGCCCGTCGGCGCTGAACTCAATGCCGCCGACAGCCACGTCGGCAGGGCCTCGCAGCGCGACGGGTGGCTCATGGGTGACGAGCGCACGTCGCAGGGCATCCTCGGCCTCCGTGGTGGGACTGCGCTGCACGGCCTCCACCGCGAGCAACGTGGCCAGTTCGCGGTCGCGGTCGATCACGCCGAGGGCCTTCGTCGCCAGGTCGCGGGACAGGGCATCCGCCGCACGCGTGCGCTCGGCGTCGGCCAGCCGGGCCGCCTCGGCCACCTTGTCGCGCTCGGCGGCGTCACGTGCGGCGGTGTCGCGCGCCCTCCGGTCGGCCTCGAGCGCCCCCGCGACCGTGCTGGCGCGGTTGGCCTGATAGGCCGCGTAGCCGGCGGCCGCGGCGAAGATCACCAGCAGCCCAACAGCAATGCGGAGCAGGCGCCGCGCCGCCTCGTACTGGGAGACGTCTTCGCCGATCAGCTCGTCGAGGGGCACCTGGCGGAGCGTGGCGGCCAGGCCGGCCACCGCGTCCAGGAACCTCGGGCGCCGCAGCGACAGATCCGTATCGGCCCGCACCCACCGGAGGTCGAGGTAGTTCGGCTCCTCGCGGATGCGATGCTCCAGCACGCGCGGCAGCGCGTCCGTCGTCGACCAGTCGAAGTCCGATGCGGTGTCGTCCCAGGTGATGGTGCCGTCGGTGAGGACGATCAGGAGCGTGCTGACGGGCCGGTGTTCGAGCCAGAAGGCGACCTCGCGGGCCACCCACTCGGAGCGGGCCGCCTCCGGCGAGGCGAGCAGGATGAAGTACTCCGCGGTCTCGAGGCCGGTCTGAATGGCCTTCCACAGCGCGGGCGTGACGGCGAGCCCGGTCTTGTCGTGGAACACCCGGAACGCGCGGCGCCGGTACCAGGGCTTCGCGAAGCGCTCCAGCGCCGCCTTCAGCGCGGGGGCGAGCTTGCCATCGGCCGCGTGGCTGTAGGAGATGAACGCCTTGTACCCGAAGGGCCGCGACGGCGATGGCATGATGACGCCGCTACAGATACCACGAAGGGGAGCTGAATCGCGTGCCCAGGGAAACCGAAGAACCGACCCTTTGGCCGACAGCCGGCGTGATAGCTTCTGGGGCACACACGGTAGGCGAGGCGAGGCGAGGCCGAGTGACGGCGACGGGCGACGCCACTGGCGCGTTGCTCGCGTCAGAGACGTCGAGCACTGGAAAGCGGGTGGGAGATGACACTGCCACAGGCTGGAAGCGGCATCAGCCACGACCCGACACCGCCCAGGGGCGACGCTCGCCGGCCGTTTCGGGTGTTCCTTGCCTGCTCCCTGGAGCTGAGCGACGAGCGTGACGGGTTCGATGCGGTCATCCGCGCGATGGAGCAGGATCCGGCGGTCTCACGGAGCGTGCGCCCCGAACCGGTCCGGTGGGAGACATCGGCCTTTGGCGCCGATCCAACCGGTGCCAACCGCGCGATCGCGCTCAGCGTGGACTTTCCGGCTCTCGATGCTGTGGTCGTCGTATTCTGGAGGCGCGTCGGCCAATGGACGCTCGACGAGTACGAGCGAGCCCTCGCGCTGTCCGTGCATCATGGCGGCAGGCCGAAGCTGCTCGTGTACGTGCGCGAGCCTCCCGCAGGCGAACAGTCGCCCCCCGACGTCGTGGCGTTTCGCGAACGTGCCTTCGCCGAGGGCGTCGTGGTTTCTCCGTATCGTTCGTCCCAGGAGTTCCTGGAACGTCTCCCCCGGGATCTGTGGACGGCACATGCGCCGCCGTCGCCGGTCCCGGACGTCTCCCGCACCAGACGCCACTTCTTCACCTGGGGTGCGGCGAACCTCTGCCTGGGCGTGATGGCCACCATCATCAGCAGCAGCATGTCGTTCCCCACCGATGGCGTGTCCCGTGCTCCGGTACTTGCGATCCTGTTTGCTCCAATCGTGCTGATGCTCACGACGCTGGCCACGGTGGTGGCGTACCGGCGGGTCCTGTTGACGTTCAAGTCGATCTGGCGATCTCCCGCGTACACCGACGAGAAGGTCTGGACGGCGTTCACCGACCTCGTTCCCGCCCTCGTCATGCCCCGGCGGACCACCTCGCGGCAGGATCGCGGATCGGCCATCCTACTGGCGCGCGTGGCCTTGACCCTAGCACTGGCGGTCGTCAGTGGCCCGATCGGAGCCGCCAACGCGGTGTTCAACGAGATCCTGCTCTGGGAATACGTCGTCGGCTGGCAGGTCGTGCACGGGGAGTCGGGACCCGTCCTCGACTCCGCAGGGTTCGTAGAGTCGAGCTACGTCGATCGCGACCGACGGCTCTGGCCGCTCTCCCTGCAGAACCCTGAGGTCAGGGACTTTCGCCAGTCCCATCCGGAAGAGCAGATTCACGTGCATGCCCACGGGCGTTTCTGCCTGGGCACGGACGTGCGTTCACTGGCCGTCGATCGACGATTCCGCTGCAATCTGGGGCCCGAGGTCAAACTCCCGGCTTACGCGTGGATGTTCGTGGTCGCGGTCGTCGCTGCCGCCGCGACGGCCATGATGGTGCCTCTGTGGATTACGATGTTTCGCCGGGAGCTCACTCTTCTGCCCTGGGAGGTATGACCGTGCCCTTCGGTCGCGCGCTGATCCCGCATCCGAGCCCTCCAGACAGGCGCAGCCGGGCCACGCAGGCGACGACGGCGCTCATGGCCATCGTGGGCAGTCTGCTCGCCGTCGATGCGAGCGCCCAGTTCACCTACTGCAATGCTACGCCGGTGCGGATATTCACCGCCTTCGGCTATCTGGACCAGGGTGAGTGGACCTCCATCGGATGGTACAGCCTCGAGCCCGACGAATGCTCGACAGTGTTTTCGGGCCGACTCACACGGCGGAAGTACTACACCTACGCCGAGACGGCTGGTGCCACACGCCGATGGGGAGGCACCTACCCGTTCTGCACGCGTCAGTCGGCCTTCACCATACGCGGCGATGAGCGATGCGAGCAGCGCGGGTTCCAGGCGACGAATTTCGATGAAGTCGACGTCGGGGACGCCTTGTCGCACACGCTGAGGTTCACGTGCTCCGACTGCGAGCCTCTTGCAGCCGCCGTCACCTTCCCCGTGCCGGAGCTGAGCGTCTCGTGGACGATTGGCCAGCACCAGGTCCGGATGCCGGTGACGGGCCAACTGCGGCTGGGGATGGAGGGCCGTGAGCTCGTCGGCCGTCTGACTGCGACCGGCGACCTCTCGGATTTGCAGCGCATCATACCGGCGCTGGTACGGGCTCAGCTCAACCATCAGGACGATTGTGATTACGTCCTGAACATGCATACCGTGCGGCTCACGCCCAGCGGCGCAGATGCGCTCCTGTTCGCGGCCGGGCACTACGAACATTGGGAGTGCGTGGAGATTTTCGGCGTCGATGCTGGCAAGCATCGTCTGTTCGAGCAGAACGGGGACGTCACGGTCCGGGTGCAGCCGCACATCGCCGGCGGCGACGTGCAGTTGTCCACCGCGTTGGAGCGGGTGACGGCCGACGGACTGCTCGGCGGCATCCTGGGTAGTGACGTCTTCGGCCCCTGGCTCTGGAATTCACTCGAGGACGTCATGCCGTCGAGCGTGAGGGTGGCGACCCTGCGTGATCTCTATCCACCGGAGCTGAGGTCGTATCGCCTCCGTGTCTACGGTGTCAGCTTTCGCGACCTGGGAGGTGGGCGGCTCGGATTGACCGCGAGCGCGGTCGTCACGGTTGGCCCCGAGCAGGCGGCGAGGTTGTTCCGCCAGCTCGGAGGTCAGTGAAGCCAGGCGTCATGGCTTGCGCTCGTCGATGATCGCGCGAATCCAGAGCCCTTCGTTGGCGCCGTAGGTGCCCGGCTTCCCGTTCAACCTCGACACGCCCTGCTTGCCGCCCAGGTGGTGCAGGCCGATCACGCCCCACTCGTCGTTGAACACGGGACTGCCGGAACTGCCCCCCTCGGTCGGCGCGCGGTAGTGGAGGCGCGCCACGCCGTCGATCACGGGTTTCCCGGCCGGCGGCGCCTCGTGGTCCAGCAGCTCGTTGTCCTGCAGCGAGAACGCCAGCTCCCGGCCGCCGGGGTACCCAATCACGTAGACGCGCTGCGGCTCGTCGAGCACCGGCAGCGCCCGGGCGGCGGCCAGCGGCTGCACGCCCTGCGGCTGCGACTTCAGCGTCAGGATCGCCGCATCGTGTCGATCGGGCGGCGAGCTCCACGGCACGTCATCGACATCGATGCGCTGGACCGGGGACAGTGCCTCGAACACCACCTCCGCATCGGCGGGATGGATGGCCTCGCCCGACGCCTGTGCGTTCACCACGTGATGGTTCGTGAGGACGACCAGGTCATCGCGATCGAGGCCCAGGTCGCGCGCGCGCATCAGGAAGCCGGTGCCGTGCCGGCGCAGGCCCCGCAGCTCGATTGCGGCCACCGACTTCGCGCGCTCCAGCCCCATCAGCATCCAGCGATACGTGCGCGGCCCGTCGTGCCCGAGGATCGCCTCCAGTCGTCCCGTCGGGACCGGGGACGTTTGCAGCCGGGACGCCTCGGCCTGCGTGAACTCGAGGCAGCCGCCGGGTTTCTGCATCAGTTGCGCCTGCAGGATGGCCAGCAGGGGCTGGCCGTGATGCCGGTCGTCGCCCAGCCCCCAGACTTCCGTGAACTGGCGGAGCGTGCTGGCGAGGTGGAAGGCCGTGACGTCGGCATTCACGATGTACACGCCGAGCCGGCTCGCCACGTTCTCCCAATCCTCGAGCGCAAGGTATGCCTCCGCGGCGGTGGCGGCGTGCCACTCGTCCCGCTTGTCCACCGGAACCTGCTCGAGGCCGCGCAGCACCTGGCGGGCCAGGGCGACGTGATCCACGCCCGGGGCCACTCGGATTTTCAAGCGCCGCGCGGCGGCGAGCACGGCGACGACGTTGATCCCCTGCCAGGTCCATGACGCACCCGGGGCCTCCATCACGGCGCGATAGGCCGTGACCGCCTGCTTCAGCGCCTCACGTGCGGCCGGCGCATGCTTGTCCCGCGCGTCGAAGAAGATCTGCTTGTACGCGCGCCCGATGAGCCCCTGTGCCTCCGGCCACGACGCGTCCGTCCGCGGCAGCTTCTTCGCCAGCGGGTGCAACACGTCGATCGCGGCCGTAGCCTGGCCAGTCTCGATCAGGGCCTGCCCGTACCAGCACCGGACGACGGCGTCCGTCGGGGATTGCCGGCCCACGGCTTCGCCGACGCGCGCGAGCATCCTGAACTCGCGCATGCCGCGCAGTCGCCTGGCGACCGTGCGTGCCGTGGCGAGATCGCCGTCGCCCGCCGTGCCGCGCAGGCGATCGAGCACATCGTCGGCATCGCGCAACAGCGCCAGGCGCGGATCGTCCGGCGGAACCGCGGCCAGGTCGGCGGTCATACGCCCAGCATCCGTCGGAGTTCCTGCCGCAGCCGGGGCTGACGGTAGTACTTCGTGGCGGAGTGGCGCCACGCCCCACTGTTCTGCACGGCCACGTCCATCACGGCGCCGATGCGCTGGCGCCGGAAGTCGTTGGACAGGTGCGGGTCCGCGCCGCACACCACGTCCAGACGGTCGAACACATTGACCCAGTCCCCGTGCACCTTCTCGACGGGGAACCCGCCGTCGCGCGACCAGCCCGGACGAAGCTTGTCCTGCACCTCGTCCAGCCCCAGCGGGCTGCCCAGCGTAATGAGGCCGTCGACGTCCGGGCAGTCCTGCACGCGTTTCAGGCAGTCGTACGCGATCACGGTTCCCATGGAGTGGCTGACGACGATGTGGGGGCGGCTACTGGCCTCCGCGATCCGATCCAGCGTGCGGCGCCGAATCTCGTCCTGCACCCTGAAGGTGGCCCCGGGGCGCGGCGTGATCTCCACGTTGAACAGATAGTGGTGCACGTCGCGGAGGAAGGCGGCCATGATCGGCTTCTTGAGGGCCCAGGGCAGTGGCACGCGCTCCAGCCCCTTGGGGCCGGTGGCCACCGGGGCCTGCGGCGCGGCTGCGATCTCCGCGTCGGAGAGGTCCGTCAGCTCGCGGCGGAGGGCCTCGATGAACGCGGCGGACTCCGGGGACACCGGCGTGGGCAGGGGCGGATTGCCACTGCCGTCCACGGCGGCGGGCGTGTTCTCCAGCACGCCCTCGTGCGCGCTCACGTCCGGGTCCGGGGCCGCGTACATGACGTCCGCCCAATAGACGAGCGACGAGGAAACGCCGAGGCTGCCGAGGGCCAGCGGGTCGTCGCCGGTGTCGGCGAGCGCGCGCCGCCAGATCTTCAGCAGCTCGTCGGCTTCGGGCTTGTTGGAGATGCCGTGGATGAAGGTGACATGTGCCATGCCGTCGTCCTTTCTCGGGCTACCGTCCCGGGCCGGCGCCCTTTCGCTCCGTCGCGCGATAACCCCTCAGCATGTTCTCGAGCGAGTAGTTGCCTTCGTGGCACGCGAACTCGTAGATCGGCTCCGCCGACCGGGTCATCGTCAGCTCGCCCTTCCAGGGCCGCGTGAACGCCGTCGGGTTGTCGATTTCGAACTGGTAGAGCAGCGTGTCGGCATCGAGGAGGCGGAAGCGCTCGACCATGTGCAGGTGTTCGTCCCACCCGAAGTTGCCGCCGGCATCACCGTAGAAACCGCTGCCGTGCTTGAAGTTCGTGGTGTCGACCACGAGGGTGTCGCCCTCCCAGCGACCGATCGAGTCGCCCATCCATTGCCGCACACCGGGGGGGAGGTGCGGCCGCCCGTCCACGTAGATGACTCTCGCGTCGTGGATCATCTCCGCGTGTACGACGACCGCGTCTCCGGTGACGACGATCTGGTAGTTGCTGTTGTAGGAATACGGCAGCAGGGGCGGTCCCGCGGTCGAGAAGGCCAGGCACTGATCCTGAAGGCCCAGGTCCTCAGGGTTCTCCGCGAGCCTCATCCGCTCCAGGCGCTGGCGCCTGATTTCCGCGGCCGCCGGGGTGAGCGGCGGAATGCGGCCATCCGGCGGGTCGGTCACGATGGAGGTGCGGAGCGTCCTGACCACCCGCGTGCCGAACTCGCGGTAGAACGTGTTGTAGGTGCCGGTGCCCTTGCGCGCCCCGGCGGCCTGCGGCGCGGGCTCTTCGTTCCGCTCCGCGAACTGGCGCTCCCACTCGGCGGCCTCCGCCGGCGTGAAGAATGGCTTGTCCTTCAACTCGGCGGGGCGCTCGAGCGGCGTCGCGGTGCCGGAGTTCCAGACACCCTCGAACCGCTGCCGGGGATCACGGTCCGCTTTCTGCCCCGAGACAGCGGTGGGCCCCAGGCTCAACACGGCGAGGACCGTCAGCAGGAGCAGCATCCGTCCAGTCATGGTCCGGCGAGTCTACCCAAGCACACGAACGCACTCAACATGCGCCGTGACGGGTGCCGTGACGGGAGGCGCGCCGCGATCCGGTAGGATCGACAGGGTCTGGGAGGATCTCGCGTGAATCGCATTGAAGTGGGTGTGCTGGGGGCAACGGGTGTGGTCGGGCAGCAGTTCGTCTCGCGGCTGGCGCGGCACCCGTGGTTTTCGCTCACCTGGCTGGCGGCCAGCGAGCGCTCCGAAGGCAAGTCCTACAGGAGCGTGGCGCCGTGGCGGCTGGCCGCGCCCATGCCGGAGGATGCCGCGGGCCGCACGGTCGAGGCCTGCGTGCCAGGCCGCGGGCCCAAGGTGGTCTTCTCGGGCCTGGACGCGAGCGTGGCGGGCGATATCGAGGGCGCCTTTGCCGCGGCGGGCCATGTCGTCGTGAGCAACGCCCGCAACTACCGGATGGATCCCCTCGTGCCGCTGCTCATTCCCGAAGTCAATGCGGAGCACCTCGGCCTGCTCGCCGAGCAGCGCCGCCAGAAGGGCTGGTCCGGCGCCATCGTCACCAACCCGAACTGCTCGACGATCGTCCTGGCGATGGCGCTGGCACCGCTGCGCCCGTTCGGCATCCGGTCCGTCGTCGTCTCGACGATGCAGGCCGTGTCCGGGGCCGGGTACCCAGGGGTGCCGTCGCTGGACATCCTGGCCAACGTCATCCCGTTCATCGGCGGGGAGGAAGAGAAGATCGAGTCCGAGACGCTGAAGATCCTCGGGGCCGACGGCGGCCGTGCGCCGCATCCCGCGGTGATCAGCGCGCACACCAATCGCGTGCCGGTGCTGGACGGGCACACGATGACCGTTTCGGTGGACCTCGATACGAAGCCGCGCCCCGATGAGGTCCTCGAGGCGCTCCGCGGGTTCCGCGGCCGCCCGCAGGAACTGTCGCTGCCGACAGCGCCACAGCCCGTCATCGTCGTGAGGGAGGAGGCCAACCGCCCCCAGCCGCGCCTGGACGCCGACCTGGGTGCGGGCATGGCGGTCAGCGTCGGACGTGTCCGCCCCTGCCCGGTGCTGCAGACGCGCTTCGTCGCGCTCGGACACAACACGGTCCGCGGCGCGGCGGGCGCCGCCATCCTGAACGCCGAGCTGATGCACGCGGAGCAGGCGCTGTAGGCCAGGGGCTGGAGATGGCGGGTTCCCAGGTGAAGGAGCACATCGAGCGGCTGTTCGCGGCGGGGCCGGCGGCGGACAAGGACGAGGCACGAGACGCGTTCGGCACCCTGCGGCGCGCGCTCGGCGCGGGCGAGGTGCGCGCGGCGGAACCGGACCCCGGAGCGCCCGCGGGCTGGCGCGTCAACGCGTGGGTGAAGCAGGGCATCCTGCTCGGATTCCGCTTCGGCGATACCGTCGATCAGACAGCCGGCCTGCCCTTCTACGACAAGGACACGATGCCGGTGAAGCGTCCTGGCCCCGCGGCGGGCATCCGCATCGTGCCGGGCGGATCGAGCGTGAGGGAGGGCGCCTACCTCGCCACCGGCGTCATCTGCATGCCGCCGATGTACGTGAACATCGGCGCGTGGGTGGGTGAAGGGACGCTCATCGATTCGCACGCGCTGGTCGGATCGTGCGCGCAGGTCGGCGCGCGCGTGCACGTCAGCGCCGCCGCGCAGATCGGCGGTGTCATCGAGCCCGTTGGCGCCCTGCCGGTCATCATCGAGGACGAGGTGCTGGTGGGAGGCAACACGGGCATCTACGAAGGGGCGGTCATCAAGCGGCGCGCGGTGATCGCGGCCGGCACGATCCTCACCGGCTCGACGCCCGTCTACGACCTGCCGAACGGCCGCATCATCACGCCGGAGCCCGGGCAGCCGCTCGTGGTCCCGGAAGGCGCCGTCGTGGTGCCGGGCGCGCGTGCCGTGACCGTGGGCGCGGGGCGCGAGTGGGGACTGTCGCTGGCGACGCCGGTCATCGTCAAGTACCGCGACGACCGCACCGATACGCGCACGGAGCTCGAATCGTGGATCCGGTAGATCCGATTGCGCTGGCACGGCAGCTCATCGACATCGACTCCACGACGGGGCGCGAGGGCGAGGCCGCGCGCATGCTGGCCGGCTACCTGCGCGGCCGGGGCTATTCGGTGCTCGAGCAGCCCCTCGATGCCGGTTCTCCCGGGGCTCGTGGCGGGCCCGAAGACCGCATCAACGTCATCGCGGCGGTGGGCGAGCCGGCACTGGTGTTCTCCACGCACATCGACTGCGTACCGCCGTTCTTTCCGAGCCGCCTGGAGGACGGCGTGCTGTACGGGCGCGGCGCGTGCGACGCCAAGGGCATTCTCGCCGCGCAGGTCGCCGCAGCGGAACGCCTGCGCGCGCGGGGCGAGACACGCGTGGGCCTCGTGTTCGTCGCCGGAGAGGAGCGCGGCAGCGAGGGCGCGGTGGCCGCCAACCGGATCGGGTCGCGGTCCCGCTACCTGATCAACGGCGAGCCGACCGACAACCGGCTCGGCGCCGCCACGAGAGGCGTGCTGCGGGTCCGGCTCACCACTCGCGGGGTCGCGGCCCACTCGGGATACCCCTCGTTGGGCCGCTCCGCCATCGAGAGCCTGATCGACGTCCTCGTGTCGCTGCGGTCCGCCCCCTGGCCGGAGGACCCTGTGCTCGGGCGCACGCACTATACCGTCGGGCTCATCGCCGGCGGTGTCGCGCCGAACGTGGTGCCCGCGCACGCCTCGGCCGAGGTGCTCCTCCGCACCGTTGGGGCACACGACGACGTGCGGGCCGTGCTCGCGGACACCATCGGGGACCGCGCCGAGGTGCAGGAAGTGCTGGAGGTGCCCCCCGTCCGCCTGGGCACGCGCGACGGCTACGAGTCGGCCGTCTTCGCCTACACGACGGACATCCCGCTGCTGGGCAACTGGGGTACGCCGCTGCTGCTCGGCCCCGGCTCCATCCACGTGGCGCACACGGACCACGAGCACGTCCGGGTGGACGAGCTGCTGGCGGCGGTGGATCTCTACGATCGGTTGGCCTCGACGCTGATGGCGGAGTAGGCCTAGTAGGCCGGCTTCGCCGGTAGGCCTCCGGTAGGCCGGCTTCGCTTCGCTCAGTAGGGAGTTCTCCCTACACGCCGGAGGCGTGCCTACGGCGCGCCAAGCGCCTGGTGGTTCAGGGCGCGACGGTGAGCTGCCTACCGCAGGCCTACCGTGCGAAGCGCGGCCTATCGTGCGAAGCGCGGCCTATCGTGCGCCGGTAGGCTTCGCTTCGCTCAGTGGGGAATTCTCCCTACACGCCGAAGGCGTGCCTACGGCGCGCCGAGCGCCTGGTCCGTGGGGGCGCGATGGCGAGCCGCCTACCGCAGGCCCACCGCGCGCAGCGCGGCCTGTGGTGCTACACTGAGAGTTCGTTCCAAACACCGGAGCTGGCTGGTGCGCGTCGCGCACCGGTCCCGGCCGGTGGCGGGCCGTACCGCGGCCCGGGACCTGTGCAATCTCAGGGCGGCGAACCGCGTCAGGGCCGGAAGGCAGCAGCGCTAAGTCGTATCCGTGATGTGTGCAGCCATTCCGGGCCGCGGTACGTTCAGCGGACCATGTGCCGAACGGATTCTCAGCGCTCGACTTCCACTGTCAACGGCCATCCGCACACGCCAAACGCCAACGCTGCACGGCTGAACACTCAGCATCCGTCCGATGTCCTATCAGGTTCTTGCCCGCAAGTGGCGGCCCCAGCGATTCGAGGACGTGCTCGGCCAGCAGGCCGTCACGCGGACGCTCGGCAACGCGCTCAAGAGCAAGCGCATCGCCCACGCGTTCGTCTTCGCCGGGCCGCGGGGCTGCGGCAAGACGACCAGCGCGCGGATCCTCGCGCGGGCGCTCAACTGCGTGAATGGCCCCACGGCCAATCCATGCGGCGTCTGTGACGCCTGCGTCGAGATTGCGGAAGGCCGGGACATCGACGTCCTCGAGATCGACGCCGCGACCCACACCGGCGTGGACAACGTCCGCGAGGTCATCATCGAGGGGCTCTCCATCGCCCCGGTGCGGAACCGGTACAAGGTCTTCATCATCGACGAGGTGCACATGCTCTCCGCCTCGTCGTTCAACGCGTTGCTGAAGTCCATCGAGGAGCCGCCGCCGCATGTCATCTTCATGATGGCCACGACAGAGCTCCACAAGATCCCCGACACGGTGCTGTCCCGCGCGCAGGTGCACGAGTTCCGCACCATCTCGGCGAAGACGGTGGCGGACCGCCTGCGCTTCATCGCGAACGAGGAGCACATCGAGGTCCCGGACGAGGGGCTGCTGCTGCTGGCGAGGGCCGGGGAGGGCAGTATGCGCGACTCGCTGAGTGCCTTCGACCAGGTGCGCGCGTTTGCGGGTGACCAGATCACCACCGACGACGTGGTCACCGTGCTGGGGCTCGTCGGACGCGACCTGGTGTTCGACATGCTGGAGGCCGTCGTGGCCGAGGACGCCGCGGCCGCCTTCGTGCTCACCGAACGGGCGATCGAGCGCGGCCACGACCTGCGCCTGCTGTGCCGTGAGCTCTCTCGCGCCATGCGGGACCTGCTGATCCTCTCCGTGGACAAGTCGCGCGCCTCGGATCCGGACGTCGTGGGCGACAGCGACCGGGAGCGGCTACTCACGCTGGTGGACCGCTGGTCCCGCGAGGACCTGCTCCGCGGGTTCGACCTGCTCACGCGGGCCGAGCAGGAGATCCGGAACTCGGATCAACCGCGCTACAACCTGGAGATGGCGCTGCTCCGGCTGATGCACCTGCGGAAGCTGGTGCCGTTGACGGACCTGCTCGCGGGCGGCACTTCCGTGCTGTCGTCCGGGGGGGCGCCGGGGCTTCAGTCCGGCCGGCCCGCTGGTCCCCCGCCTGTCGCGGGGGCGTCCGGACGACGGCCCATGGCGGGCGGGTCTCCGGCTCCGGCGCCGCCCTCACGCCCGGCCCCCACCCCTGCCGCCCCGTCCCCGCGCCGGTCGGCCGGCTCGCCCGCCGCGGCCGCCGCGGGCCCGTCGTCACCCGACACCCCGTATCGCGATGCGTTCCTCGCGGAACTGAAGGCCGCCAAGCCCACCTTCTACAACCTGGTGGTCGCGCAGGCGCTGAGCATCCAGGCGGATCGGTCGGGGGTGACGTTCACGTTTCAGCCGAACCAGAAGGTGCCCAAGGCGCAGTGCGAGGAGAATCGCGGCTGGGTGCAGGGCATCGTGGAGAAGCTGACCGGCGCGACGCTGCCGGTCAACGTGGTGTTCTCGGACGGCACCGCGGTGGCTGCCGCGCCTCCGCCACCTGCTGCGCCGCGGACGCCGCCCTCCGGCGAGCGGAAGGCCGCCGCGCTGGAGCACGAGACCGTCCGCCACCTGCTCGATGTCTTTCCCGTCGAGAAGACGACGGTCCAGGACGAGGAATCATGAACATCCAGGCCATGATGAAGCAGGCGCAGGAGGCGCAGCAGCGTCTGCAGCAGCAGATGACGGACATGCGCGTGGAGGCGACCGCCGGTGGCGGGATGGTGACCGCCACGGTGAACGGCCACAAGCACCTGCTGACGCTCGCCATCGACCCCGACGTGGTGTCGAAGGACGACGTGGGGATGCTGCAGGACCTGATCGTCGCCGCCGTGAACGACGCCCACCGCAAGGTGGACGAGGAGCTGAAGCGCTCGATTGGCGGGATGATGGCGGGCTTCGGCCTCCCCGGGATGTAGCGTGCTCCCCGAGTCCCTGCAGCACCTCATCGACCAGTTCAAGCGCCTGCCCGGCATCGGCGGCAAGAGCGCTCAGCGCCTGGCGTTCCACATCCTGCGGACGCCACGCGAGGACACCGAGCGGCTGTGCGAGGCCATCCGGCAGGTGAAGGACCGCGTCACCTACTGCACCGTCTGCAGCAACATCACGGACGTCGACCCCTGCGGCATCTGCGCCGACGAGTCGCGCGACCGGCGCAGCATCTGCGTCGTCGAAGAGCCGCAGACGGTGAACATCATCGAGAAGACCGGGGGCCATCGCGGCACGTATCACGTGCTGATGGGAGCCATCTCGCCCCTTTCGGGCGTGGGCCCCGATGACCTGAAGATCAAGGGACTGCTGGCGCGCATCGCGGCGGGCGGGGTGGAGGAGATCATCCTTGCGACGAACCCCACCGTCGAAGGCGAGGCGACGGCGATCTACCTGGCGCGCCTGCTGAAGCCGTTGGGCGTACGGGTGACCCGCATCGCGATGGGGATTCCCGTCGGCAGCGACCTCGAGTACGCCGACGACCTCACCATGACCCGCGCGCTCGAAGGACGGAGGGATCTCTAACGACGAGTGCCACGTGCAGAGTGCAGGGTGCAGGGTGCGGTTCAGCGTGCGGGGTGCCGGGGGCAGAGTGCGGTGCGGGGTGCGGCGTGCCGGGTGCCGAGTGCCGAGTGCCGAGTGCCGGGTGCCGGGTGCCGAGTGCCGGGTGCCGCAGGCCGCCCGCGGCACCCCGCACTCCGCACTCCGCACCCCGCACTCCGCACTCCGCACCCCGCACTCCGCACTCCGCACCCCGCACTCCGCACTCCGCACTCCGCACCCCGCACTCCGCACCCCGCACTCCGCACCCCGCACCCCGCACTCCGCACTCCGCACTCCGCACTCCGCACCCCGCACCCCGCACCGCACTCTGCACGCCGCACTCGGCCCTCAGCACCGCACCCTGCACATTGCACCCTGCACTCTGCACCCGAGTCGCCCGTCTGCTAAGATCTTGACGTCCCGACCCCCGGGGATCATGCTGCCCGCTGCCTATCAGTTCCCTGCCGCCGCCGTGCTCGTTGTGGGCGGAGTGTTGTCCTGCTTCCTCGGGTACCGCTCGTTCAAGATCGTGTTGGCCGTCTTCGGGTTCATCATCGGTGGGCTCGCCGCCAGCTCCGTCTTCGGGGAGGGTGCCGCCACGGGCATGGTGATCGCCGCCATCGTCGGCGGGCTCTGCGGCGGCCTGCTGTTGCTGGCTGCGTATTTCGTCGGCGTTGCGCTGGTCGGCGCCGGCGTAGGCGTCGCCACGGTCCACGTCATCTGGACGCAGGTACAGGGCGACCCCCACCCGGCGGTGGTGATCCTGTTCGCGATTGCCGGCGCGCTCGTCGCCACGTGGCTCCAGCGCTACGTCATCATCCTCGGGACGGCCTTTGGCGGCGCCTGGACCGTCGTCGTCGGCGCCGCGGCGCTGATGGGCAATCCTGCCGCGCTCAAGGCGGCCGCTGACGGCGACGTCTGGGTGGCGTACCCGATGAACCCCGCACCCGGACAGGCCTGGGTGCCGTGGGCGTTCCTCGCGCTCGGCGCCGCCGGCACACTGATCCAGATGTACTGGACCGCCGGTGACCGGGGGCGCGTCGTCAAGAAGAAGGTGAAGAAGAGCGAGGCATAAGAATCTGGTGATCTGGTGATCTGGTGATCTGGTGACCGATCGAGGGATCTGAGAATCTGTTGATCTGCCTGGCGACCGGTTGATCGGCCTGCTGGCATTGCAGGGTCCCCCCTCCGCAAGCGCAGGCGAGTGCACACCACAGCCCCCCCGAGCGAAGCGAGGCCTACGCGGCGAGGCCGCGCCTTGCGGTGCGTGGGGACGACCCACGTGCGCGAGCGCACGCGAGCGTCTGCGTGCCTGCCTCCCACGCGAGCGACAGCGAGCGCCTACCGAGCGTAGCGAGGCCTACCGCAGGCCTACCCGAGCGTAGCGAGGCCTGCCGTAGCGAGGCCTACCGCAGGCCTACCCGAGCGTAGCGAGGCCTGCCGCAGCGAGGCCTACACTGCGAGGCCCACTGCCGCCAGTCCGCTCAGGTAGGCGCCCTCCACGCGATGGCCCGCGCACCAGTCGCCGCAGACGACCAGTCGCTTCCCGGGGTCGGCAAGGGCCCCGACGGCCAGGCCCGGGCCGGGACAGGCGTAGCGCCAGCGATGGGCGCCCAGGTGCACCGGACGCGGCAACGGTGCGCGCACCAGATCGGCGAAGGCATTCAGCAGGAACGGGCCCACCGCTTCGGCGTCATCCTCGACGTGCGACGCGCTCCACTCCCCGCTGGCGTGCAGCACCCAGGTCTCCGCCAGCTCCCGCCGCGGCTTCGACCGGTCCCGGGCCACCCAGCCGAGCGGGCTGGAGGTGATGAACGCCCCGTCGAACGGCGCCTTCACGCGATCGGCAAACGCCACGAGGGTCGCCCAGCACGGGTGCATCCGCACGTCGCGAATGGCGGCGGCGAGGGACGGCGAGCCGCCGACCAGTGGCAGCGCCTGCGGGGCAGGCACGGCGATCACCACGCCATCGTAGGGCCCCAGTGTCTCGCCTGTGGCCGTGCGCGCCGTCCACGCGGCGCCGGGTCGATCGCCCGTGCGATCGATCGCGTCCACGCGCACGCCGCAGGTGACGTCGAGCCCGCGGGCCAGGTGGCGGCCGATGGCGCTCATGCCGGGCACGCCGACCCACCGCGTCTCCTCGTCCTCCACGGCCTCGCGTCCTTCGCTGTCGAACGACGCCAGCTTGCCGTGCCACACCTGAACCACACGCGCCTTGTGCCAGGCCTCGACCTCGGCCGCGAAACGGGGATCACGGACGGTGAAGTACTGCGCGCCGTGGTCGAAGGCGAGCGTGGCATGTTCCGGACGGTCGGCGTCCACGTTCAGCACACGACGCGTGGCGATTCGCCCCCCCGGGGCGCGACCCTTGTCCACGACATGAACGGTGTGGCCACCTTGGCTGAGGCCACGGGCGGCGGTGAGGCCGGCGATGCCGGCGCCGATGACGAGGACGGTCACCGGGTCATGACCCGCCCGAGGCTTCCCTTGTAGCCGGTCATCTCCAGGTATCCGCGGCCCGTGATGGGTGATCCGCGTGCGGTCCCGGTCACATCGACCAGACCTTCCCAATAGGCGATGCCGGCGGCCGCCGTCACGAGCTCCTGGTTGGCGAGTGGCGTGGACGCCGTCAGCGCGATGCCGGCGCCCGGCACGGCAATGGTCCAGCCGACGGGGTACGCGGCGCCGGAGCCGGAGCGGAACGTCTCTCCCGTCGGCGTCATCGTGAAGTCGGCGTCGCGCAGATGCGTGGTGCGTCCCTGCCTGTCGACCAGCGTGCCGCTCGACCGCGGATCCCGCGAGCCGTCGCCCCGGCGGAGCTGGTAGAGCATCAGCTCGCGGCCATCGCTCAGCTGCAGCGACAGCCAGTCCCATCCCTGCTGCTCGCGCTCCAGGAAGCTCGTGCCGAACTCGTGATCCATCCAGCTCTCCCCGCGAATCTCGAAGCGCTCGCCGTCCACCGCCAGCGTCCCGCGAGTCGGCATGCGCGTGAGCGAGTAGTAGTGCGAGGCGTTGCCGATCGCGGCGCCCTTCTGGCTGATACCGCCGATGCCGTTGATGGCCGGCGCCTTCCCCTCGTCGAGCACGAGATCCACGCCGACGTTGTGACCGCGCGCCGAGATCAGGTGCCGCCCCTCGGCGTCGAGCCCCGCGCGCCAGTCCTCGTTCCACACGCGATACGTGTCCGTGGCCGCGCCCGAGAGCCCCGGGCCTCCCCGGGTGAGCTTCTCGTCGTAGCGGTAGCGGCCCCCGACGGGGTCGCTCACCGCCAGGTGCGCCATGAAGAGGTCGCGCACGGCCCAGGCCGACGGGTTCGCGGGCACCGGATCGACGCCGACCCGGAAGAAGGTCACCTGGTAGCCGAAGCGACGGCCCGCCGTCGTCTGCACGTTGCCGGTGTAGTACCACCACTCGATCTTGAACTCGGGGTGGCTCGCATGGTCGCGCGGAAACGCGAACTGGTACCCTGCCGTCGCCTCACGCCACGCCGGGGCGGTCCCCACGACAGCGGGCGCCAAGACGCACGCCAGCCCGAGCGCGAGCACCAAGTGTGCTGTCCGCCGGCGGAGCAGCGTCGACGGGGCGGCACCTGCCCGCACCTGTCCGCACCCCGGCGCACCTGCCCGCACCTGTCCGCACCCCGGCGCACCCGCCCGCACCCGTCCGCACCTGCCCGCACCCCGGCGCACCCGCCCGCACCTG